>Ga0351904_1058_pt1 | contig 21571 bp, 17 predicted proteins | sample BONcelHT113001E3_FD_205826 | JGI IMG/M metagenome (GOLD analysis project Ga0351904, IMG submission 205826) | Enriched cells from coal bed in the Powder River Basin, Montana, United States - BONCAT cells T11 rep1 HSBNCT.T11.300.1.E3 ...
TCAGTGCCACGATGTTGACATCGCCACCAGTGTCTTGTTTCCATACCAGGCGGCCGCTAGCATCAAGGAAGTAAAGGTGATGGTCATTTGATCCTGCCGCAATGCAACCTGCCACAGCAGCGATCTGGGCGCCGGCCCACACGATGGCTCCGGTTTGGTAACGCCATCTCTGATTGCCGGCCCGGTCGAACAGGTAGACATAGTGGTCGTCCGATCCCAGGGCAATGTACTGCCCATCCGGAGTGATAGACAGCCGGTTGATGTCACCACCAACCTGCCGTTTCCAGAGCTGATGACCTGCCTGATCGAATAAGTAGACGCAGTCATCCCAGGAGCCGATTGCCACCAGATCAGCATCGGATGTGACGCCGCCTCCCCAGGTTGCTCCACCTGTATGGAAAACCTGGAGTAAGTGTCCGTCGTAATCCCATAGATAGGCATCATTTCCGTCAGGACACCCGACCAGCACACACTGGCGACCCTCGGCTAGCGCAAGGCGGAACGCTTTGCCTCCAAGCTCGCCACGCCAAAGTAGCGTCCCAGCCCGGTCGAAGAAGTATATGTGTTTATCGCGGCTGCCGGCGATGACATGACACCCGTCACTGGTGATGGACACACACAAGACTTGATCACCGGTTTGGTAACGCCACAGCTCGCGCACAGTTTCAGGCACAGTTGGCCGCTCCGCGACGGAAGAAGAATACCATCATTCTGGACGCAGCGAAGAATCCCTGCGCTCGAACACGAACTTCAAGCCACCTTCGATTCCTGCCTCGACGCCGCCGACACCAAAAAGGGTCAGCTTGCCGTCGGCGCTGACGCCGGCCGACACCTCCAGTTGGCGCAGGGTGAATTCGCCCATGGCAACCGGCGCGTCTTTGAGCAGGGTCTCCATCTGCCCCAGGAACTCCTTGACACCGGCCGAAAGCTCGGACAGGCGGACGGCCACGGCCCTGACCCCATCCGGCGACGCAACGGGCACTCTACGTTGCGGCTCGTAGTGCCTGAGCGGTTCGCCCCCAGGTGCGAAAGGCCCACCGCGCTGCGGCTCATAGTCCGAAGGTGCTTCCGATTCCGCTGGCATGGGAACGACCAGGATTTTGTCGGGAAGTGTTGGTTCGGTCATTTGGGAAAACCTCCTCGTGTTCAGCGATACAAGTTCTGAGCTACCAGGATCGGAGACGTCCACGTCTCGTCGGTCCCGTCTGCGCCATAGATTTGCTGGCGGGCATAGAGTGCGGCCCGTTCCGGCACGAACGGCCGGGTAAAGAGGCGTTCGTAGAAGTGGGCGGCGAATTGCCGGCTGCCGCTGTCGGTCACGTACCATCGGAAGCCCAGGACGTACGGTACACCCGCCTGGACGATGGCGTCCATGATGCCCAGATAGTCGTTGTCGTGCAGGAGATGGTCGCTGCCTTCCGCGGCACCCAGACAGGCGCTCAGGTAGAACAGGCGTGTCTGGCTGCCGGCCAGCAGGCCAGACAGTTCCCGCGCGGTAAGGACCGTTGGTTCGCCGCGCCGGCTGTCCTCTTGCCAGAAGACCAACCCACTGTTCTCGCCAGTGACCTCGTCGAAGTAGCCGTGCCCGGCGTAGTGGACGACATGATAGGTGGATTTCTGGAGACGTTGTTTGACTGTGCTGAGGCTTGCTTTTTCAGTCAAGAGCGAGTCCACGGCAACCGTGATCCCCGCGGCCTTGGCCTTTTCCTTGATGGTCTTTTCTAACGCCACGACTTCGGCATTGGCAGAAAGTCCTCCCGTGTCAGATGCGATTAGCAGGACCTTTAGAGGTTGCTTTTGCTGTCGTAGCTCTTGGGCAAAGGCGTCAAAGTGGCGACCGTGTCTCGAGCTCACGCCTCTTACCTGCCGACAGAACGGGTGACGCACGGCCAACGGCCACTGCCCATCGTGAAGCAACTCGTAAGGCATTCCCAGGTAGTTGCGTGGGCCGCCAAAGGTCAGCACCAGATTCTCGGGGTCTTCGATGCTGTTCCGAGCCAGGTACAACTGGCGGCCCAGGTCGGGAGCGGTTTTGAGTAGATCGTCGTAAAGCCGACGCCCTTCGCGCTTCGCTTGACGCCGCCAGCTATCCCGTCCGGCCTGGTCTGCCAGCCGGTGATACGTGGCGATGTTGCGTCCCATGTCTTGCATGGTCACATTCAATTCGTCCACGTCTACATCCCATATCTCAGACGCTTCGCCGGCGTAGTTGAATTCGCCCTCAATCTTGACAGTGACTCGGCGGCTGGCCTCCATCTGGACAGCAAAGACGGTTGGGTTGACCAGCGAAACCAGGTTGGGTTCAGAGGCAGGCGCACGCGGCCGCCGCGCGGTAGTTGTTGCGCGTTCTTCGCGCTCGGCTTTGATAATCTCGACCAGCGTCTGCTCAGGCGGCTGGTCTGTCGTCATGGTCTGAGTAACTCGCTCCATAGTGCGTGCGCTGAGCGGTGCTCCCGTTGTTCGCTCTGCCTCGCGAAACACGTTGACTCGCTGAGCAAAATACCGCAAGAAAACATCGAAGTTCAACTCTGGATCTACAACCACATTCTGTCGACGTGCATGTAGCCGCCGTTCATAGTAGGAGCCTGGAGCAGGTCGTTCGGCCCCGATGAAGTAGATCATTCGACCCTGAGCCGGGAAGTGGCGCACCACCGCATCATCGAATGGTGCATAACCGACGATGATCAGATTGCGCGCCAGTATGTCCCTCGATAGCTCATCAACACTATTCATCTTCTCTTCGATGTCTGCCGGTATGACTGCGAAGTTGCAGGCTTGAAAGTCACCGCACAGTTTGAGCAAAGTGACATCGGCGATTGGGTGGCGCAGGGTTTCGCGAATCGTTTCCTGTGAGTCACGCCCGACTGCCATGGCTGTCCAGCGGCTACGCGGCATTTGCTCGGCGACAATGGCATCTTCGATCAGCGAATCCAGGTTACTTGTGAGTACCAGGCGGAAGTAGTTCTCCTTCAGCAGCCGCGCCAGCGCCCGGTGACCTTCAGATGGTGCCATACGGCTGTAAAGCTCTCTCATGGCTTTGGAGATTATCCCCTCGGACAACTGCGGCCAAACCTGGCGAAACCGCTCGACCTGTGTCTCGGCCGGCATCTGTTTGAGTTGTCGCCCATCCAGCCCGCCCCCCCACGGCGCCAGAAGAACTTGCTCTCTCAACTCATCTATCGCCGGCCGGCCCTGAACGGTGGAGGCGCCGGTTCCGATGAATAACACGAACTCGTCTTGGGTCTGCTCGCGTATTGCGTATAACGTTGCCGCCAACCGATTGATCTGTGTAATGGTGTCCAATTGCATGACCACTTAACCCTCCTGCGCTGGCTCGATGACGTAGAACCTGCGCCCAAGCTGGATCTGGTCACCTGTCCACTGGAAGAAAGCCGCGTTTCCCTGGGGATCGAGCACCATGGCGACGTACCACTTTTCGCGGAAGAACTGACGGTGCATGAAGATGTCGTCGCGCGAAAAGAACAGACTGGTGGCGAAGGTGGCCTGGCGCGAGTCGTCGGTGTAGAACTCCATCTGGACCAGGTGGGTGTGGTACCAGCCGACGATGCGCTTGCCCGGAAAGCGCTCCTTCAGTAGAGTTGTCCGACGTTGCCACGATTCAAAGGTGTAACGCAACTCAGCGATGTGCGATAGGGCGCCCTCGGCCGGGATGTAGTCGGTGATCTGGACCAGGTAGCCGGGGCCGGCTGCATCGGTGTAGATGTACCCGACGAGCATTCCGCCTTGCTCGACCTGAACGCCGGAGCGAGCGATATGCTGGATATCTTCGAGCGCCGGGCGTGCGATGAGCGCCTGAACCGTGGCGTCCGGCGTTGGCTCGGCGGAACCGGTGCTGCCGTTTGTCCCGCGCATCCCGCCTCGTGGCATTTCCCTGACCTCGTGACGGCCGAAGTCTCCCAGCGACCTGGCAGGGAAGGCCGGCATCGCGCTGACGGCTGGCCCGATCTCGACCAGTGAAGCCAGGTCTGCCTGCGACCCAAACAGTTCCTCGCGCTCGAATTCGGCCTGGCCGTCGTCACGAGCGTAGAATCGGTACCAATAGTACTCCTTGTCGTGCAGCACTCCCATGCCCAGCAGTGCCTGCTCAAGGCTGCGCCAGAAGTAGCCTATTTCGGGCCACTGAAAGTCGGCCCGGAAAATCAGCGATCGCTCCCGCACACGCAACTCCAGCGTGAAGAAGGCCAGGGGGGCCTCCGGCTGGAGCGGGTCCTCGAACTCCAGGGATATCCAGGGTCGTTCCTCGACCGCTTTGACCTGGTCCACGCTGAGCACCGCGTGACGGCGCAGGTATTGGCCATAGCGCGGGATGATCACGGCAATGTAGTGTTCTCCCTGGCGGATAGTCCCGTCTCGCACCAACTCGGTGACGAAGGAGCGAACAAACAGGTCGAAGACGTTGGCCGGGTCGAAGTCTTTCTGATACAGCGGCCCGCGTGCTTCGGTGCTGATGATGACTCTGAGGTATTTCATATCAGTTCCTTCGCTTTCCGGCCGGCGACCGGCCGGTGAACCCCTCGACGCAACTGACAATCTCCCCGTTATCCCAAGTGAAAGTGCCCCACCAGCCGGAGATGGGATCAACGACAAGAGCTAAATACCAGGGATAATCAGCAAAGAAGCTGCGGTGGATAAACCTATCATTGGATGAAAGAAAGATGCCCAGCCCAGGATGGGAGTGATACCAGCCTACAACGACTGATTCAGGATATGCACGACGTCGCCGCACTAGGTCTATCCAGGTTCGGCCGGTGAACGTGAGAAACGCTTGTCCGGCCCAAGTGTGACGCCCCGGCAGCGCCGTTCTGACCGCGACCAGAAACCGTTCTCCTTCCTGGTAGACGGCTCCTACCAGAAGCCCTCCAACTTCCTGGCGAGGGTGTGCTCTAGCCTGCATCCAGATACAAGACATTGCAGCATGACTGAATCGCGTTTCGACGCCTCCGGCTCTTGCGATCTCGTGATAGTCCTGGGGAAAGCCGATGATCGGTTCTCGTACGCACACCGGAGGACCGAGGGCCACCAGAGGGTCGAGAACTGCCTGTTCAGCCTGGGCTAGAGAGGCCCCGGCCGTCATCTCCGGCACAATGGTCAGCGTATCTCCCGCCTGCACGCTGGCCGACTGCAGCGTTTCGTCCTCCTGCAACCGGCGGCCGCTGTGGCTGAGGTGGTAGGTAATGGGCCGCCCGGCCGGATCGGTGATGGGTAGCCCCAGCGCGGTGACGGTGGCTGGGATGAGCCGTTGCACCGGCACATCATCTACCATCTTGGCCTGATGGCTTACGTTACCGGTGTGGTCTTCGAGTGTCACTTGTACGGCCATGGGGTATCTCCTTCATCTCTCCAAGGTGTTCAGGTAGGCGAGGGGAAGAAAAGGCTGTTCCTACCAGGTTCCACTTCCCAGTACTTCAATATAGTCGACCAGATTCTTGCAGACAGAGCACCCTTTACCTTGCCAGCACCGCTGATGATGCGGAGCTTGGTCCTGTACACAAATGTAAATCGTATCGCTACTGGAAAAGCGTTTTCCGCAGGTCGGGCAAAGTTTGTCCTTCAACGAACGCGCCCCTGTCCTTTGCCAGATAGCGATACGCAATTGTTGCTGAAATGCGTCGTACTTGTCATAGGGCACAAACCCGAGACCAAGAATGTCCGTGACCACTTTCGACTTGGATTTTTTGATGAGGATGACATCGCGCCCGATGCCGAATATGAGGCCCAATTCGAGGAATACATTGGGATTCGGAGCGCTGATATCTACGATATTGACAGAGGATTCCTGAATCAGGTGACATATCTTACACAAGATGTCCGTGCTGATTATCCTGTCATCAGCTCGGATGGGCTCAAACCCCAGATCGCTGAGAGTCGGTCGGATAGCTGTTTTGTACAGATTATCAAACTCAGCGCGGAATGGCATAACAATGAAAGCGCGTCTTGGGCTGATTACTACCCGATGAGTACAAAGCCCCCCAGTTTTGGGGCATCGGATTGCATTGGCTAGGTGTCCTTCCGTCCCTTCGCTACCTGTATCTCGGTTCGCGTGTCCGTCAGGTGTTTTCTTTCCTGATTTCTCCTTCATCAGTTCTCGCGTAAACATAACCTTGGTTGATGGTTGGAGTGCATCGAAGAGCTGGCGTAATGCTTCGCTTGGATCTGGTAGCGGTTCCATTTCCGGCAAAAGAGTCAGCTTGTCTGCACCTTGCACGCCGGCCGACTGCAGCGTCTCATCCGGTAGAAGCCGACGGCCTTCATAGTTGAGGTAGTAGGTAATGGGCCGCCCGGCCGGATCGGTGATGGGCAATCCCATCGCCGTGACAGTGGCAGGGATGAGCCGCTGCACCGGCACATCGTCCACCATTTTGGCCGCGTGACTTACGTTGCCGGTGTGATCTTCGAGTATGACCTGAACTCGACTTTGTACATTAACGACTCTCCAGCCTCTGGCGGGATGCGTGGTTTCTGGGCAATCAGATGTACGGTTATGCGATACAAAACCGGTTTCGGATGCCCAGAATCAAACGGCATGACTGTTCTCGACATGCAGAATGCGCCATTGGGCTGGCGATGCGGCGCACCCGCCTATGATAGGCTGGCGCGCCCCATTAACAAGCTAATAACAGGCCGCAGACAGCAGGTGTTCGACCTGGAGCGGGCTGATAAAGCGCAGATCAGCCCGCGGCGCATCTGTCTGATAAATGAACTGCTGCCAAAGTCGTCTACGCACGAGTGCCAGGACGTCATGGAAGGTGGCGTGCGTCTTCGGATACCAGGCGACTTGCGGCAGTGGTAAGTCGCCGGTCGGGTAAAAGGCGTGGGCCAGCAAAACCACCAACGAGAAGAGGCCCAAGAGGGCGGGCGTGGTGCGCTCAATGGCCCGATCGCTCCACTGGCGCTGGGTCTCCAGGCCCAGGTGGGCGCGGGCTTCCTCAAAGGTCACTTCCAGCGGCCAGCGGTTAACGAAGGCGGCGATCATGTCGGGTGCGCCGTGGGCCGTGTCCGTCGCGAAGAAGGCCCGCGTCGGCCGCGCGCCGTGCGGGTCACGCACCAAGACCCAGCGGATGGCCCGCGGCGGCGTGCCCGTGGTGTACCACAGCGCCGTGCCGGTCGTCCAGTCAACGACCTGGTGTGTGCCACCATACCACGGCACCAGACTGCGGTGCCAGCGGGTGGTTGGGGCGACCGCGACCTGTGCGAGATTCGGCAGGCGGGCGCCCACCACCGGCGGGCGGCCCCGGTGTGTGCCATCCCGGCGCAGCGGCGGTTCAAACAGCCGGGCATCCAGCCGCAACGGCGCCAGCAAGGTCACCTGCTGGCGTTGGCACTGGACGCCGAGCGTGATGACCGCATAGGCGCCATCACCGACCAGTTGAATGGCCCGCCCCGGCAAAGTGCGCCGCAGCCAGATGACGACTTGGCCGGTGATGCGCGCCACCGTTTTGTGCGAGCGGCCGAGTTGCGCACTCACTTTGGGCGTGGTCAACAAGACACTCAGAAACGGCAAGGCCAGCGCATAGGGTGTCCACGGCACGTTCACCACCAGGGCGAACACCAGCCAACGCAGCCCGCTGCTGCTGACGTTGACCTGCTTGCTCGACGCGAGACTGTCGCGCCAATGCCCGCGTTTGCGAATCCGCGGGCCCCAGCGGCGTTCCAACGTCTCATCCACGTCCACGGTGATGCCGCCGGCGGGTACCCAAGTGGCCACCAGCAAGAGCAGGAGCCGGGCACTCAGCGCCAACCCAGACCACTGGGCGCGATTCAGTACGTGATGGTATTTCGCCCAGTCGGCAGTTTGCGTGTGGCCCACGGCCCGCAAGGCGCTGGTGACGGTTCGCCGGCCCTTAGCCAGGATCGTGCCAATAATCAGCACCAGCGCCTTCTGATAGGTGGGCGCCGTAAAGACTGGCGCAAAGTACGCCAAGACCGGTATAATCTCTGCGGGAAGGAACATGGGCTTCTCCTGTGCGGCATAGTAGTTGTTCAACTCTATTCTAACTCAGGAAGCCCATATTCCTTCGGTTATTAGCTTGTTAAAGTTCACAAAACGTACAAAGTCGAGCTGAATAGCCATTGATTCCCTCCTGAAGGGCACTATGCTTTGCGAGTCAGCAGTTCGGCCAGGTTGCGATCGCGGTCGAGCGACGCCATGAGGTACAACTCTGGGCCGTAACGGTCCAGGTAGGTCGCCAGCGTACGCACCGCCAAGCTGAAGAAGGCGAAGTCGAGCAGTTCGGTCGGCGCTTCGAGCAGCAGCAGCGGCTGACCCTCCTCGCCCAGTCCTATCTTGGCCATGAAGCAGGCATCGTTGAGCCGCAACAGGTATCCCAGGAAGGCGGCCTGGGCCGGCGCATCGGCTCGCAGCACCGACGCGGTCCCCTCCACTAGGGTCGGCGCCTGGAAATAGCTCCACGTGCGAGTCGTGGTCAGGTAGACGTCGAAGACGCGTAGGCGCCCCTTGTAGACCAGATGCCAGGTGGGGCCTTCCGGCTCGGCCTTAGCGCCCCACCCCCACGCCTCCGCGCCCTTCAGGTAACGGGCAATGGTCTCCTTGGGGACACCTGGTGTCTCGTCCGCCAGGACGCGGGCGACCGACCACTCGCTGGCAACCTGGGGCGGCCCTTTTTCTAGGGCGCCGAGTTGCAGCGATGGCTTGAGGGCGTATCGGTTGAGTGCCTCCACGGCCCAGACGAGACACGAGGAATTGCCCCCTCTGCCCGGCACTTCTACGGTTAGCACGGGCTGCCCGGCGTCGTCCAGGCCGAACTTCGTCATAAACATCTGTTCGTTGCGGCCGAGCAGGTGGCGGTAGAGACGGATCTGGTCGGCAGGCGTGCTACGCCGTGGGTCTCGTCCATTGGCCCCGGTCGCGATGGGATATTGGAGGCACAGCCATCGGGAAGTCGCGCTCAAGTAGAGCACGTCGGTTGTTCCCCGGCGACTCAAGCGCCACCCCCCGCCCTGCGGCAAGGCCTGCCAGCCTCGCCGCTCCAAGAGAGGCAGCACAGAAGTAGACTCTAGCACGGCTTCACCTCGGCTCAAGTTGGGTTCTGTTTTGGTCTGGGCTGGTTCCCTGCCGCTGTCTCGGTCAGCTCTATCAACTGATCCGGTCCGCGCAGCGCGACGCCCTGAGGTGGGACGAGCTCCACGAGCTTATAGCTTGGCGCGGCCTTGCCGCTACCCTCACCTACCCGTTTCCGACTGTCCAGCAGGTCTCGATCGTCCACGGGGAAGCGGCGCGGGTTCTGGCGCGCCCAATCGGCCGCCTCTTGATTCAACGGATCGTTCACGTTGTAGTTCTGATACTGGATCATGCGGCCTACCTCCAACACGATCTGGTCGAGCGTTAACCCGATAGCGAACGGGCGACCTTGCATGCAGATGTACGGCTGCTTGAAATTCGGATGCCAGATCGGCGTGTGCCAGATGAAGGTAGGGGGCTTGCTGGGATAATCCCATCCGAAAACGATCTCCATCGCATGCAAAGAGGTCTCTTTGATGTCGCCGTTGTCCGCGCGCGCCAGTCCTTTACAGGTGTAGATAACCAGGTATTTCTCCGGCGGCGCGCCGGGATGCTGGCGCTCGAAGGCCGACGGCTCCAGAAAACCCGGCAACGCGTTCTTGATGACGTCGAAGGACAGCTTGGTGCGCAGGAACTCGGTGGCCTCCGCGGCCGAGAGGTCGGCGCACTGAAAGTGGAACAGACTCCAGGATGTGCGCAGAGCTTTCAGGCGTTCAAAGTCCCTGAGCAATCGCCGTTCGCGCGGTGTCAGCATACTCTATCTCCCGGATCAGATGGGCAGCACACGTGATTCGTCGGCGCTGAGCTCAAAATAACCCCAACCGTTGGATGTGCGCACCGGCAGCACGTCCAACGGGGGAACACCCAATTGGGCTAACGGCACATCAAGCGGGCGCTCGCGGGCCGTCAGCGAGCTGATCGCATCATACGTGCGCAAAGCGCCGCAGCGCGGACACGGCACCCGATCAGGGATTACCGCTTCGTAGGGTCGGTAGATGACCTCTTCTTGCCCGCAGGCGGCGCAGTAGAAACTGGTGACCACCTTCTGGGACAGAAATAGGGTCGGGGCGGCGCCCAGGTGTGCCTGGGCCAGTTCGAGAAACTGCCCGATGGTCAGATCGGCAACGCCGTATGGCAGGCCGACGATCGGCTCGTAGATGTGGTGGGCCGGGCACTCCTCCCGCGTCGGATAGGCAACGCGGGTCAGTCGCGCCGTTGCACCGCTGTAGTAGATCCCTTCGCCTCCGCGCACCGGTAGCCTATGAAGCAGCTTCACCGCTTCCTGCACCTGCATGGCACCAATAATGGAGGCTGCCATCGGGGTGGTTGGCTGGCGGCCGACGGTGAACGTAAAACCCGGCGGACAGGAATAGCGTAGATTGACCAACGCATAGTCCTGCTCGGTCATCGTGCATTCATAACATGCCCCGAGCGGAGGGATAAAGACCCGCACCAAGCCGTCCATCACATCCAGCGCGCCATCTACCCAGGGGCGCGTCATATGCCAGCAGGCCTGGTTGACCGCCATCCGGGCCGCACGGTTGTCCAGGCAGCCGATGACCACGTCCATCCGCCGGTAGAGGCCCAACCCCAGATCTCGGGTCACATCGCTGCTGAAGGGGATAGCTTGCACGTCCGGGTTGATCGCCCCCACACGCTCCGCGGCCACTTCCGCCTTGCTCCGGCCTCCGTCCTGAGGGCGGAAGAGTACCGAACGGGTCAGGTTGGCTGCCTCCACCGTGTCGAAGTCCACAATGAAGAGGTGCCCAACGCCGAGTAGTGCCAGGTTTTTCAGGACTTCGTTGCCCAGCGCCCCCGCGCCCACTACCATTACGTGGGCGGCCTGGATCCGCTCCTGATCCCACCACTCAATCAGACGCATCGTGGCGTAGCGATCCCGTTGAGGATCGGTGATGACCAGCAACCGTTCTTCGCTCGGTGCCACGAGCATCCCCTCCGATTTGTCAACGGTCTTATCCATACTGGAACACACGATTGACCAGGTCGCGCACATTGTAGCTACAGACTGGGCAATGATCCATCCCTAGCCAACACTCCAGGTGAAACGGAGTCTCGCACGAAGGGCAGCGAGCTACCTTCTGCCCCATCTGAAACGGCACCTGGTCACGCCGCTGTCCGGCCCGGCACGACACGCCCTTTCTGACTAGCTTGTTTTCTTTGTCCCGGCTCTCTACCAGGCTAGAGCCTTCCTCGAGCTGCCGATCAAAGGAAATCCACGTGGATAAGGCGTCCATCACCGTTTCGTGGATTGGATATTCGCAGCCGGAATAGGCGCAGATGGAGATCGAAAACCAGCAGTCACGGTGGTAAACGGTGGGACAGCGTGGGCAAGCGATCACTTCATCCCCTGCCCGGAAGGAGTCGCTGCACACCGGGCACTCCCTGCCGACCATGTGAGCGCCCGATTTCAGCCGGCTGATGCGCACTTCCCAAAGCGTCAGGCGTGCCTGGCCCAACTGCAGCTCGTCTCCATGGCGCAAAACCTGGACGTTCACGGCCCGCCGGTCGTTGACTCTTGTACCGCCATCGGCCAGGTCCACCAGGACCGGCAGGTGGTTTAAGGCCGATCGTGTGATCACCGCGTGTTCGCGCATGACCCCCAGTGCAGCCGGCAGCACCACCTCGTTACGGGACAGGTCGGAGCCGATGCGTACTTCCTGGCAGAACTCATACTCCCGATGTCGCCCTTCTGCGTCTTGATAAGTCAGAACCGTCATGATCGTTTTTCCTCGAGCATTTACGAGATGACGTGGACCAAGGATTCCCTGCCGTCCATTCTTGGCGGCTCGGATGGCCGCGGCGGCAAGGGTTGACCTCCGCCCTGCCGCCCCAACGCATCTTCGGCTACCCAGCGGACCATGGGGCTGGGATCGCCCAGGCACGCGATCAGCGTGTCCAAGGCTATCGTATCCCTGGAATTGCCCAGCGCTACCGCCGCCGCACGCCGCACCTGCTCATTGGCATCCTGCCGGGCAACACCCGCCAGCAGCATCAGTGTTTCGGGATCTTGCCGCTGGCGCAGGTAGCCGGCGGCCCGAATCCGTACGGCCGGATCCAGGTGAGCGATAGCCAACCGCAGGCTGGCGTTATCGGCAGGCAACCACTGCGCGTCGAACTCCAATGGGTCTCCCAATCTCTGTTTGGCGCTATTCCAGGTTAACTCAGCCCATCCCCCCACCGCGACTTGCGCTGCGGCGCACCTGGTCAGCGCGATGGCTTCGCCCCGCAGCCTGGCCCGAGTGTAAGGCGGTGGTCGCTTCTGTGCCGCCTCGATTTGCGCCATCGTCACCAGTGTGTCCGGTCGTATAAGCTGGTAGTAATGCCCATCGGGACTTACGTCATGGTAGCGCAAGTCCAACCCCAATAGCTCGGTAGTAGGTCCTTCCAGCAGCAAATTGTCCCACGAGAGCCTGTGTCGCCTTATGTGAGTATCCAGCAGCCGCCATTTGATCGCCCAATCGGCCCGGTTGCGCAGACGTATCGGGTCATTCTCCAAGTCTTCTAACGCCTGACCCCAGGCATCCATAACCGTGTTTTCCTCGTCAGAGCAACCGAACTGCTCCACGTACCGGTCGGCCAATTCGTAGTAGCGCCATTGAAGGTCTATTGCCGTCACGCGTCTCCCATCGCGCAACGGGACGACAGCTCGGCAGGTAGGATCGCGGGAGATGGCGCGCAAGGCTGCCACCGGATATTGCAGCAGGGGGACCTCTCCAATGTACAGGTCTTCGATCATGCGCAACAGGATGCCGGTAGTCCCCAGCTTCATCCAGGTAGCCCAACCCGAAAGATTTGCATCTCCTACGATGAGATGCAAACGCCGGTAGTTGCCCTCGGCCAATGGTTCCCCTTCACGTCCCAGGTTGATGATTCCTCTGCTCTGGGTGGTTTCTTCCGAGACCACGCAGTTGACAAAAGCCGCGCGCTGCGATAGCTCGAAGAAGGGCCGTTGTGCCTGGCCGGGTGATACTAACCGACCGGCGCCCGCGAAAACCTGACGCGTGACCAAGAACGGGATCAGACAGCGGGCCAGGTAACGTAAGAACGACTCGCCCGCAAGCAAGTCAGCATCGCGCTGCATCAGGTAGTTCTCGTGGCAGCCGTAGGTGTTGCCGGCCGAATCCACATTGTTCTTGACAATTAGCAGCCGACCATCGAAGCCGTTGGATGACAGAATCGCCTCTGTCGCGGGCACAAGCCATCCCAGCAGATAGTCGGCGGCTTTATCGTAGGTCGCTGCCTCGCGGGCGGTACGGCACTCCGGTAGAGACCACTCCGCGTGGCCGACATCGTGATGAAACTTGCCGCCGCTGACCAGGAAGTTACAGCCCGGAAGGCCGTAATGCTTAACCAGGCCCTGCTGCAGCGCCTGGACGATGACGTTCGATGCCGGCGTCTTGTCCGGAGCAGCCGGGTAAAAGTTGATGGCGTATTCGGTTTCCAGGCTGAAATCACGCTCGGGCAGCGACATACGAGATACCTATTCTCCCCCCTGCTGACGGAAGCCTTTCACCAACGTTTCCGCAGTCAGTGGCCTGAGTTGGTGGCGATCTTGCGCACCGATTGCTACACTTGGCCCGGCCATCGGCGGATCGCTTAGGATGTCGTCAATCGCCGCGTCCAGCCTCTGCAATTGCGCCTCTGTCTCCCGAAACGTTTCATCGCTGGCAAGGGTAACTCCCTTTCCTTCGACCTGGCGCCGTTGGCGCCTCTGCCGTTCTCGGCGGATTTGTTGTTGCTCAACCATTGGCCTTGTCTCCGGTGGAAGGGGCTGTGGACGGCATATAGTGCTCGCAGACGCGAGTTGGGCTATCCAGGCTGGCCCAGACGTCTGCTAACTCCTGCTTAGCCTGTTTTTCGCACCTTGACAACCGAATAGAAGCGCCCTGCCGGAGTCGTTTGGCGCTCATGGACGGTGATACGGGGCGCGCGCTGGCCCCGCAGCGGGACGGCGCGACCTGCTCAGACCAAACCGCCGCGCGCGGTGGCACCTGGCTGCCGCTTGGGCGCAGTTTGCCCTTCCCGCTGGACCGGGCTACCCAGGCAGCAACAGTGCGTGCGGCGGACTGGGGCGGCTCTCCGGCCACGAGCCCACCCACGTGCGGCAATGCGGGTCGGGCAGGAGGCCCGCCAGCAGGGGCACGAGTTGCTGCTGTTCGGGGGTCAACGGCAGGAGGCGCCGCAAGACACTGCCATCCCAACAGTGCGTTTCGATGACGGCCAGAGTGGCCAGTTGCTCGATCAGCCGGCGGGTCGTGAGGGGCAGGCCGTGCCGCCGCAGTTGGCGTTCCAAGATACTGTAGGTCAAGAGCGCCAGCATGTTGACCAGCAGCATGGCCTCGATGCGGGCATCCTTGTGCAGGTAGAGTGGGCTAACCTGCAGGTCGTGTTTGCAGACGGTGAAGCGCTTCTCGACGCCATCCTTTTCCCGATAGCGGGCCAACATCGCGGCCGGGGTCAAGTTGCGGTCGTTGGTGACCAGGAGATACCGGCCATCCTGCTGCATGGCCGCACACAAGGCCGCCCGCGCCACGGTCCAGTGGAGTTGGACGGCGCCAGCGGTCGTGGTCGTCGTGACCGTGACGAACTGGCCCACCGGCGACTGGCGCAACTGTGTTTGGGCCCGGGCCAGGATTTCCTTGGCGCTGCGATAGCGAACCAGTTGCTGGTTGGCCTTCTCTTGGACCGTGCGCAGGGCCGGCCAGAGTTCCCGGAAGTGGCGGGCCCGGGTCTGGACCAGGGCGCTGCGCATCGGGCCGCTGAGCACCACCAGCCCGCGGTGGGTGGCGGTCTGGCCCGCATGCGCGAAGGTCACCGGCGCCGGCACGCCCCAATAGCCGTCCTTGCCGCGTCCGCGATCGAGGGGATGGCGATAGAATTCGTGCTCCGGCATGTTCTCAACCAAGTCACGGTGGGCTTGCTTCTGGGGCTGCAGGCCCGCCAGGTAGCGGATCTGCTTCTCGGCGTAGAGCCGGGCCAGTTTGTCGTCCAGGGTGGCGCGATCCCCCAGCAGTAACACTTGGTTGGGCGCCCAGCCGTGCGTCTGCAGCAGACGGCACAGCCGTTCCAGATTGCTCTCCACCGTGGCCTTATCCGCGGTGTTGCCGGCCCAGAGCCCGTAGTCCAGGGGGATGTTGCCGTCTGCGGCGACGTCCAGGCCCGCCTTGAGTTTGCGCTTGTTCATGGGGGTGTTGTGCGCAAAGCCAAAGTTGACCAGGGTGCTGGCCTGGTACTCCCCGTGGGTCACAAAGGCGGTCAGATCGTAAAACAGCAAGCTCAGATCGATGTCGTACACCCGCAGGGCCTGACTGACGACCGCCAGCCAGATCTCCCGGGCGTGCGGCGCCAGCGCATCCAGGGTCCGCGCCAGTCGGTCATCGTTGAGCTTGGCGGCCGCCACGCCCAATTTGCGTGCCAAGATGGTGCAGGCGTACCAGTCGGCGACTTGCCACAGCGGCCGCGGGGCCAAGAGCCGATTCAGAATCAGCACCAGGGCCACCGTGCCATGCGCCACCTCCCGCGTCTGGGGACAGTAGCGATTGATGGTCGCCGCCACCTGCAAGGTCTCCAACACGGCATACAGCACGGGAATGGCCCCTAACTGGCGGTGCAACTGCTGCCGGGTCAGCCAATCGACCAACGTCGCCAGGCGCAGCACGCCACTGAGCGCCAGTTGGGCCAGCACCGCCGCGCGCTGGGCGGCGCGCTGGGCGTGCTGCCAGCGCTGATAGGCCGCCAGGGCTAACTTGCGCCAGCGCACCCGCGGCCACCAGGGAAACAACTCGCGCCCCGGCCGCTCAACCAGCACGACCGTCGGCCCATCGGCCAACGCGCTCGGCCCGTCAACCGGCCAGAACCGTGGTTGCTGCCACATCACGAGCAGAACCAGCAGCCAGACCAACCAGACGACGATGCGCTGTCGTGGCACAGGTGTTGTAGTCGGCATCGGCAAACCTCCTGAGAGCGAGGAGATGGTAACCCCATTCTGCCTTATCTCAGTCGTATTTGCACAATCTGGGGTGCTCTATTCGGTTGTTAACGTGCGAAATATAGGCTTAGTGCCCATTTGCAGATCCGGCAAGTTCAGAATATAGTTGGGGCAATACTGGCGTTCCGTGGTGCGGAAGTGCAACTGGCTCCAATCGGCCGCAACAACAGTATCCGCAAATCGGGCGATGCATTCGCCGCGCAGCCAGGAACGGGTATCAGGTGGAGGGAACACGACCATTTGCTCGATCTCGTCGTCGTCCAACAGTCTTTCTGTCCCGCTGCGCTGTTGCAGGCGGTAGAACAAGCCCACCTCACCCGCGCCCGTTTCCTGGCGAATGTCGTGATACTCCAGGTCGAACCGTCTGAGGTCAAAATATGCCTCGCGCTGTCTGGGGTAGTCCTTCCAGGCCAGCCCGACCTGCCGTGTCAACTCCTCAGCCACGGCCAGGCGATCAGATGATGCAGGCTCTCTCCTTGCCGACCACGGCGGATAGCTGGTCTGCGGGAGAACTGGCTCCAGCGTCGTTTCGACGATCGGCTGCCACGCGCTGATCTCGCCCCAGGTCAGTTGATGGACATCCAGATAACGCTCCAGTACCCGCCGCTTGATCGCCCAATCCAGGCGGGTAGCGAGCGCCTGCCAGTCGTCTGGTAACCGCTCCAGCACATCGGCCCACTCCTGCCAGACGTCCCATTGCTCTTCACTGCCTCCTGTTTGTTCCAGATACCGGTGGGCTAAGTCCAGGTAGATTTCCTGGATCTCCAATGCGGTCATCCGGCGGCCGTCCTCTAATTGCAAGGGCTGCCGGAAGGTCAGATCGCGCGAGACAGATTGGGCGGCGTTCAACGAATCGTTCAGCGTTAAGTCGGCCCGGATGAAGCCATCTTCTAACATGTGGAGCAGCAGTTGCGTGGTGCCGATCTTCAAGTAAGTGGAAAATTCTGCCATATTTGCATCGCCGACGATCATATGCAAACGTCGAAAGCGGTTGGCATCGGCGTGAGGCTCGTCGCGCGTGTTGAACAGCGGGCGTTGGTGTGTGGTTTGCAACCCGACCAACATCTCGAAGAAATCAGCGCGTTGGGAAAGCTGGAAGCCGGCCGCCGACGTATGGTTTTCGGAGCCGACCTTACCCGCGCCACAGAGGATCGGACGTGTGACGAGGAAAGGCAATAGGTAGCGAAAGATCTGATGGGTCTTCCGGTACAACAGGTCATTGAAGAGTTCTGCGCTGAGCAGGTAGTTCTCGTGGCACCCGTAACTGTTTCCCAGGTGGTCGCTATTGTTCTTGTAGACCAAGAGCTGCTGACCAGCCGGCAAAGCGCCGCTGGTATTGACTTGGCGTTGACAAGCAGCCAGAATTTGTTCCCCTGCTTTATCGGCGGCTACTAATTGATGAGAAGACAGACATTCCGGTGTCGAATACTCAGGGTGGGTATGATCAATGTAGAAACGTGCACCGTTTGCCAGCATTAGACTGGTATCGCCATAGACTGGCGGATTATATACTGGCGGCTGCACACGCTCTCTTTGCCCCCGTCTGGCCTTGTTCTTTGTTCTGCTCCATATCTCCAATGGCTGGGGGGGTACCCATGCCTCCGCCGAAGCGGGCTCGGTGCTATAGATATCATAACCGGATTGAGTAGCGTAGGAGGCATGGCATGGCACGGCCTGGCCCCCCACCTGCCGGTAAGCAGCCAGAAGTAACCGCGCCGCGAGAAAAGGATCACCTTGTTCGCTCCCCAGAATCATGACCCCATATTCTGTCTCGATACCGGCAATCTTGGCAAGGCTCATCTGCCCCTCCGGGTATGCTTTACGACGATTTGTCGGTCTTTTCAGATCCTTGCCCCGACCGACGCTTGCGGGGTACGATCTTCGTGACCGGGACCAGGAGCCCTGTACGGCCGCAGCTTTTCTTCACTCCAGGGATCACTCTCACCTGTCTGCAGGATCACGTCTACAGACTGTACTTCCTCTTGCGCGTGCCCCAACTCAGATTGCACTTTGTGCAAGGCCAGTTGCTCTTTGTTCTCCTCGAACTCCTGCCGGATTGCCTCATGCAGATCCTGCAGTCTGACACCTTGACGGGAAGGATCTTGTTCGGTGACTTCCCGCTTGACTGCCTGTCTTTTGGCGCGAGCTATAACGTTAGCGATCACAGCCCCGCTGATGAAATCCTTAAGGGGAAGAGAGTAGCGGTTGCCGCCGCTGGTTAGGTTAATACACTCATCGAGCTGACGGGGCTAAAGAGCAAGGCCACGGCCTGCAGGAGCATCATTTCAGCCAACCATTCCTGACGCTCCATCTCTTCTACGAACTTGGCAAACTTCAAGTCCTGCGTAGCACGTTTACGCAACTCCCTGATGCCATTCGCAATCTTCCCGACCTCGGTTCCGGCTTTGAAGCGACGTAGTTTGGTACCAAGCCGTTCGCCACCCTTCCATTGAGCGAGCGCCTCGCGCGCTGTCGTTCGAGATGCGAGCCTGGCAAGCTCATCCAGCTCGGCCGAAGTCAGGCTACGCGCCAGGCGCAGGTCACATCCTGCAGGCAAGAACTCGCCCAGAGTTAAGATCTCCAGAGGGATTTTGGCCCGCTCTTGGCGGTCACTGGGCAGACGGTAGGCCGTGCAGAACACAACCTCCCCTACACCGTCGAGCGACTGGCAGACTCAAATTGACAAGCTCTTGGAGGACTATGAGGGCATTACCCGTGAGCGGTACGCCGCTGGCCTCGCGGCCTTTCGCGCCTGGTACCTGCAAAGCTACGCCGATGAGCCGGATGCTGCGTTGCTCACCGATGATGAGGTGCGCGACTATCGGGTCTACCTGACCGGCGTCAAGGGCTACAAGGCCGCCACCGTCAACGCCTACCTGGCGCCGATCAGGGCCATCGTACGCGCCCAAGGGCGCACGCTCAAGGTCAAGGGCGTGAAGCAAGTGCAGGGGCCGATGGAGACCTTGGACGCGCGCGATCTGGGCCGACTGATCAACGCCGTGGATGGCCCACATTGGAGCGACAAGCGCGATGTTGCGCTGATCAACGTGATGGCGCGCGCGGGCCTGCGAGTGAGTGAAGCGCTCGCGCTCAAGTTGGGCGATGTTGAACTGGGGCCGCGTTCGGGGAAGTTGCTGGTGCGAGAGGGCAAAGGGCTGAAGTCGAGAACGCTGGCATTATCGTCGGAGGCCAGAGACACCCTGAAGGTCTACCTGCAGTTTAGGCCCGAGGTGAGTGGCGATCTCCTGTTTCTCAGTCGCACCCATCGCGCGCTGGATCCTCGTGATGTGCAGCGGATGATATCGGAGGCGGCGCGACGGGCGGGGATCAAGTTCACGGTGACGCCTCACACACTGCGCCACAGCTTCGCGACGCGCTTCCTGGCGAAGAACCAAGGCGACATCGCCACGTTGGCGACGATCCTGGGGCACTCAAACATCAGCACGACGACGCGCTATCTGCATCCAAACGCCCAGCGGTTGCGGGCCATGTTAGAAGAGATGTAGCTCCTGTTCGAGCCCATTTGTTGAGACTGCTTCGCTGCTATGGCACATGTGTGCGCGCCATTTTGGTGCAAATGGTCACTTTGTGGTATCCTATTTGGTAGATATGTGTTTCTTGGGAGCGAACCAGTATGGGTAATCAACCCAACCTCCCACAATCAACTCTTCCCAAAACCCCCGTGCGCGCATATGATCTGCGTTACATCGTGGACACACTCCGGCGCGGCTACTGTTTTGAGCGAAGCAGACTGGCAGGGGTGGGGGGACGGCGCCGGCCTGGGCCTTGCGCCGCACGCGAAGGGCGGTGGCGACGGCCAGGAGTAGGACGACAAAGGTCAGGTGGCAGCGCACCCCCGCCGCGGTGCGTTTGGGGAACCAGCGGGTCAGGGTCCAGAACTGCTTGCTGAAGCGAAACAGGCCGTTCTCGATCCAACTACAGTCGTCGTAGCCCTCCGCAACCTGATCCTGGCCGCGCAGCAACTTCTTATACCGTAATTCCAGATGAGCTATTGGCCTGCAATAATCACGCGCGCTGCACCAGACACCGGTCCAAGTGATGAGGGGTTTGTCATCATGGATGTGAACACCATAGATACGATAAAAACCATTCTCCGTGATCGCCGCGACTGGAAGGCCGTGAGGGATCTGGATGAGCTCCAGAAAGCGTATGAGGAGTTGCCAGACCTGAAGCAACAGATCGCCGATCTGACGAAGCAGGTCCAAAAGCTGGCTGAGCCCCCATTGCAGTACGCCGTCTACCTGGCCCCCGGACCTGGAAGAGAGCGCGATCTTGTCGTTGGAGCAGGAGGCACGCGGCTGGAGGTGCATCTGGCGTCCGATCTGGACGTTCGACCACAGGATTTGACAGCCGGCCAGGAAGTGTTGCTGAACAAGGAGCAAAACGTCGTCGCAATACGTAACGAATACGTACGCGGCGAAACGGCCGAAGTGGTCAACATTCTCAAGCCCGAACAAGCGGGAGAGGTCGTGGCAGTTATTGAAGACCGGCCGTACCACCCTGTTGGCCTGAGGGTCAAGTGGCGTGAGGGCGAAGAGGTCGAGATCAAGTGTGCCGAAACACTGGGGAGCGTGCGTCGCGGCGACGTCGTTGAGATAGATCCGGACCGGATGTTGGCCACAACCAGGGTGCGGCCGCGTTTACACGTCAAAGCAGGCGGCAGTGAGGGCACCGTGGTCGAGATCAGCGACCGTCTATTTGGACAAGGGGTACAAATCGGTGACATCGTACGCCTCGAGCCGGGGCTGAAGTTCGCTTTCGAAAAGTTGCCCGCTTACGAGACTGGCGAACTGACGCTCGAAGAAGTGCCGGACGTTATTTATGATGACATTGGCGGCCTGGACGAGCAGATCGAACAGTTGTATGACGCCATTGAGTTGCCTTACTTGTACAGAACTCAGTTCGAGCGCTACCAGTTGACTCGCCCCAAAGGAATCCTTCTCTACGGTCCACCGGGCTGCGGCAAGACAATGGTGGCCAAAGCGGTTGCCAATAGCCTCACCCAGAGCATCCGCGATCACCTGCAAAACCTCGAACGACGCATCGTGCTGTATCAGCAGCTTCGAGAAAACCCCAGGCGCCCCGATCTACTGACGGAGTATATCGCGTTGGCTTCTGATCGGCGGGGAACCCCAACCACTGCATCCAATTCCACTCCAGAAGCGGCCATGCAAGAGTTAGCCGGGTGGTTGCGTTCGGACAACGTGGACTTGGAGCGGCTGGCCGATGAATTGCAGGAAATCCGCTCCGTCCTGGGGAAAAAGGACGGTGTGCGCAGCTTTTTCCTGAACGTCAAAGGGCCAGAACTGCTGGACAAGTATGTCGGCGAAACGGAACACCGCATCCGTAAGATCTTCGAGGAAGCGCGCACACACGCGACGTACTACACGCCGGTGGTGATCTTCTTCGACGAAATGGAGGCGATGTTCCGCACACGCGGCTCTGGCCGATCGTCCGACGTGGAAACCACCATCGTTCCGCAATTTCTCTCAGAAATAGAT
>Ga0351904_1060_pt1 | contig 21439 bp, 26 predicted proteins | sample BONcelHT113001E3_FD_205826 | JGI IMG/M metagenome (GOLD analysis project Ga0351904, IMG submission 205826) | Enriched cells from coal bed in the Powder River Basin, Montana, United States - BONCAT cells T11 rep1 HSBNCT.T11.300.1.E3 ...
AGAAACTGGCCCCGGGATTCACCGGCAGTTCGCGAATCAGGGCCGCGAAACGGTCCGCGTTATGGACCGAAATATCGCGGCCCAGGCCTTCGGGCAACAGGTCGAACAGCATCGACTCGCGCTGCCGCCGTAGTTTCATGGATTTGAACAACAGGATCGCCACGGACCAGAACAGCAGGAACGCTTCGGCCACGGTGACCCAGCCGCGCTCATAAAACAAATCCCGAAAATAGTTCGACGGCAGCGGCAGCAGGAGGAAGTAGAACACGGCTGTCAAGCCGAATCCGGTCGCCGACGTCAGCAGCATGCTGACGTTCGTGCCGTCGTCATTCTCGTTCGCCACCCGCTTTTTGCCTGTGTCCGTCTGCGTCGGGATCCGCGGGACTTTGGGCACGCTCGGCGGACCGATCCGCGGCCCCACGGCAATCTGCGGCAACCCCGGCGTCGGACCGGCCGCCGCCGTCGGCTTGCGAGCCCCAGCCTCGGAGCCAACCCGGGGGCCCGCCGAGTCCGTTGCGGCGACCCCGCCAGACGCTGACTCGGACGCGTCCCCCGCCGCACCTTCCGGCACGGACTGTTCCGGTACAGTAACCGCCGAGCGGCAATAAGGGCACTTGGCTTTGCGTCCGGCAAGCTCCTCACGCACCTTGAGGGTCTTGCCACAGTTGGAACAGGCGAAATTGAAATACATGAAACCGCCTCGCATTCAGGTTCCTCGATCCACGCACCTTCTAAAGTACAAAGTGGCGGACGAAAGAGGAAGCGTCGAAGCGGGCGGAAAGTGAGAAACCGACGAGGCGCGGGCGGCAAACGATATCCGCTCCAGACGCCCGACGGCTCGCGAAACCGTGTTTTCAGTCGGGCACGGCCCTATGGGGTGGCCGTGTCTCCGTTGTCAGCCAGCTAGCGGCTGATCGAAAGGCCCCAATGGACGCCCGACGAGCGAGGATGCATGTGCATCGGGTACGGGCGGCAGTGACCGTGGTGCCAATACGGAACAACGGGCACCGCGTACACGGGAGGAGGCGCGTAGTAATGCTCGCGGACGATCACGTTGTGATAGGCTGGAGGCGGGGCCGGAGCGGCAACGGCCAGCGGAGCGGTCTGCATCGCGCCAATCACCACATCGCTGACCCCGGCATTGCTCATCAGCATCAAATCGTTTGCTTGCGGACGAACAGCAACCCCATAGGTCCGGATGTGGGTCACGATCACGGTGTCGGAAAGCCTGGATTGAGTCATCGTGACCACGTCGGAAACGGACACGGCTTGCGACATTTGACGCGATAGACGCTGCTCGTAGACCGCATTGTTGCGGGCGATGTCGGTATCCACGGAATCGCCAATAACGGCGCCCGCCAAGGCCCCGACCGCGCCGCCAATCAGAGCGCCCTCGACCGTCTGACCGTTATTGTTCCCGATGGCACCTCCGGTCACCGCCCCCACCAGCGCACCCACGCCCAGCCCCCGATCACGATGGTAGTAGGGCGATTGGCCGAGACCAACACACGCCGGAAGCGACAGCACCGAGAGCAAAAACAATAACTTGGCCTTCATGTTCGCACCTGGTTTAGAAGTAGAGTGCGGATAATGCCAAGGCAGCCAGAGTCCGTCAAGAGGAATCCGCCTCGGCCATTAGCCCACCTCAATTATCGCCCAGACGCCAGGGCCGACTTAAACGGCTTCGGGACAGGGCGCAGCCAGCTTGGACGGTTCGGCCAGATTCCGCACGGCTCGAGCCATGATGGCAACGGAGCAAAATGCAGACAGCGACATCATTTCGAAACGTTCCGATCGAGCCCCACCGCTCGTGGCTACAGCAAGGCCATCCTGCCGATTCTTCCATTTTCAACAAAACCGGTCCTGATTATGTCCGCCCTTCTTGCGACCCCCATTCTTTTTTGCCATAATCTCGCTTTCGACGCGGACGGCAAAGGGAACAAGGTTGGTGGTTGGTTAACACGTTTTGTTCGCAAGATTTGTTGCCAAACGCGTTTCCCAAGGTAATCCGGCCGATAGAATGACGAAAGCGAATACGCGCCGCACCCCTAGCTCAATTGGATAGAGCATCGGTCTACGGAACCGAAGGTTACTGGTTCGAGTCCAGTGGGGTGCGCTGAACGTAAATCCCGCCGAACGCTTGACTTAGCGTACCTGCCTGCGTTGGGCAGTGCGGCCATTTGATCCTTGGCAAAGTGGTAGTCCTACCACTTCCAGGATGAAAGGACCGCATCAATGCCCAAACGAAATGGTCGTGTCCCGTCGTATCGCCTGCACAAGCCATCTGGTCAGGCACGCGTAATTGTCGCAGGCCAGCACATCTATCTTGGAAAATACGGGTCCCCCGAGAGCCGCGAGAAATACGCTCGTCTGATCGCAGAGATGTCGGTCGATGAAGCTCATCCAGTAGCTGCCAAGCCAAATTGTAGCAGCCAACCGGAAATCTCGATCAACGAAATGCTTCTGGCTTACTGGCAATTCGCCGAGACGTATTACTGCAAAGACGGCGAACCCACCAAAGAGCTGGAGTGCATGAAGGAGGCGATCTGGCCCCTTCGCCAGCTGTACGGATCGACCAAAGCCGTTGATTTCGGCCCGCAAGCCCTCAAGGCCGTTCGCCAGCACATGATTGCGGAGCAGAACCTCTGTCGCAACGTGGTCAATCGGCGGATCGGCAGGATCAAGCGGGTCTTCAAATGGGCGGTGGCCGAAGAAATCGTGCCGTCGTCCGTCTTTCACGGTTTGCAGGCCCTGGCTGGACTGCGGTACGGTCGCTCCGAAGCCCGCGAAACCGAACCGATCAAACCGGTCGACGATCAGCACGTCGATGCTGTGCTGCCCTTTGTCACGCCCCATGTGTCTGCCATGATCCAAGTACAGCGGCTGACCGGCATGCGGCCCAGCGATGTCTGCAAGATGCGTCCGTGCGATATCGACCGTTCGAGCGACGTGTGGGTTTTCGAGCCGTATGAGCACAAAAACCGTTGGCGTGGTCACCGGCGGCTGATTCCGATCGGCCCCAAAGCGCAGGCCATCTTGCAGCCGTTTTTGGACCGTGATCCAGAGGCGTTCTTGTTCAGCCCCAGAGAATCCGAGGCTTGGCGTTTGGAACATCGTCCGGTCTACTTCAAACACGAACGCAAGACCAGGGTTTACCCGTGCGAACTGCGGGTCAGAGCGGCGAAAAAGGAAGCTCGCAAACGCCGCAAGCCCAAGCGGCAAAAAGGCGACAGGTACAACACGGCCTCGTACCGCCAGTCGATCGACTACGGATTTGCCAAGGCAAAAGCGGCTGGCGTCGAAATCCCCCATTGGCATCCGAATCAATTGCGGCATACTAGGGGCACGGAGGTCCGTCGCGATCATGGCATCGAGGCGGCTCAAGTCGTGTTGGGTCACGCACGGGCCGATGTGACGCAGGTTTATGCGGAGAAGAATTTGCAAAAGGCGGTGGAGATTGCGAGGCTGAGTGGGTAAAGCGTCAAACACGCTGTACGTTGGCGTGTCCGCAATCAGCGGGATCTGGTGGGCAAGAAGTTCGGCATGAGCGGCCGGAATCTCGAATTTCTGGCGGAGATCCTGAACACGCCGGAGGAAATCCAGCAGTCGGTGGCCAGAGGATTGATAACGCAGGACGCAGCGCGCAGGATCGCCCGGTTGCCGCTGGAGCAGCAGCAGGAACTGGCACATGACGTCGGGGAGTGGCTGGAGGGTGCCAAAACCAGTGACGGGTTGGCGTACCGGGTTGACCGGCTCGTCAAGTCGTTTTTACCGAAGGCGGACAGGGCGGGCAAGGGTCCCAAACGGCCGGCCAAGAAGCGGGCCACAGTGAAGCAGTATCTGGCTGCGATGGAAAGGAACGCCGCCACGCTGCAACACATATTTGTGGAGAAACCGGCCCTGTGGTCGAGGCATGGGCCAAGGCTCAAGCGGGTCCATGAAAGACAGGCTCAGTTGATCGAGAAGATGGAATCGACGAATGGCGAATGACGCTTGCAGGCTGCTGGCAGACGATCTTGGAAAAAATTTCCAGCTCGTGGTCTCAGGGGCTCGCATCCAAGATGTTGCATCCCGGATGCAACATCTTTTGCCTTTCTCTTGCCCTCCTTTTGCCGACCGAAGCTTGCAACACCAAACAGAACCAGCCCATCGGCGCTAATTATGGCTCCATATAGAGCAGGCACCGCACTCGCTAAGCCCCGCCACATGCGGCCGATGTATGCTTCGTTTCCGTCGCCACAAGTCATTTCGCTGGACATGCAACATGCTCATCACTACCTGGCGGCCTGTCAACCTGTCAGCCAAAAAGGTCAGTCCACCATCCCAGCGTTTTGGGCCAAAAGGCCATTTCGCTGAATACGCAACATGCTCATCGCTACCTGTCAGCCTGTCAGCCAAGGCCATTTCGCTGGACATGCAACATGCTCATCGCTACCTGGCGGCCTGTCAGCCAAAAGGCCATTCCCGCTGAATACGCAGCACAGACCGAAGACAAGCCCGGCTACAAGCCCCTGGAATCAACAGCCACTGTCCCGCTGAATACGCCGCACGCAGTCGCTGGCCACAAGAACGGCCGACGTATCGCTGTTGGTAGACGGCTGTTTTCGTTGACGACCTTGATGACTGCCGGAAACGAGCACCTCCCCCGGTCAGTAATCAGCCTGCCTCGTCTGATGCAAGATCATCTGCGGACAGAGGCCCTGGGTCCTGTAACGGAGTCCCTGAATATGGGACCCGCCTTGTCACAGTGTATTGCTGGTCAAGATGTTCTCAGTCAAGATGCTCTTGATCAAGCTGGTTCAAGTTGTCGGATGGAATCTTTTCTTTCGGCCGTCAAGTGGATCAGCAAAGAAACAGCAGACGACCGGGTTTTCTTCTTCTTCTTCTTCTTCTTTGTCTTTGCCCATCGACGGCAGTTATGGCTTGGCATAGGATGTTTTGACGTTGGGTAGCAGTAACAGCCACAAACAGGTCAACAATCATCCTGCCTACCTGCCTGCCTGCTTGCTTGTTGTTGGCAGGAACAGATGATATTGAGACAGAAAGTAAAGAAATTTCAAACATGCCAAGGAATCTTATGTCAGCTGATAACACTGCACACGAATTGCCAGCCGCTGAGGTGACCGCCGCCTTTAAGGACGTGACTGGCGATTTCATCAATTGTGCTGCAAACCGCAGTGAACTTGATTTGTTCTTGTCGATGGCGATGATGGCCTGGAACGTATCGGTGCAAGGTCCAAGTGAAACAGAAGAACTGATCGCCGAGTTCATCAGACGTTTCGAGTCCCCGACCTACCGGATACGCAAGGGGAACCTCGATACGCGGGAGAAGATACTTGAACTGGCAGCTCGCAAGATACGTTTCTACCCGGAACTGAAATGCGTGATTCGCGAAGCAAAAGGTCAGGATCGCAGCGACGGGTTGTACTTGGAAGTGACTTGGGTGGAAGCTGTGTAGTTGATGTGTGTGTTTGTCGAACTGATTTTGGAAAAAATTTCCAACTCAGCAATTTGAGATATTACATCCCGGATGCAACATCTACTCCGTTGTCAGCCAGAGATACAGCAGAAACGGGGCATGGCCATTGCTGCGCCCAGGATCGCTTCTGACGCATTCTGACTACTGGTAGCCCAGACAGAGGGGTAGACTGCCTGATGCGCCCTATCGCAGAACTATGGCCCTTAGATGGGCAATGGTAGAATGACCCGCCATGATCGCTGCTTGAGTAGCTCGCCAGGCGTGTACTTGATGGACTTGATTCGCCCCGGCGATGGCCAGATGGCCAAGCAGTGGAATGGTGCCGGAGCAAGATTTCTGTTGCCAAGGACGTTGCAACGATCTCACCCGATCTCACCTGATCTCTTCTATTTCCCTCTAGCTGACCTACCTCGGAAGATTGCCCGGTTTCCTGATTTCACCCGCCAAGGCAACCACACCGCCGAGATCGGCTTGCTAGTCTGCCTAGTCTGCTTAGCCTGCTTCGCCTGCTTAGTCTGCTTAGCCTATTCAGTTTCAAGAAAAGACCTTCATCAGCTGCATTTGGGGCTCTTGCGCCGCATCGGCTCCATTTGGGGACGACAGAAATCTCGTCCTGAGATGACCCGAGACGACCTGGGACGACCCGGTCGATCCAGAATCGGCAGAGCCAGGTTTCTTAGGTTCCGCTGTTTGCCGAGTTTGCTATTGCGGGTCACAGAGACGCCATTACTACCCTGTTCCCCATTTGCTGCTGGCGACAGAATCGCTGGCCGCTTGCTTCGATTTCAGGAATTCCTAGCTGCTGGCTGTCAATTCGAGCTAAGCAGAATGGTTCAACGTACCCTGTTTCTGCCAAGCTGTGAGCAGAATCATTCGGCAAACACGTGTCGCCCATTCGCCCATTTGCGAAGCCGACAACTGATTTCCGTGACGCTGGGAAGACAGGATTGCCGGTTGCTGGGAATAGCAACGAAAGAAAAAAAACAACAGCAGCAGCAACAGCAGCGATTGTTTAGCCGTACGCACGCAGATCGCAACAGCAATTCAAACTTCGCGGCGAGGTGCTTGATGGGTTTGGCTTGCTTGGCTTGCTCGGCTTGGCTTGCCCTGTTGCTGTTCACTCATCAAAAAAAAGCCAATCAACAGGCAGTTACAACAGTGTGTGTGTGTGTGTGTGTGTGTGTAGCGTTTTCTCTTCTGTCTTGCTGACACATCATCATCATCTTCATCAAGCTCGCTGTCGCTAACTATCTTCTGCTCCGAAGCGTTTTGATGCTCAGCTTGACTGCCTGGGAGTGTGTTTCAGTATGCCGTATCAGCAGATATTGCATCCTGGATGCAATATCTTTTCTTGCCTCTGGCTACCTCCCTGTTGACCGAGCTTTCTCTCTAGCGAACAGCTTAGCAGCCTCTATCTATTCACTCTGCCAAGCTACCCCCAAACGCTATGCTATTGACAGCACTCCTTGCCACCGTAATAACCAAGTCAGTTATTCTACTTCGATTCCTATTATAACAGAGGTTGACAATGACAATGGGTTTCAAAGAATTCCTGGACACGCTGGCAAGCGAAGGTATCCACTTGGAAGAGCACAACATCCGCTACGCTATCAAACGCCGCAGGATATCGCGGCCGGTACTTGATCCGAGCTTGCGGTTCCTATTCGAGAAGAAACACCTTGAAGAGGCCCGGAAGCTACATGGCAAGTTGAGAGCGAATGTTTCCGCTACGGCAACAGCCACAGCCACAAAGGCAGAGACAGGGCGGGCGAAATGAACCGCCGCCAACGTCGGAGCTTGAACAACGCCGGGCGAAGAAATGCCCGGCTGTATCGGAATGGAAGTCTTTTCTCGAAGAAAACAAATGTACCAAATACAAACGCCCCGAAGCTTGAACAACGGGGCGTCCGCCTTGTAGATCCCTCGGCCAAAAGGGAGATGGAGATTTTGATGAGTGCAACTATACAAAAAAGACTTCCAACGCGCAAGAGCAAGCCGGCAGATTCACGCCACAAGGACGCCGCTCTTGTAAACGGCAACGGCCACACCGCAAACAAGCAACAGCTTACCAAACCTAACGGCAATAAGTTTACGCCTTCATTTAACGAACAGACGGTTAAGAAAACTTCGGTGAGCCAGACGCCAGACCAACGACGTCGCGGCTTTCGCTTCGTTGACTTTGCTGACGACGAACGCGAATCACCGCTAGAGCGGATTCGTCAACTGCTAAAAAACGTTAGCTCGTGTGGCGACGGCTTCAGTGCCCGCTGTCCCGCACACGCTGACGAGAACAATAGCCTGACCTTCAAAACAGATGAGACTGGCAAGGTTTTGATCCACTGCCACGCCGGTTGTTCTGTTGCGAATGTTATGAATGGTTTAGGGCTCGACATGTCGGCTCTGTTTCCGGCAGACAACAGAACGCATAACCCCGAACACGACATCCCTGCCACCACGCCCACCCGATCGCCCACGACGGTAAAGCTGAGCACGCCGACGACGGGCACAAAGTCAACCTGCTCTGTCGGCGTAGAACCGAAACCGTTCATGGCCCTGCCCAAGAAGTTTGCCGGGGCAGAAATAGCAGAGAGATTGACACACGAAGCGGACGACCCGGTAGTAGAAATGCTGGCTGGCGAACTTGGCGTTACGGCAGAGTCGTTGCGAAAACTACAGGTTGGCTGGAATGAACGGGGAAAAAGCTATACGTTTCCCGAACGAAACGCCAAAGGCGAGATCACAGGAATTACCTCTCGGCTTGCTGACGGCGGAGCAAAGAGGACCTTCAAAGGCAGCAAACGCGGCCTGACATTTGCCACTGACTGGGCCGAAGCGGAAGGTCCGCTGCTGATCGTGGAAGGTGCCAGCGATACGGCCGCCGGTTTGACGATGGGTATGGCGGTTATTGGCCGACCGTCTGCAACCGGCGGTTTTAGGCACCTGGCAGAACTGCTGAGCGATTTCCCGGAAGATCGCGAGATTCTGGTCGTCGGCGAAATGGACGCCAAGGATGACGGAAGTTGGCCGGGACGTGATGCGGCCAAAGATATGGCCACCTCGCTGGCGACAGCGTTGGGCCGCAGTGTGAAGTGGTGCCTGCCGCCCAAAAAGGCTAAGGACTTGCGGGCGTGGCTCGCACAACAAGAAAACCAGGACGTGCCAGCCGATCTCCGCGAAAAGTTCTTGGCAGGCGTGAAGATTAACGAGGCTAAAGCCAGTTGTGAGCCGTTGAAACTGATCGACAGTCGAACGTTCGCCACGGCAAAGTTCGAGCAAACGTGGTTGATCAAGGGGATCATGGTGGCTGGTCAACCGGCTGTCGTGGGCGGTCCCAAAAAATCGCTGAAAACGTCGTTGCTCGTTGACTTGGCCGTGAGCTTGGGGACCGGCTGTAAATTCCTCGGCGAATTCTCCGTAGAACGAAAACGGGTCGGCGTCATTTCCGGCGAAAGCGGCGAACGAACGTTGCAGGAAACATATCTCCGCATACGCAACTCGCGATCAAAGAATTGCGGTGATGATCCAGCAAAGGACAACATCTTATGGGGCTTCAACCTTCCGCGTCTTGGCGAAGCAGCCGGTCTTGCGGCTCTGGACACAACCATTCGAGCCCACGGCCTGGAAGTGATTATCCTGGACCCGCTGTATCTATCGCTGCTCAGCGGGCGGCCGGACGTACAAGCATCGAATTTGTTCCAAATGGGACCCTTGTTAGCAGAGGCGGCCCGCGTTTGTTTGGAAGCCGGAGCGACACCGATTTTCGTTCATCACAACGTGAAGCAAAAGAATCCTACTTTCCAGCTGCCGGAGTTGGAAGACTTGGCATTTGCCGGAATCCAGGAGTTTGCCCGTCAGTGGATACTTCTCGGTCGCCGCGAACAATACAAGCCCGGAAGCGGCAACCATAGCCTGTGGCTTACTGCGGGCGGCTCAGCAGGGTTTTCCGGATGTTGGGCACTGGACATTTACGAGGGCACAGTAAATCACGAATTTAGCGGACGAACATGGTTGGTTGAGGTTCGGCCTTACGCGGAAGAGTTGCAGCTCAATGATGAGAAGAAAGCAAAGGACAAACAACAGGCAGCCAAGGCCCAGCTTACGGACGACATGGAAGAGATTAAGAAAGTGCTACAAAATCGACCGGCTGGCGAGACGAAAAACCTACTTGAACAGGCTGCCACTCTCCCTCGCAAACGGCTGTCGGGTGCGATTGAGAACTTGCTGGTCCAAGGAGTCATCGAGGAAACTCAGGTCCAAAAACTCGCTGGACAGTCCGGGTGTCGGTCATACCCTGGCTACCGACTCGTGAGCCAAGTTCACGCTCCCGACGAAGACCAAAAAGAAACCGAAGATAATGACACGGAGTGACAAAACAAGCCAGTTTGGTTTCGATCATAATGGCTTTTCTTGCATCCAATTAAGGCATGATTTTCAGCGAAAACACGAATGGCTCGTTGGCTCGTTGGTTTGGTTCGTTGGTTCCGTAACGAGCCATAATGGTTTGGTTCGTTGGCTTTTCTATTTATGGAAAAGCCAACGAACCAACCAAACCATTGTCTTTTACGCACAAGTACAACTCCTTTCCACGTAACGAGCCATTCATTCATTTCAGCATAGTGCTGTGCCCCGTGGCGGAAGATCGGTCAACGAACATAGAAACTTCAAGTATGCCAATAACAAACTTTCCTTGCCAAGATTCACAACCGGCAACAGGCACCGCCGTGTCAGACAGAAACCATGCTGCCAACGTTGCCAGTTGTCCGAGCCTACCATCCGGGCCTAGCATCCGAGCCACGATTGCCGAGCCACGATTGCCGAGCCGGATCCCTGGGTTCAATCCGTGGCAAGACGCAGCCGTCGCATTTGCCGTTTACGGTTGCCAAGCCTTCAGGTGCCGCGAAGCCGGAAACCAAAACAGCCACGGTCGGCAAAAAGAAGAAGAATCATCGAAACCACCAGGCGACAATCAACGATCAGCGATTTCGGCCTCATGGCCGTTTACGCTGGGTGCGTCCTTCAGTTCATTCACTCTGTGTTGCCCCTTGTTTCCAAGACAGTCACCAAATCACCCCAAAACCCCCACTTGGCGTTTGCACGCGCCAGCGCTTCGTCTGCTGCGTTTTCCGTCCAACAGGCTCTGTCGGTCAAGTTTCGTCAGAAAGTGCGTCAGCGGGCCTGCTGGGGGGCTTAACGGGGCGATCCTGCCCCCAGTTGCAACCGGAACTACCAAACACCTATCTATCCTTCCTTGAGTCACTTTTTTAGGCAGGCCAGTATCAAACCTGCCATGAGACCAAATACGATGAAGACAAGAACCAAAACAAACACTAACACTAAGATCAACACCAACATCAACGCCAAAAATATCACTGAGACAAAACACATCACTAAAACTTTCAATACGAAACGTAAGAGTACCAAGCAAAGTCAACGGCCTGTTGTCTTTATTGACTACCACACCTCCGACAACGCCAGCTTCTGCAAAAGCGACAACAGTCCTTACGCCCCTCCGTGGCTGTTAAAAATGACGACACAGAGGCCCAAACAAAAACCAGAATACTTCTGCGACAGTGCCACTAGCCCCAACATCGCCAACATTCTTCACAAACTCAAAGGCTACCGCCGCCTTTACTACGACGCTACCTTTGCTAGGTCTGTAGAAAAGCGACACAACTTGCCGCTGGCTGACGTGTTTGACGACGTTTTGATCATGGAAACACTGGTCGGTACCGGCCGGCCCTACGACAACTACGGCTATGCAGACGACATGAACGGCACGAACTACACTGACGACCTTGACGACACTGACGACCTTGATGACACTGACGACGAGCCGGACAGCACCAAGACACGCTACGTAGCTGATACGGAATGGGCTTTGAGACCCGCACCCCAACTCCGCCGCCGGATCCGTGCTGAAGGCTTGACAGAAGTGTACAAGCTGGAACTGGCTGTCATTGATCCCACAATCGCCATGATGGAAAACGGCATCCGCGTAGATACCGATCGCTTGAACAAGCTGGCAGACTTCTTTGATCAGAAAGCCGCAAAGAGCCTTTGTCGCAGACGTGCCAACCAGTGTTCTAGCCGTTGCAGCACGGCTAAGGGCCTATTAAAACACGTGCATCCCGACACCAGCCGGATCTATTGCACCTTTGATCCGCTCGGCACCGAGACCGGCAGATTCACGTGCAAAAACCCGTCGCTACACAGCGTCCCGGCCGAACTCAAACAGGCATTCATTGCCGATCCGGGCCATTTGCTGATCGAAGCGGATTTCTCGCAGATCGAACTTCGGGTCTTGGCCCACTTCAGTCACGAGCCATCCCTTATCGCAGCTTTTACGGGCGACGAGCACGAAGTAGACCTCCACTGTCGCACGGCAGCGAGGGTGTTGCAGATCGAAGAATCCAAGGTGACAAAAGAGCAGAGAAACGGTTACGGCAAGATGTTGAACTTTGCCATTCTTTACGGCCAAGGGGCGGCTGGTCTGTCCCGAACGCTTGGAATCAGTGAATCCGAGGCCAAAAGACGGATCGCAGCCTATTTCAGCAGCTATCCGCAAGTCCAACAGTGGAAACAAATCGTCGAACAGCAGGCGATGGAGAGCCACGAAGTCAGAACTTTATATGGCCGTCGAAGGACCCTGCCTGACGTCGGTTCATGCGACACCAGCAGAAGAAGACCCGCTTTGCGGCAAGCCGTAAACACGGTGATTCAAGGCACCGCTGCCGACATCAACAAGTTTGCTCTCGTTTGCCTCTATAATTCGCTGCCGGAGACTTGCCGCTTGCTGGTGACGGTCCATGACAGCGTGTTGATCGAAGTGCCTGAAGATGACGTCGAAACCATCGCCAAGCTTGTCAAGAACGTGATGCAGACTCCGCCGCCGAAGTTTTCTGTGCCGTTGGTTGTCGATGTGCAATACGGCCGAACGTGGGCAGACTGCAAGAAAGGAACGGGAAACACGGGAGTAAAGTAGGCTTGCCCAGCAATGGCCTCTATTTGGCCGTCTAACGCGATTATCGGCAGACCGGCTGCTTTGTCCGGTCTGCCGGTAGACGTGGGTCAGCGTTGCGCCTAGCCTCTGTACTGGCCTCTTTTTGTGCTGCCCATCAAGTGAAGCCGTATTCGGCGTCTCGTCTTCAACCCTCCGGAACGTCTTCAGCTACTGCTGTGATCTGAGTTTTAAGTTTCCCCATTCTCAGTGCTGAGAATGACTCAAACACCACACACGTTATATCTCCCTCTCTTCGCGTTTGCCCTTGCGCACTGGCCCGCCGCTTGCGACAATACAACCATTGTTGTTGTTCTTGTTGTATTTATTGTTGTTCTTATTGTTGTTCACCATGCCACTTAACAGCGGAGGTCCACCATGTGCTTTGCCGAGGTTTTGCAAACTCTTCGATCAGAGGGATTCGACGTCAACGAAGCGAAGATTCGCGTTGCTTTGCGAAGCGGTCGCTTGTCGCGTCCCGAACTGGACGGCTCTCACCGCTTTGTTTTCAACGCCCGTCACCTCCAGCAACTGCGAAAGTTATTTGCCACAGCTGCCGGGGACGGCACCCGCAGGTCATAGGAGCCAAGAAACCGTGTCAACGACCGTAGCTTTCGCCGCTCGCAGAAACCAAACACAAAGCAGACCGGGTTGTATTATTAACACTGCGAATGCTTATAGAGCGTCGAAGGAAGCTGCCTTGCTTGTGTTTAGTCGATTGACACTTGCTTAAACGTAACCACTCTAGGGGGTGGCATTAACTGCTTTAAGACCCTTTCTGCTGAGTTGGAAATTATTTCCAGAATTGAGCCGATCACAAAGATCTTACATCCCGGATGCAACATCTTTTGTTTGAATCGTCCTTTTAGCCTGTTGCCTCTCTCTCTCTCTTTCCTGTTTGAAAGTAAAACGCTCGGCAGTAACAGTATCATTTATATTTATCGCTGGAATCGTAACAAAAAACTCGCAGCTACTGGTAAACCACAGCAGCACAGCACAAAATAATTCCTGTCAGCTGCTCTGTCTTTTGAAAGAAAGAAACTTGCTATGAAGTATTACACTAAAGTCACTGAAACCACTGAAACTACAGAGACCGCTGACACCAACTACGACAGCAATACAGACACAGACACAGACACAGACACAGACAATAATGCTGATCTGTCTCTTTATCTCCCACAGCCGTCTACCACTGTTGAACATCCGGCACTTGCTGGTCTTAGTTCTGAGCAGCACCTTCTTTATTCCGGAGTTCGCGGATTGTATGAAGATCATCGCCTGCAAGAGGCTCAAAGACGCTATGAAATCGGCCGCTTGGTTGGCCGTCACTGGAAAAAGAACCAAACCTACGGCGAAGGGGTCATGCCGAAAATTTGCTCTGCTTTGTGTATTCCCTTGCATACGCTCTACCGCTGGCACCAGGTTGCAGCCAGATATTCGCCGGAAGAATTCTCCAAACTCATTCAAACTTGCACCTGTCATGGAAACCGGCTTACTTGGACGCATCTGTCGCATCTGGCTTACGTGACCGCCCGTGACACCTACAAGCGGTTGCTGCGAGAGGTCATCGACAACGATCTGACTACGGAGCAGCTAAGGAAACGCATCCGGGAAATTGGCCGTTCGTGGGTCGATCCGCCCGAAGAACCGGATATGAATTACACTCACCGCCGGTTGCGAAGAGCCCGTCGCCACGTGCAACAAAATGTGACGCAGATTCGGATTTTGGATGACATCCTCGGGGAAGTAATGTGTCTCGACGGTAAGGCAGTGCCGCTGAAAGTTGTCAGGGAGCTGCGGGCGGCCACAGAGGCATTGAGTGAGTTGGAGGGGGTACTGTTTGATGACCCTTGCGGTATTGCCGACACGTACAACATCTTTGCTAAACAGGCTGAAGATGCACGCTGGCCACCACCCAAGCCCAAGATGTCGCCGGAGGAGAAAAGGAATTGGAAGTTTTATGAGCAGTCAATAGCCAGGAGCGAGGCGAAGCGAGCACAGGAAATGCAGGAGATGCAGGAAGCGTAACGTGTTTTGCTGCTGCTGGATGTTTTGTCGTTTGGACAAGATCAAGAGAACGGTTGACTGCCGTTCTTTTTTTTTGTTGGTTGGCAGGCTTGTTGTTGTTGTTGTTGGTGCTACTGCTGCTACGGACGGCAAACAACGGGCTGCTGGCTGGTTTGTGGCCGTTGCTGGCCATTACAGGCCCGCTGACGGCCGTTTGTGCTGGTTTTGGCCGGGAAGCCGTTGCCATGCAAATCAGCTGCGATTCGAGGCGACCAGGACCCGCATCGGCCGTAACGTCCCTTCTTCCTGTCACAGTGTATTTTGGCGGGTTGGGGCAGGGCGGCCGGAATGAGTTTGGTTCATGGTTGGGCTTGGCGGTTCAACGGCGTCGCAGGCTTGTCTGAGGCTCCGGATGCAGACGGATCGTGTTGCCGACCTGCCACGCCTACGTTGTCGCAAACCGTTGGGTTTCAATTATTTACGGCTTCTAACGGCTGATTGCCTGCTTTCCGGCTGTTGCTGCGGCAAAGAACGGTTGTGTCCCAAGGCAAGCGTCCTGTATGCCTCTGGAGAGGTATGCTGCCGTTTTGTGGTTGCCGGTGCTCATTGAATTCCGGATAAAATGCCAAGAAAGTGCTTGCAAAGTTCAGGCGATTCGCTAGTTTGAGGGGCAGGTGGAGTCGGAGGTCCGGACGAACTGGAGGCTGCATGGCACCGCGGCAGTCGCGAGTCGGGCATTTTACCTTTTATCACCAGCGTATAGCCAAGCCATCGGCATGGCTCTCAGCCGGTGATAAAATTTATCGACAAGGTGATAATCCCGCTGATAAGCGTTTTATCACTGAGTCACTTCGGGTTAATTATTGAAGTTCGGCCATACAGGTGTCGTCTGAGGTTTTGATTCTTTCACATCAAGGAGCAACGTCATGTATCCATTCCGGCTGTTCACTCTCGCGTTGATCGTCACAACCGTGATCGGGACGCAAGCGGTCGCCGACGACTCAAAGGCTGACCCCAGGGCAGAGAACAAGTTGGTGGGGACCTGGAAACTGGTCTCAGCCAGTTATGGGGGAAAGCAAAGTACTCTCCCGGAGGATGCCACCACGCTAAAGCATATCACTCCGACCCATTACACATGGCTCACGTATGACATGGAAGGCACGGTCACTCGGGGCGCGGGTGGAACCTACACATTCGAAGCGGATGAGTTCACGCAAATGGGCATTTACGGGTTGGCTGCGACGGTCGCCCTCGTCAAAGGCAAGAACACGTACAAGTGCAAGGTTGAAGGGAACAAGTGGTATCACACCGGGAAACTCGCCAACGGGCTGACCATCGAGGAAGTGTGGAAGCGGATCGAAGAGTAGTTGAAGGCGAGGGCCAAAGCACGCTGGCAACGCCCTGCCGAACAAAACGATGCACCGGAGGCCGCGACGACGTCCTCACAAGTGGAAAGGTCACTGGCGCGGCCCCGGTGATCGTAGTCGTTCGGTGGCTCAAGCTTAACGCTCTTTTGAGGAGGTCACTTATGTCCGTTCGATCCCTAATGTACGCGAGCACGCTCGGCTACCTAACGGTGGCTGGCGGCTTGTTAGCTGGGCAGGAAACAGACAAGCCGTTCTACGTCATGAACCACACCTTGGTCGTGGCCAAAGTGACGGAGACGACCCGATTCCTTGCTTACAGCAGGACGGTCGGCGAATGGAATGAATTCACCTTTCCTGAAGGCGTCAGCACCGTACCTGTCGTGGAAGGCAACATATGTGCATTTCTGCTTGAAGGGGAAGCGATTACCGAGCTCGTCGCCATTGATGTCAAAGGCAACTGGTGCAGATCCAAACTTCCCGCCACTGCTCGGAAGTGCGTGCCAATAGTCCAGGATAATGTGGCGGTCTATATGGTCGATGGACGGGCACATGCGTTTAGTGGCCAAGTCGGAACGTGGGATTCTATCGCGGCATCGCGCACGCCATACCTTGGGAGCGACACAGCGATGATCGTGACACCCGATTCGATTGCCATATTCAGTGCGGCAACGGGCAAGTGGGCCGTTGCGAAAACAACAAAGTAGTACGATTAACAACGTTGCGCCACCGAACAATCCGATGCACGCGAGGCGGCGGCGACGTCCTCGCAAGTGGTCGAATCACGCGCGCCGCCCGCGTGATCGGTATCGTTCGTCTGGCAGAAACCCGGGCACTGCGGAGAACGCTGGTCGGTCGTTTGCGCTGCCGATTCCTCCGTCGGTCGAAAAACGTTGTTGCCGAGACAGGGGGACCTAGCAGCTGCCAACAGACACCGCTACGGTCGACCACGAGTTGGCAGCGACAGTTACACCATCTGGAGTCGTCCGATGACATCAGTCGTTTCGAAACGCCGATGGTACTGCCTTTCGCCCGATCGTCTGGTGGTTGGGCTGTTCACCGTGCAGGTCTTCCTGTTCCTGTCCGAGAGGTTCCAGTGGTTTTCCTTCAACGGAAAGAAGGGCTGGACGGTGGTAATTGCCACGGCAGTCCTGTGCCTTGCTATGGCGGTGATGTTGCTCTGGCTCCTCGCCAGCCTGCGTTTTCGGTGGCAGTTTCAATTCAGTGTGCGGTCGTTTCTGCTGCTGGTCGTTGCAGTCGCTGTGCCAACCGGTTTGATTGCGAGCCAGATGCATCAAGCGGAAAAGCAGCGAATGGTCGTAGCGGCGATGAAGGCAGCCGGCGGGGGTGGGGTTCGCTATGATTACGAATGGAATTCCTTGGAAGAATTTTGGGAAACTGGATACTGGTCTGATCCGGAAATGCCTGCTCCGGAATGGCTCGTGGAGTTACTTGGTATAGATTTTTTTGGGCATATTGTTTTTGTGGGTTTCGACCGGCCGCTCGAAGGGCGGCATAACCTGGATTGGGCGCACTTCAAGAGTCTGATATACCTCAGATATCTGGGCCCTGACGGAGGACAAATCACAGATGCTGAGCTGGTGAATATCGAAAGGCTGACCAACCTCGAGATTCTGCACATCGGCGCAACGCACGTCACAGATGCCGGGCTGATGCATTTGCAGGCGCTGACTAGGCTCAGGTGGCTGACGCTTAGCGACACGCAGGTCACGGATGCCGGACTTAAGCACTTGAGCAGACTGACTTGCCTCAGAGACCTGTCGCTTTCAGGGACGCAGGTCACGGATGCTGGGTTGGAGAACCTCAGGGGACTCACACAACTCGAAACGTTGGCGCTCGATAGAACGCAGATCACCGGCACGGGGCTGGTACACCTCGAGGGACTGCCTAACTTGGAAGGGCTCCACCTCGCCAACACGCAGGTCACGGATTCCGGGTTGGAGAATGTCAAGCGGCTGACTAACCTCGAATGGGTGAGTCTTGAGAACACGCAAATCACGGACGCCGGGCTCGTGCATTTCACGGGTATGGCAAGACTCGAAGATGTGAATGCCCGCGGAACACAAGTCAGAGACGAAACCTATCGAGAATTCCGGCACGCCCTCCGAAATAAGGAGTCAACGGTAGATCGCTCCCGGTCAGAGGGACCGCCGCCGTAGACATCGGAGCGACGGGTACCCGGTTTCCTCTCTCGCGACCACGCCCTGCCCCGCTGTCCGTGTAGTGACGATTTCCACGAAACGGCGTCCAAACGATTCGCGGGGCCCGGACACGCGAGGATGATAATTGCCTCCACTTTCACCCTCCGGTATAATTGCTGCCTAACCGATGGACGACTGTCGCCCATCGAGCAGCAGCCCCTGGACGAACCACGCGATGCACACGAGCGGGAATGGCGTTTGCGCGGCAACAGAAGATCAGCGTCACTCGGCGCCATTCCCGCCGTGTGATCGCAGTCGTTGAACTAAGCCGCCTCGCGGGAATACCTCCGGCGCGATGCCTGTCCGCAGTGGCGGCCGTTTTCTCGCCAGCCACGTTTGCGGGTTTGCCTGCCCGTTCGCCGTCGAGTCCGGGCGACGTCTTCGCCTTTTCCCAGTTGAAGAGTTTTCACTCGATTCCCCGCCGCCCCATCGGCCATCCCGTGCCCGCTAGATGTTCGATTGCCCAGAAAGGCCGCTATTTGCCGCTGTAACGCACGCAATACCCCTACGCGTGTTTTGCCTCTGTCAGCAAGCAGTTCGCACAGGGCGGACGTGTTGAATGCCTCTGGAGAGGTATACTGGGCGGTTTTTCGTGGCGGCCAACATGCCTGTATTGAAGTCTGAAAAATGCCAAGAATGTGCTTGCAAATTGAGCGGGATTCGCTAGGTTGAATGGCGGTTGGCGGTGTTGGCATTGGGAGACGGAGGTCCGGACAAGCTGGAGATGGCATGGCACCGTGGCAATCGCGAGTCCGGCATTTTGCTTTTATCACCAGCGTGTAACGAAGCCATCCGCATGGCTTTCAGCCGGTGATAAAATTTATCGACAAGGTGATAATCCCGCTGATAAACGTTTTATCACAGAGTCACTTCGGGTTAATTATTGAAGTTCGTCGTCTGCTTCTATAGCTCGCAGTTAGGCAGTGCGTCAGTCGGAATGGACCGAGATGCCGTGAATCTCTCAATCATGCGGCCCATCGAGCGTTACCGCAGGATGCCACGCGATGAGTTGGACGATGTTGCCGATTCGGGAACGATAGGGACTACGGTGATGGCCAAAGGCACTCTGTCATTCCTTTTTCGAGTGGCGTTGGCGGTTTGCCTCGGCACCCTGCTGATACTCGTCCTTGGTCTAACGGCGCTGTTCCTCTTGCTCTGGGTAGTCCACCACCGCCACGCCGACTGGCTCATCAATCTCGTCGCCCTGACGTTGGTCTCCGGTGCAGCTTTCGTCTTCTGGAGGACGATGCGGACTCTGGCTCGGTGCCGCTTTCGCTTCAACTTGCGATCCTTGCTGGTGGGCATGGCGGTGCTGGGCCTGGCCATCGCAATACTGGGGAATCAGTTGCGCGTCGCGGTTCGCCAATCACACGCACTCTGGGCCTTGTGGCGGCAGGGCGGCGCCTTCAACGTCGCGTTCGCTTACCCCGTGGATTCTGGTTGGTTCGTTTGGCTGATTGAGCATGTCGGTTTCGACCCTTTTGGCAAGGTTGTGGACGTGGACGTAGGGACCGACGACGCGGTCGATGCCTTTGTCGCGCACAAGGCGGAATTCGCCGATGTCAAGACACTAATGTTCGGCTCAGGGGTAACGGATCGGGGACTATCGCACGCCGCCGAGTTGAACCAGTTCCCAAGCCTCACAAACGCCAATTTCCACGGGTCGACGATCACGGACGAAGGTTTGGAATATCTGGCGGGCTGGAAGAACCTGCGATGGCTCCAGTTGGACGGTTGCTGGCGGATCACCGACACGGGATTAGCTCATCTCGTGGATTTGCCCGATATCGAGGGCCTTGCAGTTTGGTCGCAAAGCGGCAAAATCGGCCTAACCGATGCCGGCTTGGCCTATGTGGGAAGAATGTCCCGCCTCCGGTATCTGCACGTAGACAGCATCGCGATATCCGACGCTGGACTGGCGCACCTTCGCGGTCTGAGCTGCCTGGAGCAGCTCACAATCGGTGGCGCCAACATCACCGATGCCGGGTTGCAGCACATCTCGCGTCTGAGCATCACGTCCCTGACACTCGCCGGGACAAGCATCACTGACGTGGGAGCGGAGCAACTGGCGCAGATGACTCAGTTGGAGACACTTGATCTCCGCGGGCCTGGGATCGGAGACAACGTTCTGCTTCGCTTGCAGAAGCTAACGAAGCTGAAGTCACTGGTGCTGCACAACACGAAGGTGACGGACGATGGCCTCCAACATCTCCAGGCAATGGGGGCCCTGGAAAAGCTGTCCCTATGGGGGCCCGCCATCACCGATGGCGGGCTGCAGCATCTTCATTCCGTTCGCAGCCTGCGCCGCGTGCGCGTCTACAGCGGCCAAATCAGTCCCGGCGCCGTGGAAGCCCTGCGCGCGACATTGCCCCAGTGCCACATCGACGTAAGGTGAAGGGACTCGCCGTTATCTGAGGCCGAGCTTCATGTTGCCGCGCGAAGAGCGTCTGAGCTATAATGAGACCGTTGCCGGCCACCCGGATCGGACAAGAAACGTGCGGCTCTGCCTGCGAAACCACGGCCTGCCAGGGATTCCGAACTGCTCGACTCCGACGCCGAACATCCAGGAAATGGCCCGTCGTGATTGCTCGGCATCTCCCGCTGCGGTATGATGTCGGACGACGTCCGTGGGGACTGTCGCCCAGTGGCAGGCGAACCTCGGACGAACTATTGGATGGACCGAAGCGGCGTTTACGTTCAGCGGTGTGGTTGGGTCGTCCTGTCGCCGCTCGGTCATCCGTGTCGTTCGGCCAGTCGGGCCTGCCCCGCGTTAATCGATCCAAGCCAACAATGCATCAGGAGACAGCACATGGCAGAGGTGGTCCCCGGCCGTTCCGGAGTTCCATACCAAGCAAAAATCCGTGGTTGCGGAGAATCGGAAGGCATAGATGGGCACGGCACGCCCTGCGGGCACAGTGAACGCATTCTGGTTGTTGTCGAGGCGGCCGACGACAAGAAACGCGAACACACGATCACCATTCGACTTGATCGTGACGAGGCCATCGAGCTAATCGCGAACTTGGCGAGCGCGTTGGCCTTGCGAGATCTGCAACCAAGAGCGTTTGACATCGGGGAACCTATCTAAGTTGACGTCAAGAACGATTCGTACGGAGGAGCACATCGTGCAGGCACCATCTAAATTTCTTCTGGCGGCATTCTGTCTCGTGACGGTCGGTGTCGGCTGTCGACCGGGATCGGACTCCGAAGCGACGCGCCCGCCCCAGGGTGGCGTGGCGACACCAAATCGCACACCCGAAGACACTGGACAGGTCCCAGTGCCAAGCTCCCAGCAGCCCGACCAGCAGAACACCACCCCGGTTCCGTCCAACGCTCCGGATGCGGCCAAACCCGTGGACCCACGGATTGCCGA
>Ga0351904_1062_pt1 | contig 20982 bp, 22 predicted proteins | sample BONcelHT113001E3_FD_205826 | JGI IMG/M metagenome (GOLD analysis project Ga0351904, IMG submission 205826) | Enriched cells from coal bed in the Powder River Basin, Montana, United States - BONCAT cells T11 rep1 HSBNCT.T11.300.1.E3 ...
AAAAAACAATCTTGGCCAGACTATCCAGCCTGCAACGACAAATATTTCAAATCGGCCTGCGTAACGACCCCACTTCGCGGGTTTCAGTCCCTGGTCAGGATGAATTATCGGCGCTGGCGGATTCAATCAATCAGACCCTGCTGGCACTGGAAATAGCACAGAACGAACTTCGCCAAAGCGAAACCGCTACCCGTGCGCTGCTTGACGGAATGCCTGATTCTTTGCTGCGAATTGATCGAAGCGGAGTTATCCTGGACTTCAAAACCGGCAGGGACCGGGCTGTAGCCGTCCCGCCCAGGTTGTTTGCCGGCAACACGATCCATGAAGCGCTGCCGGGTGCACTGGCGAAAAAAATCCTCACTGCAACAGAAGAGGCCTTAACAACCAATGAAACTCAACTTTTCGAGCACGAAACGGCCTTCAACAACCGGCATCTTTATCTGGAAATTCGGGTAACACCGACCGCAACCAATGAAACACTGACCGTATTCAGAGATATGACGACGACCCGTGAATTGCAGCAATCGCTTAAATTCTCTGATTCACGTGATCCCTTGACGGGTTTGCTCAACAGGACGGGTTGGGATCAACGGCTTGGTGAACAGAATTTTACAGACGGATCGCGCGTGGGGATAATCGCTGCGGACATTAATGAAATGCGACTGATTAACGAAAGCTTTGGGATTGCCTGGGGTGACCAGGTGCTGACCGCCACAGCTCTGGCACTCCGTTCCAGCCTACCCCTCGATAGTCTAATCGCCCGAATCGGCAACGACGAATTCGTGGCCCTATTACCGAACCGGACAGCGACGGAGCTGCAGCAACTTTGTGCTGCAATCGATTCAGAAATCGATCGCAGCAGCCTTATGGAGGGGGCCCTCCGCTTCAGCCTTTCGTTGGGTTACTTCAGCGGCACGCCAGCCGACATGTCCTTGGCCCAGTTACTGGATTCGGCCACAGAATCCATGCATCGAAACAAATTAAGTCAGAGCCATACTGCCCGTGAACGGATATTCGAATCTTTACAGGCGGTGCTGTCCACTCGGGACTTTATTGTCGATCAGCACGCCCGTCGTTTATGGGCCCTCAGCCAACCCCTGGCCAAAGCCGCCGCCCTGCCGCGCCGCCGTCTTCGCGGCCTCAAGTTGTTGGCTCAATATCACGATATTGGCAAGGTCGGTATCCCGGACCAATTACTGTTTAAACAAGGGTCATTATCTGCGACTGAAATGGGAACCATGAAACTCCACGTTGAAATAGGTCATCGAATTGCCCAGTCCATTCCTGATTTATTTCCCATCGCCGACCTGTTGTTAAAACACCACGAATGGTGGAACGGCAAAGGATACCCACTGGGTCTGGCTCACGAAAAGATTCCTCTCGAATGTCGGATATTTGCCATCGTCGATGCTTTCGACGCCATGACCAACGACCGGCCCGACCGGCAGGCCTTTTCTTTAAAAACAGCGGCTGCCGAACTGCGCAAAGGCGCCGGCAGCCAGTTTGATCCAGTCTTGGTGGACAAGTTTCTCGAAATTCTTGGCGAGGAAGTATAATTTACGTTTGAGCTATTTGTTGACGCAACTTGCGAAGAGCTCCAGCAAAAACCATACTGTCCGTTGCAATCGTTAGAATTTGGGCCCCCGCCCTGAGCCAATATTTGGCGTCATCGGCATCAAGACAGAACATTCCCGCCCACTTATCCGTGCGGCGGGTTTTTTCTATCGCCTGATGAATCGTCCGCCGTAGATCTGGATTGTCAAATTGTCCAGTACAGCCCATGGACTGCGACAAATCAGTCGGCCCGATAAAAATACCGTCAAGACCTTCCACCGCCAGTATCGCATCTAGATTGTTTACGGCGTCGATATGTTCCACCTGTGTAATCACAACAGTCTCTCTACTTGCCCCGGCAATATAATCAGCGAATGGGATGAAGCCATAACGGGCGGCCCTGACCACCCCCGCGATTCCCCGTTCACCTTGCGGCGCATAGCGAGCCGCGCGAACTGCCGCAACCGCGTCGCCTGCCGTATTCACCTGCGGAACCAATACCCCGCCCGCGCCTACGTCCAGCGCCCGCAAAATCAGTTCGGGCGAATTCGCTGTCACCCTTACGAGTGAGCTGATTTTCGAGGTTTCAGCTGCCCGCACCAAATTTGCTACTTGTTCAGTAGTGTTTCCGGAATGCTCGGTGTCGATAATCACAAAGTCCAGCCCTGCATGACCCATCATTTCAACTAATGCAGGCTCACCCAATACGGCAAACATTCCATGTACTGCTTGGTGAGCCGCTATTGCTTGCTTGATTTGGTTTACAGGATATTTCATCGATGCGTGCACCTTCCCACGTCCTTTCACGGTTCCACTTGCCTTTCCAGCTGAACTTCAGGCTTTAATCCCCATCAGATCGAGCAGCTCCGCCGGATAGCCAATGATTGATTGCGCGCCATATTCAAGCAACTCATCCACGGAACGAAATCCCCAGGCAACTCCGACCGCCACCATTCCTGCAGCATTTGCCGTCAGCATGTCGGTGGCGGTGTCACCTACGTAAAGAATTTTTTCTGGCGCCAAACCCAAATTGGCGGCGATTTCCAAAGCTGCACGGGGATCAGGTTTTACCGGAACCCCGGCTCGAGCTCCCAAAACCTGGCTAAATCGGCGTCCCGGCAACAGTGCCGGTACCATAATTTGAGTAAAGGAATCCGGTTTGTTGGACAATACGGCGATTAACACGCCACTTTGGGTCAAAGATTCCAACAATTCTTCAATCCCCGCATAGGGTCTGGATTTAACCCTCCATCGCTTGTCATACTCTGATGACATTCTTTGAACGACCAAGTCGATCAGCCCCTCATCTTGACAACCGGCTGGCAAAACCCGCTTTGCCAGTGTACGTATCCCGTCACCGACAAAATAGCGGTAGCTGTCTGGCGGGTGAGTAGCAAATTGCAGTTCCTGTAAAACCGCGTTCATCGAATCCGCCAAATCTTCCAAGGTATTCAATAAAGTCCCGTCAAGGTCAAAAATTACCGCCTGAAACTTCACTACAAGGGCCATCCCTCGGCAATTTCAGCTATCATTAGAACTAATGCCGCGGTCCTGGGTACCGCTGTGTTCAAATCAACATACTCGTGATCCGTATGTTCTTCATAGTTTTCCACTCCCAAAGCGTCGATGGTGGGGATGAACTTCGCGGTCCGGTTCCCGTCAGTCAGGCCACCTGCCGTCCATTCGACCACTTCGGCCCCATATTCACGTCTGACGATATTGCTGTATAAATCGACCAGTTTTTGGACTTGTGCCGTTTTTTCCATTGGTCCGGTATGAATTCCACCCGTTACTGTCACTTTTACGCCCGGAACAGTCGACTGATTCGCCAGATCTTTGATTGCCCGATCGAGTCGTTCCTGCTCGGCAACGGTATAACAACGAACATTAATTTTCGCATAGGCATCGGCAGGGATAACATTGATCCGGTCATTGGTCGAACCAATTACGCCGACATTAATCGCATTATCGGGAATATATTGCCCATGATCCGTAATGCCGCGCGCTTGCAAGGCTTCCCGCGTATATTCCAGGGGGTTTGCCGGCAACGGGCTGGCCAACTTGTAGAGCAGGCTGATTTGATTGCCCAGTTCCATAATGGCGCTAGCGCAGGAATGGGGTGCATTGCCGGCATGTCCGGAGATTCCTTCGACCGTGATTTCATAGTTGGCGCTGCCTTTACGCTGGGTTACAATTCCCCAACCCGGACGCGCCGTATCCATAAGGATTGCTACATCTGCCTGAGGCGATAATTCGGCCACGATTTCTTCCGCCGTTGGTGAACCGCCTTCTTCTTCACCATTATAGTACAGGATAATTTCACCGAACGAATCGAAGTCAACTTCCTTCAACGCTTTCATCGCGTAAAATGTTTGAATAACTGTCGCCTTATCATCGCCAACTCCCGGTCCATAGGCGATATTTTTCTCATCCACCCGAAACGGTCGTTTGGCAGCGTCCCCTTTTTTAAATACAGTATCGATATGCGCGATCATTAATAAACGAAACGTGCCTTTGCCCTTGATCCGGGCAATAAGGTGGGTCGAACGCGGATTCGTCCGGTATTCAAGTGTTGCCCCCAATTCTGAAAGCTTTTCTGCCACAAATCGTGCCGCCCGGTCTGTTCCTTCAGGATCGCCATTGCCTGAGTCGATATTAGTCAAGGTCTCAAGATCTTTCACATAATTACCGTACTGGACCTGTAAAAACTCTTTTACATTGGCTCCATCCATCAAAAATCCCTCCCGCATATAGTCCCTATTGATTTATTTGACCTGGTGCAACATTCTTCCTGCCTTGTTTTGCTTGATTACCGCATTTTTTAGTTACCCGACCGACTACCATCAAATAATATTGATTTCGTCCAACCCGCAGCTCCATAAAGAAAAAGCAGCCAACTCAGAAATTCAGCTGCTCACCTTGCATATATTATTTTCTTGCTATGAATTGCGCCGGTTAATATTTTTCTTTTGCCGGATCGACCGTTTTTCCGCTGCGCCGGTTCCCCAGTTCGGCAAACAGGGACTCCACGTCAGCCCCCTGCGCCGACAGCAGCACCAGGCAATGATACCAAAGATCGGCCATCTCATAAATCAATTCGCCCGGATTGTGATTTTTTGCTGCAATGATGGTCTCCGCAGCTTCTTCGCCAACTTTTTTTAAAATCCGATCTTCGCCCTTGGCAAACAAACTACTGGTATAAGAACTATCTTGTGGGTTTTGTCGTCGTTCTTCAATCACTGCGAACAGTTCAGACAAAAACACCGCCCTGGAGACCTGGGGACGCGCGGTCGTTGACGGCTCGGTTTCACCAAACCGCCGGCTGAAGCAGGAAAACGTCCCTTCATGACAGGCAACTCCTGACTGCACAACTTTGACCAGCAGCGTATCTCCGTCGCAATCATAAAACATTTCCTGCACTTGCTGAAAATGCCCCGAGCTCGCCCCTTTGTTCCACAGCTCCTGGCGACTGCGAGAAAAAAACCAGGTCGTTCCCGTTTCCAGCGTTTTTTGCAACGATTCCCGATTCATATAGGCCAACATCAACACAGTGCCAGATACCGCGTCCTGGATCACCGCCGGAACTAGTCCCTTTTCATCAAACCGGATTCGCTCCATCATCTATAACCGCACCTCAATCCCCTGTTCCCGCAGGAACTGTTTTGTCTGGCGAATACTGAATTCTCCATAATGGAAAACCGAGGCTGCCAGGACTGCGTCCGTCTTGCCCAAAACCAAGGCGTCGGCGAAGTGCTGCAAAGTTCCCGCGCCGCCGGAAGCGATCACCGGTACTTCCACCAGCTCGGAAACTGCCCGGTTCAGTTCATTGTCATAGCCGTCCTTGGTTCCATCGCAGTCCATGCTGGTCAGCAAGATTTCACCGGCGCCCAGGTCAACGCCGCGCCGGATCCATTCCAGAACATCCATTCCCGTCGGAGTCCGACCACCATTGATATGGACTTCCCAGCTCTTGTCGCCACAGCGTTTGGCGTCAACCGCCAGCACGATACATTGACGGCCAAAACTTTTTGCCCCCTCGGCAATCAACCCCGGTTCCTTGACTGCCGCCGTGTTCAGCGAAACTTTGTCCGCCCCGGCATGCAGCATGGTCCGAATATCGTCTACCGAACGGATGCCGCCGCCCACAGTAAACGGAATAAACACCTGGCTGGCAGTGCGCCTCACAACATCGACCATCGTGTTACGACCGTCGGACGAAGCGGTAATGTCCAGAAAAACCAGCTCATCCGCCAACTCACGGTCGTAGAAGGCAGCCAATTCGACCGGGTCCCCGGCGTCACGCAACGAAACAAAATTCGTTCCCTTGACCACCCGACCATCTTTTACGTCAAGACAGGGTATGATTCGCTTTGTATGCATCAGCAAGGCCCTCCCCGCGCGATCGACAGCGCCTCAGGCAAAGAGATCGCTCCTGTATAGAGCGCCTTGCCGATAATAACCCCTTCAATCCCCTTCGCTTCCAGCGGTCGAAGCGCCAGAACATCCTCCGCCCCCTTGACCCCACCGGAGGCAATAACCGCCAACCCGGAATATTGGGCCAGTTGCAAAGTCGCTTCGACGTTGACGCCACTCAACATTCCGTCACGGGAAATATCGGTGTAAATAATCCGGGTTGCTCCCACTTCCTTCATTTGCAACGCCAGTTCACCCGCCTGAATCAGCCCCGATTTCTCCCAGCCATCTACAGCCACAATCCCGTCTCGGGAATCAATTCCAATCACAACCCGATCCCCATATTGGATACAGATTTGGCGGACCAATTCCGGTGATCGGGCTGCGACCGAACCGAGAATGACCCGATGGATTCCAGCCGACAAAACCGCAGCCGCCGTTTCCATCGTCCGAATCCCTCCGCCCAGCTGGATCTTGACATCGAAGGTCTTGGCAATCTCACTGACTACAGCCAAATTGACCGGTTCACCGGCGCGGGCTCCGTCCAGATCAACGATATGCAGCCACTCCGTCCCTGCCTCAACCCATTTCCTAGCTGCCTCCAGCGGATTTTCGGCGAAGACCGTCTCGCGGTCAAACCTTCCCTCTTCCAGACGGACACACTTACCGCCCCGAATATCAATAGCCGGAAAAATTATCATACTGACATCTCCTTGAAATTCGCCAAAATTTTCAAGCCCACCGAACTGGATTTTTCCGGATGAAACTGAACTGCCTGTACCAACCCTTGTCCGACAGAAGCCGTCACTGCTCCGCCATAATCAGCCGTAGCGGTGATGATCATTGAATCCTCCGGTACGGCATGGAAACTGTGCACGAAATATACAAACGAATTTGCCGTCAACCCAGAAAACAACGGACTATCAGACCGAAAAGCAAGATTGTTCCAGCCCATGTGGGGAATCTTTAAGCCTGGCGCGACAATTTTTCGCACCCTTCCCTTGAAAACCCCCAGTCCCGACACGCCGGGATCTTCCTCGCTGCCTTCAAACAACAATTGAAGACCGACACAAATTCCCAGAAAAGGTTTCCCCGCCGCGATGACCTCATGAATCACCGGCGCCAGTTCTCTTTCGTTGAGGTTTTTCATGCAGTCACCAAAAGCGCCAACCCCTGGCAAAACAACCTGATCGGCCCGGCGAACCAGTTCAGGATCACGCGTGACGGTCACTTTCGCCCCAATTTGTTCAAAGGCCTTGGCGGCGCTGTGCAGGTTTCCCATCCCATAATCAATGATTGCTATGTTCCTCATCGTCAATCCCCTTATAACGCTCCCTTAGTTGATGGCACGCCCTGCACTCGGGGATCAATTTCAAGCGACTGGGCAAGGGCTCTGCCAAGTCCCTTAAAAATTGCTTCAACGATATGATGACGGTTTCTCCCGGCCAACACTCTTACATGCAAGGTCAATCCGGCGTTCACCGCCATGGCCCGTAAGAATTCTTCCACCAGCTCCAGGTCAAAATCTCCCACGCTGCCCTGCCCTAACTCCGCATCGAAAGCGAGAAAGGGACGTCCGCTGAAATCAACGACAACAAGCGCGAGCGCCTCATCCATCGGTAGATAAAACTGTCCGTAGCGCCGGATTCCTGTTTTGTCGCCTGCCGCCTTCGCCAGTGCCAGTCCGAGAACGATTCCGACATCTTCTACCGTATGATGCCCGTCCACCACCAAATCTCCCGACGCCTTGAGGTCCAGCGAAAATAGGCCATGTTTGGCAAACAGCGTCAGCATGTGGTCAAAAAATCCGATACCCGTTGCAATGTTGGAATCTCCCACCCCGTCGATACTCAAAGCAATTTCCACGGAAGTTTCCTTGGTCGTGCGTTCCAGGCTTGCCGACCGGGCAGAAATACTGTCGATTTTTATTTTATCCATTATTCAATCACTCCTACTGCCGACATTTCACCATACTGCTGTACACAGGCCAGAATGCTTTGCGATTCATGGGCCGTGCCGACTGTTATCCTCAGGCAGCCTTCCAGACCGGGCGCCTGGGAAAAATTTCGTATTCCAATCCCTGCCCTGATAAAAATTTTATCCAACACTTCCGGCTTGGCTACTTTGATCAGCAAAAAATTGGTTGCGGAGGGAAAAACCTGAACAAAATCAAACTTCTTCAACTGCCTGAATAAGCGATCTCTTCGCTGCATGGTCCGCCGGACTTCCTGCATCAGAATTTCCCGCATCGAAAAGCAAACTTCTGCCGCAGCCAATGAATAAGAATTGATATGATAGGGCAGCATCAGTTTCCCGATTGACTGGCTAATTTCCGGTGACGCCAGTAAATAACCGATACGGGCCGAAGCCAGGCCATAAGCTTTGGAAAAGGTTCGTGCCAGCATCAGGTTGGGGTACTCAGCCAACCAGGACAGGCAGGTTTCGCCGCAATATTCGTGGTAAGCTTCGTCAACCAGCACCGGGCAGGCTACTTCCTGTAGAATCCGCCGCAAATCTGCCGCCGGAATCACGCCGCCGGTCGGATTGTTCGGATTGCATAAGATTAGCAGTTTGGCCCCCGACTGTTTGACCTTCTGCAAAACAACATCTACTGAAACCCGATATTGTTCGTCAAGAGGTATCGCTACCGCCGGTGAGCCGGCTATGGCAGCATAAATCGGATACATTGAAAAAGAGGGCCATTGAAAGGCAATCGGCCGGCCCACTCCGCCCAGCGCCGAACAGACAGCTCCGATCAGTTCACTTGATCCATTGCCCACGTTGACCTGCCCGACCGACAGTCCGAATCCGGCAGCAAGCAGAGTCCGTAGCCCCTTCGCATCCAGTTCCGGATAGCGGTGGGCCTGGACCTGCCTCATCCGTCGGCTTATCTCATTCCGCACAGCCTGCGGCAAGGCTGCGGATCGTTCATTGGCGTCCAGCTTGCTGGTCCATACGGGTTCCTCTCCCACTTGATACGACGGCAATTGTTCCAACCCCGGCCTATACATAACTATTCCTCCTGATTGCAATTGCCCGGGCATGAGCCGATAATCCTTCGGCCTCTGCCAGTCTGATAATATCCTCCGCCACTGGCGTTAAATCTTGCGCTGAGTAGCAGATCAAACTCGTCGTTTTGGTGAAGGTGTCCACGTTCAACACGGAGGCGTAGCGGGCCGTCCCCCCGGTCGGCAGCACATGGCTGGGACCAGCGTAATAATCGCCGAGAGGCTCGGGTGACCAGGCTCCGATAAAGATCGCCCCAGCATGCCGAATTTTGGGCAACAAGGCTTCCGGCAACTCCGTCATCAGTTCCAAATGCTCCGGCGCAGCAGCATTCACGCACAGGATCGCCTGTTCCATATCCCGAACCAGCAAAATCATTCCCTGTTCCGCCAAAGCGGTTCTCGCCGTAGCTGCGCGTGGCAAAGTCGCCAGTTGTTCCTGCAGTTCACGCTCCACCTGGGTTGCTAATCGTTCGTCGTCCGTAACCAGAATGCTTGACGCCAGTTCGTCATGTTCGGCCTGACCCAGCATGTCGGCAGCCACATAAGCCGGATTGGCGGTCGCATCGGCCACGATCATGATTTCGCTGGGTCCTGCCAGCATATCAATATCGCAATAACCATAAACAGCTTTTTTGGCCAGAGTCACGAACAAGTTTCCCGGTCCCACGATCTTGTCGACCCGTGGTATCGTTTGGGTCCCAAAAGCGAGCGCGGCGATGGCCTGAGCGCCACCAATCCGAAAAATCCGATGCACTCCCGCCATTTCTGCGGCAGCCAACACCAGTGGATTCACCGATCCGTCCCTGGCTGGCGGAACCATCATGATCACTTCCCGCACCCCAGCCACGACAGCCGGAATCGCCGTCATCAATACCGAAGACGGATAGGCGGCCGTACCGCCGGGAACATAGATTCCGGCCCGGTCCATCGGGGTCTTGCGTTGACCAATCCAGGAAGATTCACCGCGCGGACTGGTCCAGACCTGCTCCCGGTCTTTCTGCTCCTGATGAAACCGCCGCACATTATCTGCCGCCCGACGGATACCTGCCAACAGTTGCGGCTCAAGCCGACTGATTGCCGCAGTTCTTTCCGCCTGTGTCACTTCCATGCCACCAGCCGATAATTCAACCCCGTCAATTTTCGCCGTATACTCCAAAACTGCCAGGTCGCCGCGCAGCCGGATGTCCTGAACAATTTGATCAACCAGCTGCTGCGGGGTCATTTCTTTGCCAAAGGTCTTTTTGATCCGATTGCGAACGGCTTCACTGATTTTCACCTGATCAAAATCAGGTTTGGTCAACCTGTTGGCGATTTCCGCTGCGGTTGCCTCCCGCAAATCGAGCCGCTTCATTCGTCGGCATCCCCTTTCAACAGCATCCTCATTTCTTCCACCATGGTCCCAATTCGATCGAACTTCATCTTGAAGCTTACGCGATTGGCGATAAAACGAGCCGTAGCCCTGTGCAAACTGGCTATTTCAATCAATCGGTTCTCTTTTAGGGTTCGGCCGGTTTCAACAATATCAACAATCAGCTCCGCTAGCCCCACCATCGGCGCCAGCTCGATCGACCCGTTCAGCTTGATGATTTCCATCTGAATTCCATTATCGAGAAAAAATTGTTCAGCCACCCGGGGATATTTCGTTGCCACCCGCAAATGAGCATAATCGCTGAGTTTATCCCGTAGCAAAGCTTCTGGAACTGCCAGCATCAATCGACAAAGACCAAAGTTCAAATCCAGCAATTCATATACATTTCGGTTTTCTTCCAACAGTACATCCTTGCCGATTATTCCAATATCTGCCGCCCCGTATTCCACATAAGTCGGCAAATCCATCGGTTTGGTAATGACAAATTGGATTTTTTTAGTTTCATTGACAATCACCAGTTTGCGGGAATCCTCAGACAAACCTTCGGCGGTGTAACCAAACCGCGCCAACAAATTTGCTGACGGCTGAAACAGCTTCCCTTTCGGCAGAGCGATCGTTAGCATGTTTTTATCGGGAGATGTCAATTGAATTCCTCCAATATGATATTCTTTAGTTGTTTAAAGTATTAACATGTGAATTATACTATCATATTATTTTTTCGCCGTCAATTAGTCTGATTGCTTACGCATTAGGGAAACGCTGAATAACTCGATTGCTGGCGATTGTTGTCTTGATTCGCAGCGACTTGCGGCTGGTTTTTCCGGCCGACCAGAAATGCTCCAGTCTTCACACAACCTGTAAGGTCACTGCGTTTCCGACAGGCTGTAGCTCGACATTACTCGACTACGCTTCATTTGTCGCTGCGCTCCTTTGAAGCAAGTCTCATATTATCCATCGCTTCTGGTCTCAAATCAACATCCTTGTTGATCTGACCGGCAAAACTGCGCCGCTTCGTCGGCGAATACTACGCCTCCAATCTCAGGAAATCTAGTTTATTCCAGTGTTTCCCTAATGATTTCGTGATTAAATCAATATTTCCCTAGAAAAAATCAGGTAGGAATTTTGGCTTTCATACCGAATAAATCCATATAAGGATCCAGGAGAGCAATCCTGTTCCCCCATATACCGATTAATGAATAATAAAAATACTGGAAACGGAGGACTCCCATGACAAGCTCGCCTAAAATTCTGATTCTCAATCCTATCTCTGACCGTCAAAAAAATTTCATTACCGCCGTCGCTCCGGCGGCAACCATCATCCCGGCAGATATCAAGCAGGCGGCCGGACTAATTCATGATGTGGAGATATTGGTCGCCTGGGGTTTCAACAATATCCGCCCGTTTTATGGACAGGCCAGGAATCTTCGCTGGATTCACGCAATGACAGCCGGAGTCGAATCCCTGCTATTTCCGGAAACGCAAAACAGCCCGGTCCTACTCAGCAATTCCAAAGGCATTCATGGGATTCCGATGGCCGAGCATGTTTTGGGGCTGATGCTCAGCTTCACTCGCCGACTTAATCTGCTCCACCGTCAACAGCAACAGCACCTCTGGTCACGGCCGGCAATTGATGATTTGCATGAAATCAATGGAAAAACAATCGCTATCGTCGGTCTTGGCTCTATCGGTCACGAGATTGCCAAAAAAGCAAAAGCAATGGATATGACGGTTATCGCCGCAAAACGTGAAATGACGAAGGAACTGTTCGTGGACCGCTTGTATCCACCCGAACAGCTCCTGGAAATGTTGGCTGACGCTGATTTTGTTGTTGTCACGCTCCCCTTGACCGATACCACCAAAAATTTGTTCGGTCGGGATCAATTCGCGGCCATGAAACCTTCAGCCTATTTTATCAATGTATCCCGTGGGTCAGTGGTTCAGGAGGACGCCCTGTTGACAGCTCTACAGTCAAATCAAATCGCCGGCGCCGGATTGGACGTTTTTGTCGAGGAGCCACTACCGGAAATCAGTCCGTTCTGGGATCTGCCCAACGTAATCATCACGCCCCATCTTTCCGCCATTTCGCCGGTATACCTTGACCGCGCGCTGAAGCTATTTGCTGACAACCTGGCCTGCTATCTGTCCGGCAAACCTTTATTGACCCCGATTGATAAAGCCCGGGGGTACTGAAGCTTCGGTCAAATCAACCAACGTAGACGACGGACCGACTGCCGCGTCGCTTTGCTTCCAGCTCCGCAGTCGCTTTATCTTGCGGTTGCAGCGCTAATTCAACCAATTCTCCTGCTAGCCGCAACCGGCGAACTTCCGCAATCGCCAGCGGAATCTGCCCGTTGGCCCAGCCAACGTAAATTGCCTGCGACAACTGCGTCACGCCAGTCCCCTGACGATCGAGAGCCATCAGAACCCGTTCAATTCCCAGGGCAAAACCTGTCGCTGGCTGTTCACGGCCAAAAGCTGCAGCCATCCGGTCATACCGCCCCCCGCCGCAGATCGGATAACCCAGGCCGGTGGTGTAAGCTTCGAAAACCATGCCGGTGTAATATTCAAAATCGCGAATAATTCCCAAATCGAAGGTCACATATCGATCAATGCCATAGTTTTGCAGCAAACCATAGATTTCAGCCAGGTTGTCAAGCGCCGCCTGGCTGATTTTATTTTTCACCCGCCCGCGCACCTGCTGCAGCATATCCATCTTCCCGTGCAGCATCGGCAACTGTTGCAGCAACTGTTTAATGTCCGGGTCAATCTGACATTGCGTCAACAATTCAGTCAGCCCGACCATATTACGCTCCAACAGAAAGCGTTTTATGTTCTGCCTTTCGATAGAACTGAGCCCGGCATCCGCCATGATGCCGCCAATGAAATCGACTTGCCCCAGACAAACCTGAAAATCAGACAGGCCGCCTGCAATCAACGCCTCAACAGCCAACGCCACCACTTCAGCGTCGGCAGCAATCCCGCCCGCCCCGAGCAGCTCCACTCCAGCCTGATAAAATTCGCACTGCCTGCCTGCCTGTGATTCTTCCTGGCGAAATACGTTGGCCAGGTAAAACAGTCTGAGCGGTAAAGGATTTTCTTTCATTCGCATCACCGCCACCCGGGCAATCGGCGTGGTCATATCCGGTCTGAGCGCCAGCATTCTGCCGTTACGGTCGAAAAAACGGAATGACGAATCATCGGATTCTTCCGGCGCGCCGGCTTTGAGAGTCTCGTAATATTCAAACGTCGGCGTAACGACTTCCTGATAACCCCACGCCAAGAATAATCGGGCCAACTCATTTTCCACCTGTCGCTTGCGCGCTGCATCCAACGGCAAAATATCTTTTGTTCCATAGGGAACTTGCGGAATATAGTCCTGTTTTGCCATTACCTAGTTTCCCACCTTTGTCTTGTCTTTTTTCCCAGGTTTCACTTCCATTTCGACCTCACCGAACCGGGACAAAACAATTTTATACCCATCGGCGCCATATAACAAGCAGCGCTTTACCCGGCTAATCGTCGCTGTGCTTGCGCCGGTTTTAGCAACAATCTCGTCATAAATGAAACCGGCCTGAACCATCCGGGCCACTTCAAGCCGCTGGGCCAAAGCCTTGATTTCGCCGATAGTGCAGATATCTTCAAAAAACTGATAACATTCCTCTTCAGATTCGAGCAGCAAAATCGCCTTAAATAACTGGTCCGTCGCCAGATCTTTCAATTTAGGATTAGCCGGCATCTTCTCGCCTCCCTATTATGTTGCAACATAGAATTCGTCATCTCGGCGGCCAGTTCCTGCTTTTCTTCTGCAGTTCTTTATTTTGCGAAAATGTCATAATCGTTACAAATCCAACCCAATATCGTCTCGATTCTCATTGTTATGTTTCAATTCCCCCTTGACACCATCCCATAAATTATGTTAGCATACGCTACAATAGAATAAAACACTAACGTGTTTTTCATCCAGAGTTGGCGGAGGGACTGGCCCGATGATGCTGCGGCAACCATTCGTAGTTTTACGAAACGGTGCCAATTCCTGCAGGGAATGAATCCCGGCAGATGAAGAACGGCTTGGCTTTATTGCATTGCCTCTTCTATCTGCGAAGAGGTTTTTATTTTTTTACAAAGGAGTTACCCCACTATGATTGAGCTAAAAAATCTGCACAAAACTTATCAAGGAGACGGTGGATCGCTTGAAGCGTTGCGCGGAGTCAGTGTCCATGTGAGCGAAGGTGAAATTTATGGAGTTATCGGCAAAAGTGGGGCCGGCAAAAGCACCCTGATCCGTTGCATCAATATGTTGGAACGCCCCAGTAGCGGATCCGTGATAGTCGATGGTGAAGAGTTGACGACAATGCCGGAACGGCAACTGCGCGACATGCGCAAGAAAATCGGCATGATCTTTCAGCATTTCAACTTACTGTCTTCCCGCACAGTTTATGATAATATTGCTTTTCCTCTGGAATTGGCAGGAAAAACCCGCACCGAGATTGCGGTAGCGGTAGATCCTTTGCTCGATCTGGTCGGCCTCACCGACAAGCGCAACCAGTTTCCCGCCCAGCTTTCCGGTGGCCAGAAACAACGGGTCGGCATCGCCAGGGCGCTGGCCAACCGTCCGAAAGTGCTGCTGTGCGACGAAGCCACCTCTGCGCTCGACCCGCAAACCACGCATTCGATTTTGGAATTATTGCGGGATATCAATCAAAAATTGGGCCTAACCATCGTCATCATCACGCATGAAATGCAGGTCATCAAAGAGATCTGCGACCGGGTGGCGGTAATGGAAAATGGATTGGTCATTGAAGAGGGCTCGGTTATTGATCTGTTTGTCCGGCCACAAACAGCAACAACCAAAGAATTCATCCGTACCATCGTCAGTCATGATCTGCCGGATATTTTCGCTGACCTGCCTTTTTCTGACACTCCTTTTCCCGGCAACAGCCTGATGCTGAGGTTGTCCTTCATTGGTTCCAGCGCCAATGAACCTATCATCGCCGCACTGATCCGGCGGTTCAACGTCGATGTAAACATTCTGTTTGGCAACATTGATCATTTGAAGAACACCCCCTTTGGCACCCTGTTAGTCGAAGTGTCCGGCGAAGATTCTGCCATTCAGTCATCACTACAGTATCTACAAGAAATCGAACTGGGAATCGAGGTGATTGGCTATGTCGCAAGAAATGCTCGCACTATTGCTTGAAGCTCTGGGAGAAACATTGTATATGGTTGCGGTTTCGGCCGGTATATCTACAGTTCTCGGCGTACCGCTCGGAGTGATCCTCGTTTCAACCAGCCGGGGACATATCCTGCAAAACCTTTGGATCAACCGGTTATTGGGCTACATTGCCAACGCGACCCGCTCCACGCCTTTCATCATACTGATGGTTGCAATCATCCCATTGACCCGCGTCCTCGCCGGAACTTCGATCGGAACCAACGCCGCTATCGTCCCATTATCGATCGCCGCGATTCCATTTGTCGGTCGGGTTGTGGAGTCCGCCCTGCGAGAAGTCGACTACGGATTGATCGAGGCAGCACAAGCCATGGGAGCTTCACCTTTTCAAATCATCCGACGAGTATTGTTGCCTGAAGCGATGCCCTCCATCGTGCTTGGCCTGACCTTGGCCATCATCAGCCTGATCGGTTATTCAGCGATGGCTGGAGCCATCGGTGGCGGCGGTCTGGGAGACCTGGCCATCCGTTTCGGTTATCAACGATTCCGGGTTGATGTCATGATTTCCACAGTCGTCATCCTGATCGCCCTGGTCCAGTTGGTTCAGTCTGCCGGCGACGTGCTTGCCCGGCGGTTGAATAAAAAATAGCTCCCTTTATCAATCTGGCAAGCTATAATCTTTAAAAACAGTAGAGGAGAGATGAATCATGTTCAATTCCAAAAAACCCATTGCCCTCGTACTCTGTCTGTTACTCAGTTTTGCCCTGCTATTAGCGGCTGGCTGCGGTAGCAAACCTGAACCGGCAAAACCGGCAACCGCTCCAGCAGTCGATAAACCGATCAAAGTGGGGGTAACTCCCGGCCCGCATGCTCAAATCCTCGAAGTCGTCAAAAAAATCGCCGAAAAAGATGGTCTCAAGATTCAAATCGTTGAATTCAGCGACTATATCCAACCCAATGTCGCCCTGAACCAAGGAGACATCGACCTAAATAGTTTTCAACATCTCCCGTATCTCGAAAACATTGTCAAAGACCGCAAGTATGACCTGGTCATGCTGGCAAAAACCATCACCTTCCCCATGGGCGTCTATTCCAAAAAGATCAAAAGCATCAAGGACCTGAAAGATGGCGCCATTGTCGCCATACCCAACGATCCTACGAATGGCGGCCGCGCTTTGGCCCTATTTGAAAAAGCCGGTTTGATCAAACTCAAGCCTGGCCTTGGACACAAGGCTTCTGTCATTGATATAACCGAAAATCCAAAAAAACTCAAAATCCGCGAACTGGATGCAGCACAGATTCCCCGTTCGTTGGATGATTTGGAGCTTGCGGCAATCAACACCAACTACGCCATGCCTGCCGGGTTGGTCCCAGTCAAAGACGCGCTGATCCTGGAAGACTTCAACTCCCCCTATGCCAATATCATTGCCGTCCGCGGCAAAGACAAGGACAACCCGCAGTACAAAAAATTCCTCAAAGCCTACCAATCAGAAGAAGTCAAAAAGTTCGTCAGCGAGCAGTTTAAAGGCTCGATCGTTGTCGCTTGGTAAGTTGTAAATATTCCGTCAGGAATATTGCAAAAATTATATTTTTGCAATATAATGTAACCAAAGGGTAGCTGGGGATGAAGAAAAAGACAGAAGCTCCGAGAAAACTACCTGAAGAACGGTTCATACCGAAAGAGGTGATTCCATTGAAAGAGTCATTGGAAGCCGAACCACAACATTATAACAACCAACAAAGGTGTATCGAGGCACCGTAAGGTACAAAATCAATTTGTGCCCAGGGAGTTCAGCGGTTGCGACCGCCGCTTCCAATAAAAATCAATATAAAACGGGTGGATTCCGAAGAATCCACCCGTTACTATTTTCGTCACAGTTTATTTTTTGTCCGATCCGCCGCGATCGCTTTTTTCTCGACAACAGCTACAATAACCGTAAATCTCAAACTGATGGCTGCTCGGCGTAAAATCAGATTCCTTCATAAAGCTTAACACCTCCGGGCCTATCGGACACCAGGGTACTTCTGAAGCAATCCCGCAATCCAGACAGATCAAGTGGTGGTGATGAACGTGCCCGGCCATTTCAAAACGGGCCTTTCCATCAGAAAACAGCGTCCGGCGCAGCAAACCCTGGGCCGAAAAACCCTGCAAATTCCGATACACGGTACCTAAGCTCACATTGGGGTATTTTTCGCGCACCCTCCCATAAACTTCTTCAGCTGTGAGCATTTTTTCCTCGGCGTGAAGTACGTCAAGAATAGCCTGTTTTTGCAAAGTCAGCCGTTTGCCGGCAACTTTGGCGATTTCTGGTTTCATGAGCTGGTTCCTCCCCTTTTGCGTAAACCAAAACGAAGCAAGGAAATCAGGGCATACGCCCCCACAGCTACCAAAACGATTGATGCCCCCGACGCCAGCCTGACCGTATAGGAAACCCACAGCCCGGTCAGACAAAAGGTAATTCCAAGTAATACCGACAGTCCCATGATCTTTTTCATATCGTAGGTAAACTGTTTGGCGATTGCCGGCGGAGCAGTAAACAGAGCAATCACCAGAATAATTCCTACGACCCGGATCATCACTACGACAGTGACCGCCACCAGGATATACATCAGATATTCCAACAAACGAACCGGAACCCCAGCGACGCTGGAAAACTCTTCATCAAAGATGTATGCTTTGAACACCTGGAACAAAGCATATACAGTCACCAAAATCAAAATGTCCAGCCCTAGAATTAAACGCAAATCAGAACGAGAAACGGCCAGGATGTTGCCGAACAGAACCGAGGCGATATCCGGCGGATAGCCCGGCGTCATGGCAATAAATACAACACCCATCGCCATGCCGAGGGACCAGAACATCCCGATCAGCAGATCCGAATCGGTTCCGGCCTTTCGTTTCAATGCCGCAACGGCCAAAGCAGCGACCACGGAAACACCGAGCGCCGTAAAAATCGGCTCCACTTTCAGAAAATAGCCCAGTCCGATTCCACCGAACGCTGTATGGGCAATACCGCCACTCATCATGACCAGCTTTTTTTCCATAATATATGTACCGATTACGCCGCAGGCAATGCTCGCCAGCACAGCGGCAAGAATCGCATTTTGCAGGAAATTATACTTCAAAATCGCTTCCATCAATGCTGCGCCTCCTCATGCCTGCGCAGTACCCGGTGAGGCACTCCGTGGGCAATCAGATCGACCGGACAACCGTACACTTGTTCCACCAGCCCTGCTTCCATTTCGGTCCGACCGTGATAATACAGTTGCTGGTTCAAGCAGGCGATCCTGTCAATATTGGAGGAAACGGCGCTCAAGTCATGGGTGACAATCAGAATAGTCATCTCTTGGTTCAGTTCTTTTAATATTTCATAGATCCGAGTCTTGGAAGCGGAATCGACACTAGCGGTCGGTTCGTCGAGAATCAGCATCCTCGGTTCCACAGCCAATGCACGAGCAATCAACACCCTTTGTAACTGACCGCCTGACAATTGTCCTATCTGACGCTTTTTCAGTTCGGCTATCTCCAGGCGTTCCAATAAATCATCAACCAACTTCCGGTCTGCGTTGGTGAATTGTAAAAACCAGGGCGAGCGACCGGCAAGGCGCCCCATCAAAACAACTTCCTCAACACTGATCGGAAAACGCCGGTCAAACCGGGAGAACTGCGGCACATAACCTATACTGCGGCGGGCCGTGGTACCCGCAGCTCCATAAATCCGAATTTCACCGGACTCCGGCTGCACCAGCCCCAGTATAGCCTTCAGCAAAGTCGTCTTTCCTCCACCATTCGGGCCGATGATACCGAGAAACTCCCGTTCTTCAACCTGCAAACTGATGTCTTTCAGCGCGCAGTCCTCACCATAATAAACCGTCAAATTGGAAATATCCAGAGCCAAACCCATTTATTTCTCCACCTGTTTCTTACTTTAACCCTATCGCAAAAGATCTTGCGATGCGTTTCAGATTTTCAACGTAGTCTGTTGCCATCGGTGAAACTTTCTCAGCCTGCCCACCAAGTTCTTCGGCAAACGTCCGCGATTGTCGCCCGTCAATATCCTCCTGATAAAAGATCACTTTGATCGCTTTTTCCCGAGCCATATCGATGATCTCGCGCATCCGCCGCGGATCGGCTTCTTTGCCCTCTTCTTCCAAGGCAACCATCGTCAGATTATAATCCCCGGCAAAATACCCGAATGCCGGATGATAGACAATGATGGTCCTGTTTGTGAAACCTTTATAAGTTTCCTGAATTTCTCGGTCGGCTGCTTCGATCTGACCGACAAACCTGGCCGCATTCGCCTCATAGACTGCCTGGTTGGTGGGATCAATCAAACCCAGTTCTTTCGCAGTCAACTGAACCATAACCACCGCCCGTTTGGGCGACAGCCAAATGTGCGGGTCTTGATCGCCAGGAGAAAAATATCGCGGCTCATGGATTTTGGCCACTTCATTCTGCACATCGACTATTTTCATATTCCGGTTCATTTCCGCCAGTTTGGGCAACAAATTGCCCCGCTCCGGTGGCAACCCCATCGCCAGATACAACTTTGCGCCGCTAAGCTTCTCCATATCCTGAGGTGGCGGAGAATAAGTTTCGTGATTAGCGCCAGGGGGCATCATGGTGACAATGTTGACCAGGTCACCCGCGACTTCGCGAACAAACGTGGCCTGAGGCGGAATCGTCACTACAACCATCGGTTTGTCCTGGGCGGCAACTTTAAAGATTCCTCCGCTAGTGGTCAGTAGCGCCAGCATCAAAATCCCGGCAAAAAGGACCAGAATGCTTAGTTTATTTTTATTTTTCATATTTTCTCCCCCCGTTTTAGTAATAATTACTATTATCACTTTAACACTGGAGGAATAGAAAGTCAATCGCTAATGGAGAAATATTCGCCGCAAGCCGATAATAGGAATGTGTAAGCTAATGGGCTTCGAAGCAACTCCCCGGCCATCTTTTCCAGCATCTTCCGACTATACTCGCGATAGCGGGGTTGACCGGACACTTGACTCAAGCGGATCAACATCCTGGCTGCGACTGAGTTTCCAGCCGGGGTTGCCGCATCGACCCACTCTCGCGTCCGTACCGGGAGAACTTCGCCATCATTTCCGGAAAAGTAGAAACCAGCTACAGTTTCATCCCAGAACAGCTGAATCATTCCGTCAGCCAATTCAATTGCCCGGGAAATATTTTCTGCCGAGGGAGAAACAGCCTGAAGCTCTATACGCGCCCATAGCAAAAAAGCATACTCATCAATACAGGCAAGATGTCGCGCCTCCCCTTCGCGATAGGAAGCCAGGAGCCTTCCATCCCGACGGCGCAGGTTTTTTTCGATAAATCCGATGCACTTTTCCGCCGCCACCCGATACGCAGCCCGATCGAAGAGTCTTGCTGCTTTTGCCAGTGTTGCCGCCATCAGTGCGTTCCAGGCTGTGAGAACCTTGTCGTCACGAAAGGGTCGCTGCCG
>Ga0351904_1055_pt1 | contig 20923 bp, 28 predicted proteins | sample BONcelHT113001E3_FD_205826 | JGI IMG/M metagenome (GOLD analysis project Ga0351904, IMG submission 205826) | Enriched cells from coal bed in the Powder River Basin, Montana, United States - BONCAT cells T11 rep1 HSBNCT.T11.300.1.E3 ...
CATGCTGGACTACGTGCGGGAAATGTTCTTCGACTTCTACCCCAACGCCGATGGGCTGATGATCGAATCGTCGGACTACGCCATCTGCCATTGCCCCGACTGCGGCCAGCAGTTCTTCGACAAGGAGTTCCGCTTTGTCCGGCAAATCTCCGAGGATGTCTGGACGAAGAAGGCCGCAGCCATGATCGTCGTGTACCCGCACTACTTCAACGGTGCCGAGGTGCCCGGTTTCGGCGTCCGGGCGGCCAAGCTGCCGTTCGATCCCCGCTGGACGCTGTTCTTCACTCCCCACAGTGCCCACCTCGACTCGGCCCTGATCCGGCAGGCCCGCCACAGCTTGTGGTGGGACGAATCGCCTGCCCTGCGGCGTCCCCAGGACATCCAGCAGGGAGTCCTCCGAGCCCGCAGTGCCGGAGTGACCGGGTTCATCCCGTCCCTGGAAGCCTACAGCTTCATCCCCACGGAAATCGAAGAGGGACAAGCCTGGTTGAAAGGGCGGCGGCAAGTGCCGCTGGGGTTTGGCTGGCTGAAGGAAGCCGATCCGCCCTACGACGAGTTGCCGATGCGGGTGAATCGGATCGCCTACCGGGAATTCAGCCGCAACCCGGATTTGAAGTTCGACGACTTCAAGGAGCGGCTGGGGCGGGAGATCTTCGGGGATGCGGCAACTGCCCAATGCGTCGATGATCTGTTGGACCTCCAGGCCATGTTTGCCATGGAACGGACGTGGTGCCAGCCGTCGCCAGTGGTGTGCCCGGAGAGGATGCGGGCGATGAAGGCCCAAGGTACACTGACGGCCCAGAAACGGGACGAGTACCGGGCGGCATTGATCAAGTTGAAGGTCATGGAAGTGTGGCACCGGGCGGCAAAGTCCGAGGGCGAACGTCAGTTGCACCGGATCGTCCGATGGGTGTTGGACCAATGGCAGGGCGACAGCCGGACGATTTTGGAACTCACGAGGGAATGATGTTCGATCTGCCCGAATAGGTGGCGGGGCTGTTCGCAGGCACAAAGCTTGAAAGGTGATTTGCGATGAAGATCCATGCAGTGGCGGGCTTGTGGCTTGCTCTTGTTAGCTCGGTCTGGTCGGCAGAACCAAGTGCCGGGGCGACGACTGAGGGCGTCCTGTTCAGCGAGTCTTTCGAGGACGCCAATCTTGCTGGGCGAGGCTGGTACGACGGCACCAGCTTCCGAATCGTCGGGGATGCGGCGGCGGGAAAGGGCTGCATCGAATACGAGTGGCCCGACCGCCAACAAGGCGTGAAGGGATCGTCCCCCGTCCGGCACTTGTTCGAGCCTACGGACGAGGTGAGCATCCGTTTCTACCTGAGACTTTCCACGGGCTGGGGCTGGAGCGGCCAGAGCTTCCATCCCCACTTGACGCATTTCATGACCACCGAGAATCCAAAGTGGCATGGTCCCGCCGCCAGTCACCTCACGCTCTACATCGAGCCGGTCGGTGGCAAACTGCGGCTGGCCGCCCAGGACATCCAGAACAAGGACATGCCCCACGGATTGACCCAAGGGCCGCTGCGGGGCGGTTACAACGGGAAGTTCTACGACAGCCAAGACGTGCTGTTCAACGACGACCAATGGCACTGCGTCGAGGCGTACTTCAAGCTCAATTCCCTGGATCTTGAAAACGACCGCCCGAACCAGGATGGCATCGTTCGTGGCTGGTTCGACGGGAGGCTCGTGGTCGAGCATACCGACGTGGTGCTGCGATCCACCGACTTCCCCACGATGAAGTTCAACCAGTTCTTGATGGCACCCTACTTCGGGCCTGGACTCCTGCCGCACGCCCAGAAGTTGTGGATCGACGAGTTGGCGGTCGGCACGAAGCGGATCGGCCCGCTGGAGCCGCCGAAGTAACATTGACCACCCGATACGACTTGCCCAATCTGTTGAGCAGGACCCCCGATGATTCCCAGCCTTTGCGAACACTGCTGCCACGTCAAGGAGGTTGTTTCCGGCAAGGGATCACGATTCTTGCTCTGCCAGAAATCAACAACAGACCGCCGTTTCCCGAAGTATCCGCCGCAGCCGGTCGTGAAATGCACCGGATTCGAGCAGTCCAATGAACAAAAACCCGATTCGCTGTGACTCCTCCGAAAGACACGACAGGAAGAACAAGCAGGAGATCCGCCTATCCGCAGCGACGGACAGAAGCCGAAATTCCACTGCCCAACGTCGCTTATCCCGGAGATCGCGGCTGGAGCGAAACCGGGTGGAACGAGGAAGCGAGCGGCTTCAAGGCTGTGATCGACGGCTTGACGGGGCGCCTCGCCATTGGAACTGAACAGAGGTAAAATAATCCGATCCAGACCTGAGTCCGTCTGCCGGAGCCACACGTCATGATGAAAACCGCGACACCCGAATTGATGATCGGGCTTGTTCTTGCCGCATGCTGGGTTTTCTGCCCATGCTCGATGGCTGCCGAGGCACCATCCCTCGCGGCGCAACCGGCCAATACGTGGGTCAAACGCAGCCCATTGCCCGATGGGCCAGTTTCGCCGCGGTTGGGATACGAGGGTGCCTGTGTCTGGGACAGCCGGCAACAACTGGTTGTCCGGTACGGCGGGCACAACCAGGGTGGCGGCGGCGAGCAGGGAGCGGAGGTCTGGACCTTCGACCCGCGCTCCACCCAGTGGACGCTCAAGGAACCCAACACGTCGCCGCCCGGCGTCTGCTGCAACGCCCAGAACGTCTACGTTCCGACGATCGGCCGCTACATCCGCTTTCCCAAGTTCAGCGGCAGCCACGGCTGGCAGTGGTGGCGGGAAATCTACCTGAACGACTCCTCCATCTGGACGTACGACCTGGCCGCCAACGTCTGGCGCAACATGCGCCCCCTGCCGACGCCGCGTCTGGCACCCTACCGGTGCGCATCCTGGGATAGCGACCAGCAGGTGGTCGTCGTCTTCGGTGGCGAAGGCAGCCATGAGGGGACGCTGATCTACGATCCGTGGCGCAACGAGTGGCGGTGGCCCAAGCCAGTCGTCGAGCCGGCTGCCCGCAGCGGCGGAAACATGGCCTACGATGCAGGCCGCAAGCTCCACGTGCTGTTCGGTGCGCAGTTCAGCGACGATCCGCATACCTGGGCCTACGACGTGGCCAGCAACCAGTGGCGTGACATGCAGCCGCCGACGATGCCGCCGACGGACAAGAACGACGCGGTGCTGACCTACGATCCCGTCAACAAGGTCGTCTTGGCGCTCGTGAAGGTGGCGATTGGCGAGGGCGACGCCGAGCGGTATTTCGTCCAGACGTGGGTTTACGACGCCGGCGGCAACCAGTGGACCCGCATGAATCCCGCCGTCGAGCCGACAGCCGGCGGCAACCGGACCCGCAACTTGACCTTCGCGCCGGAACTCAACCTGGCAATCCTCGAGAATTGCCTGGGCCAGCCCCGCGAGCAGCAGATCTGGACGTATCGCTACGCCGACACCACGGCGAAATACGAGCCGCCGCAGGCGAGCACGCCAGATGTTCCGCCCCTCGTCGATGACGTGGTGGTCTCCGTGCTCAGCAGAAACAGGGTCGAGGTCCGTTGGACCGCGCCGGCCGCGGCGAAGGTCACGGGCTACCACGTGGAACGCGCGGTAGTCGAAGTCTGGACCGACGACCAACTGACCCGGCTCAAGAGAAGCACGCCGCCGCTGGCCTCGCCCTCGGTCGGTGCCATTCGCTGCATTGGGCCGTTTCAGCAGCGAACCGCCAAGCCGATCGAAACAACGTCCTTCGTGGACGACGGCGTGGACCTGGAAAGGCCCAAGGCAATCGCCGGCCAGTTGGTCTATGACAGCGATCTGCATCCCGAACAGTTGGATGCGGCTGGACGCGGTTATCATCAGGCGGTGTTCGCTTACCGTGTACGAGCCATGGAAGGCGACGACAAAGTTGGCGGCCCTTCGCCGGCGGTCTTCACGATTCCGTCGTCACCGCAGCAGGTTTTCAGCCGGGAGGACGGCAGCACTTGCCGGCTCAAATGGGCCGCCAATCCCGAGAAGGGCCTCACCGGTTACCGCGTCTACCGGATGGATGGACGCTGGGACAAGGACCCCGTGTCCCGGCTCACGGCCGATCCGCAGGCAGAGACCACGTTTGCCGATGAGACGGCCGGCCAGCACACGCGGCGCTACTACGTCGTGGCGGTGGACGTACTGGGACAGGAAGGGTTTCCGTCCGCGCCCGTCTGGCATCAGCGCGAGTGGCGAGCCTACTACGCGCCGTTCGTCGGCCAATGGCATCAGTAAGATAGCAGAACCATCCAGGCCAGCAAAGCACAACGGAAAGAACCATGCTACGCACTCATGACCGGGCTCAACGCCGCCCGGCATCGAGTGACGAACTGGACGCTGAACAAGAACGCGAGCAACGATCGCAGTCACCCGGCGCTCGCCTTTCCGGCATGGAATGTCAACGGCCTCAGTCCCCAGCCGGGCATCGAACGGACCGTCCACGTGCGGGCGTTGCCGGCATTTCTGCGGGAAGTGGGCTACCGTACGATCCACGTCGGCAAGGCGCACTTCGGGGCGGTGGGAACACCGGGAAGCGATCCGCGGAACATCGGCTTTGACGTCAACATTGGGGGGCATGCCGCGGGCGGTCCGGGGAGCTTTCTGGGGACCGAGAATTTCAGTGCCGCCTGGCGAAACGGCGATCGCGTCTGGGATGTGCCTCACTTGGAGCCGTATCACGAGAAGGACGTCTTCCTGACGGAAGCCCTCACGATCGCAGCCAACCAGGCGGTGAATCAGGCGTTAGCCGAAGGCCGGCCGTTCTTTCTGTACATGGCGCATTATGCCGTGCATGTTCCGTTTGCCGTCGATCCCCGGTTCTACCAGCCGTATCGCGATGCCGGTCTGGATCACACGGAATCCATGTACGCGGCCATGGTCGAAGGGATGGACAAATCGCTGGGAGACATCCTGGCCAATGTCGAACGTCACGGGCTTTCCGAGCGCACGATCGTTCTGTTCATGTCCGACAACGGAGGTTTGAGCGCCCACGGTCGCGGCGGGCAGCTGCACACGCACAACCAACCGCTGTCCCGCGGCAAAGGCTCGGCTCACGAAGGCGGCATCCGCGTACCGATGATCGTGTGCTGGCCCGGGATCACGAAAGCCGGTTCGGTTTGCCGCCAGCCGGTGATCATCGAGGATTTCTTCCCCACGATCCTGGAGATGGCAGGCGTCCGCGACGGCCGGCAGATCGGCGGCGCCATCGACGGCCGCAGTTTTGTGCCCCTGCTGCGGGGCGAACACGATGAGACCCGCCAGACTCGTCCGCTGGTCTGGCATTACCCGAACAACTGGGGGCCGAAGGGGCCGGGGATCGGCCCTTCCAGTGCGATCCGCCTGGGCGACTGGAAGCTGATCTACTATCACGAGGACCGGCGCTGCGAGTTGTTCAACCTGGCCCAGGATCTGGGCGAACAGACGAACCTGGCTGACAAGCAGCCGGATATTCGCGATCGGCTGGCCGCGGAACTTCGCCGCTATCTGGCTGCGGTCGAAGCACAGATGCCGGTCGTCAAGTCGACAGGCGAGGTTGTCCCCTATCCCGAGGCGTGCGAGCGGCGCGAGGGCGGCAACTGACTTGTCCGAAATCTCCGCGTACCACGAAGCCGGCCCTCACATGGTATCGAATCCAAGGACCGTCCGCTAACAGAAGCCGCTTGCGAATCGTCGCAAGTGGCGTTTTGTTTGGGACCGAGGTTCGGTTTCTGCTCCGAATTCTCGCTCGTCGCATCGTTCCAAAATCAAGTAATCCCCTCTGGTTCGGTGTTCCTGCGATTCTCGCGAGTTTACAATATCGGCGTGTTGCTGGAAATGTGCGAGGCTAGATTTAGCTTGCGTGAACGATGCTCAAACTGGTTGCCACCATCAGCGTGTTCTTCTACGGGCTGCTGCACCTGGCGGCGCAGACCACCGCAATCGACGCCGGTTCAGTCACTTGGGAGAAGGACTTTCGACCGGTCTATCCAGGGGCGGCAGCGTATCCCCGTGCCGCGGTGCTGGCGGATGGCAGAGTGCTGGTCGCATTTGCCCACCCAACGCCGGTGGGCAGGGCCATCGCCTGCGTGGTCAGCAGCGATGGCGGCAAGTCGTGGGCCGGTTACCGGCGGATCTGCGAGCATCCCAAGCCGGTGGATCTCGACAATGCGTTTCCCTTGCAACTGGCAGACGGGACCGTGCTGGTAGCATACCGTCGTCACAACCGCAGAAATCACGACTTCCGCATCGAGGTCTCGTCGAGCAAGGACGGGGACCAGTGGGCTCTGCGTTCCACTGTCGCTACCGGGTCGCAGGGCATCTGGGAACCGTTCCTGTTGGCGTTGCCTGATGGCACGGTGCAGGTGTACTACGCCAGCGAAGAACGCGTTTACCCGGGCCAGCGGATCGAAGTGCGGACATCCGTGGACGATGGCAAGTCATGGGGAACACCGGTGACGGTCGCCGAAAAGGCGGGCTCCAGGGATGGAATGCCGGGTGTGGTTCGGATCAACGACCAGGAGCTACTGGCAGTTTTCGAGGCGCAAGACGTGCCGCCGTTTCGCTTCGTGATCCGGGGCGTGCGCTCCCACGACCTGGGCCGAACGTGGTCAGCCACACGACAGTTGATCTATCGCCCAAGTCATCTGGTCGCTGCCCCCTGGGCGGCAGGTGCCCCCTCGATCATCCGGCTGCCAGACGGTCGGCTGATGGTCTCGTTTCAGAGCGACGAGAACAACGCATTTGTGGCCGGTGATCGGCGCCGAGATCCGGCCCATCCGCAATACGATTACCTGTGGCACACGCACTTGGCCTACGTCACCAGTCTCGATCGGGGCAAATCGTGGATGGCTCCGGTTCATCTGCTTGGTGGTCCGGATGATCCCGCGAACTGGAATGCCCTGCAGGTTCTCCACGAAGGCACCGTCCTCGCGCTGACCAATCACCGGGGGAGGATGTGGGTCAAAGCCGGTGCGACAGACGGAAAACCCAAGCCGTGAGCAAGAAACGGCTTGATCGCCTGTGCTTTGCTGATTGGGGTATCGTTCTCTGGCGTGGCTTGTCTTCCTTGCGGCGATCACCGACTTTCCTGGTCGGACCTTCCACCCGTCGAAAGGCCGGAAGTGGCCCCTCTTCCCGACCGCCTGGCGAATCCGATGGAGCCAGGGAATCCCGGCGTGCGTGGATTTCGCCACCTGGCCCTGCACGTCGAACTGGAGATAATAGTCGTTGCCGAGGTACTTCTCGAACATGGTGGTCTTTTTCGCTCCGGGCCGTCATTCTGCCAACCTTGTGCAACGCGGTGGAACGATTGATGACATTACACGGCCCGCCTGCACGGTGCCGGGGGCCGGCCAGCCACGCCGCCACGGTGGTGGCAATACCCGCTGGCCGTGGTCTTGCCCAGGATTGCTGCCATACCCGCTGGCCCGCTGGTGGTCCTCCTGCGACAATGGCTGGGCATTGAATTGTTTCCTGGAACCTGAACGCCGGAATCGAGGCACAGGACATGCGGACACTCGCTCTGGCAACCTTGCTCGTCCTGACGGTGTGTCCAACAACATCATTGGCCGAAATCACAAGGATCTGGCTGACCCACAAGGCCAGCGATCCCAGTCGGATTGTCGTCAACTGGGAGACGGCCAAGCCCGGCAATTCCGTCGTTCGCTTTGGCCTGAGCCAGGATTACACGGAGACCGTTGCCGTTGACGAAGCCGTGACGCTCCACCACGTTGAAATCCTGCTGGCCAAACGGAACACGACGTACCACTACCGTGTTTCCAGCGGCGACCAGACTTCCGGCGATGCCACTTTTCAGTCGTACCCCACCGATGTGCTGCGAGTGGCCGCGGTGGCGGATTGGCAGGGCAAACCAAGACTGGATGCGATTCAACGTGACAACGTGCATCTGCTGCTGACAGCCGGGGACAACATCGACTGCCTGCACCGGCTGTGCGGCGTCGGCGTCAAGGACTGCACGAAGCCCTACGGCGAACTGATCGACCGGTATCCTGACCTGTTCCGCAGCACACCGTTCATGCCGATCCTGGGAAACCACGACCGGGAGATCCGACCACGAGGTCCAAAGCCGCCCGCCGAGCCGGTTTACGACATCGACGCCACGGCCTTCCGCACCTTTTTCGAGCTTCCTGGCGACGAGTGGAAGTGGCATTTCGACGTGGCCGATTTCGGTGTGCGGTTCGTCGCCCTGGACCTAAACCACATCTCGGACATGGGCTCGACATGGCAGACGTGTCATCCGTTCGACAAGGACTCGGTCCAGTACCAATGGTACGAGAAGCTGATGACCGGCCCCATGCCGCCGTTGGTTGTGACGCTGTACAACGAACGCAACGCCAGCGTGCGGGCACAGGCCGGTGGCTCGTGGGGCCGGATGCTACGCCGTGGAACCATCGCCATCACCGGCTTCGGCTACTTTGCCGAGCGTGCCGAGGTGGACGGGTTCATTTGCTACAACACGTCGCTCAGTGGCAAGGGCGACAAGTACCCGGACCCGAAGTCCCAATTCCTGGCCAGCGAGAACAGCTACGTTCTGCTGACCTTCACGAAGAACCCGTTGAAGATGACCGTCGAGATCAAGAACCTGGACGGCCAAGTCCTCGACCGGAAGGAATTCGAGGCGGGAGACAACAAGTGAAAATCCTGTTCCTCCACGGTAGGCAATCGACACCGGGCGGCTTGAAGCCGATCAAAACAACATGAACGAGAAGAAGTTGAAACTGCCTCCGCAGATTGTCGGCAATGCCGGGTTGTTTTTCGTCTGCCATCGACTCTCCCAACTCGGCTGGAACGCCATGCCCACGTCGAGAAATGCGAGGGGCGTCGATGTCATGTGTTTTAGCCTGGATGGCAAGAAAAAACTTCTTCTGCAAGTCAAGTCGCTCTCCAGACCAAAACCTCCAGTCCCGCTCGGCAAGGACATTGAGAATTTCATGGGGGACTTTTGGGTTATCGTCACAAAGGCGACAGCCGAAAAGCCAACCTGCTACGTCCTTACCCCGGAACAAGTCAAGGACATGGCTCACAGGGGTGAGAAGGACGGCAGGATTTCGTACTGGCTGCCGCACAAGCGATATGCGGTTGAGGAGTTCTACGAAAAGTGGGATGGAATTGGGCCAGGCTGCTGAGAAGTGACCGACGAGCAGTTGACCGCCGCCAGTGATGCAACCGCACGGACACTTCGAGCCATGACCAACCAACGCCGACAGTTCTGGTTCATCGGATTCCTGACCTGCATCGCCCTGCTGCTGGTCGCCGAGATGGCCTTCGTCTTCTTCCGCATTGGCATCCACGTCACCATCCAGAACACAGGCAATCTGCCGCTTCGCTCGGTTGTACTTTTCGTGAGCGGAGCCAGCCATAGCCTGGGCGACATCCCAGCAGGTGCCACCGCCCAAGCCACGGTCCACACCACGGGCGAGTCCCACCTCGAAATCCAATTCACAGACACTCGCGGGCAGACCAAACGGCTCGATGCGGGCGGCTACTTCGAGTCGGGCTACCGGGGGACCATCGACATTTCGATCAAGGACGGCGTGATCGAGACAAACGAGCAGCAGATCCGGCTGCGGTGGTCACTGCCGTAGGCGAGCGGAAACCGCAAGCGTTGGAGGTGATGTCGGACTGTGCGGGCTGCTACAATGGCTGACGCTCACCAAACGCCACCTCGAACGCAGAAAGAACATCATGGCAACAGAAACGCAACTCGGCATCGCTGGACTTCACTTGGTCGGTCTGGAAAACCTCCGCAAACGCTGGGGTTGGTTCCTGGCCCTCGGCATCTTGCTGGTGATCCTGGGCATGGTCGCCCTCGGCTCATCCGTGTTCATGACGCTGGCGACAATGGTCTTCGTGGGCTGGCTGCTGATCGTGGGCGGCGTCATGCAAGCGGCTCACGCCTGCTCGTGCAAGGGCTGGGGCGGGTTCTTCATCGACCTGTTGACCGGGATCTTGTACGTTGTGGTCGGGTTCATGGTCGTAGCGAACCCCGGAGCCACGGCGGTTGCCCTGACGCTGTTGATCGCCATGTTCCTGATTTTCGGCGGGTTCTTCCGCATCGTGGTAGCCATCGTGGTCCGCTTCCAGAACTGGGGCTGGCTGCTGCTGCACGGAGTCGTGAACTTGCTTCTGGGGATCGCCATCTGGCGGCAGTGGCCGCTGTCCGGGTTGTGGATCATCGGCCTGTTCGTCGGTATCGACATGCTGCTCAACGGCTGGTCGCTGGTGATGTTGGGCTTGGCGGCGAAGAATCTGCCGACGACTGAACAACCGGCGTGATGGGCGGCACCGGAGCTACGATCATGAACGAAGTCTCACCCAAAATCGTCAAGAAGATCCAGACCATCGCCCAGATTGCCGCCGAACTGCGGCAGGGCAGGGACTTCAACATCACCCGGCTCACCTTGCTGAAAAGCCTGTGCAGCGATCCAGACGCCGCAGCGATGCTGGCCGAACAAGGAAGGACCATGATGCCCGACAACCCCGACCGCCAACGTTTCCAAGCCGCCTACCAAGGCAAGCCACCGTGGAATCTTGGCCGACCGCAGCCCGCATTTGTGCAAATCGCCGACCAGATCACTGGGTCGGTTCTGGATGCAGGCTGCGGGACCGGCGACAACGCCCTGTTCTTCGCCCGGCGTGGGCAGCCCGTGGTGGGAATTGACTTCGTTGAATTCCCGATCATGGAAGCCAGACGCAAGGCCGAAAAACTTGGCGTGGAGGCCGAATTCCTCCAGATGGACGCCTTGAAGCTGGCGAGCCTGGATCGCCAGTTCGACCGTGTGCTCGACTGTGGCCTGTTTCATGTGCTTTCGGATGAAGATCGCCGGGCCTACGTTGCAGGCTTGGCCCACGTCACGAAGCCGGGCGGCAAGATATTCCTGATGTGCTTCAGCGACCAGGAGCCAGCAGGACAGGGACCACGGCGGATCAGGCAGGATGAAATCCGGGCAGCCTTTGTTGACGGCTGGACCGTCGAGTCGGTCATGCCAACGCACTTTGAGCCCAATCCAGACTCCAAGGACACGTTTGTGGACGGTGGTCCAAGGGCTTGGTTTGCTGTCATTCGGCGGGGGAGTTGAGGCAGTGATCTTGGAACGGTGAACGAACCATTGAAAGGCGGTGCTTCATGATCGTGGAACAACCAGCGACAGGCTCATCAACCGTGGTATTCACGTTTTGGATGGTCGCCATTGCCTTAACTGTCGTGGCCGCCCAGGAGGCGTCCGCCGAACCCATCGTCAAGGAAGCCCGTGACGGCGGCAGCTCGGTGATCCGCATCACTTCTGCCCAGGGTGCAGAAAAGATCTACCGAATCGACCTTTCCCACCAGCACGCTCCTGCCTCTGAACCGAATGCCCTGTTGAAGACCTGGGAATCCTACCGACTCGGTGCCTTCGTCTGCTTCAACAGCAACCAGTTCAGCGGCATCGAGATATGCAAGGCCACCGACCCGAAGGCATACAACGCCGAGCAGCTTGATGTGGCCGGGTGGGTGGCGGCGTTCAAGTCCGCAGGGATGAAGTACGCCGTGCTAACCACTCGGCACACCTCTGGGTTCCTGCTGTGGGACAGTGCCACGACGGACTTCGACGTGGCTTCGAGCGGCAACACAACCGACGTGTGCGGAGAGTTCGTCAAGGAGTGTCGCCAGCAGGGACTCGCCCCGGCATTCTACTACTGCCTCTGGGGCGGCAAATGGAAGCCCGACGCCAACGCCCGTGCTGTCATCCTCGCCCAGCTTTACGAACTGGCAACGGCCTACGGCGAGATCCCTTACTTCTGGCTGGACATGATGAACTGGGCACCGCCCGATCTCGCCGCTCAGGAAATCTACGATGCGTTGAGAACCCTCCAACCCAATGCCGTCGTCATGTTCAATCAGCACGTTCAGGACGGCACGAAGATCAACTACTTCCCCACGGATATCGTCAATGGAGAACTGGTGCTGCCCCCGGCCACGGGACACGACGCTGCTCGCACGGTCGCTGGTACGACCTGCTATCTTCCCTTTGAGTACAGCCTCGTCTGTCAGAGCCGGGAGGGTGGGTACAAGTACGATCCGCTCGGGCCGTCCTGCTGGTTCACCTATGGCGAAGGCAAGGGCTTTGTGCCAAGTCATCCTTTCCCCGCCGAGGCCCTGGCACAACAAATCCGGCTGGGTTGGAAGCGAGGGGCAGCCAACGTGCTTCTGGCGACGGCACCGGACTACACCGGGCGAATGCGTCCCGAAGATGTGGAGCAGTTGCGGCGGCTTGGGAAGATCCTGCATGGGGAGGAAAAGAAAGAGGAGCAACCAATATCACAAGGATGCCATGCTACGGCGTCGAGTGTGTGGGAAGGAAAGCCCGAGTGGGGGCCGGACAAGGCCGTGGACAGCGATCCCGAAAACGCGTTGGGGTGCCGGTGCAGGGACGAAACGAGGCTGGTTGGAAGTTGATCTCGGTGACGAGAAACGGTTCGATACGGTCGTCATCCAGGAGGGCTGGGGACGGATTCAACGCTTTGACCTCCAGTTCAAGGAAGGGTCCAGTTGACATTCAGCCGTCCGATACCGAACATTCGCCGGATCGCCATCGACTTCGCCTGGCCGGTGCTTTCGGCCACGCCAAACTCAGGGTCGATGGCGATCAACTTCATGCAGGGGGATTGTTTGGGATCATCCAACACGTTCGCCCAGCCAATGGTGCGGACAATCCCGCAAGCCCAGACTTCCGCCCGGCCTCGGACCAGGGGTGTGGGCCGCTTTCGAGCGAGAGCGACTGTGTGCCGCCGACACATCTCGGCGTATTCCTCGTTCAAGTGCCGCTTGCAGAAGGCATCGGTCAAAGCCGTGACGGCCTCGTACTTCGGGCGGCCATCGTACAGCTTGTACGGGTCTTTGCCCAACAGGTCGTGCGGGGACAAGACGCCGATCAGCCGCAAATTCGCCGCAATCGAAGGGCCGATGTTGGGAATCTGCTGCAAGTCAGTGATTTCGGCCCTGCTGACGGTCTTCATTATCGCCCCCAGTTCATCCACGTGACGCTCAGTTGGCCGTCCGCTCCACCTTGATCCATTCCACTTCCAGCTTGAAGGGTCCAGCCTTCTTGTCGCCCAGCAGGAAGCCGAGGGCGTTCACTTCCTGCGGGTCCACCGCCCCGGCGTCCCGCACCGGCCTGCCGAACGAGGTCGCCTCGAACTTGTTCAACGGCAGCTTGACCTCGATCCACTCGTCCTTCTTGGTCTGCACGGTGGCCCGGTACGAAAAAGCGACGAGCGGCCTGGGGACGTACAGGTTCAGCGTATACTCCCGCCCATCGCCTCGGACCTTGGCCACGAGTGTGTCGCCCTTTTCCAGGCCAAGCTTCTTGGCCCTGGTCCGCACCGACGCAAAGCCGCCGTTGTTGTCCAGGGACAGGTTGCCGAAGAACTCCAGGGTCTTGGCGTCCGTGATCTTGAACTTGCCCTCGGACACGCCGCCCATCACGCCGTCGTTGACGGTCTGCCACTCCTTCGCAGCCTCGGCCCCGGTGAACTCGAACAGCACTTTCGGCGTGTCGTTCGCCATGACAAACGTCCCCAAGAACAGCAGCGGCAACACCAGCATGGTACGGCTCACGGTTTTCATGTTCATTTCCCCCAATTCATACAAGTAATGCTCAGTTGCAGTATTGTCGCCAGCGACATCCAGATCAAGTACGGCACCTGGGCCACGGCGACCCAACGGTAATACGGCCAAATGACAACCATCGTGCCGATGATCGTCGTCCACACCACCAGGATATCCACCGAGGCCAGCGGCAGGTTCCGTAGGCCGAACTGGATTGGCGTGAAAATCAGGTTGGCAACAAGGTTGATGGCAAACGGGAGGGCCACCGGCGACGATCAGCAGCATCAAGGACATGGGCACACCTCCGTTTCTGCCATTCTACATTGGGATGGCACGTATTGTCCGCAAGCAAGGTGAATTCCTTTGCGGTACAATCCGGGACGCTCGGATATTTGCTGCTGAAAAGAAAGCGGAGGTCACCGATGAAACCACGCCCCGGAATTGTTGTCGGTCTTGCTGGTTGGCTCTTGGCGGTTTCGGCATCGGCTCAAGTCGAACGGATTTGGCTAACCCACAAGACTAGCGACCCCAACAAGATCGTCGTGAACTGGGAGACGGCCGAGCCCGGCAATTCCGTCGTCCGCTTCGGCCTAAGCCAGAATTACACGGAGTCCGTAGCCGCTTGTTGTCGCAAATGGGCACAGCTTGTTGGCCCACGAGATGGCCTCCGGCGTGCGGTGGCGGCGATTGAGGACAGGGTGACACGGGCCTGAACACGTATCGGAGCGTTAGTAACGGACTCGCCCTGTTGAATAGGCGAGACGGCGGGGCTACCCTAAAAGTCCTGCTGCTCGTCGGTTCAGACTCGTTGGTGGACTTGTGCCGAGCAGCTACCGCACACACGCTGGGTTGCCTCATGGGAATGGATGCACTCGATCTGACTTTTCGTCTTGAAAAGCAACTTGGCATCAAGATCAGCCGGGCTGAGGGCATCGCAGTGCTTTTCGACACTGCCGGAACCCTTCACCGCTACCTCGTTGCGAAGGTGCAAGACGAATACCAGCAGGTTCCCCGCATCGAACCCGTGTTCAAAGAAGTCGCCGACACCGTGAATCGCATCACAGGTCGGTGGAGGCTTACTTCGTCACTCGACTTGAATAGACGGTTCTCCCCCGCCACTCGTGCCAAAAACTGGCAAGCCCTGGAAGGTGCGTTGGGACTGTCGCTGCCGGAGCTTGAACAACCGGCAGGCGATGGGTTTCCCAAGATCCCTCGGCAATGTGATTCAGTAATCTCCCTGACTTATTGGATCGTCGAGCATTACTCTGAGCGGGTCGAATGGTTTCCTGTCAGTTGCGAACGAACAGGGAAGACGGCCACGCACCAATTCAGTGAGCACGAAGTGTGGGCGATCTTGTGCGAGTGCATCTGTCGTGTGTTGGGGGCAAAGCCCGAAGAAGTCACCTCGGATTCCCGCATGGTTGAAGACTTGGGAATGAATTAGTCGGCTTGCCAAACGAAATCAAGTGTCAGCACTGGAGACAGAATGCCCCGCACCATCGCCATCGGAGACATTCACGGCTGTTCCACGGCCCTGGCAAAACTGATCGAACTGATCGATCCGCAGCCGGACGACGTGCTTGTCCCGCTGGGCGACTTCGTGGACCGTGGCATCGACAGCAAAGGCGTCATCGAACAACTGATTTCCTTGACCGACCGTTGCCGCCTCGTTCCGATCCTGGGCAATCACGAAGAAATGATGCTGGGAGCAAGGGAGGGCTGGTCCGACTTCCGCTTCTGGATCAACTGCGGCGGCCTTGCGTGCTTGGATTCCTACGGCTCGACGGGACGGATCGAATTGATCCCACGCAGCCACTTCACGTTTCTGGAATCTTGCCGGACGTACTTCGAGACCGAGCGGCACTTCTTCGTCCATGCCAACTACAAACCGGAGGTGCCGCTTGACCGCTTAGGCATGCAAACGCTACGGTGGCTGTCCTTACGGGACTACGTTCCGCCGTCACCGCATTGTTCTGGCAAGGTCGCCATCGTCGGCCACACACCGCAGCCCGAAGTCCTGGATCTTGGCTACCTGAAGTGCCTTGACACGAACTGCTGCTACGGTGGCTGGCTTTCAGCCCTGGATGTGGATACCAATCAGTTGTGGCAGGTGGATGAAAAAGGCGAGATCAGAGCGTAGCCCGGCGTGGTCGAAAACGATTGGCTGCTCACGTCTTTCCTTTCCCGTCCATTCCAGTGGCATCGTCAATCCCTTGCCCAGTAGGCAACCGCTTCTTCTCCTTCGTCCCATTGCCGAACTGAAGCGGGAGCTTTGGCAAGATCACACGGTTGCCTGGCCCGGTCCAGTCAATGTGCTCGCCAACACACGTCGAACATGGCTTCGGCCTGCCGCTCGCACCACCACTGAAAGGCCGTGATGGCGGCTTGCTCGGCGTCTTGAGCATCCAGGATGACTTGGACCTGACCGGACTGGACGTAGAACTTGGGCATGGTGTTCCTTTCTGGTTGCGGCTTGGGGGCTGGCGAGCAGTGGCCGCCACTTGGGATATCGCCACTGCCGTGACACGGTTGGTCAATCGCAAAGAAACCTGGCGTTTTTGGGACAAGTGCCAGGCCATTCGGCCCTCCACGGAACTGAAGACGATCCTTCCGCCACGGATACGCCGCCGTGTCTGGAAGCGTCTGCAACAGGAAGTACCGGGGCGACTGCGGGGACTCCGCTTGCCATTCCGACTTGGGCCGGTGCTGGCCGGTGCGTGCCTCGTTGCCGGAGCCATCGGCACGGCCATGATTGTGCCGCTCGTCGGCTTCGTTCACGCAATGGTGTTGGGCGGGACGGCACTTGTCGCCATGCTGTTGGTGGCCTTCTTCGTTACCCGTCCGTTTGCCCTGGCGTTTCCGCATGGTGTGGCTACGGTCGGTGATGTGGCACGTGCGACCTTGCCGCCAGGCTACGAGGTGGCCGTCAAGCAGCAGATGACGGACGAAGAGGTCTGGGAGAAGTTGCAGAAGATCGTGGCGGACACCCTCGGCGTGAAGGTCGAAAAAGTCACTCCATCGGCCCGATTCGTGGAGGATCTGGGGGCAGGCTGAACGAGAATCTGGGGAGCCAACGCATGACCGAAACGAACCGAAGCCGTCCTGGAGCCCTGATCGGAGTCGCATTCAGCGGCGTCTTCCTGGGGGCGATCCTCGGTGCGATCACCAACGCTGTCAACGGCTGGGTGAGTCCGCTCTACTTCCGCAACATCATGCGGTGGGACGACGTGCAGGACATCTGGCGGGCCAGCATTGCCCAGGGAATCCTTGAAGGCATTATGTTCGGATTGGCCTTCGCCGTGATCTTCACCGCCGTGGTGGGCATCGTGTCCAAGGCCCGGTCCCCCTACGGCTTGGCTGCTGTCCATCTGGTCTTGATTGGCGTTGCTGCATTGGTCTGCTGGGCGTTGGGGGGCGTGGTGGCGATGGGCTTGGCGACACTCAGCCCCGAATTCTATCGGCACGCATTCCGTGGCGTCCCGGAGGACTTCGGCCAAATGCTCCGCTATGCGTGGGTGGGCGGCTCGATTTGGGGCATCCAGTTTGGCGGACTGGCTTCGGTGATCGTCGGCTCCGTGTTGTTCCGGGCAAAGTGGCGGCACATTCAAGAAGACACCCGCTCTCCGGCATGACAGCCGTGATTCGGGCTACTCGTCGCCCAGCCATCGCCAGAGCAGCAGCACGGGAACCAGCGTTCCAACTCCAAACGTCGCTGCCACAATCAACGTGCCCTTGGAGCCGCTGGACAAAAGCTCGTAGTTGCCTTCAAGCCAAAGGCCGATCCCCATCAGCAAGAAAACGACCAAGATCACCGCCACGACGCCGCAGATCGGCATCAGGGTCAGCAGGACGACGAGTTTCACCGGCGTGGAAAGCTTCCGTCGCATGTTGCCTACCGTCTACAGTAGTTGAAGGTGGCCCGTAGCACCGCCCACGAAATAACTTCCCCATTTCTTGTGTCAATTCTTCCGACTTCGTGTTTATATACCTTAAGTGGGTAGCATAGATATCGCATTAAAAACTATTTCTGGCCTCTACTCGCGTCTTTTATCGCAAAATGCTCAGTTCGGCGCAGAGGACTCCCTGGGACAACGCAATCTTAGGTCTATCGCGGGTGCAAGACTCAATTCTGCATCAGGTCAGCGGCAGCGCCTGGAACCGCGACGTAGTTCCAATCAGATAGGTCGTCGTCAAAGACGATAGGCATCGAGTGGCGGAAGTCTGTAGAGTATGGCAGTCCCGTCGCATAGTACTTCTTGACCACCTCTACCGTCACCCGCAATCCTGTCCGCGTGCGAGTCTTGCGCATCAGTTGCAGAGGCGTTGCCAAATCCGTGAAACTCACCCCAGCGCAAGCACGAGTGACATGGGGAAACAAGCGGTGCTCGATCGGGTTATACTTCGAGGTATAGGGCGGGTAGTGCGCGATACGGATCTGCAACTGCATACGATCCGCCAGTCTCTGCAATTCCTGCTTGAATAGATATCGCCGGTAGTCGTTGCTCCCTCCACAATCACACAACAAGAGCAAAGAGGTGGCGGACGGATAGTACCAACGGCCAAACCGCATCCACCAACGATACACATTGTCGCAAGCAAACGCACTGGTGTCGTGGCTTAGGCCCAGATACAGATGTCCGAGGTTTCGTTTCAGGTCGTACAGACCGTGCGGCAGCAACACACCCTCGCTGGCGTGTAGGAAGTCGTGGTCATACACCGGAACCTCAAAGGGCGAGAAAAGGACGCCAGGCCGGAAATAGGGTCCCAGCGACTCCTTCTTCTTGCTATCCATGCTCAGGATGGGATTCGCCGAGTTCTCGTACTCATCCAGCAGTTCGGCGATGCGTTCAAACTGATCGTTGCGGCGAGGAGCACTTCCCATGCACAGGATCTTACGCAGCTTGCGGCGGTGGAACTTCGCATCGTCGAGCAACTGGGTGACAATGTTCACGCTGACAGGCGTGCTCGTCTTTCCCAACCGTTCAGCGATCTCCGTCTTGGTAAGGTTCGTCCAGGTGACGGATTCACGCATCGGATCGCCCGCCGTATAGCGTCGGATGACCTCTCGAAAGTTGGCTCGAAGTTCCGGCATGCTATCAAGATAGCACTTACGGCCCCCCTTTTTTTCGAATCCGGCTTGGATCCTCCTCAGGCGGGGAAAAAATCTCGTCCATTCCCTTGTTCACGGTCTTCCGGTCGCACCCCAAAACTTCGCTGATGTAGGTGATGCCGCCGTGGCCCAGCTTGCTCGCTTCCAGCCCCGCATACCGCCGCCGGTCTTTCTCGTTCAGCGACTCAAAAAACTCACGCATCCGACCTTCTGTCTCTTTGTCGAATTCTGCCACCAACATCGCGAGACCTCCTGCACAAAACCGGCTACAATCCCTTCTTGCCGCCATTAGAGCACAAATTGCTGATTTGGGGAAGTTGTTTTGTGGGCGTTGCTAATGGCATCGATCTTGTCGGCCTCGTCGGGGCCGATGGCAAGGCAGGTCCGGGTCGGTTGGCCGTGGAATTCTGTCCTCCCGCTGTCCGTGATCAGATGCACTTCCAGCCCGGCCTCCACCGCCTTGTCGTGGATCTGCATCAGTTCCTCTTCGCTGTCCACCCGGCAGCAGACCTTGGCGAACGCCCCGGTCAGCCATGCTCGATGCACGTCGGTGAGGCCGTCGAGCGACACGGAGCCAGCCTCCTGCAAGCGACGGCAAATGAACGACATCGAGGCATGAGCACCCTGGGCGATCTGCTTGCCACGGCGCATTTTCAAGTCGTGACGCATGACGATCACCTGCTTGATCCGAGTGTCGGCGTTCATTTGGTTTCTCCATCGACCAGCAGCAAGGCGTGACATTCGGTCCACGTGGGCGGTTCGCACTTGGCTGCCAGCTTCTTCATGTGATGCCTGACACGGTTGAAGCCTATTCGGTCGCTCTGCCGCTTTCTGCCACCAACTTCGTTATTTCCGCCAGCAGACCCGGCGACACATCGTGTGGCTGCCCGGCAGTCAGCTTTTCCAGAACGTCCGCCAGTGCGATCCGTTTCGTCATCGCCATCGCCGCTGCGACGATGGCCGGTGACCGGCTCATTCCCGCACCACAGGCCACGAGCGTCGGCGTTCTCGAAGCGATGAAGTAGGCAACGGTGTCGATAGCAACCCGCAGAACGGCAGGCTGGTTGCCAGTGCCGTCGATCAAGGGGAAGCGGCAATACACCACGTCCCTGGGAAATTGGATCGGAGGCTCCTCGATGGCGAGATCCACGACGGCCGCAATTCCGAGACCAAGCATTCCGGTGACGTTTCGGGCGTCCATGGCGTTGCCGATCCAGAGTCTTGTGGGAATGATTTCACGCATAAACTCGACCGCCTCCGAATCCAAAATGTCACCGCCGATTGCCACCTCATGAATCCCTGGAACCAACGTCCCGTTTGCCATCCGCCCACTTCAACACCTCGCCCGACACGTCCCGGATGTTCTCCAGCACCTTTGCGGCTCCGCTGAAATCGGCATCCCGGCTCCAGTCGCTCAGAACGATCAAACAGGGCAAACCAGCGGCCGTAGCCGCCGCCAACCCCCGTTCCGAATCTTCGACCACGATGCAGTCTTCCGGCCGCAGGTCATGCCGGGCCATGGCGGTAAGGTACGGCTCCGGGCGCGGTTTGGTGTGCTGGTAATCTTCACGAGTCAGCACGAAATCGAGGTACTGGCAAAGGCCGGTCCTGGCGTGGGCAGTCTGGAAGTGGACTTTCCGGGCACTCGTCACCACGCCCATGCGAACTTGCCCGTGCAGGGTTCGCAGCACTTCTTCTGCTCCGTCGATGGCCCACGACTGCGACCCCAGCAACTCGGCATAACGCCGGTCCCGCTCGGCCCGCAGTTGTTCGATTTCAATCCCTCGCCCGGCAGCCAAACCAAGGCAGCTTTCTCCACGACGCAGCGAAATTTCCTTGAATTGCTCGGCGGTCAGTGGAACGCCGACCGTCCGCAGGACTTCCTGCGTGGCCCGGAAGTAAAGTCCCTCCGTGTCCACCAGCACACCATCGTTGTCCCAAAGGATCGTCAGCATTGGCGGCAACCTCGAAATGCAGGCTTCTAACGGCAATCCGAACAGCGTACCATGATCGCAGTGCCAATCAAAGAGCAGGACTTCGACTACGAGAAGCACGGGTTTCGACTGGTCACGCCGGAAGAGAAGAACCGGCTGTTGAAGAAGTATTGGTCGATCCCTGACCGGCAGGTGGAGACCTCGGTGGTGCTGGATGATGAGCGGTGGTTCCGCTACCGGCGATATCTATTCAAGCAGGAATTGCAGAGAC
>Ga0351904_1064_pt1 | contig 20574 bp, 14 predicted proteins | sample BONcelHT113001E3_FD_205826 | JGI IMG/M metagenome (GOLD analysis project Ga0351904, IMG submission 205826) | Enriched cells from coal bed in the Powder River Basin, Montana, United States - BONCAT cells T11 rep1 HSBNCT.T11.300.1.E3 ...
AAGTAGATTTTCATGGAAGAATGTCTCTACAGCATAATGTAAGCCTCATCTTTATTATATAGAGCAACGGGTAATGTGTTATTCTAATCCTCGATGCTTTTTCCAGTATTCATACTCATAAGGCCATTCTTCCTTTCTCCATAGCATTAATTGTTTCATTCTTTCCTTAAATTCTCCAATTATTTTTTCTGATTCAGGAAAGACTGCCTTATCTTTCCATGATAATACCAATTTTTTACCTAATTCAAAGGCATTGTTTTTGATGTCTTCCGGGAATTTATCTTCAGTAATATTACCCATTGTAGCCCATACGGCGCCTACGGGTTTAATACCTGTTATCATCATAAAATGACTCATTGACTCGGCAATGGGCAATTCGTCTCCGCCGCCGGACGTAATCACCGACGCCCCGTATTTTCCCTCGAATGACAGGCAATGAACCGCTCCACAGCATCGATCCATAAATGCTTTCATCTGGGCACTCACGTTCAAAATATAGTTGGGGCTTGCCAAAATCAAACCATCAGCCTTAAGAATTTTATGTTTAATGTCCTCATATTCATCATGCTGAATACACTTTCCCTTTTTATGGCAGACATCACATCCACGGCAGGGAAGTACATTATCTCCGGGAAGAACAATGGTTTCTACAGATGCGCCAAGGGACTCTGCTCCTTCAGAGACAATTTGCAAAAGCCGCCCGGTATTTCCCTTTACACCGTGAGGACTTCCCAACAGACTTATAATCTTCATCGTCTCCTCCTCTTGATTTTATTTATATGAATGCCTCTTATGCTCAGCTACTGTTTAATGTTGGGATCTATTGGTTTTCCGGTTCTGTATGATACGCTTTTCATAGTTGCAACCAATGTACGCGCCCCTTCCTTTTCCATATAAACATTAAACAAAAAAGAAGCTGTCCTTCTGCTATGAGACAGGGTCTTTCCTTCAATAATAAGTATTGTTCCTGGGTCAGGACTTGCATGGTAGGTAATCGAACAATCCAGGCCGACAGAAATGTTGTTCTTGTTATTGCCTAATACAGAAAAAGCAGCATCTGCCAGAGAATAAATGACTCCGCCATGGGGGCGTTTATACATATTTAACATATCCTCGCGCAATTGCATGTGCATCTGGATGGTATCATCTGTCAGTTTATCCAGGACAATTCCCAAGGATTTGGCATAGTTGTCTTTCTCGAACTGCTTCTTTACGATTTTGAGGTGTTCCTGCATGGGTGGTTGTACTCCCTTATAGTTATTTATCATCTGTCTTCTATTGTTTTACAAAAATAAGCTCGTCAGTGTCAAAACCTAAGGCCTTTGCCTTCTTTACCAAGTCGGCTCTTATTGATTCTTCCATTTCCGGTTTTCTCGCTAATATCCATAAATAGTCTTTGTTGGGGCCGCATATAAGCGAATAGGAATAGTCTTTATCAATCTCTATGATATTGTAGCCGCCATAAAACGGGCCGAAAAAAGATACCTTTAATCTGCCGATATCTGTATCAGCGATGAAATATGCTTTTCCGCTGACCTCTTTCCAATTGTTAGATTCCGGGTTGAACCCCCTGTTCACCACCTTAATGCCGCCGTCATCTCTCAGGCTGTATTCAGCTGTTACTTTTTCAAGTCCTCTTTCGAATGAATGGTCTAATCTCGCTATCTCATACCATGTTCCCAAATAGCGGTTTATATCAAATGCCCTTACAGGTTGAATGTTATCGGGGATGCCTGTACAACCGGAAAGGAAGATCAAAAAAGGGAGAAGCATTTTTCTAAGCAAAACAATACTCATCTGACAGAACCCCCTATTCCAGCATTTTCTTATTCTTCATCGCATGGACAATAAGAAACGTATTCCACTCTTTTTCAGTATCACCCCAGGTGCCATCGGAATTCTGTGTCTGGGCAAGCAACATAAATGCCTTCTCCAATTGCCTGTCTGCCAGGGGGAGGCTGAGGTGGGCCAATGCATTTACCGTCTGGTAAAAAGGAACAGAACTTGTCCACATTCCCGTGCCATCCTGGATCTTTGACAGATCTTCAATCATAAGCGTTGTTGCGCTGCTCTGTGCATATTCAGGATGAACAACAAAGGCCCTGAGAATATTATTGATATCTCCGTAATTGTCCCAACAACCTGTATTACGAAGAACGTGCTGCGAGAGCTTTTGATACAGGCTGACAACATCGGGATCGTTGTCACGACCGAAGGTGGTAGCCAGAAAAAGGACCATCCCGGTATAAAGAAAATAGGCATCACCCGGCACAAAGGGAAGCCCCTGGAGGTCAGTGAGAGCCAGTTTTTCATGCTCCTCAAAGTGCTTTGTCAGGTTGAGAAGCCTGTCAAGAGCCCTGTCTATAAAGTCTGTCGGGTGTCTCACAGTCAGGTGGAGACCAAATAGGTGTTGGACTGTGTGGATAAAAGAACTGCCCCATGATCCGTCCTGGAGCTGGTCTTCCAGCAATGAGGCCGTTACTTTGCCAAAGGTAACCTGCCAGTCCATATCTCCTTCCTGCCCCAACCACTTCTGCCGGGCATAGAGTCCAACTGGAGTGGCGCTTGTCATGAAGTTTTTATATGGATCATAAAGAAGACGTATCATTAGTATTCGCCTTATAATAGTGCAGTTTTCATTTCACAGCCTTTTTCGTTATTGGGGACGTTGTTTCTCAGCATGTATTATTTTGCGCCCTTCTCTTTCTCTGCCTCTTCCGGCGATCGAGATATACCGGATGTGCTTACTCCGGGATGCCTTGCTATCTGGATTTTCATTTACTCTTTCTCAGATGTTTGAACAGGCCATAAGCATCTTCGAATACCTGTGACACTTCGCCTTTTGAAACTGCCGCATCGGCTTCGCCTTCCTTTTGCTGCCATTCCTTTGTCCAGAACCATTGCTGTTCTTTAGAGATAAGCTTCTTAGGGATAAGTATAATTCCCTCATTATTAATATCAATTTCAAGAAAATCACCTGCCTTAAGCCGGAGTTTATCGCATACCGCTTTTGGTATTGCAATCTGTCGTTTCGGACTTACTCTGGTAATTTGTATACCTTCCTCCAGTATATATAATTTCTTTAATGTAAAGAATTCTACCAAGGAAGCATCCTTGGGTCAATGAATAGATAATAGTCATGATACAATTATAAGACATATAGATAGATTGAGTGATAAAAAAACATTTACTTCCAAGTTATGTAGACGTATCAGCGAACTGACGTGAGCGGACATCCTATGTTTCACAGATTGTGTATCTCAAAAAACATGCAGTGATATTGATGCGTTATAGCAAGAAAAAGGTTTGTCTCGGGGGACATCCTCTATTTGTTCTATTTTCAGCAACTCTAAAACTGTGCTTTCGTACCTGTTGACCTTACCGCCTCATTAACCGCTTAAAGTGAGCCAATTGAATAATTGAAGGACGCCCCTCTTGTCTCGACTTGATGCCCTGTAGCTTATATCGTCAGGCCCTAAATGGTCCACTTTGAAGTTGAATTCGCCGGTCATTTAACATTCAGGCGAAATTGTTTGTATTTTCCATTTCATAGGGGTAAAATTCCTGGATACAATAAATATCAGGTGATGCAAGGCTTGCTTATTCAGGTATTATGTGGAGGGGAATGTAAGGGTTTGAAAGTTGTCAATGGTAGAAAACATCGCCCCGTCCATGTGGTTTAACGATTCACTGACTACTGGCTTATGAAAACGAAGCGAGGGCGTATAATTACAAAACCTTTTTTTTCAAAAGTATGGGATGAAGCTAATAAAACCTGTATTGAATAAATAAGATGACTGGAAATTGCGAGCCTGATAAGACATGAAAATTTACCGTTTAAAACTACTTTAGAATGATATCATTGACCGAAGATGAGACAAGACGAGTCATAATAGATAACAGCTAACGCGTGCAGGCTGGACATCTTCAGAGCGATCCGTAATTACCGAATATTTTCTTTCCTCCGGTCTTATCGTCACCGAGGAGCCGCCACCGTACAATTCTGGTAAAACCGGCTTTGCCGACTACGTCCTTCTTGGAAAAGACGGTAAACCCCTCGCCGTTGTTGAAGCCAAGCGTACCAGTCGCGATGCCCTTACCGGCAAAAGGCAGGCATCAGATTATGCCGACAAGATCAAAGAGAGGTTCGGTTTTGACCCATTTATTTTTCTTGCTAATGGAAAAGAAATCCTCTTCTGGGATCGGGAACGCTACGCGCCCCGCCCAATCAGTGGCTTTTACACGCATGAAGACCTTGAAAGACTTGTCTTTTTAAAACGGTATGGCGTATCGACGAACACTCTCGAAATCAGCAATCTCATAGCAGGGCGAGACTATCAGCTTGAGGCGATCCGCCGCGTCACCGAAGCGATAGAGGCATCGAGAAGGAACTTCCTGCTAGTTATGGCTACCGGCAGCGGGAAGACCCGTGTCGTCATTGCCCTAGTCGATCTGCTTCTTCGCGCGAAACGAGTACAGCGCATACTCTTTCTGGCAGACAGGCGAGAGTTGGTCAAGCAGGCAATGCGGGAATTCAAATCCTATTTGCCAAGTGAGACGTTCGGGAGAATAGAGGGTGGCGACATACCCGATGCGGGCCGTATTCATTTTGGCACCTATCCAAGTATGATGCAGGCCTATACAAAGTTGTCACCAGGCTATTACGATTTGATCGTGGCCGATGAAAGTCACCGCTCCATATACAATCGTTACAAGTCTATTTTTGAACGGTTCGATGCGCTCCAACTTGGCCTTACCGCCACTCCGACCGACTTTATTGATCACAATACCTTCCAGCTTTTCGATTGTGAAGATGGCATTCCGACATTTAACTATTCCTTGGAGCAGGCCATTGCGGACAAACACCTTGTCAATTATCGGGTACTTGAGGCGCAGACGAGCTTTCAGATTTCAGGAATCCAAGCTGGTCAATTACCCCTTCCCCTTCAACAGCAAATTAGGGAAGAAGGTCTCGACCCCGAAGAAATCAATTTTGAAGGCACAGATATTGAGCGCAAAGTAACCAATACAGGAACAAATAACGCAATTATCCGTGAATTCATGGAGAAGTGCCGAAAAGACGTCCTTGGCATACCCGCGAAAAGTATCATCTTCGCCGTAAGCCATGCTCACGCAAACCGTCTATACAAAAGCTTTAATAAACTCTATCCTGAGTACCAGAGGCGTGGTTTTGCGGAAATTATTGACAGCCACATGGAGCGCGCAGACGAAACCCTTGACGATTTTAAATTTAAAGACATGCCGCGTGTTGCCATATCGGTGGATATGCTCGACACGGGCATTGATGTACCTGCAATCCAGACCCTCATCTTTGCGAAGCCTGTTTTTAGCCGAGTGAAGTTCTGGCAGATGATAGGTCGAGGGACGAGGCTTTACAAAGACCCCCGGACACACTCGGAGAAAAAAGATTTTCTGATCATCGATTGCTGGAATAATTTCTCTTATTTCCAACTCAACCCGGAGGGTGAAACCGATCATCCTACCGAACCATTGCCGGTAAGACTTTTTCGGCTCCGTCTTGAAAAATGGCAACTTGTAAGCGGACGAGACGAAGATGCTAACCCGGTTATTTTAGACATGCAGAACATGCTTGCCGAATTGCCTCAGGAGAACATCAATGTAAGCCCTCACTGGGATGAGATTCACACATTCCTGAGTCAATGGCCTAATCTGGAAGAAACAATGCTACGCCATCTCTCCCGGACTATTGCGCCCCTGCTACGCTATTACTGGGCAATGCCCCTGAGTGAAATACAGTTTCGCATTTTTATAGAAAGAATTTCCATCGCTTGGCTCAAAGCCCGCACTGAAGAAACTGAACGTCTGGCGGAAAAAGCGCGTGCTCACGTTGAGGCCTTACCCGAAAACATCAAAGAGATAAAAGCAGTATCAGAAAAACGAGCCTGGGTACTGAGCGAGGGATTCTGGTCTCATCTTGATCTGGCCCGCCTTGACGATTTGCAGAACACCTTTGCCCCTCTTATGCGTTTTCGTCAGCCTGCTCAACGCGATATAGTTGAGCTCAAACTTCCGGATCAGATGGCGCGTCGTCGCTGGGTTATTTATGGGCCTGCCGGTGAGGGTGCTTTTGCCGAGAGCTACCGTGAAGAGGTAGAAGCGCATATACGCAGACTTATCGAAGATATTCCCGGCTTGGCAAAGTTGAAACGCGGAGAATCACTCAATGAAGAGGATATTGAAGAAATCTCCCATGCTTTGAATCAGGCAGACCTTTTCATAACCGAAGATATTCTGCGCGAAGTCTATCAGCAACCGGCAGCAAATCTGCCTGACTTTATTCGTCATATCCTCGGCCTGGCAAAACTTCCCACATGGGAAGAGAAGATTAAGGAAGCCTTTGATCAATTTATTGCTGAACACGGTTACATGAGCGCCAGTCAGCTCAATTTTCTTCGCGGTGTCCGCGCTGCAGTGCTCAGGCATGCAAAGGTCACCTATGAGCAACTCCATAGGCCGCCGTTATCCCGCATCGGTACTGTTGAGGATATGTTCCCTCCGGAAGAGATCGATGAGATTATTGCCTTTGCGAATAGTCTCATCGATGAAGCAGCATGATGTTTTTAACATTAATGTCATAAGGAGAATACGATGTTATCGCCCCACATAAAAAGGAAAGTGGACGCTCTATGGAACAAGTTCTGGAGCGCCGGAATTACGAACCCCCTTGTTGCAATTGAGCAGATTACCTATTTGCTTTTCCTGAAACGACTTGAAGCCCTCGACAACGCCAGGGTCGCCAGAGGTAAACCATCGATCTATGTCGATGAGGAAAGATGCCGCTGGAGCTATATAAATCAGGATCGTACGCCCCAGCATCTCCTCGACGTCGTCTTTCCTTGGCTTCGTCAACTGGAGACAAAACTGGCAAATACAGAAAACGCCGAGAACGGTATTGAAGCCATCGGTAGCCGTATGAGCGATGCCTACTTCCAACTCGATCCCAATAAAGCCGCCATCCTCAGCGAGGCCATCGACCTCATAGACAAACTTTTTGAGCGGGCCGATTCCATGAATACGTCCATGGATGTGATGGGCGATACCTTCGAGTACCTTCTCTCTGAGATATCCACATCGGGTAAGAATGGGCAGTTCAGGACCCCTCGTCACATCATCCGTCTCATGGTAGACCTTCTTGATCCCGAGCCCGGCTCCCACATAGTTGACCCGGCGGCAGGTACAGGTGGCTTTCTTTTCTCAACCATACAACATATCCTGAAACAACATACAGACCCTGAGACTCTACAAATAGAATGGGACGGCACGCCTCACCGAGCCTATGGAGACCAACTGCCGGAAGATGCCTACAATCAGGTTCATAACGGCGCCTACTATACCGGCTTCGATAATGACAGAACAATGGTGCGCATCGGCTGGATGAACATGGTCCTTCATGGCATTGAAAACCCTGAGTTGCACCAACGGGACAGCCTTGGGAAAAGAAGAGAAAGCGACCCCGTAGCTCCCTTACTCGAATCGGAGTGTTACGACTATGTCCTTGCAAATCCACCCTTCACCGGCACTGTTGATACAGCAGACCTGGATGTCTCCGCCTATCCGCGGGCAGGCAAGTCGGGGAAGAAGGCAAATCAGGCAATAACCGGTAAAAGCGAACTCCTCTTTGTCTGGCGCATGCTCGATTTACTGCGCATAGGTGGACGGTGCGCTGTCGTTGTCCCTGAAGGCGTACTCTTCGGAAATACCGATGCTCACGTTAAACTGCGCAAAGAACTTCTTACGGAGCACCTTGTGGAAGGCATAATTTCCCTTCCGGGCGGTGTATTCCAACCTTATGCCGGAGTGAAGACCTCCATCCTTATCTTCCAAAAGGAGACGGGAAAGCTCGATGCCCGAACCTGGGAGCCAAATGATCCACCGCGGACACAATCAGTCTGGTTTTACGAAGTTAGCGAAGAAGCATTCACTCTCGACCAGAAGCGCAACGAACGAAAAGGGCAGAATAATGACCTCTGGGACGCCATCGAAAAATTCAGGACAAAAGAAACAGAAGAATTTGACGAGCTTACCTATTATCAGCCCGAGTATTTCCCGGAGCGCTGGCGCCTCGTTGATCAGCACACCCTTGAGGTCTTCTCTGATGTGAAAGAGGTGGCCCGCTGGAAGGGCCAATTTGCAGCCATACATGAGCTTTTTCCGGAATTACCTGCCGATCCGGTCAGGATGGAACAGGTCGTGATTGATAGAGAAATTCCTGAACTGCAAATTCTTGCCCAAAGTTTCCTTAACGAAACTGCCAGGTCTGTTTGGGAAAGGCCAAGAGGTGTCAGAACAGATGAAAATTTGGCTGAGCTTGCAAGAAATGCCTTAAAAAAAGAAGCGACAGGGTTTATAAAGCTATGCAACCAACAAAAACAACTGTTCGACCAAGAAGACCCGGTCGGCTGGAAACTTTTTCAAAAAGCATATCAGTCTGAGGCAATGTTGGCTATAGAACTATACACTGAGGAGATAACGGCACGTAGAAAAATAGACACCGTTGACATGGATGAGGAACACATCAAGGAACAGATAAAGAATGCGGCAAGGGAATTTGCGAAGCTCGATGGCTATGATGTGATGCTACGGAGTACTGAATTGAAAAAGCATGGAGCGGTATTGTCCGAGAGCAAATGCTGGTCAGCCCCGGTGCGTGTCTATATCAGAAATGATAAATGGCAGAGTGAAGATGGGGCAGTTAAGGGCAGTCATGATGAAACCGGACAGGTTCGCCCGGAATATGCAGCTACCGTAGCCATATATGATAAAAAAGGGGCCTTGAAAGATGAGTTGCTTAACCCTGACTGTATCGAAGGCAAAGGGTGGAATCTGTCGGCAGGTCAGTACAAGCCCTTTGTCTTTGCAACGACAAAGAGCGAAAAGAGCGTTGTTGAAATGATTGGTGATCTTAAGAGGAAAGAACAAAAGATTTTGGAAGGTCTTAATACTCTCTTGTCGATGGTGGAGGGGAGGGAATGAAACTGCCTCCATCCTGGAATCGAGTGCTGTTAAAGCAAATTATCATAGATACGCAACCGGGATTTGCACAGCGCCCCGAAGGTGGTAAGGAGGTGGTGCCTCAAATTCGGACTCATAATGTTTCTCCTGACGGGCAGATTGATCTCAATGGCATCAAATTCGTGAAGCCTTCTGATGCCGAGTTAGAGAAGTATCGATTGAGCCCTGGAGATGTAGTCTTCAATAACACGAATAGCGAGGAATGGGTGGGTAAAACGGCCCTTTTCAACGAAGAAGGTGTCTACGTTTTTTCTAACCACATGACTCGCATCAGAGCGGACCGCGACAAGGTTGATCCAGAGTATCTCGCCCGCTACCTTCAATATCTATGGAAGATGGGTTATAGCCGTCAAAAATCAAAACGATGGGTTAATCAAGCTGCCGTAGAACAAGAGGTTCTTCGGAGCTTCAAGATTGTATTGCCCTCCTTAGAAGAACAAATTAGAATTGTTACCATTCTCAAGCAAGCCGATGAGATACGGCGATTGAGACGCGAAGTGATAGAAGAGGCACAGAAGCTTTATGGGGCGCTTTTTCTCGAAATGTTCGGTGATCCAAGGGAGAACAAATTGGGGTGGCATCGCAAACAGTTGGGGGTAATCTGTAGGATTGCTGGAGGAGGAACGCCTTCCAGCAATGAGCCTGAATATTGGAAGGGCGATATCCCATGGGTATCTCCTAAGGATTTTACTTCAAATTTCATTGAGCATTCCGAAGATCATATCTCACTGAAAGCACTTCAAGAAAGTGCCACACAAATCATACCTGCAAATTCTGTACTAATAGTCACGCGAAGCGGGATACTTAGACATACAGTACCTTGTGCGTTAAATACCACTGAGGTTGCTATCAACCAAGATATAAAAGCGTTTATCCCTATTGAAGATGTCAACAGCACTTTCCTCATGTTTCAAATGCACACATTAGCAGCAGGAATTCTTAAACGTGTAAGAGTAGGAGCTACCGTACACAATCTTGAGACCGATTATCTCAGTAAATTGCAAATAATCCTACCGCCTATAGAGAAACAGGCTGAGTATTCAAGAAGGGTCATTCATCTGCAAAGTCTTATTCAGAACATTAACACATTCCAGATTGATCTTGAGACCATGTGGGCTAATATGGCGTCTGCAGCATTCTCAGGTGATCTGACCGCCTCTTGGCGTGAAGCCCATTTAAAGGAACTCCAATCTGCAATCCACCTTCACGATGAGGCATTGGGCAAAAGGAAAAATCTGGTTACCATAAAAGAGATTGTTCGTAAACACCGCCCTTGGATGAGCCAAAATAAAAGAACGTGGATCAAGGATCAAATGAGCGAATTGCAATCCGAAGTCTGGCAGGCAATTCAGGAATGGAAAGGCACGGTTATTCCTTCTGAACATTTGGATGAGTTTATGAGAACGTGGCCCACGGAGCAACTTGAAAATGCTAAGGAGCAGGTAATTAGGGCGCTGAACCAATTGGCTGGACTTGGTCTTATCGCAAAGATTACTATTCCCAACGAAGATGGAGAGTATGTAACAGGCTACCGCGGTTTCCGTGAAGAGGAGTTCTCCGGAATGGCGGATTTGGAAGCCTTAGAAGAAACATAGAGGTATGGCATGAAACTGCGCTATGTGAGAATAAAGAATTATCCGCCCCTCAATGACATTGCCATCAGATTCAGTACTGAGTCTCCACTCAATAGATCATGTGCCATACAGTTTGTTGTTGGCATCAACGGAAGCGGAAAGACACACCTACTCCAAGCCCTCATGGATACCTTCATGGCCCTTGCAGACCAAAGACCTCCAAGATTTCCAGTAACCCTTGTGTACGATCTCGGTGAGGAAAACCAGCAGCGCACCCTCATTTTCGATTATCCCGGAGATGGAAGCAGCACTGGCTGGTGGCAATCAAAGAAAGGCACACCGGACTCTTTTTCAGATTATGCCGAATCTGATTGGCAGGAAATTGTGAATAATGCCGGTAGTCGTAAGTCAGAGTGGGAAGCCCTGATTAAAGACGGCGAATGGCCGGGTGCATTGGTAGGTTTACCCCGAACAATCCTTGCCTATACAACAGGTGATGATAGTCCCTGGCTGGAAATTCTCAAAAAGGAACCCTCCGCTGAAGGCATTGACATCGTGTCCCAATCTCTTGAGTACACCACTATTGTCGAACGGCCTGCTGGTTGGTCGAGGACAAAAGAGATTGAATACCTAAAGAGTCAGCCCGTTACAGAGAGAGTTGGAAACGTTGAACAACTGCAAGAACGCGAGGATGAGACCATGGAGAAGACACAGGATCAAAACATCTGCCTTTTCCTGACCCCTCTCTACCTCAAGTTTGCTCTTCTCTGCGTGACATTACCTTTGGCAATGGAGGAATTGAAAACACGCTCAAACGAAGACGAAGTCCGTGCTTTTGTCAATGAGATTAAAAATCGTCGGATCACGCCCGATGGCCTGAGAAGACTTCTCACGGAAATCGGATGGGTCTGGCCGGTAACGGCATCCTTTGCGGTAGATTTTCAGCCTGATAAATGGTCGCGACGTATGCAACAGACGATCCGCCCTTTCTTCGAAGCAGCAACAACAGTTATCCGTGAGCCGGAACCAAGCACAAAACGCCGCCTCTTTTATGATCTCAAGAACAAGAGCAGAAACGATGCCTTTGAATTTGCCGGGGATGAACTTCAAGGGCTTCTCGGTGGCAGTGGTGGTCACCCCTTCGATGCATTCAAACTCCTTGTCGATCTCCATCAACGAGGTCTTATTGATGACCTCGATCTTACCCTTCGCAAAACCGACCCGGACGAGATACTCCTCTTTGACGAACTTTCCGATGGAGAACAAATGTACCTTGGCAGAATGGCCCTTTTTCATCTTATGAAAGGCCACGATGATGCGCTTCTTCTCCTTGATGAGCCTGAGACCCACTTCAATGATAAGTGGAAACGGGAGATTGTAGACATCATTGATGACGTGTTAAAAAACACCGCCAATGACGTGCTTATCGCCACCCATTCAGCGATCACCCTAACAGACGTATTCAACGATGAAATCATACTTCTCGAAAATGTCGATGGTAATGCCCGCAGAATAGACATAGCCTCTACCACATTCGGCGCTGACCCCAGCGAGGTCATGGTCCGCCTCTTCGGTGTCCCTGACAGCGTGGGCAAAAGGGCCATGGAATGGCTCGATCAGCGTATAAAAGATGACTACTGGAAGCCGGAACAGAAGGAGGAACTTATCGAACTCATCAAGAAAGTAGGTCCCGGCTTTTATCGAACTGAATTGCGGGCAATCTTGAACAAACTGGAGAAGAAGGATGCTCTACCCGATTAACCCCCCAAGCTGTTCGCCTGCCCTCGATTGGGCGGTGCAACTGCAGTGTGATCTGATCACCGCTCTCTGTGACCCAAATACAACACCAACTATGGTCACCCCACATTGGGTACGAACGCTTCGACCTAATCCTCCAGAAATAGCCGATTGGCTTGAAAGATTTGCGGGGCGAACGTTTGAAAAAGTAAAACTCATTGATGCTATGGAGCATATTGCGAGCCTCAATGGTCCCGATAAAATCTTGATTTTGGACCATTTCAACAACAATCATCAATTTACAAATGCATTTATTCCTGGATTTAATGCACCTGCTATAACTGACATATCAACGATTATTAATATAGAAACACAATCTGCATTAAAGACGATACTAAAAGCTTTTTATGGAAATGGTCTGGCACATAAAAATGGTTTCCCTGTAAATAGTAACGGAAATCCAGGTCGCTGCACTGATCGAAAGATGTTTGTAGATACCTTTGTGAGAGACAACAAAATTAACGTTTGTCCTCTTTGCGACGGCGATCTTAATGGCCCGGAAGTTGATCACTGGCTCCCGGAAAGTAAATATCCCGCCTTATCCTGCCATCCCAAAAATTTGGTTCCAATTTGCCATGACTGTAACTCCCCTGCCAACAAACATCACAAATCGCCCATATCGGCAGGACATATGCAGCCATTTGAAGAATGGTTTCACCCCTATGAACGGCCAGCGGCGGGGCAGTTTTCTGTAGAGATTTCAGATGGGAAATCGGTACGGTTGGCCAATACCAATACACTCCAACAAGCACGCCTCGACAATCTCGACTCCCTGATTAATCTGTCAAAACGCTGGTCCGATGTATATCAACAGCAAAAGGAAGACTATCTGCGAAAGCTTGCGGGAAAGGTTCGTCGTGGAAACATAGCAGTGAATGCAGTGTCGCTTCTTCGGACAATCCAAAATTGGATTGATGAAGTGATAGACGCCCGTTTTGAAAGACGTCATAGCCTAATAAAGTTGTATATTCTCAATTCTGTTAATAATACTAATTCACCGGATTTTACGGCTTGGCTACAACATATGGATGATGCATTATAAAAAAAGGGATATCTATGGGATACATGAAAGACTTAATGATCCAGCAGGAATCGCAAGGGTGGTCATTCATAGGGGACAAATTTGTTTGCACTAAGTGTGTCGATGATTACGCTCTGGCAAGATTTATACGTGATAATGCAGTAGAGAAGCACTGTGATTATTGTGGTAGAACCTCCAAAAGTAAAACGATAGCCGCACCCATTGACGATGTGATGGTAGAAATTAGTCAGGGTATTTATTCAGAATGGAGGCACCCCGATAATGTTGGTGTGCCCTACGAATCAGCAGAGGGTGGTTATCAAGGAACAGTAATTGATTCTTACGATCTTATCAACGATGAACTATGGGATGTATTTTTGAATGAAAATCTTCGTCAAGACATCATTGATGCCTTCGATTCGCAGGGTGCCATGTGGTGTGATAGACATTTTTGGACCCTACCCCCTCAAGAAGCACTTTGGTATGGTTGGGAAGAATTCACAAAGGTTGTTAAACACACTGTAAGATATTTGATTACAAGAGCGCCCGACTACGATTCTGAGTATCGTGGTTATGAAGAAATTCCCCCACATATGTTTTTAGATAGGCTGGGTAATGTTGTGGAAGAATCAGGCATTATTACATCTTTGCCGCGAGGTGCTCCCCTTTTCCGTGCTCGTGTTCATAAGCGCGCGGAAACCCTGCGAAGCGCTGCGCAACTCGGGCCACCCCCAATTGATAAGGCGATCTATTCAAACCGCATGAGTCCGGCTGGCATCCCCATGTTCTATGGAGCATTCGATAAAAAAACGGCTACAATGGAAACATATGATAGTTTATCCGACCTTGAATATGTTGTAACTACAGCAGTATTTGAAACAGCAAGAGACTTTCCTGTTCTCGACTTGACAAGATTGCCAAAGCTTCCAAGCATCTTTGATTCGGAAGAACGAGATAGAAGGCCAGGTATTATATTCCTCCAAAACTTTACAAAGGACCTAAGTAAACAGATCGAGAAAGATGGAAGAGAGCATATTGAATACATACCAACGCAAGTTGTGACTGAGTATTTCCATCACATTTTTAAAAGCGAGGAATCAGGGAATCTCAAAGGAATACTTTACCCCAGCGCTCAACGGCCGGGTGGTAAGTGTTGCGTATTATTCTTACGTTCAGAAGATTGCTGCGATATTACTCCTGGGTGGGCCTCCGTTACAAAGGAGTTCAAGTCTGACGCGCCGCAGTTCTGGCTTGGCCTCGATACAAAAAGCGTGGAGCTCTTTGATCCCACCAATAGGTGCAATAAGCGAACTATAGCTCGTTCAAAACAAAAGAATATTAGTTTAAAGAGACAATCTAATACCTCGAAGGGGGGGGGGGTGACATGAATCTTTCATTACTGCGCGACCATATCGAGAAATACAAGATTAACCTCAAATCCGACCCGGAGAAATATGCCAAGGACTTGTCGGAGCGGATGGAGAGGACTATCTACTACCAGTCCTGGACTGCGGATAGACTTGTCAAGATGACGGCGGATGAACTTTATGAGTACCTGACCAAGCTTTGGGCGATGCTTATCTGGGGCAACAAGAAATATGTAGTCGACAAGATCATCGCCGATAATGGATTGGATGCCATAAAGAAACACTTAATTAACCTTGTCTGGGGCTCAAAACCGATAGAGTGGTGGAACAGGGACGTCCTTCAATATTTCAATTCAGAAGGACCTAAGTAGGATGCTGGCAGGAAGGCAGTCCCTTCAGAAATAGAAGAGTTATTGAATAGCATTTCAGGGGACAGGTCATGCAGAGCAAATGGTATCGACAGGATGAATACAAAACCTCTAAACTGGAGTTGTACTAAAGAGGGGGGTACGTTCAAGGGAAAGCTAATCAGGAGGGGTAAAAAAGTAATATTTCTGCACATTGTCCCGTAATTAGAGCACAAGTCGCAGTTGATCGTTCCCATTCATAGCTTGCTGTTCACTCATCTTTGCTTAGGATGCACAAAGGCCAACGTCCTTTTGAGGCCCGTTACCTGTTAACCCTACTTGGGTTGTTGTCTATCCTTGCCCTTCAGTCTAATGTTATTAATACGTTCCTTCTTCCATTTCATAAAATTGACGTACAGATTCTTTGGCAACTCCGAAGCAAGCGCTGTCTTGTCAAGGTTCCTTCCAGATGCTAAGATGATCGTAAATCGCTCCAAGTCTTCATCGTGTCCGTGCGTAAGGGTCTTGCCTTTTTGTATTGCATTCAAAAATTTGAAATAGAAATCTGCACCTTCTTCCTGTTCCCGAACAAAGTCACGAAATAGGTCAAGTTCACTAATATTATTTAGCAACGGTATCCCTTTAAATTCTGCAGATATTGGCTGCGTGAAGGATATGTAAATATCGCGTTTCAGCTGACTGCAGATAACTTTCTGGAGGTCAAAAAAATGGTTGCACCAGATCATCGTCGGTTCAAAGTTCTCCTGAAGAGCATCCTTGAATTTGAGCTCAAACACGAGAAGTGGTGGAACAGGGACGTCCTTCAATATTTCAATTCAGAAGGACCTAAGTAGGATGCTGGCAGGAAGGCAGTCCCTTCAGAAATAGAAGAGTTATTGAATAGCATTTCAGGGGACAGGTCATGCAGAGCAAATGGTATCGACAGGATGAATACAAAACCTCTAAACTGGAGTTGTACTAAAGAGGGGGGTACGTTCAAGGGAAAGCTAATCAGGAGGGGTAAAAAAGTAATATTTCTGCACATTGTCCCGTAATTAGAGCACAAGTCGCAGTTGATCGTTCCCATTCATAGCTTGCTGTTCACTCATCTTTGCTTAGGATGCACAAAGGCCAACGTCCTTTTGAGGCCCGTTACCTGTTAACCCTACTTGGGTTGTTGTCTATCCTTGCCCTTCAGTCTAATGTTATTAATACGTTCCTTCTTCCATTTCATAAAATTGACGTACAGATTCTTTGGCAACTCCGAAGCAAGCGCTGTCTTGTCAAGGTTCCTTCCAGATGCTAAGATGATCGTAAATCGCTCCAAGTCTTCATCGTGTCCGTGCGTAAGGGTCTTGCCTTTTTGTATTGCATTCAAAAATTTGAAATAGAAATCTGCACCTTCTTCCTGTTCCCGAACAAAGTCACGAAATAGGTCAAGTTCACTAATATTATTTAGCAACGGTATCCCTTTAAATTCTGCAGATATTGGCTGCGTGAAGGATATGTAAATATCGCGTTTCAGCTGACTGCAGATAACTTTCTGGAGGTCAAAAAAATGGTTGCACCAGATCATCGTCGGTTCAAAGTTCTCCTGAAGAGCATCCTTGAATTTGAGCTCAAACACGAGTGGACCGTCATTGAAATGCCATTCTTTTGATGATTCATCGCTGTGCACACTGATTTTCACGTACTTAATAATAGTTGATGCTGCTATAGGTGAGCTTGGGGAGCGCAGTAGTTTTGCACCAAGGCTATAAAGAAAATCCTTGTCCATACGAGGCCTGTCCCATTCCTGAAGATGGTCGCATAAAAGTAGAAGGAAGGAAAGGGGCTCTTTCGAAGGGTTGACCATGTCCAAAGGAAGGTTATGCCTAATGATTGCCCTTAATGCGTCGTTAATATCTCTGTGCCAGGATTCGTAAGATTGTCCTGGGGGGTAACCGCTCAGCGCAAGCGTAAAGATTGCGCTTATTACACCGTGATCCAACGTATCCATGCCGATCTTATGGCCTGGCATCCATTTCTGTATTTCGGTGCAAAGACTGTGATTACGTTTCTTAATATACCCTTCTAAATCATCTAGGTACATTTTGATTTCATGTGATTTCTTCAGGAAGTCAAGGTGGCCAAGGACGTAAGTATTAAGGTTGAGTCCGTAACCGACGTCGTGCAATAGAGCCGCCAGAATCCAGTTCTGCAATCCCGGTTCCATAAAAAGCTTAAGATTGTTCTTATCGAATTCAATGGCGTTTTCAAGAAAACCTGATTTCATAAGAAAAAGTCCGGTGAAGCAAATATCCACGGCATGATGAAGATGTTCTCTATATGTTTGATGAACGGTGTATAGCACAGCCTCAGAAGACCACATTCGTTTAAGGGTCTTGAAGAGCATGGTATTTCGGTTAAGCTCCAACTCAACATGAGCATATTCACATAGAATATATAGCGAACTTTCGATAACCTGTTCGTATCCTTTATTGACGTCGGAGAATAAACGTGGTGGAGTACCACCATATTCTATCCAGTGAAGGACATAAAGATAGTAACAGCTTAAGTGTTTATAAAGCTCTGCTCTTTCGTTTGGTGAATATAAATCTCTTTGCAATTGGACATCGAGGAGCTTTGTTTTGAAAAGCATCAGACCGAACCAAGCCATGAGCCAATCGGAAGTGATATGCAAATGATTGTTTTCTTCCCACAAAAACAGGAATGCCTCAAGATACTCCGAAGTGAATGTCACTAAGTTCTTTCCGCTATACTCCTTAAAAAGGATTTGATCCAGATTCTTGATCGATGATTCATCCCAAGTGGGGTAAGCCAGTGATGCCCTGTGATGTAAAATAAAAAAACGTGTTCTGATCAGCTCCAATGCTACCCAGTTTTGGATAGAGAAATCCTGGCACTTTTTTGATATATTCCCTGGGAAGATATCTTTATCTGGAAAGGTGAATAAACTGGCGGGATATTCCCCTTCCTCCCTACCGCTTACTACTTTGCTCCATATTCTTTCCAGTAATTCGCTTGGATACTTGTCCGTCTCTAACTCTTCTTCATAGCATTTAAGCCTAGCCATGGCTAACTGAGTCAGTGGATAGCTATGGCTAATATTCTTCAGATCTTTAGTTTTCTCATCGCCTCTTTTCCTCGGCAACACTTTTAGCGAAGTCACCATATCTATGTAGATCGATTGCACATAATCTTTGCTATACTCCTTGCAGTTGTCAAACCGTTCATCGGAGATTAGCTCTGAAGCAGCTAATCTAAGGGTGAATCTCGAATCCCCAGAGAGTGCCTGCAAAAAGTTCTTATCTCTCCCTCTTATCTCAGAATACTTATGTTCAATATATCCTGAGAATACTTCCAGATATTGCTGAAGGAGTTCAAGATCGTAACTAACAAAATGATATTGGGGTTTTTCATCAAAAGGATGGTACTTCTCTGCGGTGCCAATAATGGCTAAATAGTCTTTTGCTCCTGTTTCCACACCCCACCAGAACTTGACCAAGCCAACCTGTCCGATGCTAGTGGAGATGAGGTCTTTGAGAAATGGCTCAAATTGTTGGCGATGTTCCTCTTTGTGAAAGCTACTCCGTCGATACTCACTCTCTAAGAATGCTAGCCAGCCTTCGGGGAACTTTTCTAATGCTACCTCCTTCGTGCCACTTGTTATCCTCGGATAAGACCCAAGAATGCTGAAAGCCTCTACACTTTTTCTTAATAGGAGAACAGCCTGCAGGTCAAATAACCCGGATATCGTCTCACAAAGGTAATCAGGGTCTGGATTTGGTTCCTTCAGGAAATTCCTTCCATTGAGAATGATTCGGGTGTCATCGGGCCTTTTCATCGATCAGACATTCCCATAAGTTGTTCTATAGCCTCAGTTAAATCTTCCGGATAGAACGGTTTCTCAAAATACGGAATTTCTTTGTATAGCTCTTTGATCGTCTCCATTGCTCTGAGGTCGGCAACAGCCGAAGCGACAATCACTCTTCCAATCGTGTTCAAGGGAAACTTGCCCGTCTTCAGAGATTTCAAAAGAAACACTCCTGAATCATATTGTAGTATTTGATCAGGCATATTATTCCCTTCGCCCCTTGGTAGCATGATGTCGAGCACAATACAGTCGTAGGCCTCTGAGGTGAGACATTTCCACGCGTCTTCGCCGGTTGAGACCAATTTAGTTTTGTAACCCTTTTTCAAAAAGGCCTCGTAATAGGGATCCGTTTCTAGCGGGTCCTGATAAGTATCTTCTACGTATAGTATCTTAACATCTTTCATGTGTTGAACCTCCCCTACGAAAGCTTCGTCGGCAATATTATGGTGATGGTCGTAATATAATCACTGTGGATGGGAGCGTCTTTGTAGGCGGGCCTGCTTGATACCGATACTTCGCCACCGTGAGCCTTCAAGATGTTTTGTACTTGAAAAAGTCCCAGTCCATCCCCACCCCGGTCATGAACATTTCGTCCCCGGTAACCAAAATCAAAAACTCTTCGCCGGTCGTATTCGTGGATTCCTCTCCCGAAATTCTCAATTCGCACCACTGCCCGACGCAATATATCTATTTCACCATTTATGCGAATCTGTTTACCGCTTTTGGCATACTTGATTGCGTTATCGAGAATGTTCTCAAACACGATAGTCATCAAACGTATATCAATCTCGACTGAATAGATCTTTTCGAGGCTCTCATCAACCACGACTGTTATTCCTACCTGCTTCGCTGACTGTTCCATTCGCTCGACACAATTCCGAACTACAAAAAGTAATGAGCATTGTTCTTTACTCAGCTCCTTCGCATCAATCAGATTTGAGATTGCCGCTTCCACTGTTCCTTTTGCAAAACGCGTCTGGATCTTCATCACCCGCAACGTATCTTTGATACGGCTTACAGACAATCTTGCTCGCTCCAAGTCTTCTTGTGATATTGATTTGCTATTTAGAGTACTGTCTATTATACTTACTTCTCCAAACAGGCCATGGTGAAGTTCTGTCCGAATAGTATGAGCCCAGAGCCTATTCATCCTTTCGATATCTTTGTCTCGCTGACTTAGGGCAGAGTTAATGATGTTTGACAGTATCCTGGAAAGAACTGAAAATCCGATTTCTCGCCTGAGAGTAACGCGCTTAGTTTCTTGAATGCCGAGGACGTCGGAAGAATGAGGTCCTATAAGAAAAACCCCCCTATAGTGATTACCGTAAATATAAGGAAGAACAAAGGAACCCTTTTGAAGAAAATTCTCGCCTTCACCCCTACATGCCCTCTCTAAAAGCGAGAGTGGGTAATTTGAATCATGCTTAGTGTTTTCCAACCACTCGTGCGAATCGAAGTCACCCTCCATAGGCAACAAGGCTTTTCTCCAGTTGAAGTGGAGCTTTTGCGCTAGATTAGTCTCTATTCCTGTTTGTGC
>Ga0351904_1065_pt1 | contig 20550 bp, 18 predicted proteins | sample BONcelHT113001E3_FD_205826 | JGI IMG/M metagenome (GOLD analysis project Ga0351904, IMG submission 205826) | Enriched cells from coal bed in the Powder River Basin, Montana, United States - BONCAT cells T11 rep1 HSBNCT.T11.300.1.E3 ...
TTTGTATCGAGACAGTCTGTGAACAAGATGCGAGCTGTTCTCGATAACCTTCAGACAATAAGTCGTCGTGGTCGTAAGCGATGGATGTCTCTCGCCTTAGTCTCTCAGCAACCCGGACACGTTCCGGATGAACTTTTCGAATTGGCTAACACTCGATTCATCCATCAACTTAAGTCCGCTACTAATCTGGCCCCCGTTAAGCAAACAACGGGCGGTGTCCACGAAGCACTTTGGTCAACAATTCCATCCCTTGGACCTGGCCAGTGTTTGCTCACTGGCAGTACCTTTAAGAATCCCCTTTTCGTAAACGTTAGGCCATCAAAATCAAGGAGATTACTTACAAACTGACAATGCAAACCGTATCTGATATTTCTATCTTCGAGCACAACGGTGTAAACGAAAGTACTTTTTGGAATCTTCGTGAGGAAAACGAACTCTTGCTTCACCGAATTCACGCCTATCCAGCGAAGTTTCCTCCTTTCCTTGCAAAGAAGCTAATTGAGCATTTTGAGAGTTTGGGAAAGAGTGTTCAACTCGTAGCTGATGTATTTTGCGGTTGTGGCACTTCAGCTTTGGAGTCTGCCAGGCTGGGGAAGGATTTCTGGGGGTGTGACATAAATCCTGTAGCTACATTAATCGCAAGAACCAAGTCTAGGCCTTATCGTTTAAATTATTTGAGCCGGCTATACCAAGAAATTCTTGACCACACAGGTTCATTATCGACCCTAACACCTGCGTGTTACTCTGATAACGAGCGTCTCAAATACTGGTTCGATACAAATACAATTCACTCGCTTTATCATTTATTTCAATCCATTCTGATGGTAGTACCAAAGGGGAAGTATCGAGACTTTTTCTTGACTGCATTTTCCAACATTCTCAAACCGTGTTCTCGATGGCTCACCAAATCGATAAAACCGCAAATAGATCCGAAGAAAATACCGACAAACCCACTATTGGCATTCGACAAGCAAATTAAGAAAATGATTAAAGCAGTAGACGAAGCACTTCGGTTGGTCAAATTCCAATCACAGATCGACATAGTAAACCGAGACATTCTCAGTCTCAAAGTCAGACATAGCTTTGCAGATTTGGTCATAACAAGTCCACCATACGTAACATCGTATGAATATGCCGATATTCACCAACTGTCTGCGATATGGCTGGGATACACAGACGACTATAGAAGGCTTAGGAGGGGTTCGATCGGCAGCGAATACCATTTTGATGAAATTAAAGACCAGTACGAGCATGTGAATCAGGCTGCAAAGACAACCTACGATGGCCTTATTAAACTGGATGATACGAAGGCAAGGGCAGTCCTGAGATATTTTTATGATGTCAACCTGTCAGTCCAAAAAGTTAAAGAAATTCTAAAAGAAGGTGGTTGTGTCGCATTTATCATTGGGAATACCAGCTATAAGGGTGTTCTCATTGATAATGCCAAGATACTGGCTCAGTGTATGCTTGATAACAAGTTTAAAAATGTTCAGGTTTCAAAGCGAAAAATTAGTTATAAGAATCTTACACCCTACCGGAATAAACTCGGTAGATTTACATCGAACGCTAACGGAAGAAAGGTCTACTCACACGAATATGTCTTAATTGCTGAGAAATAAATTTTTCACTCAGAAATTTACGGCAAAGAAAAACCCCCAGAGCAAAACCTCCAGGGGTCAGCCCTGACATTTGAATTGGCCCATAATACCCTTATTAAATCAACCTGTTCTATCCGATAAAGAGGTGATACCTTTTGGCAAAACCGTTGCGTATCTGGTACGAACATGCCTTTTATCATATTATAGCTGTGACCTGTCCCCCAAAAAACTGTAAAACCTGAAAGTAGAGATTGGGTATAATGATACACATACGGTTTAGAGATGGAGATTAATCAGCAAATGGAGTTTTCTTTTTAGCGGGGAGAAGATATTTATATAGTTGCGGACTTTCCGTGTCAATATTCAATTGTCACAGGACTGACCTTGATGCTCTCCCTAACAACCGGTGACTCCAGGTTTCCTCTTATACTGTTCCTGGGCGGGAAATAAGAGCCTGAACACGGCGTTCTATTTCACCCTTTGGAAGAGCCCCAATAGCTTTGTCAAAGATATTACCCCGGTCATAAAAATAAATGGCCGGTACACCGCGGATGCCGTGCTGCGAAGCCGTCTGAGGCGAGGCGTCCACATTAACCCTTGTAAATTTGACCTTTCCTGCGTACTTTGAAGCCAGTTCATCCAGAACCGGTGCCTGAGTTCGGCAATGGCCTCACCAGGGAGCTGTGAATTCAACGAGGACAGACCCCGGAAAGGTCTTTACTTCCGCATCGAAGTTCCAGTCAGAAACATCAACGGGCTTGTCGGGATACACTTGTGTAGATGTAAGCCGCGCTCCGCACTTTCCACAGATACCTTGCTCCCCCTTTCTGTCGGCAGGGATGCGGTTTTTTGTTCCGCACTGAGGGCAACGGACTATAATATTCTCGTTCATAAAAGCTCCTTATCAGTTCGCAATAAAAAGCTGTCTACCGTCTCCATAATTGTCTCAATACATTTCATACCTAACAATATAAGTCCTATTTTCCTGATTTCAATATTTCTGGGGCTCACGTCGCCCCCTCCACCAGCCAAGCTCCACCCACTGTGGTGGGTGCCTCGGCCTCCCGCACCCGCAAGCGGGTACCCGGCTCGCTGTGTGAGCTAAATAAACCATTATACGCCTGTGCTTGTCCTCACGCAGGGAGGGTCGGCCCGTCATCGTCGCCTCGTTCTATGCATGAAACCGAATTGGTATCACAAGAAAAAACCAGGGGAAGGAAACACGAAGTATGGGAAATGAAGAAATCCTTCTTCATTTCCGCTGACCGACCAGGAGAAGACCGAACAAGCTACCAGTCAATGGGAAAATAATCTTTAAGAAATTTTCCGCACCAATGTTTGCCTGTTAAGATGCCGTCAAAAAATGGATCACAGACCCTGGCAGCGCCATCGACAATATCCAACGGGGGCTGGAAGTCGTGGACTTCCTGTTTCAGCTGCGAAAGTTCCGCAGGGTCTTCGTCGGTCACCCATCCTGTGTCAACGGCATTCATATATATGCCGTCTCTGGCGAGCTCTTCGGCTGATGTGTGAGTCATCATGTTCAGAGCCGCCTTTGCCATATTAGTATGGGGATGCCTGTCGCCCTTCTTAAACCGGAAGAATTTCCCCTCCATAGCCGTCACATTTACAATATGTTTTTGTCCGGTGTAATCGAGCCGCATGAGAGGGATCAGCCGGTTACACAATACAAACGGGGCCACAGCATTGACCAGTTGAACTTCAATCATCTCAGCAGTGTCTATCTCCCCGAGACGTAAACGCCAACTGTTTGTCTTTCGCAGGTCCACCTGCTGGAGATCCCCATCAAGTTTTCCCTTTGGAAAGAGGCTCTCAGAGACAATAGAATTATCATGACTATAGGGAATCTGTGACAGTTGAGCAGATGCACGCAAGCCTATTCCGGGCCCCTTATCATGCCATGCCGGAGCAAGGGCGTATTCTTTATCCCGGCCGTCAATACAGAGAGACCTGAGTTGTTTCTTGAATGCCTCATGATCTCCGAGAAGCCTCTGCGCCGCTTCAGGCAATACGGGGTATCCCTTTTTTTCATTTTCAATAAGATGGGCATAAAAAGCGGCAGGCCTCTTCACGGTTTGAGCGGCATTATTTATCAATATATCGAGACGACCGTATTTTTGTTCTACATAACCAGCAAATATTTCAACACTTGGAATATGCCTCAAATCAAGGCCGTGGATTTGTAATTTATCCCCCCAGACTGTGTAGTCCTCCTCTCCTGAATACCGCAAAGCCGCGTCAACGGGAAATCTGGTTGTAGCAATAACAACGGCTCCGGCCCGCAACATCTGCAAGACTGCCTGATATCCAATCTTGAGCCGTCCACCGGTAATGAGAGCAACATGTCCCTGAAGGTCTGCTGTCTGGAAACGTTTCCTGTAATTCAGGTCGCCGCATTTCTCACACATTGTGTCGTAGAAGAAGTGGAGCCGCGTAAACTCTTCCTTGCAGATGTAGCAATTCCTTGGTGAATGCAGTTCCTCTTTCTTCAGCTGTCCGGATTCTGGAGAATTCAATGCAATCTGCGCGGGTGCTGTAAATATGGAATCAAGACGTGCACTGCGAATACCGGTCGTGTTTCGGGCACGTCTGTTTTTTTCAAGTATTGACAGATTCTGCGCTTTTTTTATGGCTTTATTTCTTTTCTTCGCTTCCGCCCTATCAGGACGGGATAGTTCACCCGCTGCTTTCAGGAGTGCAATTCTTTGTTTTGCCGGAAGATCCGCAAGCTTCCCTGAATCCTCTACGATAGATTCAAGGGTCAAAATACACTTTTCAATTTCTTCAGAAGCGTTCCTGTTCTTAATTTCTTCTTTATTCTCTTTCATCATCTTATGTACCGCATCTCATTTTTCAATAAAGGTTTATCCGAATACCGTCTTTTTTTCTCATCTATTCTAACATAATAAAGGCTATTTGCTCCGGTTGAACGGCAAGCAAAAAGTGCCTCAACTTCACTGTCGTTAGTTAAATAAAAAGAGCCAAGAAATTAATCTTGGCTCCTTCTATTTAACTTAAACCCGGCAACGACCTACTCTCCCACACAATCTCTCGTGCAGTACCATCGGCGATGGAGGGCTTAACTACCGTGTTCGGGATGGTAACGGGTGTTGCCCCTCCTCTATAGTCACCGGGAAACTTTATGACTTCCAAATTTTATAGACAATTACATATGTTGTAATTATTGAAGTATGATCAAGCCTCTCGATCTATTAGTACCGGTATGCTCAACATATCACTATGCTTACACAATCGGCCTATCAACCGGGTGGTCTACCCGGGATCTTAGCCCGGTACTGCTACCGGACGGGATAACTAATCTTGAAGCAAGCTTCCCACTTAGATGCTTTCAGTGGTTATCTTTTCCGTACGTAGCTACCCAGCCATGCCACTGGCGTGACAACTGGTGCACTAGAGGTACGTCCATCCCGGTCCTCTCGTACTAGGGACAGCTCTCCTCAATTATCCTTCGCCCACGGCAGATAGGGACCGAACTGTCTCACGACGTTCTAAACCCAGCTCACGTACCGCTTTAATTGGCGAACAGCCAAACCCTTGGGACCTACTTCAGCCCCAGGATGCGATGAGCCGACATCGAGGTGCCAAACCTCCCCGTCGATATGAACTCTTGGGGGAGATAAGCCTGTTATCCCCGGAGTACCTTTTATCCGTTGAGCGATGGCCCTTCCATATGGAACCACCGGATCACTAAGACCAACTTTCGTTCCTGCTCGACTTGTAGGTCTCACAGTCAAGCCGGCTTATGCCTTTGCACTCTTCGGCTGGTTTCCAATCAGCCTGAGCCGACCTTAGTGCGCCTCCGTTACTCTTTTGGAGGCGACCGCCCCAGTCAAACTACCCACCAGACAGTGTCCTCGACCCGGATTACGGGTCGGAGTTAGAACCTCAAAACAATAAGGGTGGTATTTCAACGTTGGCTCCATGCCAGCTAGCGCCAGCACTTCAAAGCCTCCCACCTATCCTACACATAGTATCCCGAAGTTCACTATCAAGCTATAGTAAAGGTTCACGGGGTCTTTCCGTCTTGCCGCGGGGTGAGGGTATCTTCACCCCCATTACAATTTCGCTGAGTCCCTGGTTGAGACAGCGGAGCAATCGTTACGCCATTCATGCAGGTCGGAACTTACCCGACAAGGAATTTCGCTACCTTAGGACCGTTATAGTTACGGCCGCCGTTTACTGGGGCTTCGGTTCAACGCTTCTCCCGATTTAACTCAGAATGACATCTCCCCTTAACCTTCCAGCACCGGGCAGGCGTCAGACCCTATACTTCCTCTTGCGAGTTTGCAGAGTCCTATGTTTTTAGTAAACAGTCGTCACTCCCTCTTTGCTGCGGATCCAGTATGCTTCAGAAGCAAGTTCTTACACACACCGGAACGCACCTTCTCCCGAAGTTACGGTGCAATTTTGCAAAGTTCCTTAACCAGAGTTGTCTCAATCGCCTTAGGATTCTCTCCTCGCCCACCTGAGTCGGTTTGCGGTACGGTCACCAAATAGATTCGCTACGAGGCTTTTCTTGGAAGCGTGGGATCAACCAGTTTATTCCCGCATACGCGAGATCCTCATCACACCTTGGAGTTATGACCTCACGGATTTGCCTGTGAGATCCTCCTACATGCTTGAACCTGCTATTCCGTCAGCAGGATGGCCTACCCTTCTCCGTCCCCCCTTCACTCAAACACCTACCTGGTGGTACAGAAATATTAATCTGTTTCCCATCAACTACGCCTTTCGGCCTCGCCTTAGGGGCCGACTAACCCTGAGAGGATTACCCTTGCTCAGGAAACCTTGGGCTTACGGCGACAAGGTTTTTCACCTTGTTTATCGCTACTCATGTCAGCATACTCTCTTCTGCTTCCTCCAGCGCCCCTCACGGGTACACCTTCACAGGTTGGCAGAATGCTCCCCTACCAGACGCACTTAACGTGCGAATCCACAGCTTCGGTGATGTGCTTAGCCCCGTTACATTTTCGGCGCAAGCCTGCTAGACCAGTGAGCTGTTACGCTTTCTTTAAAGGATGGCTGCTTCTAAGCCAACCTCCTGGCTGTTTTAGTGGACTCACATCCTTTTCCACTTAGCACATTTTAGGGACCTTAGCTGGTGGTCTGGGCTGTTTCCCTCTCGACTACGGATCTTATCACTCGCAGTCTGTCTCCCCCACTTAAGGTTATGGCATTCGGAGTTTGGTTGGGTTTGGTAGCCTTGTAGGACCCCTAGCCCATTCAGTGCTCTACCTCCATAACCGAACATGGGAGGCTATACCTAAATATATTTCGGGGAGAACCAGCTATTTCCAGGTTTGTTTAGCCTTTCACTCCTATCCACAGCTCATCCCCTTAGTTTTCAACCTAAGTGGGTTCGGACCTCTGTCTCGGTTTAACGAGACTTCATCCTGGCCATGGATAGATCACCTGGCTTCGGGTCTACTCCATGCAACTAATCGCCCTATTCGGACTCGCTTTCGCTACGGCTCCACCTAACGGCTTAACCTCGCTACATAGAATAACTCACTGACCCATTATGCAAAAGGTACGCGGTCACTCGACATTGCTGCCGAGCTACCACTGCATGTAGGCATGCGGTTTCAGGTACTATTTCACTCCCCTCAACGGGGTTCTTTTCACCTTTCCCTCACGGTACTTGTTCACTATCGGTTGCCAAGTAGTATTTAGCCTTCGGAGATGGTCCTCCTATCTTCCCACAGGGTTTCACGTGCCCCGCAGTACTCTGGAATTTATCGAGGGAGGCTCTTCTATTTCGCTTACAGGACTGTCACCTTCTATGGTTAACCTTTCCAAATTATTCCGCTATAGAACAGCTTTGTAACTCCCCGAAGTTTCCGTAAAAACTTCCAATAAAATCCTACAACCCCGGATATACAACGCTTACGGGCTATAAGCATACCCGGTTTAGGCTCTTCCCATTTCGCTCGCCGCTACTTTGGGAATCGAATTTCTTTCTTTTCCTGAGGGTACTTAGATGTTTCAGTTCCCCTCGTTCGCTTCCTGTCAGCTATGAATTCACCAGCAGGATATCCAGACATTACTCTGGATGGGTTGCCCCATTCGGAAATCTCCGGATCAAAGCCTGTTTAACGGCTCCCCGGAGCTTATCGCAGCTTTCCACGTCCTTCATCGCCTCTTGGCACCAAGGCATCTACCGCATGCCCTTAGTAGCTTGATCATAAATCAAATTTTTTACAACATATATAATTGTCAAAGAACATTCAAACAAAGTTACTGGTGGAGGTGAACGGGATTGAACCGATGACCTCCTGCGTGCAAGGCAGGCGCTCTCCCAGCTGAGCTACACCCCCGTTAAAATTTGCTCTGCAAATTTCATGTATTATATAGTTCAGAATTTGAGCTTTCTACTCATAACTCATCACTCATAATTCATCATAATCGATGGTGGGCCTAGATAGAATTGAACTATCCACCTCACGCTTATCAGGCGTGCGCTCTAACCAACTGAGCTATAGGCCCGTATAAAAAAATAAAGATAGTAGGTCCGTCGTTCACTTTTCTCTTAGAAAGGAGGTGATCCAGCCGCAGGTTCCCCTACGGCTACCTTGTTACGACTTCACCCCAATTACCTGCCATACCTTTGGCACCTGCCTCCCTTGCGGGTTAGCCCAATGACTTCTGGTACAACAAACTTTCGTGGTGTGACGGGCGGTGTGTACAAGGCCCGGGAACGTATTCACCGCGGCGTGCTGATCCGCGATTACTAGCGATTCCAACTTCATGGAGTCGGGTTGCAGACTCCAATCCGAACTGAGAACGAATTTCTGGGATTTGCTTACCTTCACAGGTTCGCAGCCCTTTGTTCCGTCCATTGTAGCACGTGTGTAGCCCTGGGTATAAGGGCCATGAGGACTTGACGTCATCCCCACCTTCCTCCGCATTAACTGCGGCAGTTTCCTTAGAGTGCCCAACTTAATGATGGCAACTAAGGATGAGGGTTGCGCTCGTTGCGGGACTTAACCCAACACCTCACGGCACGAGCTGACGACAGCCATGCAGCACCTGTGTCCAAGCTCCCCTTACGGGGCACTCCAATGTTTCCATCGGATTCTCGGCATGTCAAGCCCAGGTAAGGTTTTTCGCGTTGCGTCGAATTAAACCACATGCTCCACCGCTTGTGCGGGCCCCCGTCAATTCCTTTGAGTTTCAACCTTGCGGCCGTACTTCCCAGGCGGAACACTTAACGCGTTTGCTTCGGCACAGAAGGTATTACACCTCCCACACCTAGTGTTCACCGTTTACAGCGTGGACTACCAGGGTATCTAATCCTGTTTGCTCCCCACGCTTTCGCGCCTCAGCGTCAGTATCAGGCCAGGAAATCGCCTTCGCCACTGGTGTTCCTCCCGATATCTACGAATTTCACCTCTACACCGGGAATTCCATTTCCCTCTCCTGTACTCTAGTCATGCAGTATCAAATGCAGTTCTTCAGTTAAGCTGAAGTATTTCACATCTGACTAACATAACCGCCTACGCGCCCTTTACGCCCAATAATTCCGAACAACGCTTGCACCCTCCGTATTACCGCGGCTGCTGGCACGGAGTTAGCCGGTGCTTCCTCCTGTGGTACCGTCAAATCTCGCAGGTATTAGCCACGAAACAGTTCTTCCCACATGACAGGGCTTTACGACCCGAAGGCCTTCATCACCCACGCGGCGTCGCTGGGTCAGGCTTTCGCCCATTGCCCAATATTCCCCACTGCTGCCTCCCGTAGGAGTCTGGGCCGTGTCTCAGTCCCAGTGTGGCTGATCATCCTCTCAGACCAGCTACCCGTCATAGCCTTGGTAAGCTTTTACCTCACCAACAAGCTGATAGGCCAAAGGCTCATCCTCAAGTGATAGCTAGTATAAATACAAGCCACCTTTTACCACACAACTTATGTTGCGTGGTCTTATCCGGTATTAGCCCCACTTTCGCAGGGTTATCCCGATCCCGAGGGTAGATTACCTATGTATTACTCACCCGTCTGCCGCTCTACTTGCCCCCGAAGGGACTTTCGCGCTCGACTTGCATGTGTTAGGCACGCCGCCAGCGTTCGTTCTGAGCCAGGATCAAACTCTCAAAACAAACCGAAAAATTTTGTTCAAAATCTATTGAACGAGGACCTACTATCTTGTTTTCAAAGAACGGCTAACCTTAAAGCAGTACTTATTATACTTTTTTTTCAGTCATTGTCAAGGTATATAAATAAAATCTTTGTTTTGGAAGCCTTTATATCGATGTTATGTGATAAGTGACTTGCCGCCTTTGTTTTGACTGTTTTTTAAAGATCATGTAACCTTAAAGCAGTCCTAATTATACTTATTTTTCCGCCAAAGTCAAGGTATATAAATAAAATTATTTTAATAATAAAAAATGCCATTATATTTGTATAGTTAGAATGCACTTTTACGATTCCCGGATATTCATCGATAAGGCTACAGCATGTATTCAAGCCACTTTTCTGCCGCTTTTCTCTTTCTCTCATCTGATATTCTCTTATTTGCAGGGGTATTAGTTGTGCCTGAGATAAAATTTCAAATCCTTCAGGGTACCCTTTTTCACTTTGCTTTCGATCTTCTCCAGTATGTCTGTCTTCATATACCGTAACTGGGTCAGCCAGAGAGGATCGTCTACTTCAACAAATAGCGTGCTGTTCCCTATCCTTGCAGGTTTTGTATGGCGCGCAGTCTTCTCTCCCACAATTTCATCCCAGAGGTAGAATATTTTGTGAGATTCAATATTTCCTTTAATATCATATTCTTTTAACACATTTTCAAGCGCTTTTTTTATCGAAACAAAAGGCATTATTCAACACTCGCTTTGTTCTTGTTTACCCGCTAAATAAGGGAAAATAGACATTGATTCACTGTTTGCTGTTTTTCTATTTCACGCTTCATGTTGTATAATTTGCAGTTAATTCTACAATCTGGAATCCTAAATTCCCTAACCTTCTATCCGGGGGAAAATAGGCTTAATCTTATCCATATACCCAATGTCTTCGGAAAAATAGAATATCTTTTCGTCCTCAAAAGATACCTCTTCAATCTTCCTCCCTATACCAAGGGCGACCCAGATCTCCTGCGACTTTACGGGCATAAACGGGTACAGGAGCATCGCCGCGATTCTCAACCCGTTCCAGATGTTGTAGAGCACTGTTTTGATCCTCACATCACCCTCTTTGGAAAGTTTCCACGGGGCTTCCGCATCAATATACTTGTTCAAAATAGACATAATTTCAAAAACGTCCTGCAGAGCCTTGTGATAAGCGAAAATTTCCATATCTTTTTCATATGCCCCTACCAGTCGTTCGATATTTTCTTGAACATACTCGTCCATACCGCCTTTCTTCTCCGGTCTCTCAATCTTTCCTTTTAAAAACTTTCCAATCATGGTAACGCTTCTGCTCGTAAGATTTCCGAAATCATTGGCAAGATCTCCGTTTATCCTGTGTACAAGTGCGTTTTTCGAAAAGTCACCGTCAAGGCCAAAGGGTACTTCCCTGAACATAAAGAACCTGAATTCGTCCACTCCATAAGTCTTCACAACCTCATGGGGATCTATGACATTGCCGAGGGATTTGGACATCTTCTGCCCCTCTATAGTCCACCAGCCGTGTGCAAAGACCTTCTTAGGCGGTTCAATATCAACTGACATCAGAAAACTCGGCCAGTATACTGCGTGAAACCGCAGAATATCTTTGCCCATAAGATGGGCATCGCATGGCCAGAACTTACTGAAAGTGTCCATATCGTCAGGGAAACCTAAGCCCGTTATATAATTCGTCAGCGCGTCAAACCAGACATAGACAATATGTCTGGGGTCCATAGGTATTGGAATCCCCCAGTTAAAACTTGTCCTGCTTATACTCAGGTCCCGTAAACCGCCCTTGACAAAACTTGCAACCTCATTATACCTGACTTCAGGCATGATAAAGTCCTTGTGCGCATCCATAAGTGCAAGCAGCCGTTCTCCATACTTTGATAACCTGAAAAAGTAGCTCTCTTCCTTCAATTTTTCCGGCTGTCTCAGGCAATCAGGACACTTCCCGTCCTTCAACTGCAACTCCGTATAATAACTCTCACATGGCACACAATACCAGTCTTCATACTCTCCGAGATATATATCTCCCTTCTCATAGGCCTTCTGAAATATCTGCTTTACAACCTTTCTGTGCCTTTCTTCGGTGGTTCTGATAAAACCGGTATTGGAGATATTCAGAACTTCCCATAGATCGGTAAACCTGGTTACCATTCTGTCCGCAAGTTCTTTAGGGTGGATTCCTTGCAGCTCCGCTGCTTTTTCGACTTTCTGCCCGTGTTCATCAGTACCGGTCAGAAAAAAGACATCGTACCCGCATATCCTTTTATAACGGGCCATAATATCGGCAGCTATTGTTGTGTATGCATGACCGATATGAGGAACGTCGTTGATGTAATAGATCGGCGTTGTTACATAATAATGCTTATTCATGTATGTGCTCCGTAACGCTTATTTTATGTGTTTACCTTTTCGCCCGGCAAAGGGTCCTGAGTCCCGCAGTATATGCCGCGCATCCGTATATCTTATTCCAATATCATTACTTCCTGATATCGCTCAGAGTGACAGTAACCTCTTTGCCGTCATTAAGCTCAACAGTGATTGTGGAACACAGTGTGTTATGTTTTATAACCTTGCCTTCTCCCTGCTGGATGGTTACCTTTTTTCCTACTTTCGGAAAATCCTTCTTACAATTCATATACATATCGAATTCATAAGCAAGGCAGCACATAAGCCTCCCGCATATTCCTGAAATTTTCGCAGGGTTTAATGCAAGACTCTGTTCCTTCACCATTTTAATGGATACTATTGAAAAGGCGTTCAGAAACCGCCTGCAACAGCATACGTTTCCACAATTCCCGAGACCGCCGACAATTTTTGCTTCGTCTCTCACGCCGACCTGTCTCAACTCTATACGTATCTTGAATTCTTTCGCAAGTTCTTTTACCAGTTCCCTGAAATCCACCCTGCTTTCAGAAACAAAATAGTAGAGAAGTTTTGTACCGCCGAACAGATATTCCGCGTACAGCAGTTTCATCGGCAGATTCATCTCCAATATCTTCTTTTTACAAAAATCAAAGGCATATTTTTCTTTATCCTTTAAAGAGAAATGTTCCGAAATCTCGCCTTCAGTCGCCTTTCTGGTCGCCTTTTTCAGACCTTCCTTTGTTGTTTCCTGCGGTTCGGATACAACCATTCCCATACAGGCACCTTTATCGACTTCACCGATAATGTAATCTCCAACCTTCACATCTTCAGGCACTTCCATTTCGATTACGCTTGTTAATATATCAATTTTTATATAACAACTCTTCATTTCTGCTCCATTATATCAAGTAACATCGTTTCAACAGCAAGAATCTTGTTTATATTATACCTCAACATACCGAAAGTTTCCTGAATTCTTATGACCGAAGCCTCAATCCATCCTGTATCCACGGATTCAGTCGTGAGGAGTTCCAGCATATCCCTGTTAATCATCATAGATGTTTCCCGGTATTCGCTCATAACAGATATATCTCTAAAAAGGGAAAGGAGGAATGACAAGAACATCGTCAGCTCTCTGTGACTTTTCGCTATCCTTTCCGACATCAAGGTCGCATGTATAAAACTTCTGTCTTTTCCCATAATCAATTCTGCAAGCTTATGCCTCATCAAAAGGTGATCTTTTTCCATCCAGAAAAGTCCGCATCCGATACTCCCCTGAGAAACGTGAGACAACAATTCGGCCTTCCCTTCATCCATATTTACAGTATTTATAAAGTACTGTTGCAGTCGCTCCCTCGAGAGCGGACTGAAACCAATTCTTGCACAACGCGACCGTATGGTTAAAGGAACATCCCTTTCCGAGGATGTAATAAGAAAAAATATGTTAAACGGGGGGGGTTCTTCGAGGGTCTTAAGAAGGGCGTTTGTAGCCTCGTGGGTCATTGTATCGGCCCTGTCAATCAGGATTATCCTTCTGTCGCCTTCGTAAGGATACTCATACACCTCTCTGCCTATGGTTCTCGATTGTTCTATTCCTATACTATCTTCGTTTTCAATGATTAAAACATCAGGGTGTATATCGCGCTCAATCTTTATGCAAGGGCGGCATACGCCGCAGTTATTATGTCTTTCACATAGGATATACTTCGCGAATTCCTTTGCCGTCTTCTTTTTTCCTATCCCTTCCTGGCCGGTAAATAAAAGAGCATGGGGCAGCCTTTCCCTTTTCAGGACAGACAGGAACATCTGCTTCTGCTTCTCGTGACCGACAATTTCATTAAATCCCATAACTTTTTAAAAGTTTTTCTACTTTATCCCTTATCTTTTTTTGCACTTCTTCTACTTCTGCATTGCCGTTAACTACAAAAAATCTATCAGGTTCTTCTTTCGAAAGCTTTATATATGCTGCCTTAACTTTATTGTGGAAAGAAAGCGCTTCTTTTTCAAACCGGTCCATGGAAAAATCACGTTCCACCTTTCTCTTAAATCCTTCCTCCACCTTACAATCGAGAAGCACCGTAAGGTTTGGTCTTATCCCTTTTGTAACAAGCCTGTTCAGGGTCAGGATAATCCCCTGGTCCATACCCCTTCCATACCCTTGATATGCATGCGTTGCATCTGTAAACCTGTCACATATAATGATCTTTCCATCCTGAAGGGCCGGACCGATCACCTCTTCCATATGCTGGGCTCTCATGGCCATAAGCACAAGAAGTTCTGAAAGCGGAAATACATATATATCAGGCTGAAGGATGGACTTCCTTAAAGCCTCACCGAAGGCTGTACCGCCCGGTTCCCGTGTTTTTACAATTTTATAACCTTTATCCGCAAGATAATCATACAGAAGATCTACCTGGGTTGTCTTACCGCTGCCATCTACCCCTTCAAACGTTATCAGCATATGTCAGGTCCTTTGTGCGAGTTGAACTTAGCTATATTCAGTTTCCGGATGGGAAAGGAGGCTTTTTTAGTTTTGGCAAGAAAATCAAGGAGTTGCGCAAAGGCATACACAAAACGTATGTCGCACAAGCAAGACCGCAGATTGACGCCGCCAGGACGGAAATGGACCTGTTCCAGAGGGAAACTATTTAACCCTTTCAATATATTGGCCGCTTCTCGTATCTATCTTTACAACGTCTCCTTCATCCACAAAAAGAGGGACCTGTATGGTATAGCCTGTTTCAAGGAGCGCCGGCTTTGTTGCATTCTGCGCGGTATCTCCTTTGGCCCCGGGTTCTGTACTGGTTATTAAAAGGCTGACAAAGTTCTGAATCTCCACACCGATTGTTCTGCCCTGATATATGAGGACCTCAATAACCAGACCTTCTTTCATATAGTTTTTAGCATCACCCAATTGTTCCTCATCAATATATAATTGATCATAGGTATTCGTATCCATAAAATAGTATTTGTCACCCTCTTTATAGAGGAACTGCATATCCTTTTCTTCCAGTTCAGGCAGTTCAACCTTGTCTCCGGAGCGAAAAGTCCTGTCAAGCACATTCCCGCTGATAAGGCTCTTTATTCGTGTTCTGACAAAAGCCCCTCCCTTGCCCGGCTTTACATGCTGGAATTCAACTATAACAAATGGCTCATTATCCATGAGAATCCTTAAACCTTTTCTGAACTCTGCTGTTGAAACTAACATTAAAACCTCCCGTTAATACAGTAAATAGTCGTTAGCAAACAGTAGATAGTAAAAAAGTTCACTGTTCACTATTCACTGCCTTTCTTGCTATTCATTGTTCACTATATGCTATATGCTGATTTGGAGCATATCTTTCCTGATATGCGTAAGCACCCTGGCTCCGTTGTCTGTAATAAGGAGCATATCTTCAAGCCTGACACCACCCAGTGAAGGCAAATAAATACCCGGTTCAATTGTAATCACCATATTTTCTTCCAGTATCCCCTCTCCTGTGCTGTTAATGGAAGGGGCTTCATGAACAGCAACTCCTATGCCGTGACCAACACCATGCCCAAAAAATTCACCGTATCCTGCATCATCTATAAAACCCCTGACAATCATGTCCAGATCTCTTATAAACATTCCGGCCTTAGCTTTTTCCAGGGCAAGCTCCCTTGCGTCATTAACTATTTTGAAAATCTCTTTAATTTTTTCATTAACTTCCCCTACCAATATCGTACAGGTCTCATCGCTGCAATAGCCGTCTACACGTGAGCCGAAATCTATGATGATAGTTTCCCCCTCTCTTATCTTCTTGTTTGTCGGAACAGCATGGGGGAGGGCCGCTCTTGCGCCTGAAGCCACGATTGTATCAAAAGACGGACAATCAGCTCCTGTTCGCCTCATCGCATATTCAAGTTCATCGGCAATATCTTTTTCCGTTTTGTCAGGGCATATTTTTTCAAAAACCTCTACAAATGCATTCGTTGCAATATCAACGGCCTTTCTTATTGCATCAATTTCTTCAGGGTCCTTACATTGTCTTATTCCCTCAATTTCATTTTCCAGAGGAATAAATTCGGTATTACAGATGGTATCTTTCCACATACTATATGTTTTATATGTAGTATGATAACTATCGAATCCCATACGCCTGATTACATACTGCTCACATACCTCTGGAAGCACGTTTTTCTTGCTCGTGAGTTCTACTATTTTGACATCCTTTGCCACTTCTTTTGCATGGGTAATATACCTGAAATCAGTTATAAGCAATACATCGCCTTTCGTAATAACAAGGGTACCTTCGGATCCCTTGAATCCTGTAAGGTAAAATATGTTATCCATACCTCTTATGGCGCATGCATCCAAACCTTTCTCGTAAATTAAATTATGAATTTTTTCGATTCCGGTTTCTCTCATAATTTATTTACCACAGTTTCTTTTTTAAAATTCTCTGAAATCCCTGCAAACTGTGACGCTCTTTCAATTCCCTTTTTAAGGCAACAATGCGCTTTCTGTAAAAATCGTTTTCAGGCTCCCTTTTTAAAAGCCTTTCATATAACTCTATCGCTTTCTCGATATGACCCTGCTCAAGGTAAATGTCCGCAAGGGTAGGAGATAATATCTTGCTTTTGCTGTCTATTTCCATATGGGATAGTTAAATGAATCTCCTCATAAAAATCAAGCTAAATCGTATTTTTCATTACTGACGGTTTATAGCTCTGGTGAAACTATAAGCCATAAACTACAGATTAAATGCTCTGACTTCATAAAATACCTTGAATAAGATACTCGATATTACAAGCCCCTTAACACCTGTTCCGGTAATTATCCCTTTTCCTGTTTCAATTGCTTCTTTTCTTGTACCCAACTCATCATATTTATTTAAGACAATCATACACTTTTCAATATCAACACCTTTTAGAAGGGCGTCGCCGGCAAAGAACCGCAGAAAAACCTGGCGGGTAATAAGGGCATTATCTGCTATCCCGGTCGCTTCACAAAAGAGCTTCCATCTGAATACCGTTTCATTAACCCTCGCATAAAGCGCGTCAAGTCCGCACAGAACAATAACCTTTTCACAAAAAGGTGGTATGACAGGCTCATAGCTCGCCGGAAACTTAACAGGCATGCCCCTGGCTCCGTCTGCCTCAATAAGAACAACATCATATATGCTGCCGAGCAGCTCAATATCTTCAAACCTTACTGCTGTAAGCTTTCCGTTTTCAAAACTCTTGCCGACTCTCACAAAGGGACTGTCCGCTCGTACACCTGAACTTTCTTCGAGTAATAGGTAAGGCTCTTTTGCATAAATCTTTGTTGTTGTCGTAATTGCTACAGTACGCCCCTGCTGAAGAAATTCGCCGGCCATGTATTCCATAAGACTCGTTTTGCCTCCGGAACCGGTAAAGGCAATATATTTATGCGCTGATACTGTTTTTATGAAATCAATTTTTCGAAAATTCCACATCAGTATGGAAAATGGGGGGTACGTTTAAGCATGTCCGTCTTAAATATACCCCAGATAATATGGATCTTTACTCATCTATTTTAAACCATTTCCTCTTTGAACAGGCCCCTTATCAATGGAGGAAACAGGACCAACCCATATTTCCACTTCTGCGTTAAAACTGTCTTTAACCATTTTAATATTACATGTTTTATCGTCTTTTATAAAATTTAGCGTTACATCCTTAAATTTGAAGCTATTGACAAACCTCCAGCCATTCTTGATCATGTTAATTTTGAAATAATTCTCAAGCGATTGCAGGTCAACATTACCGCTCAGGCACATCACCCCTACCCTCAGATTAGCAGCTTCATACACAAAACTCTTCTCCTTCACAAAGTTGAGCTCTGACGGTACCGGAATATCGGGAAAACCATAGAAAGTCTGATTCAAAGTGCCTGGCCCCGGCTGCGTAGTTTCGTCTTTGACCGGCTTTTGAAAAAGTGTACACCCTGAGACAAACAACACCATAATGCAAAATAATACTGCAATTTTCCTCATATACTCCCTCCTTGACTTTTTCTTTCAAGATACGCATAGGCACTGTGGTTATGTATGCTTTCAAAATTCTCTGCTTCGATGGAAAACCATGTAAAATTGCCGTCATTTTCCAGTATCTGGGCAATTTCCCTTACAACATCCTCCACAAATTTCGGGTTCGCAAAAGCTCTCTCCGTTACAAACTTCTCGTCCTCTCTTTTAAGTATCGAATAAATATCGCTGCTTGCACAACTCTCAACAATATTTATCAAATCCTCTATCCAGAAAAACCTCATGAACCTGACATCAGTCTTTACAATGCCTCTCTGGTTATGAGCTCCATATTCACTTATTTCCTGTGAACAGGGACAAAGTGTATTCACAGGCACAGAGGCTGAAACAATAAACTCCTTCATCTTCCCGGAACCGTCCATGTGCCCGACAAAACCGCATTCATATTCAAGATAGCCTTGTGTCTTCGTAACAGGAGCCTCTTTTTTAACAAAATAAGGGAATCTTACCACCAGATGCGCGGCTTCAGCATTAAGCCGCTCTTTCATCTCCCTCAGGATGCCGGGAAAATTTTTCATATTTATCATGCTTTTATTTTCGTGCAGGATCTCGACAAATCTGCTCATGTGTGTGCCTTTGTAGTTATGCGGGAGGTTGACATACATATCTATTGTAGCAATTGTATGCTGAAAACCGTTTGCCTTGTCAAGCACTACAATCGGGTATTTTATATTCTTTACGCCGACCTTGTCGATTTCAATCTGACGGAAATCGTACATGTTCTGAACATCGATCATGCTGTTCTTATTCGCAGTATGCTGCATATGTCTTCTCCGATTCCCATACCCTTACTTCTTTCAACGTTATCTCTTTTTCTTTAAGTAGTTTTTTAAATTCATTAAATATATACATAGATAAATACTCGGAAGAACCCGATCGTTCCATGAAAAAAGGTATTTCGTTTATATAACTGTGATCAAGGGTTTTCAGGATTTTTCTTAAATAGTTTTTCAGTATTTTAAAATCTACCAGCATTCCGCCTTTACCAAGACGCTCTCCCGTAAAAAGTACCTCAACCTGGAAATTGTGGCCGTGCAACGCTTCGCATTTTCCGTTATAGTCTTCTATTCTGTGAGCAGCAGAAAATGTATCCTTCACATACAGGGTAAACATGGAGATAATCTATATTTTGAGATCTTTCTTGTCAATAAAAACAATTTTTGAAGTGAAAAGTGAAACGAGAAAACGTGAAAAGAAAACAAGTTAATTGTTTCACCTTTCACGTTTCACTTTTCATGTTCTATAATGATTTTTTACTTCGACTTTTTTACCGCTTTCCTTATTATTACGTATCCGTTGGTCGGCCCTGGAATAGCCCCTTCGATCATGAGAACATTTGTATCGCCCCGCACTTCCACAACCTTAAGATTTTGAACGGTAACCCTTTTATTTCCCATTTGTCCGGGCATTTTCATACCCTTCATAGTCCTGCCGGGAGTCATATTCTGTCCAATTGAACCGCCGTGTCTGAAATATTCATGAGTGCCGTGAGAAGCAGGCGCACCGGCAAAACCATGTCTTTTCATTACACCGGCAAAACCTTTTCCTTTTGACGTACCAGTGACATCCACATATTCACCTTTTTCGAACATATCAATCATGATTTGAGTCCCGGGTTTGTTTGCATCGCCCTCTTCCGCATTTACTCTGAATTCTCTGATAAATGCCATAGGAGACACTTCAGCCTTACCAAAATGTCCTTTCAGGGGTTTTTTAACAAGCTTCGCCTTTGTAATTTCATTAAAGCCAACCTGAAGGGCATTATATCCTTCCTTATCCTCTGTTTTCTTTTGAATTACTACGCAGGGCCCCGCCTTAATAACCGTAACAGGCACTACACTGCCATCCTCAAGGAATATCTGTGACATTCCAATTTTTTTTCCGAGAAGTCCAATTCCCATATATACACCTCCAAAAATGCCTAAAACTATAGTAAAAAATGATCATAAAGTCAAGGTAATTTGTAATAGTGTACATCCTTAGACTCAGGGCATACACTATTTTCATTTCGGCAGATCAACCCCCGCTAAGTATCAGGTCTTGATTTTTTCAGTCCGGCCTTTTTACCGTATCCGTCTTAACGTGTATTTCCTGGTATCGCTGCCCTCTGTTGCACGGACAATACAGGTGAACTGGCTGTTTCCAGCCGCCATTGTACAATCAAATACACCGGTATGTTTCGGGTCAGAACCCTCGCGAAAGACCCCTTTTGCCAGGTTGCCCGATATTGTTCCTTCAAGGGATCCCGTTAAAGTGTCAGTTTTCTGCACCCCCGACGATGTCTTGTAAGGGGCCGAAACACTCCAGCTGCCCATAATACGGCTGCCGTTTGTTGAAAGCGAAAAAGAGAGCACCTCTTTTTCAGGGCCCGGGTCGCTCTTCCACCCCCCTCCCCAGGCACCGGCA
>Ga0351904_1066_pt1 | contig 20089 bp, 18 predicted proteins | sample BONcelHT113001E3_FD_205826 | JGI IMG/M metagenome (GOLD analysis project Ga0351904, IMG submission 205826) | Enriched cells from coal bed in the Powder River Basin, Montana, United States - BONCAT cells T11 rep1 HSBNCT.T11.300.1.E3 ...
TCTACTGGGAATTTTCTCCTTTTTAATCCGTAGACATGTTATTGAACATGAACTTTCTGATAAACCCCTTGGGAAAGATGAAATCAAAAAAATTTACGCGAACTGGTTAACTTTCCCAGTAATGGCCTTCCTAGGTATAATTTTGTCTCTGGTGATACCAGATTATAGTTATATCGTATATTTGCTCAATGTTATAGTTCATCGAATTCTACATAAAATCCTGGGAACTTGATGCGTTGCATATTAAATGTCTAATTTGAGGTTTTTGGGGTTTATTTATTCATTAAATTAAGATAAATTGAATTTTAAAAACAAACTAAATAAAAAAATAGAAATGTAGATATTTCCATTTCCAATATTAATCAAGCGATAAAATTTCATTATTACGTGACATAAAAATGAAACATAAAATAGAGACCCACTCTTCAACAAAAATCTATAAGGTGGATACAATACTCTTCATTATGTCCCAATCTACCGTGTAATAATACTAATTATATCTCCATCATCTAATTCATGGTCACTGGACACCCTACGGCAACTTCGGGCATCAATAGCATGCATGAAACCTTCTCCAATGTCGGTGTGTATGAGGAATGCCATATCCCGGGGTTTGGAACCACGGGGAATCAGGAGTGCATCGGGGAGCACGTTACCCTTCTGGTCAGAGAGTTTGTGTTCATCTTCCACTGGATAAACCACGATCATGTTCAGCAAGTTGAAGATGGCCTGGTTAAGGGCTTCCTGGACTCCACTGCCCCCGTACTTTTGGAGAACATTTTCCCGTATGTATTCCAGGGCTTTTATCTGCTGGGGGCTCAGCTTGTCTTCTTGTAGGATTTCAAAGTCAGATTCACCAGACACGTAACTGATTAAACCGGCTTCTGCAGCCCGGGTTAATGCCAGTTCGGCCTCGGCAGAAGCAGGAACCACATTATGGTACTTCTCCTGGAGCCTGTGAATATTCTCCTCTGCATGGGGGAGATCGGCCTTGTTGGCCACGATCAACATAGGCTTGGAAATTTTAAGAAGATTATCCAGTAAGTCAATGATATCTTCATCTTCCCAGTCCTTATATTCCTTGGTAACATTTCTCTTGGCTTCCAGAACATCTTCCACCATGATGCCGGCTCCACTGAGTTGTTCGGCAATGACCTTGGCAATGTCCAGCTTCTCAGAGAGTGCCTTGCGCACCAGACGGTTCCAGTTCTTATTGAGGATTCCAAAAAGCCACATGGTTATTTCGTGTTGCAGGAAGTCCACATCCTCCAGGGGGTCGTGTGAACCTGCTTCACAGGGTCTTCCCTCTTCATCTGTGGATCCCGAGGCGTCAATAACGTGGATGAAAACCCGGGCCTGGCGCAGATCGTCCAGGAACTTGTTACCCAGACCACGACCTTCATGGGCTCCGGGTACCAGGCCAGCAACATCCAGTAATTCCACTGGGATCAGTCTTTGACCATCCTGGCATTGGGAGTTTCGAGGATTACATTCCACCTCTAATTCACGGCAGGGGCAGGGTTTAACCACATGGGCCACTGCTTTGTTAACGTCGATGGTGGTAAATGGATAACCAGCCACTTCTGCTTCTGAAAGGGTGGCTGCGTTGAAAAATGATGATTTGCCCACGTTGGGCTTTCCGGTAACTGCAATTTGGAGCATAATAAATCACTACTAGTCTTTTTACCTCCCAGGTTATTAAAGATGTAAGTGAAGATCAAATTTTTCGGATATAATTTTAGGGATTGTATTCCATTCTCAAAGTTATATCAATTCTTTTGAAATTATCCATTGGCAAATAGTATTCATTCGATAATGAATTCATATAAGGCCATAAATTTTGATAATGGAAAATAAAGATATAATTCCAACAATAAATTAAATCAAACCTTAAATATATTCCTATTTAAATTAAGTATTATATCATCATTTATACATTTAATATCGAGAACAGGAGCAATTGTAGATGTCAAAACTTTACCTGGTGGGAACCGGACCCGGATCCAGTGAATATGTAACCAAGGCGGCTATAAAAGCTGCGGAATCTGTTGATGTGCTGGTGGGGAGTCAGAGGGCTCTGGATTTATTCCCCGGATTTGTGGGGGATACATTGGTATTAAGGGCAAGGAATATGGATGAAATGATGAAAAAATCAATTTCTCTGGTGGATGAAGGTAAAGATGTGGCTATTCTATCCACTGGTGACCCGGGATTTTCAGGGGTCCTGAAACCTATTCTTAATCTACGGGATGATCTGGACATAGAAGTAATTCCGGGTATTAGCTCCCTGCAACTGGCTGCTGCCCGGCTACAACTCCCATGGGATCAGGTCAACCTCCTCACTCTCCATGGAAAGGGAAACTCCCAGGTAATATTGGATTACCTGGATAACGAGAAGCCCACCATTGTTTTACCTGACTTCAGGGTGGATAAACTGGCACAGTTCCTCCTTGAAAATGGAATCCAACCTGAAAGAAAAGTGGCAGTATGTGAAAGACTCAGTTACCCTGATGAAAAACTGTTTAAGGGGAATTTAAAAGAAGTAGCGGATATGGAGTTCAGTTACCTTTGTGTGATGGTTATTTACTAGTTTCTTATCATTTACTAGTTTAGTTCATTATAAGGGGGACTCTGAATTAAAAGAGGTATCTAGTCACAGTTTTTAATCAACAAGTCAAATCATCTGCTAATCACACAGTTCCTCATCTTCTCCCTCCCAGGGTGGAGTTACCACGCATAAAAACTTTAAATTGATCTGGGCAGTGTTTTCTATCCACTGGGACGATCTTGGGGGTATATAGATAGCATCCCCTGGTTTAACATCACTTGATTCAGTGTTAATGTGCATTACACCTTCACCTTCCAATATGTAGTAAATTTCCACCGAACTTTTCAATTTGTGGGGTAAAGATGCCCTGCCGGGTTCAATGATGGCATGGGCCACACTGCAACCCATTTCAATATTTTCATTTTTAGGATGCAAGAGCTCGCAGAGTACAGTTTCATCGGCCACCTGGAAGTATTCACAGTTTTTAAGAGACTTTATTAGCATTTAAATCACCAAAAAAATTTAATTAAATATGCGAGTAGTTTTTAATTAAAGATTCTTATTTAAGATATTAATAACCATTCTTCGAGGTTTTTACAGTTAAATGCCTCTTTTTTAAGAAATTTTCATTTAAAACCGTTGTTAAGTAACTTTGTTATTTAAGAAGAATTTTTTTGAGTTAAGAGCCCCCTATTTTATTAAGATGACTTTTCTTTGTTTTCATCCTCCAGGATTTCAAATATCTTAAAGGCAATTACCGAACCAATAACCCATGAAAAGATTTTAATAGGTCCTGTGGATGATGTTTCACCCAATAATCCAGCTATAAAGCTCAAAATCAATACAATAATTAGGAAAACTAAAAAAGCCACTGAAATATTACGGATTCGTTTATAATCTATATTAACACAACCATTAATTAATGCACAGGGGATAATTCAATGATTATTCGAGGTCATCGTCGGGTTTTCCCCCGGCCAGGGCCTCCAAGTCATCCAGCATTTCCATTTCCCTTCCTCTTTTCTCTTCTCTTTTTATTAAAATTATCCCTATCGCGGCCCCCAGTATACCTCCCAACGTGTCCACAAATAGATCTTCCATGGTGTCTGCCAGGGGTGATGCTACCATTGACCCCTGGGTGAGTCCGGTGGGTAGGTAAGGGCCAATTAAGGGGTACAGGATTTGATCATAGAAATATTCCCCCATTTCCAGACCAGCTCCCAATCCCATGGTTATTAAAACAATAAGGGCAAACATCACCCCAGTACTGGCTTGAAGCTTTCCCAGAGCGTAAAATGTGTAAATGATCACCATTCCAACCAGGCCCACAATGAAAGAGACCAGTAGGTGCATGAATTTATCATAATATGGCACCCTGCTGTAAAAACTATAAGCATCGGCCAGAATCAACTCAAAAAAGATCACGATTAGGAAAAGTATCTCTATATCCACCGGGACAACACATATCTTGTTTTTTGTAAAAAACCTGGGAACAAGAAGGATTGTAAGGGCTAATAATGCTAAAAATCCAAAGAAAACCTCCCCCAGGAGAACCTGGTACACGGCGTTAATCAGGATTACTATCCTTAAAAACCCTCGTAAATACCTCTTCCAAGGGGGTATATGGTTCAAATCAATTTGACATGATTTTCCATGCATTGGATATCACCAGGAATGGATCATTAATAATATTTATCCAGTTTAATACTTTAATTTACTTTTTTTTAAGGTACACCAAAATTCCTGAAATCTAAATTAGATCCAAATAATCTAAATTATATCCAGAAAATCTAAATTATATCCAGAAAATCTGAATTAGATCCTAATATAATCTAATCTTTTCCCAATGTATTTTGCGCATATGTTTAAATATGGGTACTTACTACACATCTTTATAATTGTTTGACCTAACTTATTTTCTAGATTTACCCTAAAGTTCGAGGAACCATGAAAAGAACCCTGATAATGATTGTTCTCACTTTTGCTATCTTCCTGGCAATACTCCAACCAGTATCTGCCTGGGCAGCTCCTAATCATTACGCCATTGCTGAAGAGGTTTACTACTCGCTCCCTGCCGATGCTCAGGATAAGCTGGACCTTCCAGAAATGTTAGACGGTGCTGATGATCCTGATTATAAGTTTTTTGACTTCCAGTACCATCACTACCCTGCCAGTGAAGGTAAAGCCAACTACTGGCTACAAAAAGGTAATGATTATTATCAGAATGGAGATTATAAACAGGCCAGTTATTGTTTTGGTGTGGCAACTCATTACATCTCTGATAGTGTATGTCCACCCCATTCTGGTGGTAATTCAGGATATGATCACACTAGCTGTGAGTTACAGGCAATACTCTTGGAACCTCACCTCACTGATAAATCAGGGGAATGGGGTGGTGAATTATCCTCCTGTAACCAGATGAGTGAGAATGTATGGGAATCATGGCTGGAAACAGGCGATGATAACTATATACAGCAATGTCTTGATAAGGCGGCTGATTTATCATATATGGCTGTTAATAATGCCGTTTCATAATAGCCGTTTCATAATAAACCATAGTTAACTTCCAATATTTGACCAGAGAATAACACACTTTGGCCGTTAGTATTAACTATAAAATAGAATTGGATAATTTTTTTTAACAATAAACTTTAAATAATTACTTGAAAAACATAAATAAGTGACTATTATTAGTATAAAGTCCAGAAACTCTAATATATTAATATATAAATATCACATGATTGATTTTGGGGTTGCTTGTTAACCCTGGTGGGGATTTCCATTGGGGAAATTATTTTTTTAAAATCCTCTGGTTTAGATCAATGGATGGATTAATGGTTGCATGTAAACATGGTTGACAAAACGGAACAGAAATTTTTAGACGCAGCTTTGGAAATATTTGCTGAAAAAGGATATAAAGGTGCTACAACTAGACTTATAGCACAAAAAGCAGGTTTCAGTGAATTAACTTTGTTCAGAAAATTTAAAACCAAAGAAAATCTGTTTAACAAGGTTTTAAATCAGAATATCGTGAAAGTAAAAGAAGATGTGGATGAAGCCCTTGCCGCTAATGTTTCCAATGATCCCGATGTTTTTTTAAGAACCTTAATCACTGATATGGCCAGGATTGCCAAGGATCATTATGAATTTATTTCTCTTTCCAACACTCAAAAGAGTGGTAACACAGACCCAATGCTGGCTGAATTTGTGAAATATATGAGTAAATACTTGGAAGAACACCTTCCCGGACGGGAAGTTGACTACAATGCAATGGCCCTTTCCCTGTATTCTTACACCTTCATGATCAGCCAGACCAAACATCACAAACAGGATTGGTTCAACTACGACCAGGCCCTGGAAGGATTCATAAAAAACGTATTGAAACTCTTCTCTTAAATTTGAATTTTCAATTAGCAGAATTCTTTTCAATTAGCAGAATAAATTCTTAAATTAGGAGAATTTTCTTTTATTTTAGAATTCTTTCTTTTTCAATTGGAATTCTCCATTAAATCTGGATTTACCCATAAAACTCTGTTTTTTAAGGGTGGGATGCCCTATTGCTAAAGATAGATTTGGTTATTAAAAAAATAGTCATTCTACTAAAAATAAAGAAGGTAATAAAGAAAAAAGAAGTTTTAGGAAGCTACTTCGCTCTCCCCGTACAGGATTTTACCAACTTCTCTTAGTTTATCAGTACCCTTAACTTCTTCCCGGAATAATGGTATTTCAGCAACCACTTGGCCACCGAATTTCTGACGGATACTTTCCATCCTTTTTTGCTGGATCTGGCGTCGTGCACGGCAGAATTCACAGTCTGCTTCTTCTGGCTGGATCTGGTTTACGATAACTGCATCGGTGTGCATATTGTTCTTTTCCAGTGCTTCCATTGCTCTTTCAGATTCGTAGATGGACATTTCCTCAGGGATAACCACCATTTTAAAGGATGTTCGCGTTGGGTCAGCCATAACTTCCCTGGCAACACGTATCTGTTTTTTAGTGGCTTCCATGTCTTCCATGGCTTTGTCCTCTTCGTCTTCATCTCCCATAAAGGGCATGATGTTCTTAAATGCTTTGGCCATGCTACCGATCTGTCTCCTGACTTTGATCATCTTCCCTACCCAGCTATCCATCATTTCCGGGAAGGATAAAAGTCTCAGGGTGTGGCCGGTAGGTGCGGTGTCGAAGACCACAACATCATATTCATCAGTGGTCATGTACTGGAGGAATTTGTCAAAGGCAGCTGCTTCGTCGATTCCAGGGGCCATGGTGGCCATTTCCATTTGATCCTCCATCATACCCATGTCCATGCCAGGGTTGAGGGCCTGCTGTTCCTTCATCTTAACCTGATAATCCTGCATGGCCACTTCCGGGTCAATTTCCGCAGCCCACAGGTTTTCACCAATAGGGGTGGGGTCATGTCCCAGTTTTCTCTCTAAAGAGTCAGAAAGTGAGTGAGCAGGGTCTGTTGATATTACCAGGGTTTTTTTACCCTCTTCAGCTAACCATAGAGCAGTTGATGCGGATACGGTAGTTTTACCCACTCCTCCTTTCCCTCCAATAAACACGAATGTTGTTTTTCCTTTTTTAAATTGGAAAAGGTCTCTAATTGCCATTATATTATGCCTCCATTATTTATTCTAGATCGTAATAAGCCTAAAATAAACTTCAATATTAAACATCCATTTTTTATAGTTAAATAGTTTCTATTTGATTATCTTACTTAAATTCTGTGGGCATATAAATAATTGTGCAAAATCCATATTTAATAAAAACCTAATATAATCCTATAATCAATTATGGGAATATTTTCCAAACCATGGTGTAATTTCAGTTGTGAGGAACGACTATCAAATAAAGGACCAATAAGAGTTTTATTTGATGGTATGCTTTTGAGGGGATATTAACTGAAACTAATCGATAATAAATTTATTTGGACTAAATAATTAGTAGGGTGTATAATATGGATAACAATAATGGGATCTTACCGGTATTAGATGTGGAAAGGGTGTCAAGAGAGATATCTGGCTTTATTGAAAGTTCATTGATAGAATCAAATACTCAGGGGCTGGTTATAGGTCTCAGCGGTGGATTAGATTCATCTACCACTACCAAACTATGTGCTCAGGTGGTGAATAAGGATAAAATTTTGGGGCTGGTCATGCCCAGTCAGACCACCAGTCAAGAAGATGTGGATGATGCAGTGAGTTTAGCAGAGGATATGGGAATAAAATACAAAATCATACCCATAGATCCGCTTATTGGGCCAGTTCAAGATGTTTGTCGTCGTTCAGCAAATGATGAAAACTATAAAATTGCCGGGGCGAATCTTAAGGCACGGATGCGAATGGTAATCCTTTATTACCATGCTAATGCCTTAAATCGTCTGGTTGTGGGTACTGGTAACAGAACTGAACTTCTGGTTGGCTATTTCACTAAATATGGTGATGGTGGGGTGGATATACTTCCCATAGGTGGTTTATACAAAACCGATGTTCGCAGGTTGGCCAGTTATATTGATGTTAATGAGGGAATTATCCGTAAGGATCCCACTGCCGGTTTATGGCCTGGACAAACTGATGAGGAAGATCTGGGGATCAAATACGGACTTTTAGATAAAATCCTGTACTTGATGACTGAACATGGAATGAAAGAGGATGAAATAGCTGAGAAATTGGGGATAAAACTGGATGAAGTGGTAAGGGTTAAGGTGATGGTGCTGGCTGCTGAACACAAAACAATGATGCCACCCATACCGCCCATAACCCGATAATTCAATGGTGTTTTATTATAATTTCTCCATTGAGACATAATTCATGAGTAAAATAAGATGGATTGAATACAATTCCTATACTGATGATAATCAACATTTGAGATGTTTAAATGTATTCCATAATTTATATCACGACTTCTGGAGTGGAAGAGGCTAAAAAAATAGCTAAAACCCTTTTAAATGAGCACTTAGTGGCCTGTGCTAATATAATACCTGTTATGGAATCCCTTTACTGGTGGGAAGGGAGTCTGGAGGAAGATGTTGAATCTATCCTCCTGGTGAAGACCAGTTCAGAATTAGTGGATAAAGTTATAGATAGGGTTGGAGAAATCCACAGTTACCAGACACCCTGTGCCCTGGAAATCCAGATCAAAAAGGGATCAAAAAACTACCTGGACTGGCTGGACAACTCACTGGAAAAGCATTAAAACTTTGATTATTGATTTATAACCTATTATTAATTAAAATTAATGTTAATTACTCATAAATTAGTTTTTACCAAATTAAATACTATCATGGCGGTGATTTAGTGACAGATATTAAAATTGAGGAGAAATGGCAGAAAAAATGGCAGAAATCAAAATTATTCCAATCAAATCCTGATGAGCGTGAAAAACTATTCTTAACTGTAGCCTACCCATACCCTAGTGGGGCAATGCACGTGGGTCACGGCCGTACCTATACCGTACCAGATGTTTACGCTCGTTTTAAGAGGATGCAAGGTTATAATGTATTATTCCCTATGGGCTGGCACGTAACCGGAGCCCCAGTAATAGGGATAGCTAAACGTATCGGTAGAAGGGATCCCTGGACTCTGGATATATACCAGAACGTTCACAAAGTCCCTGAGGACGAGCTTAACAAATTCACCGACCCCCATTACATTGTCAAATACTTCAGTGAAGAGTACCACAATGTCATGACCCAACTGGGATTCACCATAGACTGGAGACGCGAATTCACCACCATTGACCCTCACTACCAGAAATTCATAACCTGGCAGTTTGAAAAACTCAACCAAAAAGGGCTGGTCCGCCGAGGAGCCCACCCCGTAAAGTACTGTCCTGACGATGAAAACCCGGTAGGTGACCATGACCTCCTGGAAGGAGAAGGAGTGGCCATCAATGAATTAACCCTCATCAAATTTAAAATGGGAGAAAAATATCTGGTAGCCGCCACCTTCCGCCCGGAAACCCTCTTCGGAGCCACCAACCTATGGCTCAATCCATCTGAAGAATACGTTAAGGTCAAAAATAGTGGGGAAGACTGGGTTATCAGTAAAAAAGCATACCATAACCTTCTAAATCAGAAAACCGACTTGGAATTAATTGAAGATGTGGATGCTCCAGGATTAATCGGCCAGTACGTGGAAAACCCGGTGACCGGGCAGCAGCACATTATTCTACCGGCATCATTTGTCGACCCGGATTATGCCACCGGGGTGGTTTACTCAGTACCGGCACACGCCCCCGCAGATTACATCGCCCTGGTAGACCTTAAAAATGACGCAAAAACTCTGGAAAAATATGGGATAAAAGAAGAAGTGGGGAAAATCCAGCCCATAGGACTCATACGTCTTAAAGGATTTGGTGAACACCCTGCGGTGGAGATGGTAGATAAAATGGGTGTTAAAAGCCAGGAAGACCCTAAACTCAAGGAAGCCACCAATGAAATGTACAAACTGGAACACGCCAAGGGAGTTATGGATGAACACGTAACTGGTTATTCGGGTTTAAGGGTGCCAGAGGCCAGGGATGCCATTAAAGAGAATCTCTTGGAAGGGGGTAAAGGGGGTATAATGCATGAATTCGCGGAAAAACCAGTGATCTGCCGTTGCGGTACCGAGTGTGTGGTTAAGATCCTGGACAACCAGTGGTTCATCAAGTACTCTGATGAAGACTGGACCGAAACCACCCAGAACACCCTCTCCCAGATGAAAACCGTACCGGAAGAGATAAGATCCAATTTCCAATACTACCTTAACTGGCTCCATGACTGGGCCTGCGCCCGTAGAATAGGCCTGGGAACACCCCTGCCCTGGGACACCCAGTGGTTAATCGAACCCCTAAGTGACTCCACCATCTACATGAGTTACTACGCCATCGCCCCGCACCTGAAAAACATTGACCCCGAAGAACTGGACGAGGAATTCTTTGACCACATATTCCTGGATAAACCAACCACCAAAACCAACATACCAGAGGGTATGAAGGAAGAATTCAATTACTGGTACCCACTGGACTGGAGACTGTCTGCCAAGGACCTGGTGGGAAACCACCTTTCATTCCATATCTTCCATCATTCGGCCATATTCCCCGAGGAAAAAAGACCCCGTGGAGTGGTAGTATTTGGAATGGGATTACTGGAAGGGCATAAGATGTCTTCTTCCAAGGGAAACATCATCCTCCTGGAAGATGCTATAAAAATCCACGGAGCCGACGTGGTACGCTTATTCTTAATGTCCTCGGCAGAACCATGGCAGGACTTTGACTGGAGGGAAAAAGAGGTAATTGGAACCAAAAAACGTTTAGAATGGTTTTCAGGCTTTGCAGCCATGGTTGATGAACTCCACGGCTCCCAGATACAGTTAAGTGACTACACCGAGGCCCCAGCAGTGGATAAGGCCATCAACGCCTGGATGATAAGCCAGGTGCATCAGAGGGTCCGCGACGCCACCCAGGCTCTGGAAGGATTCCAAACCCGTAAAGCTCTCCAAGAATCATTGTTCCTCTTCAAAAAGGACATTGACCATTACTTGCACCGGGTGGACCACCAACTCAAAAACGAGGATGACCATGAGGAGATAACTGATGTCCTGGCCTATGTCCTGGGAATATGGATACGGTTAATGGCCCCATTCACACCCCATGCCTGTGAGGAACTGTGGAACCGTCACGGAGGGCAGGGATTTGTATCAGAAGCCCCATGGCCAGAAGCCGATCTGGCCTTAATTGATGAAAAGGTCCATAAGGGTGAAGAAATCATCCAGGGCCTGGTGGATGACATCCGGGAGATAAAAAAGATAACCCAAAGCCAACCGGAAAAGATACACATATACCTAGCCCCGAAATGGAAATGGGGAGTCTTTGACATTGCCCGTGAGGTTGGAAAACCAGATATTGGACGTATAATGGGACAGGCCATCCAATCCAATCTCCATGATAATAAGAAAGAACTGGCAAGTTTTGCCCAGAAAATCGCCAGGGAAATGACTAAAATACACTACGTGGGATGGGTGGATGAAGAACAACTCCTGAAAGATGCACAGGGCTATGTCGCCCGGGAAACTGGTGCTGAAGTTGTTGTATATCAAGAACCATCCTATGATCCTCAGAATAAGGCCCGGAATGCTTTACCCTACAAACCAGCAATCTACCTGGAATAAAATACAGGACACCTAATCTGAATAAGCAAGTAATGGGCCAGTGCAATTTGCGGAGAGAATTAATTGCAGATAATCCTGATGGAAGAGGAACATCTGGAAACCATCATAGAACTCGACCAGATGGCCTTTCAACGCGAAGAACCTCGAAATCTCCAGAATCTCCAGGGACTCATGAGGGGGGGATGAAGAAGGCTGTTACGTATTGATGGATGGCCAAGAACTGGTTGGCTACTCCTTTTCCAAAACCATGGGAGACAAGGGCTACCTGGGACCACTGGGCATCCATCCATCATTACAGGGACAGGGGCATGGTAAAAAATTAATTCAGCATAGTTTAGATTATCTCCAGAGGCACTGTAAGGTGGTGGGTTTGGAAGTGCGCCCGGAAGCAGGGAACAACCTTGGTCTTTATCATAAACTGGGATTCCATTCTACCTATCCCTCTTTGATACTGAAAGTCCCAGAAAAACTTTCAAGTCCAGAAAAGAAAGCCGACCCTGAAGATGGAGTTAATCAAGATGTTGATAATCTCAAGGTGGAACTTTTCCAACATGCACCTGGATGATAGAAATGAAAGTGTACTGGAAAAAATAGACAACTGGACCCGGCAAGAACTAGGGGGAGTCAGCTACCTTAAAGACATTAATTTAGCCAGTGGAAGTGGAGGGGATGTCCTCATAGCTCTGTATAATGATGAACCAGTAGGTTTCCTCACATTTTACCCTGGTGTATTTCTGCATTTATGGGGGGCAGTGAAGCCCCATCCAAGCCAGGATCAGATTTTAAAGGAAATGTTAATTTTATTCTGCGAAAACCATGGTCAGGGGGAAGTTCTCCTGGAGGTTAACACTCGCTACCATGTCCTGGTGGATTTTCTTTTAAAGGAAGATTTCAGGATAGAAAAAAGTGTGGTTCGAATGTTACTGGAAGACTTTGAGGGAGAACACCTTAAAAAAAGTCAGAACATGGTTATGAGGGCTTGGCATGCATAAATTCATTTTTATTTAAAAATAGAATGGTAAAAAAGTCAGAAGAAGTATTTACACTCCAATGTTCAAAATTATCCCAAATCATTTATTCAGGATTTAATTCATTTAAGATTTTTTTTAAGGTTTAACTCTGTTTATAAGTGTTCCAACACCTTCTACAGTCACCTCAACCACATCCCCCACTTGCATGGCACCCACACCAGGAGGTGTTCCCGTGGCAATCACATCCCCTGGATTAAGGGTCATTATATGGGAAATGTATTCCACCAACTCTTCCACCGGGAAAATCATGTTTCCAGTAGTGGAATCCTGTTTAACCTTTCCATTTAATTTTAAGGAGATATTCTGATTTGAAGGATCCATTTCTGTTTCTATCCAGGGCCCCAGGGGACAGAAAGTATCAAAACTCTTGGCACGAGTCCACTGCCCATCTTTTTGCTGGAGATCACGGGCAGTTACATCATTTAAAACAGTATAACCCGCAACATAGTTCATAGCATCATCTTTACCAACAAAACGGGCCTTGTGTCCCATTACCACAGCCAGTTCAGCTTCGTAATCCACCTGATGGGATTGAGGGGGGTAGATAATGTTGTCCTCATGCCCAATTACCGTGGTGGTTGGTTTTAAAAATAGTATGGGTTCATCAGGAAGTTCCATGTTCAATTCTTCCGCATGATCCCGGTAATTCAAACCCACACAAACCACCTTACAGGGTTCAACAGGGGGAAGTATCTTAACTTCCTCCAGGGAGTAAAATTCTTTCCTTTCCAGATCATCAAAGGGTGATTGGGAAGCTTCCAATAAGGAATGATGTATTTCCACCAGCCCTCCATTGATAACCACCCCTGTCTTCTGCACACCATCCTTTTTAAATCTTAGAAGTTTCATAAAATCCCCTTAATCATTTTATATGCTAAAAATCATCTTACATTTCAATATAATATTCTTTAGAATTATTATATTCAATCCAGCATCAATTATAGCCTATTTTTTTAAGTCACCGGAATTTCATCTTTATAATTCAAATGATTCTTTCAATGGGAACCACCAGGATATCCCGGGCACCAATCTTTTTCAGCCGGTTAACTACCTGGAATACTTCGTGTTCATTGACCACTGCGTGCACTGCCACCACACCTTTGTTGGAGAGAACCTGTGACACTGTGGGTCCGCTCATACCGGGCATGGCATTTTTAACCTCATCCAGGACTTCTTCATCCACGTTCATCATCACTAGCTTCTTACCCTCGGCATCCAGAACACCTTTCACCCCAGTTCGGATCTCCTCAATCTTTTCTCTCTTATTCTGGTAACTTTCGGGGTTGGCAATAAGGTGCACTGAGCTTTCCAGGATGGTGTCCACCATCTGGAGATGATTCATTTTTAAGGTGGTTCCAGTACTGGTCAGATCAGTGATAAGGTCTGAAACTCCAATAAAAGGAGCTATTTCAGTTGATCCGCTGAGTTCCACAATTTTAACCGGAATTTGGTGGGTTTTAAAGTATCTTTCTGTAAGGTAGGGGAATTCAGTGGCCACGATGGAGTCATCCTTAACATCTCCCAATTCTTTGATGTCTGATTCTTCAGGGGCGGCTATGACCAGTTTGGATCTTCCGAAATTCAGGTCCTCCAGTATTTCCACAGTGGCTTTTTTTTCTTCTATTAAATCCAGGCCAGTCATTCCTAGATCTGCAGCGCCATCAGCCACAAATTCAGGGATGTCAGCGGCTCGGGTGAACATTACACTGATCTGGTCATCAAAGGTGTCAGCGAAAAGCCGGCGATTAACCGCATCCTTCAATCCAATCCCTGCCTTGGATAGGAGTTTCACTGCAGGGTCACTTATCCTTCCTTTGGATGGAAGGGCTATTTTTATCTCCATCTAAAAAATCCTCCTCGCATGCACTTTTAGTTAAAAACTTTAATAGGTGCATCTAAAACATTATTTAGTAAAAATGATTGAAACCGGGCAATACAGTACCGGGTACAGGTAAATTTCACCATCTTGTATACTAGTAGATATTTATGTTATTTTCCTCAATCTTATATAGATAGGTGGTCCCATGGAAACCCAGACTATACTCATAAAAAACACAACGATCCTTGCCCCTGAAGTTATGAAAGGATCAGTACTGATAGAAGACGATAAAATCGTTGATATAACTCCAGATAAATCCAGTAATGGTGCAGATGAAATCATTAATGGTGAAGGAAAGTTTCTTATTCCGGGGTTGGTTAACACTCACACTCACCTTTCAATGAGTTTAATGAGGGGATTAGCCGATGATCTGCCCCTGGATGTCTGGTTGAATGATCATATCTGGCCAGTGGAAGCACACCTGGATGGAGAACACTGCTATGCCGGAGCCCTGTTGTCAGCACTGGAGATGATCAAATCCGGAACCACCACTTGTAATGACATGTACTTCTTCATGGATGACGTGGCCCGAGCCCTGGATAAATCTGGAATTAGAGCCCTGCTCTGCCATGGAATGATCGATCTATTCGATGATGAGAAGAGGAAGGCAGAGTATAAAGAAACTCTCCGAATTATAGAAAAATGCCATAACACTGCTGATGGTAGGATACAAGTGGCATTAGGGCCTCACACGCCTTACACTTGTTCTCCAGAACTATTGAATTGGGTTCGTAAGAAAGCCGATGAAAAAGAACTGAGAATTCATATTCATGTTTCAGAAACTGAGAAAGAAGTGGAAGACAGTTTAAACGAAAGGATGAAGAGGCCCTTCGAGTACCTGGAAGATCTTAAATTCCTAGGTCCTGATGTGTTAGCTGCCCACTCTGTATGGCTTTCTGGAGCTGAAATAGCTTTAATTAAGGATAATAATGTTAAGCTATCTCACAACCCCTTGAGTAACATGAAGCTGGCATCAGGCATATCCCCAGTTTCGGATTTAATGGCCAGCGATGTCTGTGTATCCCTGGGAACTGATGGGGTTGCATCCAATAACAATCTGGACCTGTTCCAGGAAATGAAAATGTCCAGCCTCCTGCAAAAGGTGAATAAACTCGATCCCACAGTTTTACCTGCACCTCAGGTGCTGGAAATGGCAACCATCAATGGTGCCACTGCCCTGGGCATGGAAAACGAGATAGGAACCATTGAAGTTGGGAAAAAAGCCGATTTGACTCTAGTAAGCATGAAAGCACCCCACTTAACTCCCTACAGAAATCCAATTTCCCATCTCGTCTACTCTGCAGAGGGAGCCGATGTGAGTACAGTTATATGCAATGGTGATATCCTGATGCGTGAAAGGGAAGTTCTAGTCCTGGACGAGGTTGAAGTAATGCAAATAGCTGAAAACGCTTCAGAAGACCTTATATCACGCAGTTAATGAAATTTATATTTATCATGGTGATAATCATTAAGGATTAATGATCTATTCCTCCTCAGAATATTTGTTTATCCCCTGATTGTCCCATATTTGATTTTTTTTAAGTAGGAATGGATAATTCTCTAAAATAAAGGTGATGGTATATGGATTACAATGGAATTTTAACCCTTTTTGATATTGATGGAACCCTGGTTCGAGGGGCCCGCTGCCACTATCAAGCATTTGTGCATGCTGTAAACAGGTATTATGGTATGAAAGAGGATATCAGTGGCATAAACTACGCTGGGAAAACTGACCCCCAAATACTGATGGAAGTCCTTAAAATGGGACAGGTGCCAGAAGAAACCATCCAAGAGAACTTCCAGGACTGTTTGAATTACATGACTCAGTACTACATTGCCAATGTGCACCTGGAGAATGTTCAAGCATTGGGTGGTGTAACTAATCTTTTAAAAGAATTGAAAAATGAAAATATTCTAATGGGCCTCACCACTGGTAATCTGGAACAAATTGCCTATGCTAAACTGGGTAAAGCAGGACTTGAGGGCTTTTTTTCCTTTGGAGGTTTTGGTAGTGACAGTCCAAGGAGACCCTGTCTGGTGGAAAAGGCTCTGGAACGTGCCAGAAAATTACATGGATATCGGGGTGATCAGGTGTTTATTATTGGGGACACTCCCCGTGATGTGGAAGCAGCCAAACCTTTCAACCTTAAAACCATAGCTGTGGCCACAGGAAGATATTCCAGCCAGGAACTGGAAAAAACTGGCGCGGATTTTGTACTGGACAACCTTCAAGATATGGATGGATTTTTTGAAATTATAAAAAAAGTGAAATAATAAAGTTAGATCCGTACCGATATGGGGTTAGGCCCATTCATTGCCATATTTTTTTTATTCTAAGGATTTATAACTCATCATCCAAATAACTGGTAATTTCTTTTTTAAGTTCCAGAAACTGGGGTGTAGTTCGGTCCCTTATCCTGTTAAGTTCAATTTTGAAACTCTTGATGACTTTTCCCGGGTTCCGACTTAAAACTACCACTCGGTCAGCCAGGAAAACAGCTTCGTCCACATTATGGGTTACAAATATCACTGTTTTTTTGCTCTTCCTTCCAGATACGCACCAGTTCCTCCTGGAGTTTGTGTCTGGTCTGCACATCCAGGGCAGAGAACGGTTCATCCATTAAAAGAACATGGGGATCGTTAACCAGAGAACGGGCAATGGCCACCCTCTGTTTCATTCCTCCGGATAATTCCTTGGGATAACTACTCTCTACGGGGGATAATCCCACCATTTTCAGATATGATCTAGCTTTTTGGACTCTTTCTTCCTCTTCCATTCCTTTTAATTCCAATCCAAAGGTCACATTTTCCAGGACGTTTAACCAGGGGAACAGGGAGTACTGCTGGAATACATAACCCCTTTCTATGCTGGGTCCTGATATTTCAGTTTCTTCTTCCATTATGCGTCCATTGGTGGGGAAGTCCAGTCCGGCAATCATCCTGAGCAGTGTGGTTTTCCCACAACCAGAGGGTCCTACTATGCACAGGAATTCTCCTTTATCCACATTAAAATTAATATCCTGAAGAACTACCTGATCCTGCCCATTATGGGTGAAACTTTTAGTAACGTTTTCCAAGTTTATCACCAGCTCACCTCCTTCTCCACTCTCTTAAAGAGGTAATCCGCCCCTAATCCAATCACTCCAATGGTTAACATGCCCACAATGGCACTACCGGTGTCCAACATGCTGGTTGAGGTGAATATAAGGTATCCAAGGCCGTTATTGGAGCCTATCATCTCTGCGGCCACTGTACACATTAATCCCACTCCCACACCCACTTTCAATCCAGTGACGATACTGGGCAGGGAAGCAGGCAACACTACTTTCCTCAGAGTTTGCCGCTGATTTGCCCCCAGAGTATAAGCTGTTTCTAAAAGGACTTTATCCACACGTTTAACCCCATCCATGGTGTTGATGAGTATGGGGAAAACACTGCCCACGAATATAATGAAAATCGCTGATTCCAATCCCACACCAAACCATAAAATAGCGAAGGGTATCCAGGCGATGGGTGGAATTGGTCTCAGTATACCAATGGTCAGACTGGTCAAATCGTTAAATTTTTTGGACCATCCCATTATAATTCCCAAGGGAATACCCACCACTGCAGATACTAAGAGTCCCAGTACAACTCGCAGTAAAGTTAAAGATGTATCAGCAATAAGTTGCCCGTTCACAAGAAGCGCTCCGAATGATTTCAAAACTTCAGATGGGCTGGGGAGGAAATAAGATGGTATTAATCCGGTGAATGTGGTGAGTATTGCCCAGATAATAACAACTGAAACAGGTAAAGTGAGTGAAATCAATATTTTCCGCATTTTCATATCCCTCATGTTAACCACCTAAAAATTGTGTATCGAATATTTGGTTGGCGGTAAGGTTCGATTTTAAATATCCCATGTTAATTTCAATGTTCATGAATCTTAAAACATTATCCTGAAATCCTTCATCCACTGAATACACAAATCGAATATGCTGAAGAGACATCATCTCCACTTCAGGGTTGGTGGTTAATTCCTGAGTAAGAATATTCGCAGTTTCGTTAAGATGGGTGTTGACATATTCGGTTGAGTTCTTATGGATTTGGAGGAATGTGTTCAGTTCTTGGGGATTCTGCTCTATGAAATCTTCCCGGGCAATGATCACACAGCAGGGATGATCTTCCAGAATATCATCAGAGTATATTAACACCTGACCGACACCACGATAGGGAGCTATTGCCACAAATGGTTCATAAGAGATGTAAGCATCAACTTTTTTGGCAGCAAGCGCTGATGGAATATTAAAAACATTCATAGAAATGAGATCTACATCTTTTTGAGTAATATTATATTTTTGTAGCTCATAAAGCAATAATACTTGTTGAATGGAACTAACCCCGGGGGTGGCTATTTTTTTATCCTTTAAATCTGCAGGGCTGGTTATGGTGGAGTTTGGTTGAACCACAATTCCGCTCCCAACCATGTTAACTGCTCCCACGACCTTAATGGGAACTCCTTTACTTATTCCCTGCATGGCAGGGGTTATCCCTACGTAACCAATATCAACATCTCCACTGGCCACGGCGTCTACAATACTTGAACCAGTACTTATTTGAACAGTTTTAACATTCAAACCATTATTTTCATAGGTTTTATTATACTTAGCGAATAGTAATGCGGCACTATGGTCCGTGGGTAAGTAAGCAACTTTAATTATATTTTGATCATTGGAATTAGTGGAATGATATTCCAAAAAAGCCCCCACAATCACTAAAACCGCTAATATTATAATTATAATATTGTAGAGTTTCATAAATCTCCCTAGTCCATTTAAGTAATCTTAAATTATAATGAAGTTCTTGTTTTAACAATATGATTTGTTATTAAAGTTCTTTTTTTATTTCCACTATATTTTGTTATTTTTAATGTTAATCTTTAAGTGATTATATTTTTTAGTTTTCCGGGGGTGATTTGGATATTGGTAATCATTATTAGTTTGGGAGTTTATATTTAATTAAGGGATAATAAGCGCATTGATACTCACTATGGCTTAATGTAAGTAAGGGGGACTTAAATGGATTACTTCAGAGAAGAAATCGAAACCATGCCTAGGGATGAGTTAGATGGATTGATTGATGAAAGAATCAAGTATACCGTTAAATATGCGGCAGATAACTCTTCATTTTATCGTAAATGGTTCAGACAGAATCATATAAATCCAGGAGATATCCGTGACCATGAAGATCTGCGAGAACTGCCTATAATCAGTGGGAAAGTCATGCGGGAACAGCAACCACCGGAAACTGAAGATTTTGAGTTTAAATGTATGGATTGGAATGATATTTACACCATACATGAGACCAGTGGTACCAGTGGCATGCCCAAATCATTCTTTTTAACCTGGGAAGATTGGAATCGTTACGCTGAAAAATACGCTCGTTCATTTGTTTCTCAAAACTTTGGTGTTGGAGACCGGGTGGTGATCTGTGCCAG
>Ga0351904_1070_pt1 | contig 19161 bp, 16 predicted proteins | sample BONcelHT113001E3_FD_205826 | JGI IMG/M metagenome (GOLD analysis project Ga0351904, IMG submission 205826) | Enriched cells from coal bed in the Powder River Basin, Montana, United States - BONCAT cells T11 rep1 HSBNCT.T11.300.1.E3 ...
GAGAAGATATAAAAGATTAAGACATAGCGCAATATCTGCAACAATACCTGAATACCGATAATAAAAAATCATAAAAACTATTACAATGATTGCACCGAGGATAGCCGCCTGCACACCCTTTCTGATTGAATCCTGACCCAGGCTGGGGCCTATGGTAATATTCTGAACAACCTTTACAGGGGCAGGGAGAGCGCCTGCGCGGAGCACAATTGCCAGATCCTTTGCCTCATCCATTGTAAAACTGCCGGAGATGGATGCCCTGCCGCCGGATATTCTTTCTTTTACAACAGGGGCTGAATAGACTGTATCGTCAAGAATAATGGCTATTCGTTTGCCAACATTGTCAGCAGTTACTTTATCGAATAATTTTGCGCCTTCATTATTGAACTCTATCGCAACATAGGGCTCGCTGCCGAATTCCCCGCCAATCTTAACGCGTGCATCTGTCAGTAACTCACCTGTCAGAAGAGACTGTTTTTTTAATAATATCTGTGTAGTGGTAGAAATGCCAGTTTCCTTGTTTTTTGTTTTCATTGTCAGGGCTTCATCACCCTCCGGGGGTATACCCCCCGTATATCTTGCTGCATTTTCTTCATCAACAAGTTTAAACTCAAGCTGGGCTGTCCTGCCTATCAGTTCCAGAGCTCTCTGAGGGTCTTTAATGCCGGGGAGCTGAACGAGTATCTGGTTTTCTCCCTGACGGACGATAACAGGTTCAGAGACTCCAAACTGATCAATTCTGTTCCGTATGGTTTCAAGGGCCTGATGTACGGCATTCTCTTTTATGTTGGACAATTCTTTTTCCGACAGGAAAAATTCAACAGACACATTCTCGCCGTCAATCTTGGCAGCCCCGGCTTTCAAGTCAGGGAATTCTTTCCCTATAAGGTTATATAGCTTATCCTTTTGCTCCGCCCGTATTATTATAGAAAGTGAATACTCTTTTTTATCAAGTCCCAGAAAGCGTATGCCGTCTCTTATCATGCCGTCTTTTAACGCATCAAATTTCCTGTTCACCATGTTTTCAAGCATTTTGGCAGTATCAAGTTCAAGGAGCAGATGCATCCCGCCTTTTAAATCAAGCCCCAAGTGTATCTTGTCCGAGGGGAGGTATTTTTTCCATGCACCTGTTGGTTCAATAATATTAGGCAGGCAGTAAATAACAGATATTATAAGAAATAGAACAATAAAAAAAACCCGTAGCTTTATTGATTTAAGCACCTACAGCCCCGTTTCGATATAATTTTTTGGGTGACAAGCATACAAAATTATCTTTATCCGTCCTGTTTGTCAAGAGATTTTTATCACAAGATGTTTCCCTGTAATCCCGGGAGCAGCAGGCACCTGTAATCAGTGCAATATTAAGATGACAATATTCAAAAAGTATGATGCAAAATATTGCTGCTTTTAATTGATTTTTTTTTTTAAACCAATTATAGTTATGAAAAGGTGAGGCCATACATTGATAAACGGTTGTGCAGCAACTGCGGAGAATGTATTGATACCTGTCCCTATGAAGTCTTCTCACTAATTGATAATGGAGGTCTGATGGTGTTAACACCTGAAGACTGCATCGAATGTGCATCCTGTGTTGATCAATGTCCCAATAAAGCTATCTATATGGATGACTGATGAGTGAAAAACCTCTGCAACTTCTTGACCGTAAGGCATTAGAAAGAACTATCACAAGAATTGCACATGAAATCCTGGAAAGGAACAAAGGCAGCGAAAATTTATGCCTCATCGGCATCAGAACAAGAGGGGTTAACCTTGCAAACAGGATCAGAAATAAGATAAAGGATATTGAAAACATAGAGCTTCCTCTCGGAATCCTCGACATCACAATGTATAGAGATGATATATTTAAGTTGAAACTGCCTGCAGTAAAAAGAACCGACATACCATTTGATGTGAACAATATGACCATCGTTCTGATAGATGACGTGATGCATACGGGCAGGACTACAAGAGCAGCAATAGACGCCCTTATGGACCTGGGAAGACCAAGGAAAATACAGCTTGCCGTGCTCGTCGACAGGGGTGAAAGGGAACTTCCGATACATCCTGATTATGCGGGCACCAAATATAACGCAACCCCTGAAGAAGACATCCTTGTCAGGCTCAAAGAAGTTGACAGTAAGGACGAAGTCATAGTTATGAGAACTTAAATGAATTGGACAAAAAAAGATCTTCTTGGAATCAGAGAACTTTCAAAAGAGGAAATCCTTCTCATCCTTGACACTGCCGAATCTTTTAAAGACATATCTAAAAGGGAAGTCAAAAAGGTTCCCACACTGCGCGGGAAAACAGTAATTACACTATTTTATGAGCCTAGTACACGGACAAGGGTTTCTTTCGAGATAGCAGCAAAACGTCTGAGTGCCGATACAATTAACGTCTCTTCCAGTACAAGCAGCTACGTGAAAGGCGAAACGCTGAAAGATACCGCAAAAAACCTTGAATCCATGCAGCCCGATGTTATTGTTATCAGGCACAATATGCCCGGCGCACCTCATATGTTATCGAATATAGTCAATTCTTCCGTCGTCAACGGCGGTGACGGCGCCCACGAACATCCCACTCAGGCATTGCTCGACCTTTTTACTATGCGGGAAAAGAAGGGCAGGATAGACGGCCTGAAATTTGTCATAATCGGTGATATCGCCCATAGCAGAGTGGCCAGGTCAAACATTTTCGCCTTGAAACACTTTGATACGGAAATAATCTGCTGCGGTCCTCCGACCATGATACCGCCGTACCTTGAAAACCTCGGAGTAAAAGTAGAATACGATATCAACAGAGCAGTAAGGAACGCAGACGTAATTATGATGCTGCGGATTCAGAAAGAAAGGGGCGGAGTTTCCTATATTCCTTCCATTAACGAATATTCGGCTATTTACGGCCTGAAACAGGATCATGTGAAAAAGGCAAAAAAAGATGTGATCATCATGCACCCCGGGCCCATGAACAGAGGTGTGGAAATTACCGGTGAAGTAGCTGACGGGCCGTATTCCGTAATACTTGATCAGGTGGAAAATGGCGTTGCTGTGAGGATGGCAGTCCTTTTTCTCCTCACAGGGGGCGAATCGTGAAAATCCTTATAAAAAAAGGCAGGGTTATCGATCCCGGAAACGGCATGGATGAGGTGCTTGATGTATATGTAAATGGCGGGTTTATCGAAAAAATTGATAAGAATATCCATGAAAAAGGACATGATGTAGAGATTATAGATGCTGCCGGCCTCATCGTTGCCCCGGGTCTTATAGATGTTCATGTACATCTGCGTGAGCCGGGCTACGAATACAAGGAATCAATCAAAACGGGTACAATGGCTGCTGTAAAGGGTGGATTCACAACGGTTATATGTATGGCAAATACCGATCCGGTAAATGACAGCAAAAGCGTTACCGAATATATTATAAATCAGTCTAAAATTGAAGGCTCATGTCGGGTTTTTCCCTGCGGCGCAATAACAAAAGGGCTGAAAGGGGAAGAACTTGCCGAGATAGGCGAGATGTATAAGGCAGGCATTGTTGCTGTCTCGGATGACGGTAAATCTGTAAAAAATTCCGAACTGTTACGGAAAGCTCTTGAATATACAAAACTGTTCAGTATTCCTGTAATATCCCACTGCGAAGACACAGACCTGTCAAATGGCTTTGTCCATGAGGGCAAGGCCTCTATTATATCCGGTATCGATGCGGTTCCCTCCATTGCAGAAGAGATCATAGTAAAAAGGGATATGGCATTGGCTGAATATGTCGGCTCCCCGGTCCACCTGACGCATCTTTCGGCAAAGGGAAGTGTGGATTCTGTCAGGGAAGTCAAAAAAAGGTTCAGGAAGGTAACATGTGATACCTGTCCGCACTACTTTACTCTAACAGATGAAGCAACCCTCGGTTTTGATACGAATACAAAGGTCAACCCGCCGTTACGGTCAAAGGAGGATGTGGAAGCAATCAAGGAAGGGCTTAAAAACGGATCAATCGATATCATCGCAACAGACCATGCCCCCCATGATTTTACATCAAAAGATGTGGAGTTCAACATCGCCGCTTCTGGGATCTCAGGCCTGGAAACTGCATTTTCACTCTCCCTTGCCCTCGTCCATGAAGGCGTGCTTGACTTGTCAGGGCTTTTGAGGAAGTTTACGGAAACCCCGGCAAAGGTATTTAAACTCCCCTGTGGTAAACTTACGCCCGGCAGTGCAGCAGACATTATTATTTTTGACCCTGTCGCCCAATGGACGGTGGACAGGAACACCTTCCTTTCAAAAGGTAAGAACACACCCTTTCACGGCAGGGAATTACGTGGCAAAAACCTCCTTACCATTGTTGGCGGGAAGATTGTTTACAGAGAAAAGACGACCTGATGTCTATTAAAATATCCATTACTATTAAGGGCATCACTCTTACAGGAGAACTGGGAGATACGCCCTGCGCAAAGGCAATAGCAGATGTAATGCCTATAGAGACAAGTCCCGATGAATGGGGGGATGAATTCTATTTTACGGTTCCGGTCAGCATGCCCCCGGATGAAACGGCAACAACAAAAGTGAAGGCAGGCGACATCGGCTACTGGCCTCTCGGAAACGCCCTGGCCATATTCTTCGGACCAACGCCTTTGAGCAGCGGGTTGGATCCGGTACCTGCAAGCGAAGTAAACCTTGTGGGAAGAATCACCGATGATCCGGCTATATTAAAGAAAGCAAAGGGTTCAACCAGGATCAGGATCGAAAAAGCTTAATTTAACATATATTGTCTGATTGTTTTTCTTAATGCGCCTTACTCGCATACCTTTTTACATGCCTGAACCGTATCAAAAGGAACTTCTCCTCCGCACCCGCCGTAAACGAATTCTGCACAGGTCTTTGTCGTAAGGTTGTAATAAGCGGCAAAAAAGAGTGCCTTGCACGTCCCCGGATCCGGTTTCAAATAACATCTTCTGCGAATGTCAACCTCCTGACCTTTTGCCTTTTTCAACAGGGCGTTCAGATAGGCGGCCACTTTTATATGTCCTTTGTACAGCGCAAAATCAATGTTTTCTGCGGTTGGTTCCTGTCCGTTTTCCACCAATGTCTTGACAATATTAAGATTTCCTGACTCACAGGCGGCGCCGATGATGCCTTTTTGTTTCGGGCTTGCCCCTTTTGAGAGAAGCATCGCAAATACGTCTTCGTAACCAATTCTTGCGGAATCAAAAAGTGCGCTGTCATCGAATTCAATACCATTTTGCAGGAGGATCAGCACGACATCCCTGTGCTGTCTCCTGATTGTCTCATTGAGCAATCTGGCATCAGCCGATTTTTTTACATCAAAGCCTCTCTGCATAAAGAAATTAACGAGATCGACTGCGAGCTTTTTATCATCCAGGTAAACAACGCTGATAATCGGGGTTTCGCCATCCTTATTCTTTAAATTTACATTAGCGCCATTTTCAACAAGAAATCTGGCAACCTCAAATGCCCGATAACTCATCGCTTCATGCAGCGGCGTCCTTCCGTCTTTATCCTGGATATTAATGCCGGCACCTTTTTCCAAAAGCAACGTAACGATCTCAAGATATCCCTTGTTTGCAGCATAATGAAGTAAAGTCTTTCCGTCTTTGTAGAGAGTGTTTACATCCTTCTGCGAAAGGACATATTCTTTCATGCGCCCGGGATCATCTGCGATCTTTTCTACTTCTGTTCTGCGATCGGCAAAGAATTGCAGCAGTAAATCATCCCGACTATCCTGGGCGCCTGCTGCGGCTGATATGAAAAATAATATGATGGCAAAAACTCCTGATATTGATTTTGTTTTCATTTTAACCATACCTTTTTATGAGTGATACTCTTTTCGCGCACCGGTAATATTCACCCTCTGTATTTTCCCGGTATTCTAACATTTGCTGGAAAGACTATTCAATACAAATGAATCCGGGAGTGTTTGAGGCCTGTATCTAAATAATGGGAAAAACAGAAGGTGGTGATTGGTTTATGAAAATTTGAGCAAGTTTGTAAAGTTCGGGTAAAAAAGATTATCGAACAATGGCTTGCGGAAATGAGGGAAAATTAGTTTTTGCGGTAATTGCTTTCCGAAGTACTCATATTATAGGGCCTGCCGAACCTTCAACCTTCCAGCCTGAAATTGATAATCCCGCATATGAGATTTATCTTGAAAATAGAGCAATAGTGGAGGAAAATAAGTTTACGGGCGGTGAGCCACCACCAGCCGATTTAGTAATTTTGCCGAAGCGGAAAAGATTATCACTGCCTTTGTAGAAAAGTACAACACAAGCAGACACCGTAGCGGCCTGGGTTACCGGACACCAGCACAGGCTTATGAGGACTGGATGAAACTGCGAAAAGTGACCTGAATATGACTACGGAAGATTCTAAGGATATTTGTCTTGATTAATCGGGGTCAGTACAGTTACATGCATAGAAAATTGAGTAAAGCTGATTTCGGATATAACAAAGCTGCCCACCTGCTGCGGGCAATATAAAAGGAGAATGAAATGAAAAAAATAACAATTTTAGCAGTTGCTGTGTTGTTTGTTTTTTTGGCCTCCATCGCTGATGCGGAAGAATTGAAAAAAAATGATCAAATGAAACTATCCGCCGAGGAACAAATTGAATATCTGAGCGATTCCATTAAAGCATATGATGATATCTTGAAAAATATGGATTCCATTATCGATATCTATCAGAAGCAGAGAGCCTCCGTTATTGAAGAACGTGCCAAACTCGGTGTCTATAAAGAAATGCTTGTATCCTCCAGCCGAAAACAGGTAAAAGACAGAGGCGCCGGGACGGAAATTCTAGGTTATACAGCTGCCGGTGCTTTAGGCGCGGTGAGTCCTGCAGGCGGTGTGGCTTTAGCTGTAGGATTGGGAGTTAACGCAGCTCTTGATCAATCCATAAAAAACGTAGAGCAGCGTAACCAACAAATAGAGCAAAAGTTAAAAGAACAGCGGGAATGGAAAGCCTCACATCCAGGCAAAAGATAACAAAGTAAAAACCGGATAATAAAAAGAAACGTATATGATTGCAGTGGAACTATGATTTTTCCGCACAATATGTACAGCAATTTAATCGACAGCAGAAATAAACTTATTTCCATGTCGGATGAAATTGCAATCAAACAATTTGGCATCAATATTCCTAACATTTGCTGGTTTTTCATTATTTTGCTCGTTTGTGTTCTTTTTACCGGTAAAGCATGGGCAGGCGAACCGGCAGCCCTGATATCGCAGGATTTCCGGTCGGGTTTTGAAACTGCTGCTGCTCAAAAAGATGCTGCTGCAATGAAAAATCTGGCCCTGGAGCATCCTGAAAAACTAAGGTTGTTCATTGATGAAGTTTTGTCCGAGTATTCCAGAGCCACGTTAGAATCCCGCACAGAGGATGCGGAAAAGGCATGCGGCCTTGCAGAAGCAGCTGCCGGATTTTCCAGGGAACTCTTTGATGACTCTTTTCCTTCAAGGCAGATCGCACTTTATAAGTCATGGTCCCGCGATGCACATCTCTCTATGATCAATGCCGACATGCTTACGAAACAGATGATGGCAGCCTTTGACGAAGGGCGCTATGGCGATGTGCTTTTGCCGGGGCGCTCCGCTCTGGAGATTTACACGGCCTTCAAGGACGAAGGGGGACAGTCAAAAATTCTTCATTACATGGGACAGGCCGCGCGGCGTTTTGCCAACTATTCTGATGCCTTGTCATTCCATAATCAGGCACTGATCCTGGCCACGCAGGCTGAGGATCGTTTGCATCGCGGAGGCGCGCTCATCGACATAGGCGATGTCTATGAAAGAAAAAAAGACCAGCATGAAGCAATTAAATTCTACACGGAAGCGCTTAGTGTGTTGCGGTCCCCGGCAGATTGGCAGGAGGCGATGCGCGCACTAAGGCAAATGGGGGACGTACATGTGGCGACAGGGCACTTTGAAGATGCTTACACTGCATACAACCAGGCTCTTCAGCATGCCGAAAAGACCAAAAACATGCAGCTTGTTGCGGAGTGTCATGATTACATCGGTTTTTGCCACCGGAAGCTGGGTGACTATAGAATGGCTATCGCACATCACAAGATAGCCCTCGATAGTGCGAAAAAGATCATACCGGAAGACCTCCGGAAGCGGTCCCAGGCTAGATCGCTGAACCATCTGGGCCTCTGCACGTCTAAACTTGCCGAGGAGGATATGGCGGAAGGAAACCCGATACAGGCAGCGGCACAATATAGTGTGGCTATCGGTTATGAAGAAGAGGCTTTACGATTTGCTCTGCAGGCAAAAGACCGATGGCGTCAGGGTTATATCCTGAGGGCCCTGTCGCTGATGCATCGCGAACGAGGCGCCCTTTTAAAGGGGCAAGAGGCATTTCAGGAGTTTCAGCTTTCGCTTGGACGGGCGGACGAAGCCCTCGAACTGGGTGTCATTATGAAGGAGAAGGAATGGCAGGGTCTTGCCCTGCACGACAGGGCTTTGGCGCTTGTCCAGTTGGGGCGGGAACAGGAAGCACTGCAAGCTTTTCAACAGGCGCTTGCTTTGTGGGAGCAGATGGGCGATCTCCAGTCTGCCGGGTATGCGCACCAGTTTATGGCCCGACAATTCCACGAGGCGAAGGGAAGACTGAATGAGGCCGATATTTCCTACGACCGCGCGATACTTGCGTTTGAAAAGATCGGAGATATCGAATCGCAAGGATTCACAATGCTGGATAAGGCTCGCGTTCAGGCCCTGCTGGGGAAAAAGGAAAATGCGGCAGCCCTCTATGATAAGGGAATTTTTAAACTGGAGACCGTACGCACCGGGGCTGGATTTCCCGAATTCAGGAAGGCTTTCATGGGAAAGATTTACGACCGTTATGAAGAGGCCGCAATGTTTGCGCTAGAACATGGTTTCAATGACCGTGCTCTGCTGTATGTCGAGAGTATGAAGGCACGAACTTTTCTGGACCAGTTAACGGAAGGACGCATCGCTGTGGAGAAGGGAATTGATCCTGATCTTAAAACCAGACGCGATCAACTGGAGAAAGCGATTGCCGCCGAAATGGATAAGATTTCCGAAGAGTTAAGAAAACCTTCACCCGATGATAAAGTAATTGCCGCAAAGAGGGCCGGAGCAGACCGGTTATCCATGGAACTCAACCGGGTAATCAAGCAGATCCGTTTGCAGAATCCACACTATGCCTCGGTGAGGTATCCGGTTCCCTTATCAGCAGCCGAGCTTCAGAGCGAGGTGCTTTCCCGGGAGGAAGTCCTGCTGGAGTATTTCATTACATCAAAAGGTGTTTACTGCTTTGTTGTTGCCAAGAAAAGCTTCGAGGTTGTGAAGTTGGCTGCAGATGAAAAAGACCTTCGCAACAGGGTCGAGGCGCTTCTCAAAAATATTCGGCCGGGTTATGCCAAGGGCGAAGCATATGACCGTTTTTCGGCAGGACAGCTTTATGACATTTTGATAAAACCCTTTGAGAAAATCATTGAAGGCAAGACCCTGATGATTGTACCGGACGGTATTCTGGCCAGACTTCCTTTTGAAGCGCTGGTTATTATAAAAGACGGCAGGAGGTCTTATCTGATTGAAAACCATGCTGTGAAATATATTCAGTCGGCTTCTGTCCTTGCTCTGCTGAGAACTCACGGCAGCGCCGCACAGACAAAGGAGCGGTTCATCGGATTCGGCGATCCGGTTTATGATTACGAAAGCTTCAAGATAGGAAAGCAGGAGGGGGCTGTCAGTCTCTCCGGCCGGGAAGGCTCAGGAATATCAAAAACACGTTACGCCTGGCTGGGCGGTATCCTCAGTCGTCTTGAGGCAAGCGGCGATGAGATCAGGGATATCAAGCAACTGTTTCAGGAAAAGAAAATGACAGGAAATATTTTTCTGCGTGAAGAAGCCAGAGAAGACTACGCAAAGGGCTCCGAAATGGAGCAGTATGGCTATATTCATTTTTCGATGCATGGTATTGTCACGCCAGGGCTGCAGGCGGTCATTTTTAGCCAGATACCGGGTACTGCTGATGACGGACTGCTGACCGTGAACGAGATAATGAATCTGCGTTACAATGCCAGACTTGTTGTGCTTTCCGCATGTGAAACCGGTCTTGGCCGGATTGAGCGCGGCGAGGGAGTTACAGGGTTGACCCGTGCGGTGATGTATGCGGGAAGCTCGGCAGCGGTTGTCAGTTTGTGGAACGTGGATGATAACGGGACACGGGAATTAATGAAGCAGTTTTATAAAAACATAATACAGAAAAAAACCGGCAAGGCCAAGGCCCTCCGCGAGGCGAAACAGGAATTGTTAAAGACACCGTATCGCCACCCGCTCTTTTGGGCGGCTTTTGTCATGTATGGTGAATAACAATCCCTGCAAACAAAATCAATTTGCTTCTTCCCGAAATTTACACTGCGTGGTTTTTTCTTGAGGCAAAAATTCCTGAACTAAACGATCTGTCATTTTATCTCAAAGTACAATATTACAAGTGGAAATGAATGCCATAATGAAACATTTCTTCTTGCAATTAAAAATAAATTGAAAGATAATAAATTTTGAGGTGGGGGCGGATGTTTCAGGAAATAGGCATCTTCAAAACTATAATTGCAATAAGTAGTCCGCTAAATTCTCTCACTATATTCTTTACGAACAGCTCTGACAAATATCCTGTAATAAAGTATATTCCTTTATATTACGTAATATCAGCAAAAACCACAATTCGATCTGTTTTTATACAATATATGGCATATTTTTATATATTTACCAGCATGCTGTTAATCAAATATTGGGAAAAAACCAAGTTGGTATATTAAATGTTCGGCGGAGACAAAAGCAAAATGCTGTCCCCGCCGAATGTGGCGCTGAGTTTATCAGCCCACCGCGCTTTTTATCGGCGCCAGACAGGAGAAAAGGCATTATAGAGACATTAACAAAACGAACTGCATCAGGACGCCGAACAAAGCGCTGGAGCACACGTTCACTCGGCTGCATGCCCTTAACAGGGCCGCATCCTCGTGCCCGTCGCTCAGCGCCACATTAGGTGAAAAAGGGAGATATAATCATTATGAAGGAACATTTGATCGTCTTAGATCTGGCTGCTCAAGGTATGCTGCCCGACAACATCGACAACACTTCACATGTTTCAGTTACTGTAGTGCAAGAATTGGTAGACGCCGGTTATCTTAAAGCAATTGATGCTTCATCGTTTGACGGACTGGCATATATGGAACCCAGAATCACGCTGGCTGGCAGAGAATATCTCGCCCAACTCAAAGACAAAATAGGGGAAAAACAGATGCAAGTAAAGAAAAGAGGGGAAAAATCGCTGGACTCGGCGGCAAGCACCTTTGATACTACTGACGGATGGACAGAGATAGAAACGGAATATGATGTATCAAAGAGATCGTTTGGCAAAAGAATCAGTTTTGTTAAAGATGAATTCAAGAGAACAGTATTGTTTCGAGATATAGGGCAAGCCTTCTTGCTGGCTCATCATGGCTTTAATAAACCATCGGTTGTATTAGCCGGTGGTGTTATTGAAGAATTACTTCGGCTTTACCTGAATGATAAGGGCGTCGCATCAGAAAGAAATACTTTGGACTCTTACATAAAGGCCTGTGAGGACAACGGGCTACTTAAATCAGCAATTCATAGACTTGCTGATTCGGTCCGTCAATTTCGCAACATTGTTCATTTGGAAAGGGAAAGTTCGTCCAGATACAGCATTTCTAAGGCCACGGCAAAAGGCGCTGTGTCTTCTATATTCACGATAGCAAACGACTTTAACACCTAACGCTTATAAGGACTCCCCGTGTCAATAGACAATTCTCTCCCTGAACGAAAAATCTTGCCTTTTTTTCGAACTCTCCATAACAACCCATCTCGACTCATTGCCAACGGTTCCGACTTTTCTTTCATCTTCGGTGCAAAAGCTCTGCACCAAACGCTTATTGAGGTTCATCCCGCAAGCAGAACTGCAAAGAACAGATTCCTTTGCGACCTAGAAAATATATCGTTCCCTCATTCCGTCCTCATCGAAGGTAGGGGTAATGGTTACTCATCCCCAGTTAGTTACAGGTTCGGGTAAGGGGCAGAACCTTTGTAATAAATCTATAACATAGGAGCGGAAGCGGATCGCTAATCGAGTCGGACAGGCTACAGGGTTTTATCGTCACAGCATCTCTTTTGTGGTTTTCCCACAAGGGTGCTCTTGTCCCTTTAAAAAGATGGCGTTATATGCTCGTACCCATATACGTTCTAGTTAGGCGTCAAGTCTGACCTGCCTCCCTCCGGTTATCTCAGGAACTTTTTCTGGTCGAATGCCTCCTTGTTCTTCAATATGAAGTAGACTGCTCTGCCAAGTTTATGGGCAAGAATAGATAATGCCTTTCCCTTGCCGTGCTTACGGACTAATCTCTCATAATACTTCTTTGCCGGATCATTTCCTCTTAAGAATAGCACTGCTGCTTCTGAGAATGCCCACTTCAAATGTGCATTGCCGATCTTGCTGCCGCTGGTGCCATACTTCTTGCCGGCAGATTGTTTTTCACACTTGACTAAGCGGGCATATGAGGCAAAGTCCTGAACTGTTGGGAATCTTTTAATGTTTTCTATCTCGTAGAGTATGGTAAGGGCGCCTATTCTTCCTATACCGTACACTGATTGTAATAAAGCATAAGAGACAGGATCGTGGTATTGAGCCAGTTTCAGAATGGTCCGTTCAAGATCTGTTATTGTTGTATCATAGATGGATATAACTTCAAGGTCAGCTTCCATGCTTTTTTGAACAGCAGGATGATCGAACTTATCGATAATGTTTCCTCTCTTACTGGGTACCGCAATACAGCCGAAGGTTTCATCAAGATTATACTGGCTGTTGGTATTCTGAATATGAGCTAAGAGTTCAGCCCTTTTTCTCATAAGGTGGTTCCTTCTCCTCATCAGGTCTCTTGTTGCCCTCATCTTCTCAGGGTAGACATAGGACATGGGGATCATCCCTCCTCGTAACAGTACTGCAATTTTCTGTGAATCGATCTTATCGTTTTTAGCCTTGCCTCCATGGATAGCTTTCATGTAAAGGGCATGACCCAATATAAAGGGAATACCCTCTTTCCTGCACAGATCGGCTATCCAGTACCAGGCAAACATACATTCTACAGCTACAACAACATCCTCTCTATAGGGTTCAATTGCTTTCAGAAAGGCTTCCCTGTCCGTATCCATGTTCCGGTGAAGCTTCACCTCTCCTTTTTCATCAAGAATGCAGAGATACATTTTTCTTGCATGAAGATCGATACCACAGTAAAATTTGTGTTGACCTTTGTAAAAGTCCATAAGGCTTCCTCCTGTATAGGTAAGATTTGGTTCCTCGCAAGACCGATTTTACCATGTCTCGGGGAGGCCTTGAATAGTATCGAATCGCTGGAGCCAATCGGCAATAAAACCTGCCTCTGGCTCAGCTTCATGTTAGACATAAACAAGAAATAGCAGTGTTATGAAAGAAAAAAATGAGACCACTCAACCATTAAAATGTGATCATTGCGGGAATCTTGTACGTTTGGAAATTACGACAACATATTGGCAAGGAGAAACATTGGATGTGTCTCTTACCGATGAAGAAACAGGGGAAGAGCAAACGCTGGAAACATTTAACGGATATATTTTTGAACTATTGGAATGTCCTACATGTAATGGAATCTTACTAAGTAAATATCATCTTGATACATGGGCTGGAAAACAATCCCAAAGAGAAATCATATATCCATTCGCATCAAATATGCCAACTGGATTGCCTGATAAAATTGAAAAATCATATAGATCAAGCCTTGAAGTAAGAAACATTAACGCTAATGCATTTGGGGTCTTAATTGGCCGAACTCTAGAACTGGTTTGTAATGATCGGAAGGCCAAGGGCAGATTTTTGGGCCATAAATTAGCTGATCTGGCTCAAAGAGGAGAAATCCCTGAAACACTGTTCAAAATAGCAGAGAATTTAAAGGAGCTTAGGAATGTTGGGGCACACCCTTCTTTGGGTGAACTAACCGAACAAGAAGTACCATTATTAGATAATCTTTGCCGAGCAATATTGGAATATGTATATAGGGCACCTCTTCTCGTGAAACAAGCACAACAAAGCTTGGAAGAGCTTAAAGACAAGAGAAAGGCGGGGCTTTTTGGACCACCACCTGAGTTTCAGGATGAAAAACATGACAAAGAGAATGGCTAAGATAGGCAGAGGCAAATGATAAACCATATAATTACGATGAGTTGCCTAACTATGCCATGCAGCGAATCGGCCATTAAAGCGGCCTTTCGCTGATGGCCACGTTGGAACCAAAAAAAAGAGGATATAATAAGCAAAGATCATTGCAATAAAGGTATACTGGAGGTATAATTTATATACTATGCAATTTGAATTCGATTCGGAAAAGAGTGAAAAAAACAAGGAGAAGCACGGGATTGATTTTTATGAAGCACAAGCGCTGTGGGATGATCCCGACTTGATTGAAATTCCGGCGAAGACCGCAGATGAACCAAGGTTCCTGGTAACAGGAAAGATTGCAGGTAAACATTGGTCAGGGGTTATAACATACCGGCGTGATAGCATCAGGATAATCTCTGTACGGCGATCCCGCAAAGAGGAGATTGATACATATGAAAGCTGAGGAATTCGACAAGAAGTTTGATGAAGGCGACGATGTTTCGCAATACCTTGACACTTCAAGGGCCAGGAGACCGGTTCAAGAACAGAAGAGGGTCAACGTAGACTTTCCGCTATGGATGATTCAACTCTTGGACAGAGAAGCGAAGCGCTTAGGGGTGCCTCGACAGTCCATTATCAAACTGTGGGTATCGGAGCGCCTAAAAAAGGTATCTTAAGGCGTTCCAACCAATCAGTGCAGTGAACGTGGCAAGAACGGAAGAGACGTGTTTCTTTCTGAAATCCTTGCCTCTGCGAAACCACGAAATGTGCAATTTGCAGGTATAGCAAACGTATAGGCCTATAAGGCCTAATGAACGAAACATTTAGATATCGGACAGTTTTTTTGACTGTAGCATCCAGATGTTCCCTTTTTAAATCCACTTTAAAATACTTTAAAAAAATTCTCAAACTTGCTGTTGCTTCTTACCAAACTGACTGTGAAGTTATAGTGAAATGCTGATGAAATGCAACATATTTAAAATATTAATGCCCGGGACGAGCACGTTTTCACTCGGAGCGGGCATGTAGATAAAGATAATGCCCGGGACGAGAATCGAACTCGTACAGCCGCGAGGACCGAGGGATTTTAAGTCCCTTGCGTCTACCTATTCCGCCACCCAGGCATCTTTCTTTTTATAATAGGAAATGCCTTTTGTTGTCAACAACAATAACGTCGGATTTCACAATAGGATTTATGTATGAATAAAAATTATGAGAAGCTGAATCGTTATTGACAAAAAACACACAAAAGAATAGGATTTTGCAAATTTATTTTGCAGCGTAATTTTTGTTGTAGGATTCGTTTTGAAACCGCCGTATATTTTCACGAATCGAAAGGATATCTCTTGATCACAATATTTGTTGATGCCGATGCCTGCCCGGTAAAAAATGAAGCAATTAAGGTGGCAAAACGCTACGGACTGAAAATCTATCTTGTCTCCAACTTTAAAATGCGTATTCCGAAAGATGAACTCGTTGAGACAGTAATTGTCAATGACCATCTTGATGCAGCGGACGATTGGATTGTAGATCATATAGGCAATAAAGATATTGCGGTATCAGCAGATGTGCCCCTTGCTTCGCGATGTCTGAAAAAAGGCGCAAGAGTGCTGGATCCCAATGGACGTGTTTTTACCGAGGAATCCATTGGTGAAGCCCTTGCGCACAGAGATCTGATGACATATCTTCGCGACCTGGGGAACATAACGAGCGGTCAAACTCCCCGTAAAAAGCGGGACAGCTCCCGCTTCCTGCAACGTCTCGATGACCTGATTCAGGCAATTCTCAGGGGAAAATAGTAAGAGGATCATTTCATGATCCGGGGATACGGCAATTTTCATATTTTAAGCCATTACCTGGCAATACGCTGGGCCTTGAAGAGGAAACTGTTTTTTGACCGTTCGTTTAACACAATGGCCGGTTGCCTCATCTGCCATACAATTTCCCAATCAGGGGTAAACTCAACAATTTTATTCGCCTCGACTATCAGAGTATTGCCGTTGGGCAATCTGCTTACACCGCGTACGTGCGCTATCCTTCTTTTATCAGAATGTACCCAGACCTGAACAGGCTGACCTTCGGGCTGCTTGCATTCTGCAATCATATTCATTGCTGTCAGTGCAACAAGCACGTTCCCGTTTGCCAGAATATCAGGGCTGTGAGGGTGTGCCTTTGAGGATATCTGCTTTTTATCTGAAAAAACTGCTGTAAGATCACATTTCCATACAACATCGCCTTGCTTGTTCACTTCTGCAACAAGATTAAAATTTCTGAGGCTTATTAAAGTGTTGCCGTTATCAAGACGGGTTGCTGAGTTGACGTGAATCCACCCCTGATCATAAACACCTCCGTAAGGGGATTTGGAGAACTGTGCAATTCCGTTCCATGCCCACACAATATTGCCTTCAGGATTGATTTCGATAACATGATTATCGCCTTTGCCTGCCCATCCACGCGTATATAAGGTATTACCGTTCGGCAGTCTCTGGACAGAGTGGGAAACAGCGCTGTCAAAATGGTTCCACACTACCTTGCCGTCCTTGTTTATTTCATATATTCCCACTTCCTGAATAATAAAAAGGGTGTTTCCGCTTGAAAGCCGTTCAACATCCATAACAATGTTTTTTCTTCCTCTCTTTCCTGCAAACAACTGTACTGGAACAGCATATTCCCATACTGCATTGCCGTTCATATCCACTTCAACAATCCTCTGTTTTGCTCCGTCAGAAACATCGGCAAACAAGGTGACACCGTTAAAGCAGCGGTTCGGGTCATATTTGTCTATTATGAAACCGTCTGCCGCTGCTTCGCATGAACCATGCAAAATAAGGCAAAGCAGAGATACGAAAAAACATAATGCAAACTTACATGAGAACTCTTTTGTGCATGTCATAATCTCCCCTTTTCCTTGTTAACAAAAATAACCCTGCATGATTTCTTCCTGTAAAGCACGGGCCGATTTCCTTCTGATATGTTTTTTTGAGGAATTTTCCGGTATCACACGCCTTGTATGGTTCCGTCCTTCAGTGTGCAAACTGGTATATTCCCATTTAATTCCTGGAAAATATCCACTGTTTCAGGATGACAGGTAAAAAACAACACCTGATGTGCTTCAGAGAGCTTGAGAATAGTTTTTGCCGTCTGACGTGCCCGTCCCGGATCGAAGTTAACAAGTATGTCATCCATAATCACGGGAAGTTTTTCCCCGTTGACTGTAAAATTCGAGATGTAACCGAATCGTATGGCAAGATATAACTGTTCGGCAGTGCCCCGGCTGAGTTCCACCGGTTGTTTGCGCCGGCCTTCCCGTGTAATGACATCTATGGTGTTTTCTCCGATAGGGGCGATGATTTTTTCATATTCTCCGTCGGTAATGGTTTGGAAAAAGGCGCCTGCGTCATGAATAACTTTTGGCTGCTGCTCCTGCTCAAATTGTCTCCTTGCTTCGCCGAGGAGAAACCTGGCAACGGCATAGCATGCCCAATCCTGAGAAAAGAGACGGATCTCTTCCAGCAGGCCCTCTTCTTCTATCCTCAGATTGGACATATCATCTGCTGAGGCCAGACGTGATATTTCATGGGACAGATCGGCCTTTTCCTGGCGGCAGAGATTTAGTTTTATTTCCACAGATTCAAGTTGTTCGGAAAGTATGGCATGCGTGGTTATGAGATGTGTATTGTCAAGGGTTTTCAGCTTTTCCTTGAGTATATCAACGTCTTCTTCGCCTGAAATAGCCCTGAGGGTTCTTTCTTCCTCGCTTATCCTCTTTAGCAGTTCCGCCCTCTTTGCGAAGAATTCGCCCCTAGTCCTGAAAGTTTCCTGGTTTTCAGCTCCCCCGGCTTTTATGATCGTATCGATCTCTTTTTCAAGACCTGCAATCTTTTCGTTTGATAAGACAATCTTTGCCTCAATGCCTGGTATCTTCCGGGAAAGCTCTTCGCCTCTTGCCCTGTCCGCCTTTGTTTCGTCAAGTTCTTCTCCGAGTTTATCAATCGCGTTCAGGAATGATTGTGTTTCAGGCATTTCTTTGCCAAGTTTTTCAAAAACCGTCCCTGCCAGAAGCAGGTATGCCTCCATAGATTCATTCTTGTCTCTTATCTGCGCAGCCAATTCGGCCTTTTCTTTCATTAACCGAATGCATTCGTCAATTTTCTGAAATGCCTCAAAGAGCGAAGGAATTAGAAGAAGCCCGTGGTGAACTTGCTGAAATTATAAAAGAAATATCACCTCAATGGACCGAGAAAAACATACTTGATTTCGACTGTTCTATTTCTGTGCAACAGAAAGTTCAACTGCATGAATCAGCCCTGACAAAGGCTGCGCAGGAATGTACCCGTACAAGGATGAAACTCGAATCGGTTCGTATTGAACTGAAAAATGCCCTTGAACGACATGATGCAAAGGCCCGCGAACTGGAAAATAAGGATTATATACCTTCAGCATCCGCAGATGAAATCGCAGAAAAAAAGTCTTTGCTGCGGAGATTAAAAAGCCATACCTTTGAGCATGATCGTCTTGCCGCAGGAATGAGGCATCTTGAGGAACGCCTGTCGGATAAGCGCCAGGAAATAACACGTCAAGGCCCGGTTGAGAGGGGATATTTACTCGATATACTTAAATTTGCGGCCTTTTTTGCAATCATATTCGGTGCCGCAGTCCTCGGCATACTGGCTGCTCTTAAATTGTGGGCAATGGGTATGGCTATAGGCGGTACTTTAGTTGTCACGGGCATCATAATCTTCTTTATGCACCGCAGTGTTCTGCACAAGAATAACCTGCAGACCACCCAGAAACAGGCTCATCTTTCGGAGATTGAACAGCAGGCGTCTGCCATAGATGCACAACTTCTTGAAACAAAGAAACAGTATGCCGCAATTGCGGACAGTATTGCCGCACTTGCTGATAAACTTGGCATGGATAGCCCCGTAAGCTCCGGCGACATAGAAAACCTTGAATCTGTCATAGACGGGGATATCCGC
>Ga0351904_1072_pt1 | contig 19100 bp, 19 predicted proteins | sample BONcelHT113001E3_FD_205826 | JGI IMG/M metagenome (GOLD analysis project Ga0351904, IMG submission 205826) | Enriched cells from coal bed in the Powder River Basin, Montana, United States - BONCAT cells T11 rep1 HSBNCT.T11.300.1.E3 ...
CCGTTTCGCCTGATTGTGAAATCAGGATAAGCATATCATTCCTGCTTATTATAGGTTTTCTGTAACGAAACTCGGAGGCTAAATCGGTCTCGACAGGTATCCGCAGACTTCCTTCGATCATGTGTTTTCCAATCATACACGCATGATATGACGTACCGCAAGCCACCATCCATATCTTTTTTATCTTTTTCAAATCCGGCATTTTCAGTTCGTCAAAGTCAATCTCTCCATTCTCTTCCTTCAACCTTCCTATGAGTGTTTCTGAAATAGCCCGGGGCTGCTCGAATATCTCCTTCAGCATAAAATGTTTGTAACCGCCTTTTTCCGCCATTGCGCCGGACCAGTTGACCTGATGGATTTTTCTCTCTACAATATCGCCATCCTGGTTAATAAGCGTGAATGTATCATCCTTAAAAACGGCAATATCGTTGTCTTCAAGAAATATGAGCCTGTTTGTTCTATTGAGAATCGGCGGCGCATCGCTTGCAATAAAGTATTCACCGTCTCCTATACCTATTATAAGAGGACTTTCCTTTTTCGCAGCGATGATTACCCTTTCATCCTCCCTCATAATGCCCAGCGCATAAGAACCTTTAAGCTCTTTCAGGGTCAATCTTATTGCTTTCACAAAGTCCATCCCTTTATCCAGATAGCCGGCAATCAGATGAGGGATAACTTCGGTGTCTGTATCAGAAAGAAATCCATGGCCTTCTTCTTTCAGTCTTGCCTTTATTTCAACATAGTTTTCAATGATGCCGTTATGTACTACAACCACATCGCCGGCTTTATGGGGATGTGCATTCCGCTCCGAAGGCGTTCCATGTGTAGCCCATCTTGTATGGGCAAGCCCCATTGTACCTTTAAAGACACCCTTGGATACGATTTTTCTTAAGTCATCAACCTTGCCTTTTTCCCTCGCCGTTGCTATCCTGCCATTGCACCAGATTGCAACACCGGCTGAGTCATATCCCCTGTATTCGAGTTTTTTCAGCGCCTCAATGAGTATGCTGCAGGCTTCTTCTTTTCCTATATATCCGACAATTCCGCACAAAATATTTTCTCCTTTTTAAAATAGCATAGAGCATTTAATACCAAACAATGAAACTCCCCGAAGCAGAGTTTCGAGGAATCAATTGATTGAAATTTTTAACACAAATAGTTCCTCTTAGTCACCAGTCTTTAGCTCCCTTCCGGTCTAATCCGTGAAAAGGCTTCGACAATTGTGTCCTCTTTGACTTCCAATTCTTCTATAATGGTAAATCCTTCTATCCGCACATTATTATTTATTTTAGAATTCTTTATTACAGTGTTCGGCCCTATTACCACATCATTGCCTATTACGGTGCTGCCAAAGAAGTAAGAGTTCGGAAAGATCGTCGTGTCCCTGCCGATTATCACATCACTTTCGATATAAATATTCCTGTCGAGCAATGTGACTCCGTTTTGCATGTGTCTGTCGAGCATTCTGTCTCTCATGACCATATTCGCATCAAGCAGTTCCTTTTTACTGTTAATGCCAAGGACCTCGGTGGATTCATGGTGATGGCAGCCTTTTATGTTCAAGCCTTTCTTCCTTGCAACCTTGCAGATGTCGGTAAGGTAATATTCGCCCTTTTTATTGTTAGGTTCAATAAGCTTCAGAAGGGGGAAAGACTCTTCCGGAATAATGCAGATACCTGTATTGATCTCATCTATCCTCTTTTCCTCTTCCGTGGCATCGGCATCCTCAACGATGTCCATGATCTCTTCTTCTTCCATAATTGCACGGCCATAGCCCAGGGGATTATCAACCCTGGTGGTTAAAAAGGAAATACTGTTGAAATGCATATAAAAGGAGAGAAAATTCTTCAATGTAGAGATTTCAATCAAAGGTACATCTCCGTAAAGAACCAGGACATCTCCGCCTTTTATGAATTTTTCCGCAGTAAGCAGTGCATGCGCAGTACCTTTCTGCTCTGTCTGAACAGATACATTTACATTGGAGCTTTCAAGATATAACTCTACCAGCTCCCTGCCAAATCCTGTCACAACAACAATTTCAGAAGGGGAAAGCTCTTTTGCCCTTTCCGCTACATGGCCTATCATTGGTTTCCCCATAATTTCATGCATTACCTTCGGCTTCTTCGACAACATTCTTTCGCCCTTGCCGGCTGCAAGGATTACAATATTAAGTTTTTTCATTGTTTACCGCCTTTTTCCCGAATAATCTCGATATAAGGATACTAAATTCATATAGCCCGTACAAGGGAATAACCATCAATATCTGACTCGTAATATCCGGCGGGGTAATGACAGCGCTTAAAATAAATATCCCGAGGACAGCATACCGCCTCTTCGAGGAAAGAAATTTATGGTTTATAATGCCTGCTTTAGATAAATAATATACAACAAGGGGCAGCTCAAATATGAGTCCGGATACTATAAGCATCTGCAAAGTAAGACTCATATATGCCTTTAAGTCAGGCATGGGTATGATGAGTTCGCCGGCATAGCTTACAAAAAACCTGTATATAATCGGCATTACCGCATAATAACAGAATAATGCACCGCATAAAAAACAGATGCTGCCAAAAAAAATAAAGGGAATGAGATACTTTTTTTCTTTTTCGTACAGGCCGGGAGACACAAACATCCAGAATTCATACAGTATGACCGGGGCTGTTATAAAGATAGCTGCAACAATGGAAATTTTAACATATGTAATAAATGCTTCCGTTACATATGTGAATATGAATGAACTTTTTTCCGGCATCACCCTGATAAAGGGCTGCATGAGAAAATCAAAAATTTTATCTTTAAAATAAAAGGTAAAAAGGAATGCCACACCAAGGGCAACAACACAGATGAGGATCCTGTCGCGTAATTCTTTTAAATGTGAAATAAAAGGCTGTTTTTCTTCTATTCTTACTTTATCTGCCATCCCGTGTAACCCATTAAGCATGATGGGTGATGGGTTTTTCTTTATTCATTTTTGCTTCATCTTGCTGCGCATGTTGTGAATCGCTATCAATATCAGTTTTTTCTTCAGTTTTAACATCTTTTTGTGAATAAAGCTCCCCCTTCCAAACTTCTTCTTTTGATGGTTCTTCTTTTACAATCTCTTCATCTATAGTTTCTTTCACATCATCTGCCATACGTCTGAATTCCTGAAGCGCCTTGCCCAGTGATCTTGCAAGTTCAGGAAGTTTTGCGGGACCTACTACAAGAAGGGCTACAATCATGATTACTATAAGTTCCGGTAGACCTATGCCAAACATTGAAAATAAAATATCATAAAAGGATTGAAAGTTTAAAGAAAATAACGGCTCATTCCCGTCTATCATCTTTATCCTTGACTTTATTTGCCCTTTATTGTTCTATTTATACCAAATTAATCATGCATTTGTTGAATCAATACCACTCTTACAACAGGGGTTATGGATGAAGAAAATCAACATTGTGGGAACAGGTTCATATGTTCCCGAACATATTATGACAAATTATGATTTTGAGAAGTTCCTTGACACGTCCGATGAATGGATTTTTACAAGGACCGGCATAAAAGAAAGAAGGGTTGCAAAAGAAAGCGAAGCTGTATCAGATTTGTGTAAAATTGCCTGTGAAAGGGCAATGGATATGGCTGGAGTCAAACCTGACGATATTGATTTGATTATCCTCGGTACTATTACGCCGGACACACATTGCCCGGCAGGGGCAAACTGGCTTGAGGCAAAATTGGGCTGCAGGAAAGCCGTATCCTTTGACATAACGGCAGCATGTTCCGGTTTTATTTTTGCCCTGCATGTGGCAGAAACACTTTTGAGAGCGGGTACAAACAAAACGGCTCTTGTAGTTGCAGGCGAAATTATGAGCAGGGTGGTAAACTGGAAGGAAAGGGAAAGCTGTATTCTCTGGGGTGACGGAGCAGGTGCGGCAGTCATAACAGAATCCGGATCAGGGGCTAAAATCCTTTCAACACACATCCATACGGATGGGGCAAGCGGCGACACCCTTTTAATGCCGGGCGGAGGTTCAATGACTACCCCCATATCCCACGAGAGTGTTGATAAAGGTCTGCATTTTTTAAAGCTGATTGAAGCAAATAAATCTTTCAAGGTAGCCGTCGGAAGATTTGCCGAGGCTTGTGAAGAAGCTGTTAAAACAAACGGTTATACAATTGATGATGTTGATTTAATTATACCTCATCAGGCAAATATAAGAATCATCCAGGGTATGGCAAAAAAATTAAAGGTGCCGATGGATAAGGTTTATATGACTATCCAGAAATACGGGAATATTTCATCGGCTACCGTGCCGATAGCGCTTGATGAAGCTGTAAGAAGCGGCGCAATCTTGAAGGACAATCTTGTTGTTCTTACAGCATTCGGCGGCGGCCTTACATGGGGCAGCAGCCTTATTAAGTGGTAACAAAGGTTTTGAGTGTCAGGTTGTAAGTCTTGAGCTTTAAAATATCGTTAACTCATCACTCAAAACTCATAATTCAACATAGATTTGATCGGAGGGATGGCTGAGTGGCCGAAAGCGGCGGTCTTGAAAACCGTTGGACGTTTACGCGTCCCGTGGGTTCGAATCCTACTCCCTCCGCCAATTATATATGCTATATCGATATGTTGGCATTATTATCTCATGTAATATGTACTATTTATTCATCAACATATCGTAATATAATCAGTTGTAGTAATTTATTCTGAATCAGAAGTCCAGTTTTTTCAATTCACCCTTAAATCGCTCTTTGAACTTTTTCAGCACTTTGTTTTCAATCTGCCTTACCCTTTCACGTGATATATCAAATTTTGTGCCTATATCCTGCAGAGTAAGGGGCTCATCAGTCATAATACGGTTATCAAAGATGTAAAGTTCTTTACTGTTCAAGGTTTTTTTGAATTCATTGACTTTTATCGACAAAATTTCGTTTTTTTCTTTATCCGCAACAATTTCCTCCACATCACCGCCGGACTTTATCATATCCATTACAGTATCATCGCTCTCATCATTCAGGGGGGTTTCGAGTGAAATATCTGAATAAAATAATCTTTTTTGCATATCCTCTACTTCTTCCTCTTTCACATCAAGGGTGCTTGCCAAAAGCTGGGGAGCAGGAAATACGCCTATTGCTTCAAGCTTCTGTTTCTCCTTATTCAGCCTGTAAAAAAGTTTCCTCTGACTTTGTGTAGTACCGATTTTTACAAGACTCCATGAATCCATGATATATTTCAGTATGTATGCCCGTATCCAAAAGGAGGCATATGTTGAAAATTTTGTGCCTTTATAAGGGTTGTATTTCTTAACTGCATGAAGTAGTCCTACGTTCCCCTCCTGAATAAGATCGAGAATATTGAGATATGTATTGTAATATTCAAGGGAAATCTTTACGACAAGCTTAAGGTTGGAGACAACAAGTTTTTGCGCTGCCTCTCTGTCCTTGTTTATATGTACCTTTGTAGCAACTTCCAGTTCCTCGTCCCTCGATAAAACAGGATATTTTGATAACTCTGCAAGATACTTTTTTAGAGGGTCAAAGGGTATGGCAAGACCTTTTTCCACTACTTCTTCCAAGACGTCTTTGTCTTCATCAATCAATATTTCTTCTGACAAACCCTAACGTTCTCCTCTTATTTTAATAAGCTCTGCAACTATACTGACGGCAATCTCCTGCGGCGTTTCGGCAGCGATAGCAAGTCCGATAGGCGCATGAACCCCTGCAATTGCTTCTTCGCTGAAGCCGGACTCTCTCATGAAATCAAAAACGATTTTAACTTTTCTTTTGCTGCCTATCATCCCAATATATTTCAAAGGTCTTTTTAACGTTTCAAGAAGGACATCCGCATCATATTTATGCCCCCTTGTCACAATTGTGACAAATTCCTGTCCGGTAAATTTCAATTTTTCGAAGACTGTACAAAAATCCTCAACAATAATCTCATCTGCCTCAGGAAACCTTTCCCTGTTCGCAAATTCCTCCCTGTCATCAATCACTGCAACATAAAAATCTACTATTTTAGCGATTTTAGAGATAAATTGTGAAACATGTCCTGCACCGAAAATATACAGCAAAGAAAAAGCCTTCAGCGGCTCAACAACAAATCCGTTGATTACCGATGGCTTATTTTCCGCAATATGTTGATAGTATTTCTGTACATCTTTCTCTTCCAGCAAATCGCCTGTTATAACAGCATTCTGCTCAATTAGAGTCTTACGAATAGTATTCCCTTCAAACCCGGTAACAACAACGCCCTTCCCGCCTTTCTTCAGAAGGCTGCCGACTTTGCTGTAAAGTTCGATATATTTTTCATTCACAGGCTCCAGCAGTACATCAACATCCCCTCCGCAAAGCATTCCCTCTTCTTCAATGGTATTTGAATTCATCCTGACATGGAGGATCTTTAATTCCCCTGTTTCCATAATGCACATCGCTTCTTTACACGCGTCAAATTCAAGGCGGCCGCCGCCTACAGTGCCGAAACATTTTCCGTCACCGCCTACAAACATCTTGGCTCCGATATCTCTCGGGGCTGATCCTGCCCTGTATATTACAGTAGCCAGTACACCTTTTTGCTTGTTTGTAATATATTGTTCAATTGCCTCGTATAAATCCATATCAACCTCATCTGGACATCTGTAAAGGCCCTAAAAGTCTCTATAAAATAGACTCAGCCCTGTTGTTATGCAAAAAAAAGTGCATAATCGCCTCGAGTACGCCGCCGCCTATTGCCCTTGCCTTCTCAGTAATAATATAACAATATTCCTTCGTTGCTTTCGGATCAATGTCGCCTATCTTCTCATTCGTTTCTACATGGATCTCCCGTATCAGGCCCCTCAGTAAACCATCAAAAGGAGCCTGGACAGGCGTATCATTGACAAACATCACTGTCTCGCCCTTTTTTACATAATCTCCTATTGCCTTGACATGTTTTACCATACCCTCATGAGGCGTTCTTAAAACCCTTTCAGTCGTATAACCCATGACAGGGCCGGGTATCCCCGTATGCGGCTCTGCTGTACCATTATAAAAAACCCTCCCGAGGTTTTGTCCTCTGTTGCTTTCAACTACCGCATGAACATCCTGCGGCGCTGAAAAACCTGGACCCGCTCCTATAACCAGAGGGGCTTCATTTTTCTTTGTCCCGATATTCCGTTTTGCCATAATTGCATCAATGACAACGTCCGGTTTCATTTCTTCTATGATCTTCCACTCAGGGTCAATAATTACTGCTATTTTTCCCTCTTTCCAGATTTTCACAATCTCATCGGCACTTGCTGCCAGACCTGCCGCAACCCCTTCAACCATCCATTCCTTTTCATAGATTACTTCGGAAAAGGCAACGGTTCTCCTTACGGTAAGAGGCTTGGCTATCTCGGTCATGACAATTTGTTTCAGATTGGCCATAAAAAGTCTGCAGGCGATACCTGTTGCCATCTCTCCTGCGCCCTTAATTACCACCTTTAAATTTAAAATATTGTTATTCATTACGGTCCTTTTCCGAAGAAACATGCAGGATAATGGCAGATATCGCAATGCAGACAAAGACCGCCGTACGAAAGCTTCGCTACATCGTTTTTATGTATCTCCTCCCCTGCCATAATCCTCGGAAGAATAATATCGAGCACAGTATATTTATTGTAATATACACACGCCGGAGCACCAAGAATATGTTTTCCGTTTATGCGGGCTACAAGAAACATAGCCCCCGGGAAAACAGGCGTACCGTAAAACAATACTTCAGCCCCTGTTGATTCAATCCCTTCCTTTGTCACATCGTCAGGGTCTACAGAGAGTCCTCCAGTGGTTATAACAATATCTGCGCCCCTTTCAAGCAGACCATTGATGGCGTTCCCTATTGCTTCAACATCATCCGTGACAAGCGTCTTGCCTATAACATCCAGCCCGTAACCTCTTATCTTTTCTTCCACAACATAAGAACCGTCTTGTATCCTGCCGCTGAAAACTTCACTGCCTGTAACCACAAGACCAACTTTAAAGTTTTTGAAAGGACTTATCGAAATAATGCCTTTCCCTCCAACCCTCTCTACCCTTCTCATCGTTTTCTCGTTTGCGTAAAGAGGGATAATCCTTGCCGCCGCCACAATATCCCCTTCTTTCACCGGATATCTGTTCGGGACCGTGCTCAAAAGCACATCGGGAATCCTGTTCATCTCATAGAGATACTTGTCATTCACATAAAAAAGACCGTTCACCTTGCTCTTTATATTTACCTTTCCTTCCTTTGGAGGGACGGGTTCCATGTTGCTGCCCATTATGGACTGCGCAATTCTCATGCCTGCCTCATCCTCATGGATACCCTTTTCGCCTTTATCAAAAATGAATATATGCATTTTACCAAGGTCTAAAAGCCTTTCTACATCATCTTTTTCGATAATCCTCCCTCTTTTAAAGGCCACATCCTTTTTCTTTCCGGGGATAATCTCGGTAATATCATGGGCAAGTATTAAACCAAGTGCATCTTCAACATTAACCTTTTTCAATTCTGTATCCCCTTTCCTTTAAGAGATTTATCGTTTCAACAGTATCTATGTCGAAAACACTCCCTTCATCACCTTTTATAAATACCACATCTTCCATATGTTTATCCACGATTTCCCTCAAGCCCTTGTCTCCCTTTAGTATCTTCATTTCATCAAGGTAGGGCTTGATCTTCACCATCACCGGATGTCCTTTTTTGTTTTTGTATTCAGGAATCAATATGCGAACATCTTCTTTTAAATGCATATTTAGCATAGCCTTTATCGTTTCTCTTTTTACAAAAGGCTTGTCGCCAAGATGAAAAAATACGATATCAGCATCCCCGATAAACGGCAGCGCGGCCTTTACCGATGATGACATGCCATCTTTATAGGAAAGATTCTCGATAAATGTGAAACGTGAAATGTAAGAAGTAAAATATTTTTCAATTTCCTGTCGGATACTGCTTGCTTCAGGATTTGTAACAATAAATATCTTTTCAATAGATTTTAAGCAGAAGGGTTCGACGGCTCTGGTGATTACCGACTGACCGTCTATTTTTATTGCAAGCTTATTAAAACCAAGCCTGCTTGAAGTGCCTGCAGCTAATATTACTGTATATATTTTTTGCATGTTTTGTTATCAACTAACAACTGCCGGTTTGAAAACATACCGATAAAATTATTTTAATAATTTTGCGAAAACTGACGGCTGAAAGCTTCCTGCCTGTTACAGATCTTTTAAGACTGCTTTATTAAGGTCGTTGACCAGCAAGCTTACATCAATCCCGTGAATTTCGGCCCCCTGTTCTATGTTTTCGAAAAGGGCGGCATGACACCCGATACAACCAAGTCCATGTTGTTCAAACACTCTTATTGTCTCGGGATACTTTTTTACAACATCGTCAATAGACATATTTTTGTCAATCATTTAAGCACTCCTTTATTGTTAACATCAAAATACATCCGCTGAAAAGATATAAATATTCGTATCTTTCGATTTCCATGCATTCTTTGCAAGGCCAGCCTTATAACACGTATTCTCAAGAAAGGTCATCCTGTCCCAGTTATATTCTGTAGCAACCTGGGGAAGTAAAAGCCCGGAATTATATCCCTTCTCAACGTATAAACCATGAATGCCAACCTCTATTTCTGCCGTATCTTCTATCTTTTTCATCGGGGTTAAAACAGAAATTTCTATATTAATATCCTTCCATTCTTTCCTGTCAACAGGGTCAAACCTTGGGTCATGAAATGCTGCCTGTATTGCTGCTTCTTTCACAGTCTGGTAGATCGGCAACGCGGCATGGATGTAGCCTATGCATCCTCTTAAATCGCCTTTCTTTTTAATTGTAACAAATGCACCGCCTTTTTCTTTCAATCTTTCCGGGATATGCAAAGTCTCGCTCTGCTTTCCGAATAAAACAGCTTCTATTGCATTTTTTGCAAGCTTTTTAAGCTCTATCTTTTCTTCTTCGAAAAGACTCAATGAAGGCTACTCCTTATTTTCAGAAGATTTATAAAATACAGCGGATACATAACCTACAACCCCGCTTCTATCCCCGGATACATCGCCTGAATTTGCATATTTTAAAACCCTCGAACCAGTTGCGCCGAACTTTTCAGCTACCATCATGGTTGTAATCATGGTACCAAAGCCGCATGCTTCGCATTTACTCCTGTTAAAATCCTCTTCCAGACCTTTAATATCAAATCTTTCAAGATGTTCCACAATAATATTATCAATATTTACAGCCTTTTCATACGGATAATAGTGGGAAAGATCAGAGCTCCCTATTATTAAGCACTGCTTGCCGCTTTTCTGTACGGCCTCTAAAAGGCATCGGGACAGATCCTCGCATATCGACAAATCCTGTGTTCCCATTACAAGCGGAACAAGCATAAACGACTTGAGAACAACCTGTAGAAAGGGAATTTGTACTTCAAGGGAGTGTTCCCCTGTGTGTGCTTTAAGATTCATATTGACTGCACTGCTTTTTAAAATTTCCTCAGAAATATCCTCGTCTATATCTACCATTCCAAGGGGCGTTCTATAACCGCCCTTGTCCTGTATCGCAACTCCTTCAAAATGCATCCTATGGCTCGGCGCTATAACAATCACGGTATCATACGCCTTACCAAGCAGAGATTTATAGCCATAAGCAGCTACCGGACCGGAATAAGTATATCCTGCATGGGGAGAAATCATGCCTGTAACATTTCCCTCGATAGCATCAAAGACTGCATTTTCTAAGTATCTTTCTATATCTCGTCTAAGGACTTCCGGATTGGCAGGATAGAACATGCCGCTCATTGCCGCTTCTCTGATATATCCCATACAGCTGATTATATCACATTTTTATTTGTTGTAAACAAGCTAAAGTTGTTATAATATTCACAAAGCCGGAATAAAGGCCAGGTGCTTCCGGATAGAAAGATATGCCGGATTAATAAACCTTTTCAGTGACAGACATTCAGGCAAAACAATTTTATATCAAGGGGTGTGGCAAACTATGGAAATACGTTTTGACAGGATTGATACAATGCTTTTTGATTATGAGGGAACCCTGGTCGATTTTCAATGGAAACTTTCCGAGGCAGTTGAAGAGACACTTAAAATGCTCCGGGATATAGGTTTTGCTAAAGACCGGATTCAAAGCAGAAGATATTCTACCTTGATGACAGAGGCCATGCAGGGAGCGGTTGAAATAGGACTACAGCCGGATCAGGTACGGGAGAAAATAGGTTTTGTCTATGACCGGTTCGACAAAGATGCATTGACACGCTGGGCCCTTCGACCGTATGTAAAGGATTTCCTGCACAAAATCAGAACAAAGGGTGTTCGTACCGGTCTTGTGAGCAATGTGGGCGGCAAAACCCTTATAAAGGCTTTATCAAAACTAGGTTTGGAAGGATTTTTCGATATTGCCTTAAGCCGTAACGATGTCCTGAATCTCAAACCCAATCCTGATGGAATAAACCTTGCGATAGAAGGTTTGGGGACAAAAAAGGATAAGAGCATTTTTATAGGCGACAGTCTGGATGATATTAACGCTGCAAGAAATGCAGGCATCCAGGTAATAATTATCACCGATGGCGAGAATATCAAGGAAGATATTCTGGCGGCAAAGCCGGATTATGTGATTAAAGGCTATGATGAACTTCTTCGTGCCCTGTGATATGAATTAAATAACCAGCATAGAAGATGGATTCATGAATTTCTATAGTTAACGATGGAGCCATTCCCAAACTGCATCATACTTTTTCAGGTAGATCCGTGTTTCTGCCGGCACACCGGAAGCCCAGTTTGCGCCATATCTGTCCATAGCCAGCTTTGTTCTTCCTGCACCACAATTATATGCAGAGGCTAAAAATCTACCCAATGCACGGGGGTCATTCATAATTTGATCTTTTCTTCCATCGTTAAGCGCACGCATATCTGCATCGAACAATAGAAATGAGGCCTTTGCAGCGTTTTCATGATTTTCCATGCCGTGTATAAAATCGTTGTCCAAGGCGGCCCGGGGGTACAATCGTGTAATTCTTTTATATGTATCCGGGATAAACTGAAATAACCCTCTTGCGCCTGCCTTTGATGCCGAGTAACGGTAAGCGCTTTGCGTATTCGTGCCCATGATAACAAGCGTTTCGTGGATAAGCCTTTCAATTGTATACTTTCCGCTTTCAAATTTTTGAGGGTCTATATGCTCGATAACTGCCAGCGCGAGAGAAACATCATCTGCGATAAACTCATCGCTCGACAGAGGTTTCACTCCTCTTCCGATGAGATCGCTTTTTGCTTTATCAAGGACATCTTTCAAATAATCCATTCCTGCTTTCCTGACATCAGGGATATCAAGAATTTCAGAATAAGGTGTATAAACAACTTCCTTAAAGGTTGTATCATGACGTACCGGTCTTTTAAGTGCCAGCACGATATGATGTTCCGGATATACGATGGTAAACTTCGTATTAACACCATTTGATTTCCCCGGCTCGATAACAACACCTTTCGACCTTGCGCCCAATTTTGGATGAACCTTGATAACCTGGATCTCTCTGTTTTTCAGGTTCTCAATAGCAACAAGGATGTTAAAATTACCCAATTCGTTTTTCACACCTTTTTTAACTCTTACTATTACTGTTTTCCCTTTATTCCCCTTACTCCCTTTTTTTAATTTTTTCCCTTTTACCTGTTTTTTTACTTTTACATATTTTGCCGTTTTAACAACCTGAAAACCGCAGGTCATGTTTTCAAGGAGATCCTTTGCTCTTGATATATCGTCAAAAATATTAAAATTAATGATTTCGTCCAATTTCATCGAGGATTCAAATTCTATGGAATCTTCTATATTTACTTCCTCAACCTCAACCTCATCTTCATCACTTCCAACCTCATTTGCAGCAGATGGAAAAAAAGAAAAAAGGACAAAACAGCTTGTTATGAAAAGATAGAATATAATTGGTAAATACATTTTATTTGACAGGGTTTTCAAGATAATCTTCCTTTAAATTATGTTTACTCATATAGTTTTTGCTGGAAACTAATAATACAAATCCCTCTTTTTTGCAACCTTATTTTCATTGACACACCTTGATTGACGTGGCAATATGAATATTAACGCGTATGTTTATAAATTGATTTATTAAGATAATAATGAAAACTTTTCCAAATTAGAAGGGGGAAAGGGTTATGAAGCAGAAAATAGCAATCTTAACGGGCGGAGGCGACTGTCCCGGACTTAACGGTGCAGTTAAATGGGTAACAAAAAGCGCCCTTGATTTAAAACTCGCTGAAAAACGATCTGTTTCTTTTGAAGTTATCGGTATAGCTAACGGCTGGAAAGGAATGGTAGAGGTTGATCCGGACGATCCGAAAAGCTGCGACCGATATCTCAAACACCTTGACGAAGAGACTGTTAGAACATGGGACCGGTATGGTGGAACAAACCTGGGCACCTCACGCACAAATCCTTTTAATCCGAAAAATGATCGTTCCGAAAAAGTAATAGATAATATTAAAAAACTCGGAATAGACGCACTTGTTGCAATCGGAGGAGAAGATACGCTTGGTGTTGCTTATAAATTACACAAATCAGGCATCAAGACAATAGGCATTCCCAAAACCATTGATAACGATCTTACAGGAACCGATTATTCCCTCGGTTTTGATACTGCCGTTAATGTGATTATGGAAGAAATTGACAGGCTGAGAACCACCGCAGGTTCTCACGGCCGTATTTTTGTTGTTGAAACAATGGGACGCCATGCAGGATGGCTCGCTTTACATGGAGGCGAATGCAGCGGCGCATATATTATTTTAATACCGGAACACCTTTTTGATATGGACCGGATATGTGAACTTCTCCGTGAACGAAGGGGCCGGGAAATCAACTATTCAATTATTGTAGCCTCCGAAGGGGCAAGACCTTCTGGACAGCATGAATTTCTGAGAAACGGTAAGGTAGATGAATTCGGACACCCCTCGCTTGGAGGCATAGCAAATTATATTTCCGGTGAAATTGAAAAAAAGACAGGATTCGAATCACGCCCTCTTGTCCTGAGTTACTTACAGCGCGGAGGAACACCGTCCGCACATGATCGTTTAATGGCCAGACGTTTTGGAATTGCCGCCGTTGATATGATAATAAACGAGGATTTCGGGCGTATGGTAAGTCTTTTAAGGGGCCAAATCACAAGCGTTCCCATGAAGGAGATTATCCACAAACTGAAACTTGTTAACGTCAATAAGTTCTATGATACTGAAAGGTATAACGGACGCAGATCGTCCATATTATAGATTATAGAGTCTCAGCAGAATCTTCCAAATTTGCCACTCTGTCCATCTGCCGTTGTGCCATGATCTTCGAGGGTCGGCACATTGTGCAATTCCTTGCCGATTTACTTAATGCTCAAAGTGTTGTAGATTTAATGCTATATAAATTGGAGGAAATTACACAGTGCGTTTTAAGATCATCAGCCTTGGTTGTCCTAAGAATCTGGTAGAATCGGAATATATTGCAGCAAGTCTTGAAAAAAGAGGGAATGAACTCTCAGAACAGTGCGATACGGTTATTATCAATACCTGTGCCTTTATAGCAGATGCGGCAAAGGAGTCTGTCGAAACGATTCTTGAAGAAACAATTAACCGGGAGGGCGCTAAGAAAAGGCTGATAGTCACAGGCTGTCTTGTCGAGCGTTACGGGGAAAAATTACGGGAATTGCTTCCCGAAGTGGACCTTTTTGTAGGCAGGAACTTTTATGATACAATTGAGACGTTAATTGATAAGAACGGGTTTTTCCAGAGAGAAGGTAAGTTTTCAGAAAGTTTCCCCAGGAAAGTTCTCACAGCCAAACCCACAGCTTACCTGAAAATTCAGGAAGGTTGCGATAACAGGTGCAGTTACTGCACTGTGCCGGATATACGGGGGGGCTTGCGAAGCAGAAGCATGGAAAGTATCCGTGAAGAGCTTGAATGGCTTCTGTCAGAAGGGTTTAAAGAAATTAACATAATCGGCCAGGATATTACCTCTTACGGTAAACATGACGGCCTGAATCTCAGGGGATTGCTGTCGTACCTGCTTACATTAAAGGGGGATTACTTTCTAAGACTCCTTTATATGCATCCTAATGGAATAAATAAAGATCTGATAGACCTCATAGGCGGTGAAGACAGGATTATCAAATATATGGACATACCCATTCAGCATTCGGAAGACAATATCCTCGGCCTCATGGGCAGGGGGTATAATAAACAATACCTTGAGAGGCTCTTTAGAGATATAAGGGAGAACATCCCTGATGCTGTATTAAGAACTACTGTGATTGTCGGCTTTCCGGGGGAAACAGAGGATGAATTTTCAAATCTCTGTGAGTTTATAAAAATATGGGAGTTCGATATGCTCGGCGCCTTTATGTATTCTAAGGAGGAAGGCACAAAGGCTTCAAAATTTAAGGGACACCTGAGAAAAGGAGTAAAACAGGAAAGACACAATACTATAATGGCCATACAGAAAGATATTTCAAAGGAGAAGTTGAAAAATCTTATCGGAAAAAATATGCAGGTAATAGTCGAAGGCAAGGAAGGTGGATATATGGCAGGGAGACTCCTGACCCAGGCACCTGATATAGACGGCATGGTTTTTATTAAAGGGATGTGCAATATCGGTGAGATAAGAAAAGGTAAAATAGTGAAAACCCTCGATTATGATGTTATAGTAGAGGTGTAGTTAGCCTGCCGCCCAGGCTAACACTAAAGAATCGGAACAGAAAAATAAAGAGTGAAACGCATAACGTGAGGCTTTCAGATACAAAATACGCTTCATAAACAACGCTTCACAGGCCAAATAAATCAGGAGTAACAGATGGAACCGATTAATGAATTAATTGCCGTTAGGAAAGAAAAAGAAAAGGCCCTCAGGGATGCCGGCATAGAAACATACCCTCAGGATAATGATCCTTATATCACTACAGAATACATTGAGAAAAAGTTCGGAGAAGCTTCACATGACGATCTTGAAAAGAATGAAGAACATGTCCGTGTTGCCGGCAGGGTTATGGCCTTCAGGGACTTCGGTAAGAGCAGTTTTATCCACATCCAGGACAGAAAAGGGAAAATTCAGGCCTACGTGAGAAAGGATATGCTCAAATCCCCGGAATACGGTATTTTTAAGAAATTTGACATATGCGACATCGTTGGCATTGAAGGCAGGGTATTCAGGACCAAGACCGGGGAATTAACAATCCTCGCGGAAAATATAAAGCTTCTCACGAAATCACTCCGTCCGTTGCCTGAAAAATGGCATGGCCTGAAGGATGTTGAAGAACGATACAGAAAAAGGTATCTCGATCTTATCGTCAATGAGCGGGCAAGGGATGTTTTTACAAAAAGAGCAAAAATAATCGAATTTATACGGAATTATTTCATAAGGAAAGATTTCGTTGAGGTGGAAACCCCGATGATGCATGTAGTTGCAGGGGGTGCAACGGCTAAACCCTTTATAACCCACCACAACGCTCTCAACATGGAACTGTATCTGAGAGTTGCACCGGAATTATATTTAAAAAGACTTGTCGTAGGTGGGTTTGAAAGGGTTTTTGAGATAAACAGGAATTTCAGAAATGAGGGTATCTCTGTCCGGCATAACCCGGAGTTCACCATGCTTGAATTTTATCAGGCATACGCAACATATGAAGACCTGATGGCCTTTACAGAGGACATGGTATCATCACTGGTAAACGATCTTTTCGGCAGTTACAAGGTTATATACGGCGCTCAGGAAATAGATTTTACGCCGCCATGGAAAAGAATGACCATGGAGGAAGCGTTGCGTGATTTGGGAGGGTTTGATCTCGCACGGTTGAGCGATATAGGATGGCTTGCCTCCTATGCAAAAGAACTGGAAATAGAAGGCGCTGAAAAAGAAACCAAGGGGAAACTTATCACAAAGATTTTTGAAGAACTATGCGAAAAACAATTGATACAGCCGACCTTTATTACCCGCTATCCCGTTGAAGTATCACCACTTGCAAAAAGAAATAAGGATAACCCCGATCTTACCGAGAGGTTTGAGATGTATATCAGCGGTATGGAAATAGCCAACGGGTTTAACGAGTTAAATGACCCTGAAGACCAGAGAGCACGTTTTGAAGAACAAATCAGGGAAAAGGAAGAAGGCGCAATGATGGACGAAGACTATATAACGGCCCTTGAATATGGTCTGCCGCCTACGGCAGGTGAAGGAATCGGTATTGACAGGCTTGCCATGATCCTTACGGATTCTCCTTCCATCAGGGAAGTAATTTTCTTCCCGTTGCTGAAACCGTGATAAAGCCAGCTATCAGCTCATGGCTCATTGCTCACAGCTGATAGGAAAGCTGCAGTAAATGAATCACTCCGCGGCAAGCCACGGGGTATCAAAGCCAAGACAACGACATGAGAGCATTTAAGGGTATTAACCCGCGGAGCAATAAACTATGAGCTATCAGCTAAGAGCTACGAGCTAAATTATGACCTACGAAACTTCAATTGGCTTACGATATCTGCGTTCAAAAAGAAAAGAGGCCTTCATATCCTTCACTACCTGGATTTCAGTTGTCGGTATCGCAATCGGCGTTTTGGCCTTAATTATAGTGATTGCCGTTATGACAGGATTTCAGAATGAGATCCGTGAGCGTATACTCGGCATAAACCCGCATATCCTCGTAATGAGTATTGACAAGGACATACAGGAACCGTCGAAACTTGTGAACACTATCAAAGAGATAGACGGGGTCACCCAGGCTTTTCCTTTTGTGTCATTCCAGGCTATGATTCAAAGCGGCAAGCAGTTATCGGGTGTTGTTGTGAAGGGTTTGAACGCCGAGGATGTAAAGTTCATGGGCAACCTGCTTAAAGAAGGCAATATAAGCGCTCTTAACAGCAAAGGGAGCGTTCTTATAGGCAAGGAAATGGCAAAGCATATGGGCTTACTGTCAGGTGATACTTTCGTAGTTATGATTCCTTTTGGCGGAGTCTCACCTATGGGCGCTATCCCTGAGACGGTGAGGGTCAAGGTAGGAGGAATATTTGAGACCGGCATGTATGAGATTGACAATACCCTGATTATTATGCCGTTAAAGGATGTGGAGGATATTATCGGTGCAGGCGTAACAGGCATAGAGGTAAAACTGAAGGATGTATACCGTGCAAACGACATCAGAAAAGAGATAGGAAAACGACTCGGGTTCGGGTACTTCGGCAGGACATGGATCGAGATGAACAAAAACCTCTTTTCAGCGCTGAAACTCGAAAAGATTGCCATGTTTATTATACTCGCCCTGGTTATTTTAGTGGCAAGTTTCAATATAATCAGCTCTCTCGTTATGACGGTCAAGGAAAAGAAAAAGGATATAGCAATCCTGAAAGCCATGGGAGCAAAAAAGAAGAGTATAATGAAAATCTTCATGATAGAGGGCATTGCCATAGGTGTTGTGGGTGCCCTGATCGGCTCTTTCAGCGGCTATATGATATGTGAGATTCAAAGGAGATTCCAGATTATTAAATTAGCGCCGGATGTTTATTACATAACCACACTGCCGATGATGATAAGTATTCTGGATGTTTTTCTGATTGCGTCAACAACCATGATCATTTGCACTCTTTCAACACTTTACCCCTCATACAAGGCCTCAAAGATCGATCCTGTGGAGGCTCTGAGATATGAATGAACCTATCATGAGCGTTTCCGGACTGAAAAAAAGATTCAACAAAAATGGTCTGGAAGTCAACGTTTTAAAGGGTATTGACCTTACAATACATCAAAGGGATTTTATTACAATCATGGGACCTTCGGGGGCAGGAAAAAGCACTTTCCTCCATATACTCGGCGCTCTTGATGCACCCACCGAAGGTGAGATAAATTTCAGGGGTCAAAATGTCCGTGCTTTTACCGAAGATGAGTCAAGCATATTCAGGAATGAGAAGGTAGGCTTTGTATTTCAGTTTTATCACCTTTTGCAGGATTTCAATGTAATTGAAAACATTATGATCCCCCTTATGATACGCCGGATAAACGGGGCTGAGGCAATAAAAAAGGCAGAGGCATTTCTTGATATTATGGGGCTTGCAAACAGAAAAAACCATCGACCCGGGGAGTTGT
>Ga0351904_1073_pt1 | contig 19056 bp, 31 predicted proteins | sample BONcelHT113001E3_FD_205826 | JGI IMG/M metagenome (GOLD analysis project Ga0351904, IMG submission 205826) | Enriched cells from coal bed in the Powder River Basin, Montana, United States - BONCAT cells T11 rep1 HSBNCT.T11.300.1.E3 ...
GGTCGGGATAGATGGGTAAACATAATACTTGCTCAGTGGCTTCTTCTGCAACTGGCAACTTGCCCGGATGAGCCGATTCCAATCCCTGATAGGTGGGGAATTGGCTGATCAAAGGATAAAAATAACGCCTGCAGAAGATGTTATGGCGCTTCAATCCTTCATATAGTTCATCCCGGCTGGCGTCATATTTCTCTTTGTCAACCCAGATGGGGAAGTAAGGATAGCAATGCTTGACACCGGGCAAATCCTGAAGGAACCTGATGCCGACAATATCAGCCAGTTGCGCCCGATAAGCTTCGGCAATTGCGCGACGCTTAGCTATCGCCTGGTCAACATATTTCAACTGCAGTAAACCAAGCGCAGCCTGAAACTCATTCATTTTGGCATTAATCCCAGGCGCCACAACTCTGGTTTCGCTGGCGAAGCCAAAATTCTTCAAGAAGTCAATTCGTTTTTTGGTCGCTTCATCGTGGCATACAATCGCGCCGCCTTCGAAGGTATTGTATACCTTTGTGGCGTGAAAACTCATGACGGACAGATCGCCGAAATTCAGGACAGGGACGCCACTGATCGTTACGCCGAAAGTGTGACAAGCATCATAGATCACTTTCAGGCCGTAGGTGTCTGCAATCTCTTTTATCTGCTGCACGGCGCAAGGATTGCCGTAGACATGTACGGGTAGAATGGCTGTGGTTTGCGGCGTGATCGCTGCCTCAATTTTCTCAGGGTTAAGATTACAGGTATGTTCTTCGATATCTACAAAGACAGGTTTGATGTTGTTCCACCACAGCGAATGCGTCGTCGCGACAAAGCTGTACGGGGTAGTAATCACCTCGCCGGTAATCCGAAGCACTTGCAGGGCTGTCAGGAGGGCCAAGGTGCCATTGGAGAACAGGGATATGTATTTCACGCCTAAATATTCGCACAGCGCTTGCTCCAGGGCGCGATGATATTTGCCGTTATTCGTCAGCCATTTGCTATCCCAGATGTCTTTCAGGTATTCTTGAAATTCTTCCAGGGGGGGCAGATAGGGGGAAGTCACCAGGATTGGTTTTTCCGATAGCGAGTTCATGTCGTGAAAACCTTCCTCGCTGATCTATCCAAGACGATCAGCTTAATGTACGTGTAGCTATCCAAATGCGACAATTCCGCAAAGCCCACTGTGAGCAGCGCGCCAAGAGCCACTTGAGCGATCAATTCGTACAGGTACGGCATCTGCATAAAGTATCCAGCCAGATAGACAATCAGCGCCACAGAAACCGCCAGGACAAAGGAGGGGAGTACATCTCGGATTTGCTGCCAGGAGGCGTAGCCAATGAATTTGCCCGACCAGTAGCTGTTGAGAAAATAGGCAATCAGCGTGTTTACCATCATGCCCAGGATCATCGCCTTGACTCCAAAAACAATACCGACTATAATTGTCGGAATGGCTAACAGCCTCTTGATGACCTCCAACCTGAAAAACAAGTCGCTGCGCCCCTGGACAGTAAGCATATTCAAATTCAATGAGTGTAAGGGATAGAACATACCGACCAGACATAAGAGCTGTAAATACACAATAGAGGGCCGCCATTGCTCGCCCAGCAAACCGAGCATCACAGGCTCGGCGACCGCCGCCAGCCCCAACATGAGCACGAAGGCGATCAACATCGTGCTTTTGATCAGCCTGCGGTAAGCAGCGAGCAGTTTTGGAATATCATCCTGTATGACTGACAGGACCGGATAGCTGACGCGCTGAACAATCGAACTGAGATTTTGTGAGGGAAAACGTTTAAATTCATCCGCTCGGGTGTAGTAGCCCAACTCTGCTGCTGAAAAATAGCGACCAATAATCAGTACATAGATATTCTGATAAATCGTATTAAGCAATCCGCCGGCCATTAGTTTGGAACCAAAAGAAAACATCTCCTTGAATGAATCTGAACTAAAGATCAAAGCGGGCCGCCAACCGTTCCAAAGCCAGAGGAGCACACCCTCCACAATGGATCTGGATAGTGTCGTTGCGACCAGACTCCAGACACCGTAGCCGGCCAGAGCCATCGAAATCCCGACCGCGCCTGAAACGAATGCCGCAATGATCGAGATCCTCGTCTGTAACTTGAAGTTGATCTCTTTGGTGAGTTGCGCTTGCTGGACAATCGCCAACCCGTTGGAAATCAGCAACAGCCCCAACACCGGGATAATAGCAGCAAGTTGTGGTTCCGCAAAAAAACGCGCAATCAGGCCGCTGCCCAAACTCAATAGCAGATAGAGGCCCACACTGACCAGCAGGTTGAAGTAGAAGACCGTAGAGAAATCAACTTGCGTGCAGTTCTGTTTTCTAATCAACGCCTGTTTGAAGCCACTGTCAATGATAGACTGCGATACAGCAACAAAAACCGTGGTCAAACCGATGAGTCCGAACTCACGAGGGGTGAGCAGGCGAGCCAGGATGATATTGACAACGAAAGTGATGCCTAGCTTGGCAGAGTTGTCTACAAAACTCCAGAAAAGCCCGGAAACCGTTTTTTGCTTAAGAGACATGAATCTATATCAGGACAAGAATCGCGCCAGGCGCGCGACCTCATCGAGACATGCTCCGGTCTGCTGATCTACTGCCACACACGCGCCACGTTCATCCATCCGTGTCACCACCTGACCGCATGCATAGAGGTTGTTGCCCAGTTGCGGGGCATCCAGGATGCCCAACTGTACGCTTTTCGCCAACGTTTCCGCATCAGTCAGTGGATCGGCGACCCCTTCGGCGGCAATGGCTTGGATGGCGCGCAAGGTAACTTTTGCTTCGGAGATTAACTCCTGCTTGCGGGCCTGGATGGCTGAATCCTGTACCATGTCCGGTTGCCCGCGAAGCGCATTCTCTATCGCCCGATGAGCCAATTTACACGACTCGATCACATCTTCTGCTATAGCCGCGTGATCAGCCTCGGTGTAGCCTACCACATGCACGATGTGCGGTTTCAGCGCCATCTGCAAATAGACGCTCGTTGCCAGATGCGCACGGGCTAAATGGGCGTCAACCGGATAGCTCAGTAACCCGGTGCGGGTTTGTCGCCAGATACGAAAATCTGGCCCGGCCAAAGGCGTAATCATTTCTAGAATCGCAAGCATTTTGGCAAGGTCCATCGCGTCCGAATGGCCGGGCGGGCTGTTGAACATGAATTGAGCGATGTAATCCCGCACACCAAAGGCGCGAGCATTATAGGCCGCCAGATACGCAGAAGTCACGAATACAACATCCGGCGCATCGCGCATCCCCCAGTGATGAGGCTCGTTCAACTCCACAGGGATGCCCTGCTCACCATACCAGGTCATCAAGGCTTGATGCTCTCGAATGGAGCCCTCCAAATCCCAAGGGCCTCGACCGTCCATCTGATTGAACCAAAACAACGGAATTGCCGCCCATGCGTTATGTATAGTATCAACATACAACTCGGCTAGGGGAATGAAATCATCTGTACCGGTATAGGTGCGCATGAGGGGGTAATTGCCTCTGCGGCTTGCCGCGTAGAGGGCGCGAAAGTCATCTGCGCGGCGCACCGGAACGCCACCTGCGCCACGCCGGCGCGGATCCTGTCGTTCAGGATGAAAAAAGTTCTCTTGCGCGTCCTGATCTGTGCCTAGAGAGACAACGTCTAGTACACGCGCCTCAGCGATTTTTTCTATGCCTACCTTCGTCGCTTCCATAGTCGGTAGGCCAAAATGATGCCGAATAAGCGGAAACGGCGCCTTCCAATGAATACGATCCATCAGAGACTGCGGGGGGACGCCCGAGTCAGCCACACCTCTCTCATCATTGCGCAAGAAGGCCAAGACCTGATCCGAAAGCTCGGTCCCGTCAAAACACACTTCAAAAAAACCCAACCTACGGGCACGCTCAGCCACGGGGGGGGTACCACCAAACACGAAACGAACACCCTGAGAACGAAGACTATCCGCTTCCTCAGCGAACTCTGCCAGAAGAACCTCGCCATTTTCAGGCGTCAGACGATATGAGACCCCGACGAGGTCCGCTTGTTCGCGTCGTGCAGCATCAAGGATTTCGGTCGCAGATACGGCTGGTCCCAAGAAAACGGTGCGCCAACCAGCAGCTCTGGCTAGTCGAAGAAAGTTCGAAACGCCAGCAACATGCACGCACTCCCCTAATGCTCCGGCGACAACAGTTTTTGTGTTATTCATATCGCATCACGATCCAGCCACCGCACCTAACGCCGCCACCAACCGCGTCGCAGCGCGTCCATCCCATAATTCCGGACGTGGTGCCACTCTGCTGCCGGTGGGCGTCACGATTGCGTCGGCCAATGCCTCCTGTGCCGCAGCTATCAGGTCGGCCGCCCGGCTCGCCACCAGCCGGTTCGTGCCATTCGTGATCGTCACTGGCCGCTCAGTATTGGGTCGCGCCGTCAAACATGGCACCCCCAAATAGGTTGTCTCCTCCTGCACCCCGCCCGAATCGGTCAGCACCAGGCTGGCGTGCGTCTCCAGGGCCAGGAAGTCCAGGTAGCCCAACGGCTCCAGGAATTGCAGATTGTGGGTTGCGGGCTGCAAATTGAGCCGGGCCAAGTGCTGGCGGGTGCGCGGATGTACCGGGAAAACTACCGGAATCTCCCGGCTGATCTGGCACAATGCGGTCATGATTTCGCCGAACGTAGAAACATCGTCCACGTTTGCGGGACGATGCAACGTCACCAGGACGTAACGATCCACCGCCAGACGCTCTCGCCACTGGGGCCAGCGCGCCTCGGCCTTAGGCAACAACTGCACCAGCGTGTCAATCATGGTGTTGCCCACGAAGCGGATTTTCTCTTCCGGGATACCCTCGCGACGCAAGTTTTCGTTGCCACTCGGCTCGGTCGTGAAGAGCAAGTCGGCCAAGTGGTCGGTCAGGATACGATTGATCTCCTCCGGCATCGTGCGGTCGCCTGAGCGCAGGCCAGACTCGACATGCGCCACCTTGACGCCCAACTTGCTCGCCACCAGCGCACACGCCACCGTCGAGTTAACGTCGCCGGGCACGACCACCCAGTCAGGCTTGTAGTCCAGCAGCACCGGCTCGAACCGCTGCATGATCAGGGCCGTCTGCTGGGCATGCGAACCGGAGCCGACTCCCAGGTTCACATCCGGTTGTGGCAGCTCCAGCTCATCGAAGAACACTTGCGACATACTGGCATCATAGTGCTGGCCGGTGTGGACGAGGATCTGTTTGTAGTCGCCGGGATACTGCGCCATCTCGCGGATGATCGGCGCGATCTTCATAAAATTGGGCCGTGCGCCCATGACGTGGAGGATACGTTTCAACCGCTAACTCTCCGCTAACACTCGAAGCATATGACCGATCCCCTGTAGCGATCTCCGCCCACGGCAAGTCGCGCTATTGCGGCCACTCCGTCACCAACACGATGGCATCCGCATCGGCGATTGCATCCAGCGCGGTCTCGCAATCGCCGATTGCCCAGGTCACCGTACTCCGCCGTGGTCCGGGTTGGCGCAAGGGAATTGTCCGCGAGAATCTCGCACCATTGCCCGTAGACCAAACAGATGCCGCTGAGAGTTCCGTATCTGCGGCAGGACATCAATATCATCAGGCGAGCTGCAGCTCATGCGCGTGTTCAGCCGACACAGGGCGAAGCAAGTACTCCAGGACCTCAGCCTGCATCCGCTCGATCTCCAATCTGTATCCGCTGGTGACCGCGCCGAACTCCTCGGAACGCGCGGTCCCGCGTAATTGCGCCAGCCAATGTTGAAACTGCTCGATCCGCTGTTTGGTCACCTTTAGTTCGTGATCGTTGGCAATCATCATACCCTTACCTCGACAATCCCACGCTTCGATCCGTCTCGTTTGATCCGCCAATAACTGACAAACTCATCAATCGTCCCTTCGATCAACAAGCTGGGTCTCACCCAGAAGATGCTGGCCCCATAGCGCGCTTGTGCTGTGGCATGATCGAACAAGCCCCTGGCCTCGATTGAGCAACTCTCCACTCGGAAATTATCTTTCATAACCAGGATGATGTCAACATCATTAGGCGCCGATTTTTCCGTCACATAGCTTCCGAAGACAATCAAGCGATCCAGATAACCAGTTCGCATGGCCAGAGTATGGATATGCAACAAACGCCTGGTAACCAGCTGGCGTTGTTCTGAACCGGAGCCAAAATACTCGATGAGCTCATCCAACGTAGCCGGATAGACCCCCGGAGGTAGATCACCGAATTCATTGGTTAGAGGTAACATCGTCGGTTCCCATACTCAGGATCGGATCCTTCCCGGCACCGGCCCCCTGGCGTCCCCAACTCTAGCGCCCTACCCCCAAATACTCGAACCCCAGCGCCGCCAACTTCGTACGCGGCAAGAAATTGCGTCCGTCCAGAATCAACGGCTGCCGCATCCGGCCCTTGATCTCCCCCCACGGTAAGTCGCGATATTGCGGCCATTCCGTCACCAACACGATCGCCCGCGCATCTGCAGTTGCATCCAGCCCGACCCCGCAATGACCAATGCCCATCGGCGCATCCTACAGATCATCGCTTTCGGACTTGAAGCGCCGGCCCGGTCAAGCAGGCGTGCGCCAGGCGGTGCAATGAGGCCATCCATGATCACCATGAAACGGCAGTCCAGGTACTCATCGGCCGATTATGCCACACCGCGGAGATAAGTCAAATCTGGGTTGCCGGCCGGGCTGGCGCAATGCTTGCCATGAATGGCCGTGCCCAACCTGCCGGTCGGCGCAACTACACCGCCGCACCCGTTCACGCGGCCAGCAGCGGCGCAACCGCCACCCCTTCGCGGCGGGCAATCTCGATGAGTGGGCTGCTCCGGTCGTCGCGCCACTGGCGTTCGCCAACCGCAACCGGCTCGATGCGACTATCAGTGGATACACGTAATTCCCAAAGCAGGTCTATGCGCTGCGGATTATACGGCTCATCGAACTCCGGGGCAATGATCAACACGTCCACATCGCTATCGGGCCGAGCGTCACCCCGCGCATACGATCCAAACAAGATGCCTTGCTCCGCCTGAATGCCTGAACGTCGCACCGCCGCCAGATACCCCGCGACCGCTTTTACAACTGACGCTTCAGCCATTGGAACAGCTCTCCTGCCAGCTTCAACTCGGCACGCGCCACGTCCTTGTCGGGTGGCGGAGGCAACAGATCCGGATAACGCCCTTCAATCTGATACCGATCAAAGCGTGCCAGAAAGACGCGCTGCTCCTCGCTATAGGCCAGACCTGTTCGTTCAGCCAGACGCAAAAGCGTGTGGCGGCGAAGCAATCGGCGCAATTTTCATGAAGTTGGGCCGTGCGCCCACGACGTGGAGGATCTTCATTGCCACGAATGACACCAACCTTCCACGCCACGAATTACACGAATTTTCACTAATTATTATCTTTTTCGTGTCAATTCGCGCAATTCGTGGCGAAGCCTTCCCTCAGTTCGTCTGGCGATAGATCTGCCGCAGATCCTCCGGCGTGCTCACCCGCTTCAACCCCTCATGGATCGCGCGCAGCAGGTACACGTCCTCGATGCGGCCGATCTCTGGCGACAGACGTAGCCCATCGGCGCCCCACTTCAACTCCAGGCCCAGCGTGATCCCGTCCAGCAAGCCCTGCCGCTGTCCCTGCTGGATGCCCTGCTGCAGGCCTTGCTGGATGCCTTGCTGGATGCCCTGCTCCATGCCTTTCTTGATCCCAATCCGCTCAACACTCGTCACGTATGGCATACGCTTTGCCTCCTCATACTCGACTATCTCCTGCCAGAGCGCTTCTTCCAATGCCTCCGGGAGTCCCATCACCCAGTCAATGAACCGGAACAGGTTCAAGATATCTGCCCGCGCATAGCCCTGTTCATACAAGCGGCGCAGCAACTGCCACTTGGCCGCCTTGCGCTGTTCAGGGTCGTCCTGCGTCTCCTGCGCCCGCAAGTGCGCCATCACCACCACGGCGAATGGGTTGCGGCTGGCCTCCAACTCGGCCCAGTGCATCCGGTAGTCCAGTAGCTTCACCGTCGGGAAGTGCAAGCCGACCTCGCAACCCCACAGCTCATAGCTAAACCGCGCTGGCCGCCAGTGCGCCCGCTCATCGCCCAACACCGCCAGGCTCGCCACCCGCCGCCGGTAACGATCATACAACCGATAGTTGTAAACGTACATGCGCTCGGCGAACGCCGGGTCTTCCTGGCTCTGCACCTCGACATGCACCAGCACCCAGGCTTCCGCGCCATCCTGGCGCCATACCTGCACCAACTTGGAAGCGCCCCCCTACCCCCCAACCGTGGGGGAACCGCTCACCCCCAAAATTGGGGGCCGGGGGGCCGCGGCGTCACCTGCCGCAGTTCTTTGTCCAGGAACACCGGCGCGCGGCCCCAGTCAATCTCCGCGTGCGCTTGCGGCAGGAACAGCGCCAGACACTCACGAAAATAGCGCTCCAGCACCTCTTGCCAGGGATTATCGTAGTCCGCCCGCGGCTGGCTCATGGCAACCTCATCTTACCACCAGATGGGATCCTCGACAACTATTGTCCAGTACCACCGGCTCGAACCGCGGCATGATCAGCGTCGTCTGCTGTATGTGCGACTCGGAACTGATCTCCAGGTGTACATCCGGCATGGGTCGTTCTAACTCGTCGAAAAACACCTGCGCCATGCTGGCGTCGTAATGCTGGCCGGTATGCACCAGGATCTGCTCGAACTCGTCTGGATACTGTGCCATCTCGCGGATGCCTGTGCTGAGCGGCGTCCTGAGCCTGTCGAAGGGTGGAGTCAAAGCAATCGGCGCGATCTTCATGCAATTGGGCCATGCACCCACGACGTGGCAGAGCTTCATCAGTTCGTCTGGCGGTAGATCTGCCGCAGTTCCTCGGGCGTGCTCACCCGCTTCAACCCCTCATGGATCGCGCGCAGCAGGTACACGTCCTCGATGCGGCCGATCTCTGGCAGCAAACAACTCGATCACATCCAGCGCGGGGACTCGCGCACGTCGTCAAGGTTTCTGAATCTGGCACATCGGCGCTCATGCAGGTTGAGGCATTGGCCGCCACTCACTGTGCCATGACGCGTCCGGTACATCAATCAGCGTCATGCTGGTCTCCGGTTCGAACGGAACTTGGGTAGCTAACATATCTTGCGCGCCGATCTGGAGTGACTCGAGCAACTTTCGCTTTGTCCTTTCCTGCGCGTTGACGCCAGGCAAATCAACTAACCACCCGATCCACCATCCATCGCTTTGTTTTATGACTGCACGGTATTTCATGGTCTACCTCACGAAAGGCACATCCAGGTCCTTACAAATCTTACGCGCCAGGTCGTCTACAATCTCAGTGTGGCGCGGGATTTGCGTCTTGCGCTGTCCCCGCTGATAAATGCTGTGCCGGCTGCCTTCCCGCACCAACTCGGCGCCGTGGGCGATCAAATGCTTGATGAGTTGATTGCGTTTCAAGAAGACAGACTCTCACCTGGGTTCTACTGCGAGGCGGCCAAGCCACGGTTATCCTCGCGCCGCAACGCACATGCCACCATCGAGTTCATGCCGGATCGCCTTGATCAGGCCAACACCCACGACATCGCCTGTGCTATGACACGTCACCGGTATAGCGCGTTTACTACCGTCGGGCAGTAGCCGAATCCAGAAGCGTTCGCTCCCCTTGCCTGGCTTGGGATCTTCGTCAACGCCATAGTGCTGCGCCAATTCGAGAAGGGCGCGATAGCGGGTCGGCTGATCCACAGCTCAGGCTCCCACCAAGGCGCATTCGACACCGGAAAGGATGGCTGGTAAATGCCAACCGTTGGCGCCGGGTCTGTAAGGGTGTGCCATTGGGAGGAGCCGCCAATACTCGGCCGGGGCCGGGACGAATAACTGGCCCCAATCGCCCGCTTCCTGAGCATAAGCCGCCTGTACCTCTATTGCATCCAGCAGATTCTTAAAGGCATCCAAAGGCGTCTTCCCCTGGGCCACCAGGTCGAATTCCAGGCAGTGTGCAACATACCAGGTCTCTTCAGGGTACAATAACAAATGAACGGTCAGCGCCATCATTTCAATCCCCCCTGATCATCCGCGATCTATCTCCGCCCCCAATCGCACATCTCATACATCATGCATGATCGGCGCGATCTTCATGAAGTTGGGCCGTGCGCCCACGACGTGGCGGATCTTCATTGCCACGAATGACACCGACCTTCCCTGCCACGAATTTGCACTAATTCATCTTCCCCTTGCCACGAATTTCACGAATTCTCACTGATTATTGTTTTTTCGTGTCAATTCGTGCAATTCGTGGCGAAGCCTTCCCTCAGTTCGTCTGGCGATAAATCTGCCGCAGCTCCTCGGGCGTGCTTACCCGCTTCAACCCCTCGTGGATCGCGCGCAACATCAGCACGTCCTCAAAGCCGACGATGACAACCATGCAGTCAGGCGGTTTCCCACGCCTGGGCGCGCATGCTCAACGCCTCCGCAAACCTGGGCCATTCGTGTAGCGTCCAGGGATCGAAATCGGCGCCGTTGGGCCATACCAGCGTTCGTACCTCTTGATCCAGATACACTTGGTTGAATAGCTGGAGTTCCCGCAGCGGGCCGAACATCTCGCCATATAGCACAGGTTCCAGATTGACAATTTGCTCTACCCCATCGTCAAACGCCACGCGTAAGGCATAAGGCCCCACAATGGAGAAGTCGGTCACATCGCACAGTGGATGGTTCATACAACCTCCTATGCAAGGCTCTGAATCTTCGCTGGCTTCTTGCCTTGCTCTACAAGACGCCAGTTTTCCTTGAGTTGCTCTTGATACAATTCGGCCCACGCCTCCACCAGGCGCTGCTGTCGGATAGGCAGCGCGCCGGCCAGTTGCACAATCGGGTCAATTCCATAGACCGCCTTGTATTCACCGTATCGAACGTGAAAATGAGAAACCGAGTGCGGATCACCGGCTTCCCAATACATGCTGACGATGAGCCCCAAGAAGCGCTAAATCTCCGGCATAGACCACTCCCCGTCCAGTAAATTCCACGATCGTCAATTCACCCTACCGCGGCTTCCTTCCGCCCTCGTGTCTCGCCAAATCCTCGACCACCATTGACATCTCCCCCGCAAGCCGGCCCTGAGCGGCGTCGAAGGGTCCACGCTATCCACTGACGGCGCGTTGAAGCCTGTCCTGAGCTCGCCGAAAGAAAATCCGCCACCATCAGGCTGAAGATGGGCTGTCCCTTGGCCTTCAAGCCTGTCCTGAGCAACGTCGAAGGGCCCCCTCGTAGAGCACCGTGGCCTCTGGATCGGCCACACCTGCACTGCACCGCAGGTGCAAGTGTCACCAGCCTGCCATACAACGCCGCCTGGCGGAACCGCTTATCATCCTGAGCGCAGTCGAAGGACGCGATGCGCCAACTGCGCCTCCGTCGGCTCCACCCCCTCGGAGTCCGGCTTGCGGGAGATCAGCGCCTGGTCACCTTGTCAGGATGATCCCCCCTGCGCCTCACCCCCTTTCGTGCCGTCCTGCCCCCACCGCGGCCCGAAATCTTACAGATTGTGAGACGAGTTTTGTAAATAGGGTCGAGTAACTCGACTTTCCCCCCCATACATACCGCGTAAAGCCAGCATCTCGCACCTCCGCACCCATACACCGTGCCGACCCAAGAACCCCGCGGCGGCCGGTCACCATCCCGCGCGGGTTGCTCCAGGTTTCAACACCGTCCGGCCAGGCGCCGCGCGCCATGCCCGCCCTCCGCCTCAAATCTGCCACGCATCCACACCGGTTGTTTCGCCACGAATTACACGAATTTGCACGAAGGTCTTCTTGTTTTTCGTGTCAATTCGTGAAACTCGTGGCGAGAGCTCCGTTTTGACACGAACACCACGAATTGACACGAAAGTCTCTCTGTTCGTGTCAATTCGTGCAATTCGTGGCGGAAGTTGCCCTTTCGCGTGCGAGTGCGCGCGCTTCACAGTTGGACCGTGTGCCCACGACGTGGCTGATACGTTGCGTCATCTGTTAGTATACCACAAAAGATCGCAGCTCCTCCCGGTTCTCCAATCGTTGAAAAATCGGATAGGGGACATCCAGATGAATGATCGGCTCTGGAATCGCCTTACCCAGCAGCAGGAAAACCTCGAAGAAGCCCTCTTTGACCGCTTCCAGTTCCCGGCAAGCCATGTCCGGCGTTTCCCCAAACGCTTTGCAGCCCTTCAGCAGCGGGACGTAAGCGCAGTAACCTCCCGTCATGCGCTCGATCTGCATCGGATAATCCAAGGCCATATAGTATTCCTTACTCTTCCCCATAATTAACTCCCAGCAGATACAAGGCTCTCAGCGCCTCCTTGACTTGATACTCCGGTAACGCGCCATGCCCTTGCACCAATACCACAATCTGCTCTAATGCCACGTGGTAGTAGATGTGGTGACTGCTGCCGCTCTTGGGCTGCCTTTCGGCGAAGCCGGCATCCAAAAGCAACTGCCGGACATCAGCGAAGATCGCGTTCCGCGGATTACTCTTGATCTTTTGCAGTAGCTTATCTTTGCGAGTCATTCGTCAAACTCAGCCATTTTGCGTCGGGGCGCTGCGCCATCTCCCGCCCGATCGGCGCGATCTTCGTGAAGTTGGGCCGTGTACCCACGATGTGGCGGAGCTTCATCAGTTCGTCTGGCGATAAATCTGCCGCAGCTCCTCGGGCGTGCTCACCCGCTTCAACCCCTCGTGGATCGCGCGCAACATGTGTACGTCCTCGATCGGGCCGATCTCCGGCAGCAGGCGCAGTCCATCGGCGCCCCAGCGCAGCTCCAGGCCCAGGGTGATCCCGTCGAACAGCCCCTGACGCCGCCCCTGTTCTATGCCCTGTTGGATGCCTTGCTCCATCCCTTTTCGCATCCCGATTCGTTCACCACTCGTCACGTATGGCATACGCTTTGCCTCCTCGTACTCGACTATCTCGTGCCACAATGCTTCTTCCAATGCCTCCGGCAATCCCATGACCCAGTCAATGAAGCGGAACAGGTTCAAGATGTCCACCCGCGCAGTGCCCTGCTCGTACAGCCGGCGCAACAACTGCCACTTCGCCGCCTTGCGCGCTTCGGGGTTCGCCTGTGTCTCCTGCGCCCGCAGATGCGCCATCACGACCGTGGCAAACGGATTTCGACTCGCTTCCAACTCCGCCCAGCGCGCCCGATAATCCAGCAACTTCACCATCGGAAAGCGCAAGCCGACTTCGCAACCCCACAACTCGTAGCCGAACCGTTCTGGCCGCCAGTTTGCCCGCTCATCTCCCAACACCGCCAGGCCTGTCCTGAGCTTGTCGAAGGGCTCGCCACCCGCCGCCGGAAGCGATCGTACAAACGATAGTTGTAGACGTACATCCGCTCGGCGAACGTTGTGTCTTCCTGGCTTTGCACCTCGACATGGATCAGCACCCAGGCTTCCGCGCCATCCTGGCGCCACACCCGCACCAGCTTGGAAGCGCCCCCCTACCCCCCAACCGTGGGGGAACCGCTCACCCCCAAAATTGGGGGCCGGGGGGCCGCGGCGTCACCTGCCGCAGCTCCTTGTCCAAAAACACCGGCGCGCGGCCCCAGTCAATATCTGCGTGCGCTTGCGGCAGGAACAGCGCCAGGCACTCACGAAAATAACGCTCCAGCACCTCTTGCCAGGGATTATCGTAGTCTGCACGCGGCCGGCTCATGGCAACCTCATCTTACCACCAGATAGGATCCTGGACAACTGTAGTCCACCACCGGCTCGAACCGCGGCATGATCAGCGCCGCGTGCGACCCGGAGCTGACATCCAGGTGTACATCCGGCATGGGCAGTTCTAACTCGTCGAAGAACACCTGCGCCATGTTGGCATCGTAATGCTGGCCGGTATGCACCAGGATCTGCTCGAAGTCGCCGGGATGCTGCGCCATCTCGCACATGCCTGGGCTGAGCGGCGTCCTGAGCCATCACGCGTCCCGCTCTGGCCGGTCTCCGATAGAATGCCCCTGTGTTTGGGCACCGAGCCAGTTCGCGTGTTGTTCCGTAATTACAACACCATCCGGCCAGGCGCCGCGCTCCAGGCCCGCTCTCCGCCTCAAATTTGCCACGCATAGTCACCAGTTGTTTTGCCACGAATTACACGAACTCTCACTAATCTTCTTTTTCTTTGCCACGAATTACACGAATTTTCACTAAGGTTTTTCTTTTCGTGTCAATTCGTGCAATTCGTGGCGAAAATCAACGTCCTCTTTGCCACGAATTACACGAATAGGATGTACGATGTAGCAGGCACGGATGATCCCAGGCTCATCTTCTCAGTCAAGGAGTGTCAGCAACTCGGCAGGCGTGATATCAGCATCCCTAAGAATCTTACGTAGCAGACCCCGCCCGACATCCTGGCCGGCATGAACAGGCACTGTCACCACTCTCCCGTCAGCGTGCTTAAGGCGCGCATGGCTGCCTGTCTGTCGCTGCATCCGGAAACCCGCCTGCTCTAACGCGCGGAGCACCTGGCGGGCGGTGAGCATGGGTAGGGTGCCCATCAAGCCAGCACTCGCTGCACGCCGATGAACTCGGTTGGGGTGTACGTTGGCTTTTCCGCAAGGCACAGGGCAATGACGTCTCGCATGTTCGCCATCAACTCATCAAGGGTCCCGCCCTGGCTATAGCACGCGCGCAACTGGGGCACTTCGCCCACGTAGAAACCATCCTCATCACGCTCGATGACCACGTAGAACTCGGGGCGATCCTGGTTCATGGAAATACGCTCCTGCGATTTTCGTCTGCCTTCGGTGCGCGGACATCCGCCGCGCCGATTGCTCTTCAACCAACTATGCACGTCTTGACGGAAGAACTCGGCGGGGTGCTCACGGTTCGCGCGGATGCCGCCCGCGCGTGCCGCCAAGTGAATGATGATGTCTGGCTTGCATTCAGCCAGCGCACGGCGGATGTCGTCCAATTGCCGCAGAGCCTGTCCTGCGAAGTCCCCGACCAAAGGGAGCGGGGAGCGCAGTCGAAGGATCATAGCGGTCACGATCTACGACCGCGATCTGGGTTGCGCCGTGCTCGCGCAGCTTCGCCACCACGTGCCGACCCAAGAATCCCGCGCCGCCCGTCACCATCACGCGTCCCGCTCTGGCCGGTCTCCGATAGAATGCCCCTGTGTTTGGGCACCGAGCCAGTTCGCGTGTTGTTCCGTAATTCAACACCCTCCGGCCAGGCGCCGCGCTCCATGCCCTCGCTCCGCCTCAACTTCGCCACGAATAGTCACCGGTTGTTTTGCCACGAACACCACGAATTTTCACTAAATTCCCTGCTCCCTTTTTGTGTCAATTCGTGCAATTCGTGGCGAGAACTCTTCGTGGCAATTCGTGGCGGAGGTTTTCGCCTTTACTCGGCCAAGCGTGCGGCGATGTCTAGGCGACCGTTGCGGATCAGCATGGCGGCGGCATCAGTCCGAATGTCGCCAGCCCGGCGCTGCGCCGGAACGTCGCGCTCCCGCAAATGCGCCAGCATTTCATAGATACACACCCCTGCCAGTTCTGCGGCGCGCTCCAAAGTGACCTCGCGCCGGGTGTACAATCCGGCTGCGTGATCCAGCCTGGCCATATGGAGACCTTCGGATAGCAGCTTCTGTACCAGCCGCGGGCGGCTCAATGCATAGTAGCCGGACACCTCATCGAGCGCCTGGAGCACCGCCGCTTCAACCGGAATGCTCAACTTCTTGACCCTGATTGCCTCCATGATCCACCTGCTCCTGAATCAACCGCCCCAGCCACAACAACTCCGCCAGATCATCGGCGCGCATCCCCATGGCGGCTGCCAGCCGAGTGACCCTATCTTCGTACTCTCGCCCGTCAATGTGCTTCTTCAGCAACCCCTCCAACAACAACGTGTCACTGCCGCACAACGGAACCCGCAATGCTGCCGCTGTGGCGCGAGCATGGAATATCCTGCACATACGACTCGCCGCGATTCAGCGCGGCCACCTTGCGGCCGTCCACGTCAATGCCAGAGCCTGTCCTGAGCCGCAGCGAATGTGACGGGGAAGCCCTTCTCCGCGAAGGCCACGACGAGGAGCAGTCCCACGTAGCCCAGGCCCACGACAGCCACGACCGCGGTGTGATCATGGATTTTGGCAAGAAGTTGGTCTTTCATAGCTGGCGATCGCCGTCGTTCTGTCTTACGGTGAATGGCACGGATTATCACCTCAGCTTGCGATCTTGCCAAACAATGGCCCCCCACGCGCCGGCCCTGAGCGCCGTCGAAGGCGCCGACCCTGAGCGCAGTCGAAGGGTTAGGGGGCCAGGGGAGCGGGCCCTCAATTCGTCCGCTGATAAATCCGCCGCAACTCCTCGGGGGTGCTGGCAACCTCGATCCCGTCTTGCACCGCCTGCAACAGCGCAATATCCTCGATCGGGTAGATCTCCGGTAAAAGCGCCGTGCCGGCCAGCCCATACTTCAGTTTCAGCCCCAAGCGGCTGCCCGCCAACAACCCGCGTTGCTCACCCCGCTGCTCACCAATCCGCTCGCCCTGCGCCAGGCCCTTCCGCATTCCAATCTGTTCGACGCTCGTTACGTATGGCATACGCTTTGCCTCCTCGTACGCGTGGATCTCCTGCCAGAGCGCCTCTTCCAACTCCTCCGGCAGACCCATCACCCAATCAATGAACCGAAACAGGTTCAGGATGTCCGCCCGCGCAGTGCCCTGCCCGTTCGACTTCACAGGGCATAAAGTCGTCCACAGATAATCCGGTTTCTCGGATGATCGCTCGCAGCGTTCCTTTGCGAATAGATTTGCCGCCATGATGTGGCACGGGGATGACTCGACCGTCGCTGTCCCGCACCCAGATCTCGTGTGATCCCTTCCCGTGGCGATATAATCGGAACCCAAGCTTGCGCAAGCGACGGGTGACCTCCTGATAGGTCAGCTCCCGCAACTCCGCCATCTCAAGCCACGCCCACCGGTAACGCCACAGTGAGTCGCGTGTTGGACGTGAAGGGTACCGTATCGAAGCCCATGGTCTCCTTACGCTCCGCGCGGTAGGCAGCGATCATCTTCACCACGTCAAGGCAGTTGAACATCGCCTCTTCCACCGTGTCACCCTCCGCAAAGGCGCCCTGGATGCTCGGCACGGAGGCGAGAAAACCATCATCGTTAGGTTCTATCACGACAGATACTAACATGGTTTTGGCATCAGTCATATCCCTGCTCCTCGATGCAGTTCAGGCATATGGAAGTCGCCTGTCATGCTGTGTCAAAATACTGCGCGTCGTGTATCAATGACGAGGCTCACTTGTTGTTTGATCGCCGCCCAATCATAACACGCATGATCCGTCACCACCACCGCGCAGCTGGCTCCGGCCAGCGCGGCGGCCAGGTCCGCCTCGCCGGCCATCTTGCAGCCGTTGTGGCAATGCACGCCACGTGGGGGTCATGATAGCGCACATCGGCGCCTTTCTGCCGCAGCAGATCAATCACATCCAGCGCCGGCGGCTCGCGCACGTCGTCAATGTCCTTATTGCGTAGTCCCGCATGTCGTTGGCGGGATACGCCACGCCCATCCCTTCGGGCCCAGCACGTTGCTCCCCTTGAGCAGCTTGCCGGCCTCGTTCAGCGCATCAATCACTTTCGCCACCCAGTACCGCGGCATCTCGCTGTTGATCTCGCCGGCCAACTGGATGAAGCGGGCGTTGTCGTTCAGCGTCGTGAGTTTCCAGGAAGGATAGAAGGGATCGAGGGGGATGCAATCCAGTCAGCGCACGCCTGCCGACAAAAATAGTCGACATCACCAGCTTCTCATGCATCCTCTGCCAGCTCGGCCAACAGCGCTTCGATCTCATCGAGTGTGACATCGCCCTTTTCGGGCTTTGCATAGATATAGAGCAGATAGCAGACTTCTTCGGCGGGATTGAGCGCGTAGATCACGCGGAAGCCGCCACGCTTGCCGGACTGCATATCGCTGCTCGCCCAGCGGATCTTCCACACCTCGTGCGCAAAACCAGGAATCGCATCACCGGCAGAGGGGTTCTCCTTGAGAACTGCAATCAGGCCGCGCAAATCTGCCGCAATGTGGCGGTATTTCCTTGCCAGTCGCTTGACGGCGCGGTCAAAGGCCCCGATGCTCTCAACCCGGTAGTTCATCGAGTAATTCCTGCACCGGTCGGGTCTGTCCCTGCCGTACCTCAGCTAACCCACGCTCGACCAGACGCTTGAAGATGGGCGATTTTGCCAATAACATCGTTTCCTTCGCGTCCGCAATCTGGTCTTGCATTCCATCCAAAAAAACCACCGCGACGAGTGATCGGGCGCCCTGCGGTGGCGCATCTAGCAGTTGAATCTTTCCTTCTTCGTACAGCCCACGTAACGTCAACATCGTACACCTCCATCGTCTTATTCTACACTTCAGACTCACTTGTCGCCTAATTGCCGCCCAATCATAACACGCATGATCCGTCACCACCACCGCGCAGCTGGCTCCGGCCAGCGCGGCGGCCAGGTCCGCCTCGCCGGCCATCTCGCAGCCGTTGTGGCAATGCATGCCACGTAGGGGTCGTGATAGCGGACATCGGCGCCTTTGTGGTGGATGCACGCCACGTAGGGGTCGTGATATACCAGGCGTACGCTGAATTTTCCGGCATGACCCGATGGGTCGGCCACTGGCTCACCGCAGAGGCGCAGAGAACGCCGAGAAGACCGCTATAAACCTCTGCGAACTCCGCGTCTCTGCGGTGAACCTGGAAATTTTGACGTGCGATTAGTATAGCGCACATCGGCGCCTTTGTAGCGCAGCAGTTCGATCACATCCAGCGCGGGGGACTCGCTCACGCGGTCAGCAGCGGCGCAACCACCACCCCTTCGCGGCGAGCGATCTCGATGAGCGGGCTGCTCCGGTCGTCGCGCCATTGGCGTTCGCCAACCGCCACCGGCTCGATGCGACTATCAGTGGATACACGTAATTCCCAAAGCAGGTCTATGCGCTGCGGATTATACGGCTCATCGAACTCCGGCGCAATGACCAGCACGTCCACATCACTATCGGGTCGGGCATCGCCCCGCGCATACGATCCAAACAAGATGCCCCGCTCTGTGTTGATACCTGAACGC
>Ga0351904_1077_pt1 | contig 18313 bp, 11 predicted proteins | sample BONcelHT113001E3_FD_205826 | JGI IMG/M metagenome (GOLD analysis project Ga0351904, IMG submission 205826) | Enriched cells from coal bed in the Powder River Basin, Montana, United States - BONCAT cells T11 rep1 HSBNCT.T11.300.1.E3 ...
CCGTGTCACCATCACCTGGGATCCGGCTCCGGGTGCCGATTATTACCAGATATACAGTTCATTCGACGGTGGATTACTGGAAGTGATTTCAGGACCAGGCTGGCTCCCTTTCCTCGGCAATTATAGTTTCGATGATGTTAATGTAGAAACCGGAATAACTTATACCTACTATGTGAAGGCTGCCTTAAATGTAGCAGGAAACAGGGCTTCAGAACTAAGCGATGGTGATACCGGCTGGAAAACATTTACCACTGCCCCTACCGCCAGTGCTACAGATGGAACTTACACCAACAGGGTGGCTGTGAGCTGGAATTCAGTCCCTGCCGCAACTCATTATGCCGTATTTCGCAGCACGCTTACCCACCCGCTAAATGCTGCCAATATTTCAGGTTGGCAAACCGGCACTTCTTTTGAAGATATGACTGCAACCACAGGAATTGTATATAATTACTGGATCAAAGCAGCCAACAATTCAAGCGGAACGAATGCGACCGGATTCGGACCAAAAGACAGCGGTTTCCGCAATTTTGTCCCTCCATCTTCGGTCACAGCCTCTGATGGTAATTATACCGGTTACACACTTATTACCTGGACCAGGCCGGCAGGCAGTCCATGGTCCAGGGTGTTCCGGAGTACAACCGACCCTCCGGTAGATGCCATTCCTGTAAGTTTTTGGTTAAATGGCAACATCTTTTCAGATACTTCAGGAATACCGGGCGAGTTGTACTACTACTATGTAAAAGCAGCCGGCAATGATACGCTTGCGGTGGTCAGCGATTTTTCAGCCTTCAACCGAGGTTACCGCCGGATTGAAGCTCCCGTGGTAACTGCAAGCCACGGCATTTACCCAAACAAAGTAGTAATTAACTGGGAAGCAGCACCGGGAGCTACCTATTACAGGGTAAGCAGAAGCCCTGTCGAAAACCCTGCAACTGTCACTAACCTGACTTCCTGGAGCAATACAATGAACTACGCTTATGAGAATCTCACAGCAGTTCAAGGCCAATACTACAACTACTATGTAACCGGCGCTATCAACAGTTCAGGTACACGAGCCGGTAATAGCGGTTCAGCAGTCGGGCTGGCCGATGGTTGCGGAAATTACATTGATAGTCCCGGATACAGAACAGCTTATTTCCATGGCACCACACTGGATATAACAGGTCGCATTATCAACGAAGGGCCTTATGCCCGGACAAACCCGGGTCAGATAGCACTGGCACTAGAGCTTAATTTACCCGACGGAAGTCCGGAATGTTTTCTGGGCACAATAGATATACCGGCACTTGGAGCCGGAGACTGGTACGACTATGAATTCACAACTGATCTGGTTGACATAGAGGGCTTCGGCTCCAACTACGGCGAAACATGGTACGTCGCCTGTTACACCTCATGGGACAATGCAAATTGCGACTCCAACCCATTCGATGATTATGTTGTCTGGAACGAACTTCCCTTTAACTATACAAATGCACTATTCGGCGTTTATAATGTGGGGCCTGGCGCCGAATTCCCGGATCTGAATTCTGTTGTAGCAGCCCTTCATACCCGTGGGATATCTGACAATGTGTTCTTCCATTTGAAGCCGGTCCTGTATCAGGAAAAAATTGTATTGAATCAGATAAACGGAACATCAGCCAATCGCACCATTACCTTCCGCACCGATCCGGCTTTCAGCACCCGGGCCGAGATCAGGGGAACGCCCTCGGAAACCGAAAACTATACCCTGCGGCTTAACAACAGCTCCTACCTCAGATTTGAAAACCTGCATCTGAGCACAGCCGGTTTTTCCAACTTCCAGTCAACCTATGGCAGGGTAATTGAAATAGGCGACGGATGCAACCACATTACCATCAATTCAAATTTGATAACCGCAAACACGGATGCGTCGTTCCGCAACGGAGATAATATCGCGATACATTCAGGAAACACATCAATTAACGAATTGGTAATCAGCAATAATGAGATTCTCTATGGGGAATTATCCATCAAACTTTACGGTAGCACGCAGCAAAGCCCGATTCAAAACCCGGTGATTTCCAACAATCAGTGTTCTGGTTTTCTAACGGGAGGGATCATGCTTGATAAGGTTAGCAATCCGACTGTGAACGGCAATATAATTGCGCAATATTCGCCGGCTGACTACGAACTTTACGGATTCTATTTTCTCAATATCAGCAACGGATTTCAGATTGAGGCAAATCAAATCCTGTTGAGTGGCAATGATATTATTATCAGGGGAATGCTTTTAATGGACATGAATATTGATTCACCGGAAGCCGGAATCATTGCCAATAATTTCATTTCACTGGGTGGCCAGCAATCGCTTGTTTACGGCCTCTATCTCTATAGATTTGACAATACCGGGATTCATCACAACAGCATCAATCTGTATGGTGAAGCCGGGGCGTTCTCAACTGCCCTGCTGTTCGACTGTCAGGCAGGATCTGCCTCGCTTAACAACACATTCCTCAACAATGTGGCGAACAACAGCCTTGGTGGTTACAGCATGATTTACAGCGAAAATGCTTTAGCCCGTGGCTTGTTTACCAACTGGAATTTCAACAACCTGAGAACCACAGGCCCCTGGCTTGCAATTCTTGCCAATAACGACCTGGGAACTCTTGCATCATGGAGTTCTGCTACCGGGTTTGATGTTAATTCCTTTTCCGTTGATCCTGAATTTACTTCGGCTACCGACCTGCATACCGCAAGTCCGATTCTTGACAATATGGGCACACCATGCATTGATGTAACCACAGACATAGATGGCGAACTCCGCTCATTGACGGCACCCGATATCGGTGCGGACGAATATTCAATTACAGGCTCAATTGCTTCTTTGGACATTAAGGTCTTTCTTGAAGGGGCGTATATTGGTAATGGATTAATGCACAATATGTTAAATGCTAATCCACAAATTATTCCCCTTGCTCAACCATACAATTTTGCTCCATATAACTACAATGGGGCAGAGGAAGTCAGTTCAATTCCAGTCGGGGTGGTTGATTGGGTACTTGTGGAATTGCGCGAAGCAGCTACGCCAGAGGTTGCACTTACACCCTTGGCAGGTTGGCCGAAAGCATTATTTCTGAAAGCTGATGGAAGTATCGTCGATCTGGATGGATTGGGCTTGCCACAGTTTGACAATCTTAACATTACCGGTAACCTTTTTGTAGTTATTCAGCACCGCAACCACCTTGATATAATGAGTGCAGCCGAGATGCCGCTTTCTGAGGGCATTTACAGTTTTAATTTCAGTACTTCATTAAGCCAGGCTTATGGAGGAGGCTCCGGCTACAAACAAATTGAAACGGGCGTTTACGGAATGGTGTGTGGTGATGCCAATGCCGACGGTTCAATATACGTAACAGATTTCACAAAATGGGCCATTGATTTTGGCATTACCAATGTGTATTCTTCTTCTGATGTTGATATGAATGGTGATGTTTATGTCATCGACTTTTCAAAATGGGCAACCAATTTTGGAGTTTCCAATCCTCTGTCAGGACAAAAAAGGATTATTTATAAGTCACAAGTGCCTGGAGTAAAATTTTAAAGTTTCTAACTGTTAAAAAATAAACACATGAAAAACGTAACAATCCTTTTGGTAATGCTGTTGCTTTCAGGTGAGCAGTATGCCCAGCAATTGCATTTTAGATTCGCAAATCCGAGTCTGGTGCCTTTGTCAGGTCAAAACTATCTTCAGTTTACTGTTCAGGTGAAATCTGATGTGGCGAATACATATTTATGGGCAGGTCAGGTGATACTGAATTTCAATAATTCTGCCTTTAGTAGTACATCTGCCACCGAATGGCAGGTAATTCGACAAGGTGTATTTGCCGGAATTAATTCATCTGACAATGGTAAATATACCCTATCCAGGAGTATTTCTGGCTCCCCAAAAGTTTACAATATTGCACTTACAGGAGATGTGTCTGTTGCATCAAACGGCCCGAATTCAACTGATTTTGCATTGATAGATCATGTAGATTGGATGGATATGGTAGTGATACGTGCCAGACTTTCTGATCTTACCGGAGATGCTCTTGCAGGTATAGATTTTATTGAAAGCGCTATGAATGGAAATCAACAGTATATTTCTGCACCCTCTACATATGTGAATTATTCTAACCCTAATTCTTATGATTCAAAGGATTTTCTTCAGGATTACACTGGAAGATTTTATTCGGCTTCTGTCGGATGGTCGCAAATCTTAACTGGAACCATCAATTGGAACGAAAATCTAAGTACCACTGTCTGGGATGGATCAGCCGCAATAACGGCTGACAATGAGGTCACTGCAAATGCAAAGAATCTCCTAATTAAAAATAATGCAGTTCTGACTATTTCACCAGATAAGTGGCTCAGCGTATCAGGAACGTTGACTAATGATATACCCACCGGCCTGATTATTGAAAGTGGAGGATCGTTGATTCATAATTCCAACGATGTGCCCGGAACCATCCAAAGGGAAATTACTGGCAGCAATAATCTGAGTATCTATAAATATCATCTGGTCAGCGTGCCTTTATCGCAAAGTGCAAATCCGGTCAGCGGATTGTTTATGGGGTCATATTTGTATGATTTCATTGAAAATCAAGGTACAAACGGTTTATGGAATCCTTTGGGGACGCCAATCAATACCCCTCTTAATGTAAACAGAGGATATATGATATATTATCCTGAAGAATCTATTACCTATAATTTTGTGGGGCCAATGCGAAACGGCAGTATAAGCCCCGAATTGAGTTTTACAGATTCTGATCATGGTTTTAATCTGGTTCCCAATCCATTTCCATCGGCAATTGACTGGACATTGGCCGCGAAAAGTAACCTTGCAGATGCATTCTGGATATGGAATTCTGAATCAAGTAATTATGGTGCATTCGGCACTGAAACAGGTATCGGAACAGTCGGTATTTCGAAATACATTTCGTCAGGGCAATCATTTTTTGTAAGGGCAGTCAACTCAAACCCATCATTAATCATTGCAAATAATAGCAGGGTTCATTATCCCCGGAATTTTCTTAAAAACAATGTTGAGAATTCAGGCTTATTGCGCTTAAATGCAATCGCAAATAATCTTCAGGATGAAATTATTGTCGCATTCAAAGATGGATGGAGCAGGGGAGCCGACAACGCGGATGTTGATAAAATGTTTGGTTCTGATGAAGCTCCGCAGTTATATTGTTTAAATTCTGAATATAAAAAGTTAAGCATTAATGCAATGCCTCCTTTAGAAGAAAAGACAACAATTCCTTTAAACTTTTCTTTGAATGTTGATGCTGAAGTTACTTTTACAGCAAGTGCAATAGAATCATTCCCTGAAAGTACAAGTATTTACCTTGAGGATAATTTCCTAAGCACTACCATAGATTTACGAACAAATCCGGTTTATACCTTTAGCCATTTCGAAGGGATTGCTGAAAATCGTTTTCAGCTGATTTTTGATGATGCTACTATTGGAACAGAAGATATCGGAGTTTCGGGAGGTAGCATCTACGTGCATGACGAATTCATTTTTGTTGATATTCCAGACATGCAACAGTCAAAAGCTTTAATCTCTCTTTACGATGCAACAGGACGGCTGTTGCATAATTTTACTGAGGTTCTGCATGGGCAGATTAAAGTGCCTGCTCCCAAAGTAAAGGGCGTTTATATTCTTCGCGTCTCAGGTTCTTTAATAACTTTTACCGGGAAATTGATAATAAATTAGAAATTATGAATCGGGAGATCTCCTGATTTATTAAAAAAACTTTGTTTTTGTTGTAAAAAAATAATAAACATGAAAAAGTTAAATAAAGTAATACTGGTTCTCGGTTTCCTGCTTTTAAGCATTAATGCCATCTCTCAAGGTCCGCCACCACCGCCACCACCTGATCCATCCGGCTCAGGAAGCAATGGTCCGGTTGGGGGAAATGCTCCTTTAGGAGAAGGCATGGGAATTCTGTTATTTCTTGCGGCTGCTTACAAAGGTCTAAAATATTCAAAGTTCACCAAAGATAGCTTGACAGACAGCGAATAGGAGGCATTAAAGAGGGTGGTTTGGTTTCCGTCCCAAATACCCGTCTATTACCCAATGCGCCAGATAGATAATTGGTGTAAGTAAAATGGCAAGTGTCACTTTGTAGGTATATTGTATCAATCCTACTTGTAACACCTGATCCATACTCCAGTTTCCGAGAAGGTAAAAAGCAATAAACAGAATAACAAAGCTGTCGATCAGCTGCGATATTACTGTGGAGCCGGTTGCCCGAAGCCATAGTTTTTTGCTGCCGGTGAGTTTCTTGAGATAATGAAAGGCATAAGCATCAATAAGCTGACTGACAAGAAACGCTGCCAAAGAACCAACAATAATACCCATTCCTGCCCTGAAGATGCTGGTGTAAGCGTAATTGATGTCGAATGAATTTCCGGCAGGATCGGTGTTGTTGAGTCCGAGCCAGAAATCAGCGGGAGGGACTTCGGTACCAGCCAGCACAATAACAAAAGCCCAGGCAATCATTCCAGCGGTTATAAAACTTATTTTCCTGACTCCTTCGCGGCCAAAATACTCGTTGATAATGTCGGAAACTAGAAAAACCAACGGCCAGATGACCACACCCACACTCAGGTTAAGGTCGAGTTTCTGACCGCCAAAGAAAGGCAATTGAGCCGGCATCAGTCCAAGTAATTTCTCGAGAGAGAAAATCTTTACACCGGCAAACTCAGCTACCAGCGCATTGGTAAGAAAAACAGCAGATAAAACAAGATAAAGCTGCTGCTTTCGTTGGAAATTGTGTTCGGCTATCATAAGTCGCAGGAATTGAGTGTGAATCCGGGTGCTCAACAAACAAATGATAATACTTAAAGTTCAGGTTCGAAATAGTGCCGGGGTGTAAGTCACCCCGTGACTATTATGAGCCCAATGCAACAATCAATGCTCCGGTGATGTAAGCAATAACCCACCATGCGTAAGCATATCGCGAATATAAATGCAGCTTTTTGCTTACCGGGCTTGCCTCCTTTTTTATAAGCCATAGTTTCCAGAGCAAAACAGCATCAATCAGCATTGCAGCCAGAGCCAGATAACCTATAATTCCATGAAATGTAATAAATGAATTTGAGGAACCGATGATCATGCAGACGGTTGCTGTTATATCAAGAATAACACCGGCTGTAAGAAAAGTCAATACAAATCCATTAACTGTTTTTTTTCGTTGTTCGGTAAGGATGGCAACCGAATATGCGATAAGAGCAAGGTTTACAATGATAACTCCGGCAATCAGGACAGGGCTCATGGGGTAAAGTCTTTTGATCAGTAATATTTGTGGCAAAGTAAGTTAATTTTTCATTGCCATGGATTTTGATTCTGTTTGAGATTCACTAAATAATTGTTGTAAGAAATTTGACATTTATGTTGGAATTTCTTAAATTTATACCTCTTTTTTGAATAGCGGAAGTTTGGCTTATGGAAAATATAAATTGTTCCTATGGTTTCGCAGATTTTTTGATTGAAATCTGCGTTAAGTAAGTTTCTTCGGAATTCACAACACTCGCCCTCCTTGCAAAAAATTTCCTGTAAACTTTTTGACTACCCAACCTGCCAGTTAACTTTTTCCTTGTTTGACTCTGTTTAATTTTATCAGATATACAGTTACACCTGAGATATATTTCAGTGTGTAAATCGGACTGTTTTTGAAATCAGTTTTTTTGCTTTCAGGATCACAGAGATGTGTCCTGAGCCAAATGTAAAAATGTCAAAAATCAACAAAAAAAGGAGGGCGTTATGAAAAGGTTTACACTGAATCTTGTATTAGTCCTGAATTTCTGCTGTTTGAGTGCTCAGGTAAATCAGGATGCTTCACTCATTGCCTTTTATCCTTTTAACAAAAATGCCAACGATGAAAGCGGCAACAATAATCATGGAATTGTGTATGATGCAGTGATGACTACCGACCGGTTTAATAATGATAGTTCGGCTTATGAGTTCAATGGTTTTTCTTCCTATATCTCCATTCCTGATTCGCCCGGATTGCAATCACCGTCTAATGAATTAACCCAGGTCGCCTGGATATATATCTATGGATGGAGCGAGGTTGGAGCGGCATTCGGGCCTGTATTGATGAAATCCAATTCTGGAGATAATGCATTTCAGTACCGGCTGTCAGTGAGCGAATCCGGTTTGAATACCGCTATCAACCACTGGGAAAATGCTGTCACAATTTTTGATACACTTAACTTCAATACCTGGTATTTGATAGCCTCAACATTGAGGAATGATACGGTTAAAGCATATATCAACGGGTTGTTTATTGGAGAAGGGACCTTAACAGGGCCTGTTAATCCTGACAGCAGACCTCTTGAAATCGGAAGGGATGTTCCGGGGGCAACTGAAGTATTTAACGGAAAAATAGATGATATCCGGATTTATAACCGTGCGTTAAGTGATACTGAGATCCAAACCCTTTTTGAAGGGAATTTGGGAATTTTCCCCGATGATCAGACTGTAAATCCAAAAGAACTGATACTTTTTCAAAACCATCCCAATCCATTTAACGGATGGACAGAGATAAACTGGTATTCTTCCAGATTCAGCCATGTGGTTCTCAAAGTATATGATGTTAATGGATTGGAAGTCATAACACTGCTTGATGAAAACCAGTCTCCCGGAACTCACCGGATACCCTTAAATGCAGAAGGACTGCCAGGCGGAGTGTATTTCATCAGGATTCAGGCAAATGGAAGGAGTGAGGTGCAAAAAATAATCATTCTCAAATAGTTTTATTCATAAGAGTTGAATTTACAAATTAAACTTAAGGTGTTATGAAAACAAAACGAAACTTTTTGGCAATATTGATACCGGGGCTTCTTTTTCTAAATCCGGTGATTTCTCTTGCGCAGAATCCGGATACACTATGGACACTGAAACTTCCGGGCAACAGCTGGCAAACCAAACTGATGTATGTTATTTCAACACTCGATAACAATTACGTGGCCGCTGGTATGCATTATACCGAAGAAACACAGGAGGATATCTGGGCTGTTAAATTCAATGCCGGTGGTGAAATCATATGGAATAAAACCTACCATACAGATCAATCACAGCCCTGGCTGGTGGAAGATACACGGGGTCTTGCGGAGCTCAGTACTGGGGAACTGGTGATCTTTGCAGCGAATCAGGAATATAAACATTACATGATTTTCCCGGATACAGAAGGCAATCTTACAAGCATTTCCAATTACGTTACATCGGAAGACCCGTATTATGTTTACGCGGGAGCAGTCGTAGATGATAACAATTTACTGGTGGCAGGTGAAAATGCCGTAAATATTGACAATAACTGGTTTCATTACAGTTGGTACAGAAAGTTGGACAGCTCAGGAAATGTGATCTGGGAGCGGTCATTCCCACCGGTGCGTTGGCAGGATACATTCAACTGCATCGGGAAGTTGCCTGATGGCGGTTTTATATTTGCAGGATCCTCCGACACTCCCAACAATTACGACGAAATCTTGCTGGTAAGAACAGATGCCATGGGTGATACACTCTGGACTCGCCACTGGGGAACAACTGCATTTGATCATCCTCAAGAGATTGTCCCGACACCTGACGGTGGATTTATCCTCGCGGCTACCAAATCATACATGAGCTCATATAAAGGATTTCTTCTTAAACTGGATGCCTCAGGTAACGAGCAATGGATGCAAACGTACAACGATTATGATCAGGATGAGATACATTCTGTGAAACCTACGCTTGATGGCGGATTCATCATCGCTGGGGAACATATTCCATCAAATTCAACCAGATCAAATTTCTGGGTTATGAAAACTGATCAACAGGGTAACAAGATTCAGTCATTTGAACTGGGGAATGGTGCAGACTTTTACAGAGGGAGGCGCATTCTGCAAGGCGATGATGGAAGCTACATTGCCGTTGGCCAAACATCAACTGATGGATTGATAGTTAAGTTCAGTCCTTACTTCGGAACTCTGGGAATTGAAGACCCAATAAATACATCGGGGTTCTCAATCAGTCAGAATTTTCCTAACCCATTCTCTGAGAGTACCACAATTTCATGGATGACTAAGTCACCTGGACATGGTGTCTTAAAGATTTTCGACTTTATAGGAAGGGAGGTCAGGGTGCTGACTGATGAAAGTCAAAGGCCCGGTGAACATAAGGTAGTATTTGATGCCAGAGGTTTACCTGCGGGAATTTATTTTTATCAGCTTCAGCTAAATGAAACTATTGAAGCCCGGAAAATGATTTTATTGAAATAGTTTTTCTTCTGCTTAACATGATAAACAATGAGGAGGTTCTATGAAAAAAAGTAATCTTTTCTTGCTGGTAACCCTTACTATTCCAGCAATAATATGTGCCCAGGATATTCAATGGGAACAACTCAGTGGCCCTCACGGAAGTGCTGTCTATTCTGTCGTTTCTGACAACGCTGGAAATGTCTATGCGAACACCATGTGGGGCGCAGGTCCATTTAAATCTAACGACGATGGAGAAAACTGGTTCTCGATAAAGCGTGATCTGACTCCTTATTATGGCGAATTTCAACCCTTAAATATTAATTCAAATGGGGATCTGTTTATTGGTGGCGCGCATAACACAGCCTCCCTTTGTCGCTCTTCAGATGGAGGAAATACATGGGAACCATTAAATAACTTAAACACAAATCAGGGAAGTGTTATTTGTATCTCATTTGATGCAGACGATAATATTTACCTGGGAACAGGAACAGGTATTTATAAGTCAACAGACAATGGAGATAACTGGGCTTTGTATGGCAACTTTACAAGCCAGACAGAGGCAATAGCTTTTAATAGCAGCGGACATGTATTTGCCGGAACTTCATACGGCGTTTATCGATCTTCAGACAATGGTACAATCTGGACCCAATTGCCCACCGGAGGTGGCACACGAACAGTAGCGGTTGCTCCCAATGGTGATGTATTTGCGGGCTGCTGGGAAAATGGAGGAATCCTAAAATCGACGGACAATGGAGATAGCTGGAGCTATTCATATCCGCAAACGGTTCAAATCAGATCAGCTTCAACAATTCATTTTGATGATAATGGGGATATTTATTTCCCAACATATGGTCAAGGAATTCTTAAATCAGTTGATAACGGTGATACCTGGATAGAATTAAGCGAAGGGTTGGGTTATAAATATCTTAGAGCAATTGCTGAGAACCTCAGTGGTTCATTGTTTACCGGGGGTGATTATGCTTTATATAAATCTCATTCTTCGGGCTCGAATTGGTATTCTGTCGGATTGCCCGTGTGTAGTGTTAAAAAAATAGCCATCAATTCGAATGATGAAATTTTTGCAGGAGTTTGGGGCGTAAATCGCTCTTTGGACAGCGGTCAGTCCTGGGAAACTATAAATAATGGCTTATCCAATTTAGAAGTAAAAGAAATAACTATTAAAAATGATGGAACAATTTTTCTGGGTTGTGGAATTAATGGGCCCTGTATTTTCCGCTCGACAGATAATGGGAATTCCTGGACAGCCATCGAAAACGAAATTCAAAGACATGATGTAGAAGCTATTGCTGTTGATATTTCCGGGAATGTTTACGCCGGGAATTATTATGGTGTTTATAAATCATCCAACAATGGAGATAACTGGGTAAATATTGGCGGAGCTGCAGGAGCAAAAGAACTTTGTTTTAATTCTATTGGAGATTTATTTCTGGCAAGCTGGGGCGGAGGTTTTTGGAAACTACCGGCTGGTGAAACAACGTGGGTTGACCTTACTTCTATTGTAAACTCCAGTTGGAATTGGTCAATGTTAATCGGAACCAACGATTACATCTATGCAGGCAGCAAGCGGTCAACAGATAATGGAATTACCTGGGAAGAAATTTCTTATCCTGGTCCTTACATTTGTTACGCAGAAAATTCTGTCGGTAACATTTTTATAGGTACCAGAAGTTATGGAACCGGCATTTGGCGATCGTCAGATTTCGGTGAAAGCTGGGAATCAATCAATACTTATCTTCCGACACTCGAAATATGGTCGCTGGCAATTGATTCCGATGATTATCTTTATGCAGGAACTGATGGATATTCAATGTTAAGAACAACTACTTCGACCGTGACATCCGTCGATGAATTAAATTCTCCAGCCGATTTTCAATACCTGAAACAGAATTACCCCAACCCATTCAATCCCACTACCACCATTTCATGGCAATTGCCCATTAATGCCCATGTCGTTTTAAAGGTGTATGATTTTACAGGCAGAGAACTGTCAACTCTTGCAGATTGCCAAATGGCAAAAGGTGAGCATAGTGTTGCTTTCAATGCATTGAATTTACCTGCAGGAATCTATTTTTGCCAGCTTCAGGTGAATGGAAGGATTGAAACGAAGAAAATGGTTCAGCTGAAGTAAATCTGCAATGACTTCTATGTTCAGTTTTTATGGTAAACCTGTCCATTGTCAATAACAATAAACCCGCTATCCGTATAACGATAGCGGGTTCTTAGTAAATTGATATATCGGTTATCTATCAATGATAGCCGGTTAATTCAAGGTATTTTTCTACCTGATTATAGTCAGTTTTTTTGCAGCTGAAACATTCTTTCCTGCAACAACCCTGTAAGTGTAAACCCCTGCAGGTAAGTTGCCCAGATCAATCCGGTTCAGAAGGCTGGAGCCTGTTGCGTGTGAAATTACACGGCTACCGGTGATGTTGTAAATCTCAATTACTCCCCCTGATGCATGTTCCGAAACGGCGATCCAGGTATAATCAACAGCCGGATTTGGATAGTTTTGTCCACTAGTTAAAGCACTCATGGCTTCCTTGTATTCAACGCCAACCATTCCATCTGATAACCACTGACGGCTCAGGCTGATGATTTCGTTGCGGACAGCTACATTGCTGAGCATCTCAAGGCCAATTCCAAAATATATAGAGCGATATTCAGGAGCATCATACATAATGGCTGCATGTTTTGCAGAAGTATTGTAATCGAAAATTACTTCTGCACCAGAGCCTGCATTTATTTCTTCCGGATACATGTTTCCACCGTAAACATCAACAATATTGCTTTGAGCAACAGCACCGAAAACGGAATTGGTGGTAATTGCATTGAGTCTGTTGTTTGCTGATGAGCCATCGCCCACGTAAACAGCTTTCAAATAATTCGTATAAAAATTTTGAGTTACCGGAGTTCCGTTTGATCCATCCTGTCCGCTCATAATATCCCATCCTATGTCCTGTCCGGCAATAAATATATTGCCACCAGCATCCATAAAGTCCATTAAAGCTTCGGTCTGACTATCGGTAAGCGAAGGGAAAGTCCATGCAATATTCAGCCAGCAGGTAAACACATCCTGATGGGCATTGGCATTGATCATGTCGCACATTGCATTTGCATTTGTTACAGCATAGCTGGTTATGCCTGATTCGGCAAGGCCGGTGAGGTAAACGCCTTGATTATTAATACTCTCCGGGCCGCCTGTGCCATTTACAAGCAGATCAGTAACACCTGAAATAACCATAGTAGTAAAAAGCTTTTCAGGAGCAGAGGAGAATTCAACCGATTTCATTGTTAAAATAAATTCCGGGAAACCAGGGGTTGATCCGGGAGTAATGTTAACCATAATAGGTTTAGGAGTATTTTTATCAATATTAACAATAGCTGAGGTTGTATATTCCTCTCCGTCAATTGTAAAAGATACCTGCCAGTCGGCGGGAGAATTTTTTGCTTCAAGCAGGAATTCAAAAGCCTGAGTTCCATCAATATTGCTGTTTGCCTGCAGATTAAAGGTATTCTCAAATCCGTTTACTCCCCGCTGAATATAAGGATCAGCTGAGGTCATCTGGCCAATGTATAGATTGGTTCCGCCTATGGCATCAACTTCGTCGCCTGTCAGGATCTCCTGATGGTCTTTTGTAACAAAAGCAACTACCTTCATATTTTCAACAATGGCAGGAACGCTGATGTAAGCTGAAGGGACGGTATAGGTATATGTTCTTGAAATAAGTGTACCGGCGGCAGTTGTGGTAACTTCGTCGCCCCACTGGCCGGTAACCATATGTCTGAGCATGTGCATGTGACGGTAATTGCTGCCTGCGCCACCACCAGTCTGAGGGCCGTAAATGCTATCCTGAATAAGGGCAATATTTATAAAATTGCTTGGAGTGGGAGCATTTGCTGTATAATAAAGTTCAATCTGAATGGTAAGTTCACGGGTTGCAGCTTCGTAAGCTGATGAAATTCCAATGTTAACCGGGGACATTTCCTGCATGATCTGCTCACAGGCTCCTGCCCATGCTCCACGATTTAATGCAGTATTGCTTCCGCTGAATACATGACGGTTTACAGTTCCTGATGGATAGCCTGTAAGTCCGGTCTGGCCGGCAATAGCATCTCCAAACGGGGTTCGGTAATCCGGCTCACCTGCAGATGGCGAGGCAAACGATCCCTGATGAAGAGCAATAACGAATGCACGACCAGGGTTGTTGTCGAGAATGGATTGTGCAATTGCATGTCCGTCAGGGCAGTAAGTGCAGTGTATTCCGGTAAATTCTTCCAGAATCGCATTTTTCAGCATCGGTTCAGTGCTAACAAGATTCTGAGCCATCAGGTTACTGGCCATGAAAACACCGAGAGCAATCAGTTGTAAGGTTTTTTTCATTTGTGGGTTGGGTTTAGATTATTATTGCCTGAAAACAGACCGGTGCAAATGTGCAAAAAAGATTTGCATGATTCATTGAATTGAATCATAATTATAAAAAAAAATTAAAAAGTTGGCTCAATATCCCTTATGCTTTGAAAGATTAACCAGTTGCCATTCTCTGGTATTAGAATAATTTCAATTTTTTAACGCTCTCAATTTCAATCAGGGTTGGTTCTCTCTTCCCATATATCTCGCCATACGATGAAAATTCCCAGTCTGCTGCATCATTAACCATTCCCGCCTTTACCGGATTGTCATGAATGTATTTGTAACAAGTATTCGGATATTGAAGATCCGGGGAATCAATATTTATGATGGTTCCACTTGTATCAGAAAACCAGGTGGGGGATATGTCCTGAATTTGGTTAAGGCAAATGGCTTTGGTTTCTTCACGAAAGAGCGAACCGGTTCGGTTCTCTTGAAGGTTAATAGCTCTGGTGTATGATCTGAGCATTATTCCGATGCTGGTATTAAATGTCAAACTTTTAGTTTTCGGGGTAGTGTTGGAAGAACGTTCCATATTATTTGTTATTGAAGGTCGGATTGTTTCCTTCACTTCAACCATAAGATGAAAATGATTTGGCATAAGACACCATGCAATAACATCAGAAAAGGGAACAACATGGATTTTGATTTTTTCTATGAAATAAAGATAGTTTCTCCTGTTAAAGAAGATTTTTTGTCTGTTGTTTCCTTGATTGTAGATATGATATAAGTTGCCTTGTTGAAAAATCATAATGATAGTTTTTGTCGTAAGAGTGACGGGGTGACTCATTCACCCGCTAAGCTACGAAAGTAGCTTATATTCGAGTCACCCCGTCACTCATCACCCGCTAAGCTACGAAAGTAGCTTATATTCGAGTCACCCCGTCACTCATCACCCGCTAAGCTACGAAAGTAGCTTATATTCGAGTCACCCCGTCACTTGGGGTGCGAGCTGCTCCCGCAGCAAATCCAATGCAGCCAAAGCGGCTCTGCGTATATTCCGGCCGCGGTGCTCACCAAAAGTAAATTTTTTGGTTATGGAGCCCGATGGTGTTTGCACACAAATCCATGTTGTGCCGACAGGTTTTTCTTCGTTTCCTCCATCTGGCCCGGCGATGCCCGAAACAGCAATGGCGCAGTCAACCCTGAACTTTTCGATGATGCCTTCAGCCATTTCCTGCACGGTTTGTTCGCTGACAGCTCCGTATTTTTCAAGGGTTTCAGGTTTTACCCCGAGAATGTTTTCTTTAATCTCATTGGAATAAGCAACCACCGACCCCTTAAAATACGCTGAACTGCCTGCAATTCCTGTAATCAGGTGGGCTATGTAACCTCCGGTGCAGCTTTCAGCAGTTGCCAGCGTATAACCATGTGATTTTAAAAGTTTGCCGGCTATTTCTTCAAGTGTATCATCTCCCTCACCAAAAATGTATTCAGGAATCAGTTGATAAAGTTCTTTCACGCTCTCATCTACCTGTTTTTCAAGGGAGTGTCTGTCATAGCCTGAAGCTGAAAGTCTGAGCCTGACGATTCCGGGTTGTGGCAGATAAGCTAGTTTTATGTTAACCGGTAGATTCGTTTCCCAGGCTTCGATTTTCGCAGCCAGAAACGATTCGCCAACCCCCTGGGTCAGGATGGTTCGGTGTATAATCGATAGCAGGCTTAGTGGTTGAAGACGGGGTAAGATATGGTCAGCCATCAACGATTTCATTTCAAAAGGAACGCCGGGCATTGAAACATATATTTTGCCGTCTTTTTCAAACCACATGCCCGGCGCTGTGCCATTTGCATTTAAAAGCATCGTACAATTTTCAGGGATTTCAGCCTGAGCGCGGTTAAGGGGAGTTATCCGGAATCCCCGCAATTTGAATATGCGTTCAATATTTTTATATGCATCCTGATTAAATGCCAACTTTGTGTTGAAATATTCACACAGCGCATCTTTTGTTATATCGTCTTTGGTAGGACCAAGGCCACCGGTCATCAGTATGATTTCTGCACGGTTTGATGCCTCTTCAAGTGCTTTTATAATGTGCCCGTTATGGTCGGATATGCTAGTAATCTGAACAACCCTTATTCCTATAAGGTTCAGTTGTTCAGCTATCCATGCCGAGTTTGTGTCTATGACCTGACCTATCAGAAGTTCATCTCCGATAGTAATTATTTCAGCTTTCATTTTATTTGCTTTATTAAGCTGCAAAATAAACCAATTTATGGGCTGAGGGGTCGATAATAAACGGTTTTTTTATTCCAACTTTCTCGGATTAATAATGCTGTTGGAATTTTAAGTCTGCATGAGTCTTTTTTGAACATTTCTCAAAAAAAAGCGTTAAATTTGATTGATTCTTTTTGCAATCCAATCAAACCTTAATATTGAAGTAGCCCTGTCTCTTCTGCTATGAAACTGATCATAAACGCATCAAATATTCATATTGGCGGACAACTTCAGGTTGCAATTTCGTTTATCAGTGAACTGATTCATTTTTCGGAACATGAATATCATGTCTTTTATTCCGTTGAAATCGAACAACAAATAAGCAAAGACAGATTTCCATCAAATTTTTCATTCTACTCATTTTTGGCATATTCCGGTTACTCTGACCGGATTATGCAAAAATGGATGAGTTTCAAAAGACTCAGACGAATGCAAATGCTTGAACGTGTAATTCACCCTGATGTGGTGTTTTCAGTCTTCGGTCCGGTTTTCTGGCGGCCGGTTGCCCCGCATGTATCCGGATTTGCCATTCCTTCTTTTGTGTATTCTGATTCTCCGTATTTTGATGTGATTCCAGCTTTCGAGAAATTGAAAAGGCGGATTATGAATGAAGTACGTTCACGATTTTTTATGCGGCATATCGATATACTTGTGGTTGAAACCGAGGAAGTAAGGCAAAGGCTGATTAAACAACTGATTATAAATCCGAAACGCATTTTTCAGGTCTCAAATACTTTTAGTGATATTTATAATCACCCGGAAAGGTGGTCAGACAGGGTGAAACTTCCCCCAAGGGTGTCGGACGAAATCCGCCTTGTTACCATTTCTCCGAATCACCGATTTAAGAATCTTAGCGTCATTAATGAAGTAATTAATCAATTACGGATGAAACGACCAAACCTCCGGATTAAATTTATATTGACCATACATCGTATGCACTTACGGAATCTTGGGACTGCAAACCGAAGCTATGTTCATTTTACCCGAAAAATAAAAGTGGAGGAATGTCCTTATCTATACAGTCAGTGCGATTTTATGTTTCTCCCATCTTTGCTCGATTGTTTCAGCGCATCTTATCCTGAAGCCATGAAAATGGGATTGCCCATCCTCACTTCCGATATGTCATTTGCGAAAAATGTTTGTGGTGAATCCGCACATTATTTCGATCCTCTTAATCCTGGAGATATTGCGAAAAAAATTATTCAACTGGCCGAAAACCCGCTTTTACGTGCACGATTGATTGCCAAAGGCAGGGAACAATTGAAAAAATTCGGGTCGGCAAATGATAGGGCTTCACAATATCTTCAAATCGCAGAAATGGCAACAATGAAGCCGGTTTTGGAAAACAGAGGCTTAAATCCGGAAGTCAACGTACCAGCTTTATCGTAAGATTTTCGTTTTTAAAGCCCGTGGTGTTCAAT
>Ga0351904_1078_pt1 | contig 18236 bp, 15 predicted proteins | sample BONcelHT113001E3_FD_205826 | JGI IMG/M metagenome (GOLD analysis project Ga0351904, IMG submission 205826) | Enriched cells from coal bed in the Powder River Basin, Montana, United States - BONCAT cells T11 rep1 HSBNCT.T11.300.1.E3 ...
ATTAATTCTAAATGACAAACCAATAACTGTATTAGCGTATATCTATCTTACGTTTTTTTTATGGAAAATTATCAAATCACTATATTTGCAATTAATAAAATAGGAATGAAGGGTTTAAAACGCCCCACCACCACCTCCAAGATCCCCTCCACCAATATCACCGATTCCCCCAAAGTCTCCACCAGATCCTGAAGATGCCGTGGCAATGCCAGTGTCCAGTGATGAGGAGAGAAGAGCGTATCCACCGTAATAGTGGAACATGTAGATATCACTGCCTTCCAGCTGGTCACTGGGCACATACAGTTCCATTGCTTTTCGAACTGCATCGGCTGCTCCCAGTGCAGTGGCGTACACTAGGTACTTGTTCCAGATGGTGACTGACTCAGGAGGATACTCCTTTATTAGACTGAAATCTTTGATGTATTTTTTGAAATTATGCCATTTAGCATCGTATTCTTCACCATAAGTGGTCCATTGGCCGGCAATCTTCTCAGGGAGGAGGAGTGAAATTATGGAAACAATTCCCAATATTATTGATGCCAGTAAAGGATAACCAGCTGCAGGTAAAGGATCGGTAATGGCAAAGAAGAACACCACCACGGCCACGATTATCCCCGCTACTGCAAAAATCTTAAGGTAGTTGTCTCCCTTTTTCAGGAAAATCTTCTTCAACTGGTCATCACTGAGGAATCTGTCCTTTATATCGGCTTTCCAGTTATTGTAGGTTTCCCGGAAGGCCTTGGCAGTTTCCCGATCTGATAATTCTGCTGAAATCTGGTCCAGAGATATGAGTCCATCTTCTTCAAATTCCTCCAGGAAGTTTAAAATATCCAGTTCAAATCCTTTGAGGGAAGATTTATCCTTTCCAGGGTTTACTTTAAGGAACATGGAGTCATCTACCCCATACCCTTCCATGGATGCTGGTTCTTTCTCCATTAAAAGGTATTTTCTGTCGATTAGATCCATTATGGTAGCTTTAAATCCATCCATGTCTGGTTCGCCTATCTTCTTGGAGAAACCAGGACCGCAGATGGCATTCACCAGGGCTGGCGGATCATCGGTGGGGATGTCCCTCTCATATTCTGCCTGGTAATCTATTTTTGGCTCCCTTCCATAACGGAAGTAAATAATTACCGGGACAAAAATGGCCAGGATCATTAAAATTGATAGAATAGAATATAACGTGCTTTTGAAGTTCAATTGATTCTGGTAGTTATTCTGGATCTGTTCTATCTGACCCAGTGCATCCTGGTTTATGATAGTTCCGTTGGTGGGGTTGTTGGAGAACTGACTTTTGGGTATGGCCATTCTGACCTCCAAATAATCCCCAGAAGGGATGGTTTCACTGGTTATCTCCAGGGTGTTACCCTGCCACCCGGAATTCTTAGAATAATATGGGGGGTTTATCCAGTATTTGACCCCTTCACTGGATGGGACGTGAATCTTGGCATTAAGCTGGCCAATGGGCACTGCCCAGCCTTCACCCACCAGTTTGTACTGTAACTCAGCTACGTCATTGTAGAACCGTAACACCTGCAATAGATCATATTCAATGGTGACATCCACATCCTTATTGGATATTGGACTGGTTTTTGCTTCATCAGAATATAAATATATCTTAATTTGTTTATTGGTGCCCTGATCGATTATTTCCTGACTGGAATAAGCACCCTGGGTGGAAACCTTCACATTTTGAAGGATCTGTCCATTTCTTAGGGGTAGATCACGGTACACCCCATTGTAGGTTCCGGAAAATGAGTAGTGGATGGTTTCCTTTACATGGATAGAACCATCATTCTGCAAGTATAAATCCATGTTAAGGGAGGGTATGGAGTAGCTCCGGTCTTCAGCAAAGGAAAATCCAGAACAGGCCAATATTAAAATGGATAATGTGACTATTAGGACAATGTGTTTCTTTTTATCCACGGTATAATCCCCCAATTAATACTAGAATTCAACTTTAGGGACTTCCCTTTTGGTTTCTTCGATTTCGAAGAATTCTGCTTCCTGGAAGTTGAAGAGGGATGCTACCAGGTTGCTGGGGATAGTTTGGCATTTGTTGTTGTACATCAAGACTGTGTCATTGTAAAACTGCCTGGAATATGCTATTTTATTTTCAGTTTCCTCTAACTGGCCTTGAAGTTCCAGAAAGTTTTCATTGGCCTTTAAATCAGGATAATTTTCCGCCACGGCAAATAAACTCTTCAGAGTATCAGTTAGGATATTATTGGCTTCTGCAGTTTCCTGAACTGTTTTAGCATTCATTAAACCAGATCTTGCCTGAGTTACATTTTCGAAAACAGTTTTCTCGTGTTTAGCATAGCCTTTAACTGTTTCCACCAGGTTGGGTATGAGATCTGCACGACGATTCAACTGAACATCAATCTGGGACCAGGCATTCTTAACACGGTTACGGAGTTTAACCAGGCTATTATAAAGGTATACGAATAAAACTCCCACTAAAATCAGGATAATTAGTATTATTAGTTCGATTATCATTTCCACCACCAGTCAAAGATTCAGATTCATTCTTATTAATTTCTGTACATTAACAATTAATATAATTTGGCCAAAGCATTGCTGGTTAACTAAAACAGATTAGAATATTTTGGGAGGGGGATGATGAATTTTGGGAGGATAATCAAAAATATTGAAATACTTAAAAACCTCCATGTATCCTTGAATATTTTAAGATTTATCTATATTTATCGAATATTTAAAAATTAGCCTAAAATTCATAAATAGGCAAAAAAGAGATTTTAATTCTAATTTTTCATGATTTAGCCAGATATAATAACGTTATACCACTAAAGTTAAATATAATATGAACTTCAAAGACAATATTGATGAAAGTAAGTGACTAATAATATTTAATAAGGATCTAATCATTCCATGGGATAATTAACTGGTTTGATTACAGTCCGGTTTTATTTCTAAAGGGGGATGGCATTGAAAAACATTGGAACGAGTGTGATGCTAGTTGCAGCGGTATTTCTAGCTGTAGTTATTGTAATACTACCCCACAATCCCACCATACCAGATAATAATACTCAGAACCCTATTCAACCACCCCTTAACCCCGAAATTTCTCAAAATAACATTATGAATATGGATAATACTAATTCTGCTTTCTTGAAAGTGAATGCATACTCTTCAACCATTTTACATAGCCCTCCTACGGGAAATGGATTTGAGGGTACCCCTAATATTGAAAAGATTATTAGTTTATTCAATTCCTATGTGGAAAATCAATTCAAAGATAGTCTCATCCCCGGAGCAGCCGTAGTGGTAGTCTACAAGGACCAAATCGTGTACCTGAAGACTTTAGGGGTGAAAAAGGTAGGTGAATCTGATCCCATAAACTTGGAAACCATCTTCCAGATTGGTTCCTGTTCCAAGGCCTTCACCGCCACCGGAATAGCATCCCTGGTTGATGAGGGGTTAATGACTGGGAATGACACTGCCAAGCAGTATTTCCCTGATGATAATGAATTCATGCTGCAGGATCCCGTTGCTACCCAGGAAGCCAATATGATTGATTTACTCTCCCATCGGAGTGGGATGCATGATAAGGCAGGTAACGAACATGTACTGGATTTTAAGTATGATTTTGGTGAAACACTCTACCGAATGAGATATATAGCGTCGGAGAGTGAGTTTAGAACTAGATATGCCTATAACAATATTATGTTTTCCCTGGCAGGCCAATCCTCTGCCATAGCAGCATCCACCACTTGGCCCCAGTTAATAAAGGAAAAGATCTACCAGCCCCTTAATATGGATTCCAGTGAAGTGACCTACCAGGAGTTTGTGGATAATCCCAACCATTCCGGCACCCATGTCATATACAATGGGGTTGCTTATTACGTGGACCCCCTTAACTTGGATGCTATGGGTCCAGCTGGAAGTTTAAGCTGTTCAGTGGATGACATGGGCAACTGGCTCCAGTTCCAACTTAACAATGGGTTTTTTAATGGGCAACAAGTAGTTTCATCCCAGTCCCTGGCTGAAACCCACACTCCCCAAATATTAGTTGAATCCAATCCCACCATGGAAATATGGTATGCTTTGGGATGGACTGTGGTTTACACCCAGGGCAGAACATTTATAGCCCACGCAGGATCCACCCGGCTATCTTCAGCTTACACCCTTTTGCTCCCTTCTGAAGAGTTAGGTGTGGTGGTTATGGCCAATGAGGCCACTGTTGGTCAGGATTTCTGTGTGGATATTGCTAGTGAACTGATATCCATATTTTCCCAGAACCAGGGTGGTTCCCCTTCCAGTACTCCTGAAGAGATGGGAGGGACCCCTATAGAAACACTTCCAATCATATCTTCAGCGACTGATCCTCTGCCCTACGCCATTGATAACTACGTTGGGACTTATTATTCTGATTATTATGGTAACATAAGAGTTGAGAAATTTAACGACACCTGTCTGAATTTATACCCTGGAAATAACGTTGATCCTTCCCCCTTAAACCATGAAAGTGGTAATACATTTAAAGACGTGTATTACGGGACCAGTGTGGTTTTCAGTAATTTTGATGCTGGTATTCCCCAGGAAGTTTATACTGAAAGGTGGGATGTCAATGGTGGAAACGGAACCTTCAACAGAGTATAATCTAAGAATCTAATTCATTAATCCCCATTTAACCAAAAATCCTTTTAAAGTACCTCCTGAAAAATTCTAACCAAATATAAGGTTATTAATTACATATTCAACTTGAAAATTAGATTTTATAGGTTTTAAACCCATAATTATTCTTTAAATCCATATTATTCCTGTTAAAAAAAAAGAGCCAATCTATGATTACCAATCCCATGATTACCATTACCACCCCGACAGAGAGAGGTAGGTTTCAAGTGTAAAAAATGACGATTAATGAACTCCTTCCTGAAGAGGTTTACCGAGAATTAAACTCCTCTGAGACTGGTTTAACTGATAAAGAGGCTGCTGAACGCCTTGAAATATATGGCCTTAATCAGATTGAGGAAGTTAAAAAGAAGTCGATTATTTTAAAGTTTTTAGCTAATCTTTACCAGTTACTGGCCTTACTCCTATGGGCAGCTAGTATTCTTGCCTTTTTAAGTGGCACACCCCAGCTTGGTTTTGCAATTATCGCGGTTATCATAATTAATGCTGTATTTAGTTTCTGGCAGGAATATAAGGCAGAAAAGGCCCTGGAAGCCCTTAAAAGAATATTACCCTCCAGGGCCAAGGTAATCCGTGATGGCCTGGAAAAGGAGGTATTGTCGGCCGAGCTGGTTCCTGGTGATGTTCTGGTACTGGAAGAGGGTGATAACATCTCCGCTGATGCTCGTCTGGTGGAGGCTAACCAGATGAAAGTGGATAGCTCCACCCTAACTGGTGAATCTCGGCCAGTTCGTAAAGTATCCCATGCCAAAGAATTTGAAGGGGACAATCTCATTGGAACTCCCAACATAGTTTTTGCAAGTACCAGTGTGGCTGCCGGTTCTGGTAAGGCTGTTGTATTTGCAACTGGACAGGATACCGAGTTCAACCAGATTGCCAGCCTAACCCAGGAGATCAGCCAGGAGGCCAGCCCCCTGCAGAAAGAATTATCCAGGGTTACCCGTATAATAGCGTTTATTGCTGTTATTCTAGGAATAACTCTCTTCGCAGTGAACCTTTGGGTGGTTCAACTACCCCTGCAGGTGGCCTTCATTTTTGCCATAGGATTGACTGTGGCCAATGTTCCGGAAGGGCTGCTTCCCACGGTTACCCTGGCACTGGCCGCATCAGTGCAGAAAATGGCCCGTAAAAATGCACTTATTAAACGTTTATCCAGTGTAGAGACTCTGGGGTCCACAAATATCATCTGCACTGATAAAACCGGGACCCTGACCAAGAATGAGATGACAGTGCGTAAGGTCTGGTTACCCTGTGAGATCATTGACGTGACTGGTGCTGGATATTCACCTGAAGGAGAGTTCTTACACAGAGGAAGCCCCATAGATCATCGGGAATTCCGGGAGCTTAAGCTTCTTATGCGTTCAGCCACCTTTTGTAATGATTCCAAACTGGTGGAACCAGATACCGCCGGAGGGAAGTGGAAGATACTGGGGGATCCTACCGAAGCCGCTCTTCTGGTAGCTGCCCGTAAAAGTGGCTTTATATGGGAAGAACAGCTGGCCATGAAACCACGAATAGTAGAGTTGCCATTTGATTCCCAGCGTAAATCCATGAGTAGCATACACCAGGATACCGGTAAACAGGTGGCTTACGTTAAGGGTGCTCCTAAAAAGATCATTAACCTATCCCGTAACATATCAGTGGATGGAAAGGTACGGTCTTTTTCCATTGAAGAAAAAAAGAGAGTGATAGCCAAACATGATGAACTAGCTTCTTCTGGCCTGCGCATTCTGGCCATGGCCTATCGGGATCTCCCGGAGGATTATGATAAATACAGTGCCCAGGCTGTGGAACGTGACCTGACCTTCCTGGGTATGGTTGCCATGCAGGATCCACCACGTCCAGAGGTGAAACCAGCAGTGGAGGATTGTCACAAAGCAGGCATCCGTATAATCATGATCACCGGTGACTATGGTCTCACCGCCCACGCCATAGCCGAAGAAGTGGGAATTGTGGGTAAAGGTCCCTGCAGGATTATTAAGGGAAAGGACCTCAACCAGATGGATGACGAAGAGCTTAAAGAGGTTTTAATTTCCGGGGAAAATGTTATATTTGCCCGTGCTGTTCCGGAGCATAAGATGAGGATTGCCAGTGTTCTGGAGAGCATGGACGAAATCGTGGCCATGACTGGAGATGGGGTTAATGATGCTCCAGCCCTCCGTAAGGCAGATATAGGTGTGGCTATGGGTATCACCGGTACTGATGTGGCCAAGGAAGCTGCAGATATGATTCTTACCGATGATAACTTCGCCACGATTGTGGAAGCCATTAAGGAAGGTCGTACCATCTACGAAAACATCCGAAAATTCATCACTTACATTTTCTCCCATGAAACCGCGGAGATAGTACCCTTCGTGATGATGGTTCTGTTTAGAATTCCACTCCCCATTACTGTGATGCAGATCCTGGCCATTGACCTGGGAACCGACACTGTGCCTGCCCTGGCACTGGGAGTTGGCCCAGCGGAGTCAGATGTTATGGACAGACCACCCCGACCCCGTAAAGAACGCCTCCTAAACTTTGGGGTTATATTCCGCGGTTATATTTTCCTGGGAATAATAGAAGCCGCCCTGGTTATGTCTGGATTTTTCTGGGTTTTATTGAGCAGCGGCTGGATATGGGGAGAGCAATTAGCCTTCACTGACCCGGTTTACATGAAAGCCACCAGTATGGTCTTTGCCGGGATTGTGCTGGCCCAGATGGGTAATCTTCTAGGCTGTCAGACCAACAGAACCTCGGTACTGGAAGTGGGAATCTTCAAAAACAAGTGGATTCTGAGGGGTATTCTATTTTCAGTGGTTGTTCTCCTCACTATAATCTATTTACCCCCATTACAGGGACTTTTTGGAACAGCAGCTCTGGGATTAACAGAGTGGCTTTACCTGATTACCTTTGTGCCCATAATGTTCCTGGCCGATGAACTGCGCAAGTACCTGGTTAGAAGGAATCTTTCCAATCCATCATCATGACTCAAAAAACATAGATAGTACCATTACTCCCTCCTCTCGGAAGCTAAAAAAAATAGTGGAAGAATTATCCTTGAAAAAAATAGTTGATACAATATCTAAAAAAAAGTGGAAGAATATCTTTGAAAAAAATTGTGTAAAAATATCTAAAACCCCCTTTGCCCATCACGATTTGATGATCAGTATCCAGTTTAAAGACTTGACTCTTTCATGATAAATCATATTAGATTATAAATTAAAAACTCAATACCACTGTATAGTAATTTCAATTAGGAAAAAAATAAAAAGGAGAAATGGAAATGAAATGGCAAATTGTACTTTTATCAGTTGTAGTTTTTGTTTTTATGTCATTTTCAGCCGTTTGGGCTAATGAAGGATTTGTTGGAGAATCTGAATCGAAAATAACCACTTCCAGTGTGGCCAGCATTACACCACTAATGAAAAGCAGTGGAAGTAAAAGCAGCAGCTCCAGTTCATCCAGTAAAACTAAAGTTAAAACTGGAGATGATGATGACGATGTTGACGGAACTGATGATTCCAGTGGAGGGTTCCCATGGTGGTTAATCATTGTTTTCGGAGTTGTTATCCTGGCTATAATTGCAGTGGTGATCTGGTATTTCTTCCTTAGATAGGAGATAATTGGAAGATATCTGGATAAAATCTAATTAGATTGAGATCTTAATAATCCCAAAATCAAGAATTTATCATAAGATTTGGAGACCCTCATGTTTGTAATTCTACGGGTACTCAGGAAAAGCATACCCCTAGTGGCTAAACAAAGATTAACCTGGATTTTAATCCTGGTACTCTGCATAATAGCCTACGGAACTCTTGGCTTTCATTTCATAGAAGGCCAACCATGGATTGTGTCTTTTTACTGGACATTTGTAACCATAGGAACTGTTGGATATGGTGATTATAGTCCTGAAACTACTTTGGGAATGTTTTTCACTGTTAGTCTTATTATTCTAGGTATAGGAACCTTTGCCCTGGCAGTGGAGTCCCTAGTAAATTTAATCTTTAAAAGACAGCAAATGAAAATTATGGGGCTGATAAACGTGGAAAGATCAAAACACGTAGTTATTTGCGGATGGACCGAGAGTACAGTGGAGTGTATTAAAGAAATTGGTAAAGAAAGCGAAGTATTTGTCCTGGATGAGGAAGAGGAGATCAGGAAAAATGCCCTAAATAATGGGGCTAACTTCGTTCACGGTGACCCCACCCGTATCAAAGACTTGGAAAAAGCCAATGTAAAGGGAGCTCAGGCAGTTATAGTGGACATGGACTCTGACTCTAGAACCATCCACTGCATTCTGAGCATTCGTAAATTAGACCAGAAGGTACGGGTTGTGGCTGAGGCCCAGCGTTATGAGAATATCGAACAGATAAAGCTTGCCGGTGCCAACCAGGTTATCTCACCCTTCGTGATTTCCGGACGTCTCATGTACAAGAGTATTGATGACGGTTATGAGGCCATGTTCGTCCAGGATGTTCTGGCAGAACACACCAGCCGGGAGATGAGGGAAGTTAAAATCAGCCCAGAAAGTCAGTTCAACGGTTTAAGCCTCCTAGAAGCAGATATCCATGAGCGAACTGGAGTGGTGGTGGTGGGTGTGGGTCGTGACGGTGACCTAACCATTGACCCTCCACGCAATTACACCCTGGAAACTGGAGATGTAGTCCTGGGTATTGGGAAAGTTGATGAGTTCGAAAAACTGGAAAACACGAAAGTAACCTGATTTCAGGTTACAAGGTTTTTTTAGTTTAATTTAATAGGTTTGACTTTTACCTTTACCTTTTTTAATGGTTTTAATTCCAATTCTTTTTTATGATAGTTCAAAGTGAAAGAATAGGCGATTATCAACACATTTTCCTTTTCTGCTTGTTGTAATGTGCTGGAAAAATCAGGATCCATCTCCCAGTTGGGTGAAAAAAATTTAGCATCCCCTCGGGGAATTATAAACAAGACTGCAGAATTAATTCCCTCATTTTTAGCTTTAATCAACTCTTCCAAGTGTTTCTTCCCCCTGAGGGTGGGTGCATCTGGAAACCGCGCCTGACCCCCCTCAACCAGGGTGCATCCTTTAACTTCCAGGAGCATTTTATTCATGGTTTTTTCAACTTTATTCCCACTACTTTTAAGTAAAAAATCAATACGACTCTTCCCGAAGGTGTACTCCCTTTTTTCTACTTCGTAGCCGGATAATTCATCAATACTTCCTGACTCAATTAGTTCCCCTGCCAGGTCACTGTGAAAGCCAGAGTTGATTAGCACCCAGATGCCTTCACTCCATACTGCAATAACATCAAATTTGGTTTTGCGATTGGCTAAGTTTTGAGCAGGACGGAGTAGTAAACGAGCCCCGGGAAATAGCAATTCCTTGAGTCGGCCAGGATCCCTTAAATGCGCCATTTCCAACGCCCCCTCGGCTTCAAAAATTACTGTGAAACGGTTGGGTCTTTCTTTGAATGTGCCTTCCATTAAATTTATGATTTTCATTTACACTCCATCTAAAATTAATAATTAGAATAAAGGGAGAATTAACCCCCAAATATTGAATTTAGACCAAATATGAAATTAAACCAAATATTAGGATCTAAACCAAATATACCCAACAGTACTCTTTAAAGGGATAGTCCGTCAACCACCCTTGCAAATTCAGTAGCTTGCCTTAGGGTTTCATTAAAGGGTGCATAAGTATAGGTTTCATAGACCATGGCCGGAGTTCCAGACTCTATAATGGGAATGGTAACGTAGGGGCCACTGGTAGGCCCGCCATCAAAGGGTGGGACGTAAAATACCAGCCAGGGAATCTTGCTGACAATTAGATGGGCCAGGGTCTGAGAGCGGCTGTCCTGGGATGGGACTGAGATGAACTTGGTTTCAGGGTAATCTCCCCGGGTGGAATGCACATCTACCACCATGTCATACTTACTGACCTTAACATCCGGTACTGCGAAGTCCAGAGCCAGTTGCTGGCCATTGATCCTTCCCTGATTGTAATCATCCTTGTTCTTGGTCACCGTGATCTGATAAACGTAGTAGCAGTGTTTCAGATTTTTTTCACCAGAGATAACGGTCATCATGGCCTGGTGTGCCTGGACTTCCATGGGGTGCACTCCCACGACATAGGCCACCTTAACCGGAGAGTTCACATTACCATAGGGCCCGTAACGAACCACGAAACCGTAATCACGTTCACCTAGAAACTTAACCGTGCTCAAGGTACTGTTAGTCCCGATTTGGCTTGAATTATCACTACTAGAACCATTGTAATTATAAGAAATACCATTTAAGCTGGTGGTAGTTCCCAGGATTGTTACAATTAATATTAAAATGATCAAAAACCATTGCTCTCTGCTCATATCATAGCCCCCACAAATTAATTATCAGGGTAATTAGAAATTTTTAACTTCAATTCAAATGTTATTAATCTTCAATCCAGATTTTATCAGTACAATTGCATTTGTAATCATGAAAGATTTTTGTTATAGGAAGATTTGGTATACAATCAAAACCTATGAATGGGCATATATCATGCCCACAGATTTATCTTATAGTTTTAGTGACATTAGTTATAATGATTAATGTTTACCAATTAACATTCATTTACCAATCATGTTTTTTACAAATTCCAATCCAACAGGAAAATTAGAGGTGAAATAGATTGCATCCCCGACCCAGTCCCATTGCCGCATCCCTTTACACGCTCCGAGATTTAAACGCTGACGTTATCATCCTACACGGACCCCACGGCTGTTGCTTCCGCACTGGCCGTCTTCTGGAAAATGACGGAGTGAGAGTAGTAACCACTGCCATGTCCGAAAACGATTTCATATTCGGTGCCTCCGCCAAGCTGGAGGAAACATTACACGAGGTAGATGAACTGTTCCACCCCCAACTGGTGGGAGTGGTGGGAACCTGTGCCAGTATGATCATCGGCGAAGATATGCAGGATGCTGTTAACAATGCAGGAATCCCTGCCAAAGTACTGACTGTAGAGTCTCATGGAGGTTTAAGTGAAGGAGATAACACTGAAGGGGCCATAGCTGTCTTGGAAGCTGCTGAACGTGAAGGTGTGATCCCTCTAGAGGAAACTGAAAGACAAAGCAGGATGCTTAAAAAGGCCACTGAAATTGAAAAAACCAGGGGAATGGCCCAGGGCAAATATATCGCCCCATCCTATGGTGATGATAAGGAAGAAGTGGCCAGTGTACTGCTGGAAGCCTTTGAAAAGGGATATAAAATTGCATTTGTGCTTAACTCCAAGAAGGAGACTTCCTACCTATTTGCCGACCTTCTGAAAATACCATTTGCAAAAATGTACCCTGAAAATAAGCCAGTGGTCATTGCCAACCTGGACCTGGAAACTGGTCTTCCCCGTATCCGGCAACATGCCCAGAATATTACCAAAGAGCTGGGTGAGGTTGGATTGGAAGTTGATGTTATCACCGGAGGATTGGATGAGTACCCCATAACTGGGGATGAAGCAGGTAAATATCTGGAAAATAAAAACTATGATCTGGTGGTGGTGGCTGGAGTGCCCCATGCTCTGCCTATAGAAAAATTGGATATTCAATCCATTGCCATTACCGATGGCCCCCGCCTGGTAGAGCCCCTTAAAAAATTAGGATACACATGGGTGGTTACTGAACTGGATGCCCATGCAAAAACACTGGGAACTGATAAAATAGTTGAATCTGATTTCGGGACTGTTTTAAGACAGAAAATTGAAGAACAATCATGAATCACGGTTTGAACCGGAGATTTATTTTTAAGGTTTACCCCCTAGTTGGTGAATTTTATATATAACTGGCTTAATAATATAGGCAATAAATACAGGGAATTTATGATGAGATAATGATTTAGAATCTTGATAAATATTCATGGATGAATTTGATTTGAAAAAAATACTTGAGTAAATAAAATTGAGTTAAAAGATAAAAAATAGTGGTGATGATTATGACCAGTACAGTAGGTATGATACTCTGTGGAGGATTTGGAAAGAGACTACGACCACTCACCGAAAGGGTGCCCAAACCCCTCATTGAAATTAAAGATGACTACACCATCCTGGATAAACAGCTTTTTGACTTTAAAAATGCAGGTGTTAACCAGGTTTTCCTCTTAACCGGATTTTTAAGTGACAAAATACGGGAAAGATTCGGTGACGACTACATGGGTGTTAAAATAGAATACGTAGAGGAAGACAAACCCCTCGGAACACTCAACGCCATAAGACTAGGAATGGAAGCCGTTGGGCCTGGAAAACAGTGCATCATACGTAACGGGGACGTTGTCGCCGACTTAAATATTAAGAAAATGATTGAAAGTGGTGAAAAATCAGACCACCCCCTATCATTATTTATAACTCGCATGGTCTCCCCCTATGGTATAGTTGAAATCAGTGGCGACCGTCTGGTATCATTCAAGGAAAAACCAGTTCTGGATTATTACATTAACGGTGGAGTTTACTTTTCCAGGGGAGAAATTGACTTCGGAGACTTTGATGTGGGAGACATTGAAAAAACCGTGTTCCCAATGTACGCCAAGAACAACCAGCTAGGTTTCTACCAGGAAGACGGATTGTTCTGGATGGCCATCGACACCTCCAAGGAACTGGAGGAAATCCGAAAAGAATACCAGAACCGGGAAGACAAACCATGGGGATACGAGAAAATCCTGATTAACACCGAGAAATACTTGACCAAAGAATTATTCATCAGGGAAGGATATCAGACCTCCTACCACCACCACCCCCAGAAGGATGAAACCATGTACATCCTCAGCGGAGCCGGATACATAGAATTCGAGGACCGTAAAGAGTATTTTGGCAAAAACGACACCATTCGTATTAAGCCACTGGAAAACCACACCATCGTGGCCATGGAAAACACGGTACTCCACGAAATATCAACACCCCACCCTGACGACACCGTCAGAGTCAAGGACTACTACGAAATCAGGTAATCCTATTTCTTTTTTATAAAAAAGGGGTTATGATTTAAGGATAGGTTAAGTGGGGATTAAATGGTAGGGATTAATGATATAATCCAAAAAAATTTACTTAATTCAAGTAAATGATTATTTGATCCGTTTTTAATCTACTAAACGTGTTTTATTACCTGAAAAAAGTATGATAGCTATTATTGACTACGGCAGCGGGAACCTGAAAAGTATCCGTAACGGATTCCACCGTATTGGGGCCCAGGCACTGGTAACTAAGGATAAAGAGGAGTTAAAAAAGGCAGACGTAATGATCCTTCCAGGTGTGGGGGCCTTTGGAACCGCCATGGAAAACCTCAAAAAGTATGAAGACATCATCCACCAGCACATCATGGATGAGAAGCCATTTTTAGGGGTTTGTCTGGGTTTACAGGTACTCTTCAGTGAGAGTGAGGAAAGTCCCGGAGTTAAGGGATTGGATGTATTCTCCGGGAAGGTGCAGCGCTTCCCAGAAACACTGCCTGCTAATGGTCTTAAAATACCCCATATGGGATGGAATAACCTCAATATAAAACGTGACTCTCCTTTACTGGAAGGTATAGGCAGTGATTACATGTACTTTGTCCACTCCTACTACGTGCATCCTGACGATGAGGAAGTGGTGGTGGCTACTGTGGATTACGGAGTGGAGGTACCAGCAGTGGTGGCCCAGGACAATGTATTCGCCACCCAATTTCACCCTGAAAAAAGTGGAGAAGTGGGCCTGGAAATACTGAAAAACTTCCTTAAACAGGCTTTATAAATTATTTTTTTAATCTTATTTGAAGATTTATCTTGAATACAGAAGACATAGTAACAAAAATATAAATATTAGTAATACTATAAGAGGTGTTAGTGTGGATATAGAAGGTTTCGCCAGGCGAGCCCTGGTAGATCACAGCGAAGAATCTGTACAAAAAAGCCTCCAGGAGAAAATCCTGGAATTTAAAGACATCAACCCAGAACAAGCCAGCCAGATGGCACAAGCCGTCCTGGATGAAGTCAAATACACCCTACAAATCGAGGACCACCCTGATGAATCCCTTAAAAATCTTATAAGATATCCTAAATCAGGCATCGGGATGGGTGAGATGGGAGTGGGTTCCCGTGGGGCAGGAGACTTCTTCGTGCACCGGCAGATCGCTGAAATCGTTAAAAGCAGCCACACCAACGCCTTCATCAACCCCACAGCCCAGGATGACGGGGGAGTGGTTAAAGCAAAAGCCGGGGCCGATGAAATATACATCACCACCGCAGTGGATGGAATACACTCCCGGCTTAGCGAATACCCCTTCCTGGGTGGTTTCCATGTGGCCCGGGCCTCCATGCGGGATGTCTGTGTTATGGGATCCCAGCCAGTAGCCCTACTGAGCGACCTCCACCTGGCAGATGATGGAGAAGTGGCCAAACTCTTCGATTACACCGCCGGAGTATGTGCTGTATCCGAACTCACCGGAGTCCCCCTGGTAGCTGGCAGCACACTACGTGTGGGTGGAGACATGGTCTTAGGAGACAGGCTGGTCAGTGCCGTTGGCTCAGTGGGGATCTCCCCCCACCCCCCAACCGCCCGTAAAAGGGCCGAAGCAGGGGATGTGATCCTCCTAACTGAAGGATCAGGTGGAGGAACCATAACCACCACTGCCCTCTACCACGGCCTCTTTGACGTGGTATGGGAGACCATGGACATCAGTTTCATCCAGGCCTCCGAAGCCATACTGCAGGCGGGTCTGCTTCCAGAAGTCCATGCCATGACCGATGTGACCAACGGAGGGCTCCGTGGTGATGCCCACGAGATATCCCAGACCACCGGCCTGGGACTGGCCTTCTGGGAGGATGAAATCAGAAACCTGGTAAACCCCAAGGTACTGGAGATGCTGGAAAGCTTGGACATCGACCACCTGGGTGTTTCAGTGGATTCCCTCATGATTGTAGCTCCTGAAGATGTGGCCAGCCAGGTGGAAAAGGTGGTTTCCAGTGCCGGAGTTCGAATTGGTAGGATCGGAGAAGTTGATGATACTGGAATCCCCCGCCTACTAACCAACCATGGTGAGGAGGAACTTAAACCCCTCTTCCGTGAGGCTGCCTATACCAAGATCAAAAAGATCGTTGGCGACCTGCACCCTGAAGACTTCGAGGAAATGAAGCAAAAAGTGGAAAGATCAGCACTGGAAGCCATTGCCAAGAAAGATGAAGTAGTAGCCCGTATAAAGGAAAGACACGATAATTAAGTGCCCTTAACCTGTAATATCCCCTCTATATCCATAAATTAAATTAATTATTCCCTAAGGGTAAGAGACCCCTTAAATCTGTGCCTCATTGGGGCGTTTCTCTTACTTCTAGGGATTAAACTAATTAATGTGATATTTATGGATGAAAAAGGATTTGCATACACTTTAGATGCAGTACTGGCCCTCATACCAGTTATGATTGTTCTTTTTGGAGTTAGTAACCTTGCTGTATCCCCTGAATCCCCCATCCAAATCCATTCCTCCCAGAAAGCCCATGATACCATGGAGTTGATGGTTAACTACCGTGAAGGAAATGGATTATCAGTTTTAGAAAGAATGTCCGCCATTTTAAAATCAGGAAATAATAGCCCGGCCAGCATAACCCGTGCTGGGGAGCTTGCCTCTGATTTTCTGGATAAAAACCTGGCAAGTAGTGAATACCTTTTAACTGAAGAAAACCAGTTGGGTGGGAAACCACTGGCGGGGAAGATGGAATTGAAAAATACCGATAATGTAGCCACCACTATTCGCCACTGTGATAACTACACCTACCGGATTTACGTAACCTAAAAACCCTGATTTTTCTAACCAGACCTTTAAGAGACTCACCTGACTCCTAAAAGAAAGATTTTATTAAGCAGTAGTTTTAAAGAGGATACACCGCTGTAAACTTCTTATCCTCATAAAAAAATAGTTATCCTCATAAAAAAAATAGTTACTGGAAGGACATTTAATGCCCCTTTTTAATATTTCTAATCAAAACACAACCCTGAAAGAAACCCTGGCCCATTTCATATCCACGGTCAGCAACCCTCCACTGGTTGCCATCCCAGTTTTTCTGGTTATTAACTACACCCTGCTTTATAATGGTGACTGGTTATGGTTTTCAGTCCTTAGTATCTTATTTGTGAGTATTCTCCCCATAATCACCAGCACATTATGGATTAAAAGGAAGAAACTGGAAGTGGACATGCCAAAGAGGGAGGACCGGATTTACCCCCTTTTAATGGTCATCCTATCCTACATTGTGGGAGTGTTGGTTCTATACACCCTAGGAGCACCACCACTGACCACCACTTTAATGATCGCCTACCTTAACAACACCATTGTGGTGCTCCTGTTCAGCCTGTACTGGAAGATCAGTATACACGCCATGGGCGTGGCCGGTCCAGCAACGGCAATCATCTACCTTTTCGGATGGACCGGGTTGATATTCAGTTTACTGGTACCCCTGGTATTGTGGAGCAGACTATACCTTAAAAGACACACCCCTGCACAGTTAATTGTAGGGACAGTGCTGGGCTACCTGTTAACCGCAATCCAGATTTACCTGTTAATGGGGTTATGAAAAACAGGGTTACCTGAAAAGACAGTACAGGGTAAAGTAAATCTGATAATACGCCAACAACTATTAATTACTTAAATAGATTTAAGTAATGACCGTAACTCCAATTTCAGACTATTCAAGTAGTGGATGGGATTTAAAATGGAATGCGAGTACTTTGAAAAATTAAAGGATCACCAGTTTGGTGAATTACTGGCTGAAACTAAACACTGGCTGATCATCCTGGCCCCTGACCAGAGGAACCTGGGAACCTGTGTTGTGGCCCTTAAAAGGGATGAAAGTGAGCTTTCAGGTTTGAAGGATGGAGAATGGGGTGATCTAGCCAGGGTGGTTAAGAAGATGGAGTCAGCCCTTAGGAAAGCCTTTAATCCCACCCATTTCAACTGGGGTTGTTTGATGAACTCCTCTTACCAGGAGGATCCTCCCAGCCCCCACTTGCACTGGCATTTCATCCCCCGTTACCGGGAACCAGTTGAATTTAGGGGAGAAAAATTTGATGACCCCTGTTTCGGTATGAGCACCATGCATGACCGCAGGAAAATGGTTCCCCTTTCCGATGAATTCAAAAAAGATATAAAATCTAAAATCCGGGAAAACTTGGAGATATGAATACATTTTCCAGCTTGAATTTCTAGGTTTAGATGATTATTAGATGATCAAAATAATTCCGGCTTAGTAATAACTAACCAACTTAGTTAATAACTATCCAATTAAAGATAGCTCTCCCAGGGACGATCAAACATCTTGTTTAAAAATCTAAAACAAAACTTAAATACATAAAAAATCAATTGAGTATAGGTTCTGACAAATGTTGGGATCAAAAATAAACTACTCTTTTGTTATTGGCCCTGATAGTGTAGTGGATATCACTTAGGATTGCGGATCCTATAACCCGGGTTCAAGTCCCGGTCAGGGCATATTATCCATTTTAGCTTTTAATCATTCAAAAAAAGAGAATTACATAAGATTAGATTTATTTTCATCTTTGCCTTGAATTCAAGGATTTTTAAGAAGTTAAATTTTTTTAGAAATAATAAGTTAGAACCATACTGAAT
>Ga0351904_1079_pt1 | contig 18168 bp, 20 predicted proteins | sample BONcelHT113001E3_FD_205826 | JGI IMG/M metagenome (GOLD analysis project Ga0351904, IMG submission 205826) | Enriched cells from coal bed in the Powder River Basin, Montana, United States - BONCAT cells T11 rep1 HSBNCT.T11.300.1.E3 ...
GGCTGCAACGACCAAGCGTGACCTTGGACAATGTCAAAAGTTTGAGAAAGGGTATTACGATGAATCGCGTTCTAACATTTGCTCTGCTTGCCGCACTGGGCGTGTTTACCATCGGCTGCGAAAGCAAGGATAGCACCGAGTACAAGACCAAAACGACGACGACGCAGACCGAGGATGGCAGGGTAACGGGCGAGACAGAGACCACGACGACCGACACGACAGTAACGACCCCCGCGGTGACTCCAGATGCTGGCGGCACGACGACCGAAAGGACGACCGAAACGACCAAAGAGACGACTAGGTAGTCTACAAGGAAACTTAACATGTTGACGACTTTCGCAAACAGCATAGCCCCTATTTTCGCGAACTATGTGTACATCGGCGGGGGAACTCTCACGCTGGTGGTCATCATCCTGGTGGTTCTGCTCTTGGTTCGCCGCTAAGACCGCTACTTGGAAATCGAGCGACTGCACGGGTCGGAAGGGGCGAAGCCGGCAGCCGCCAGCCACACGGCGGCGATCGACTGCATCGAGTCCATCGTCGGCGACGAGCAGATCGCTTGTGATTTCGTCCGGCTGGACGGCTATCTCTTTCTCCCGCTTGGCGAGTCTCCCGAATTGCTGGACCGCGAGCTTGACGCTGCCCAGCGGGCCGGGCTGAGCGGCGTCGAGCGACTCCCGCGTGCGTCACGCCTGCCCTTCGAGACGGAGCCCTGTTTGCGATTCCCCCGCCAGGCACAGTACGACCCCCTCAAGTATTTGACCGCGGTCGCGGGAGCCCTGCAGCGGGCCGGAGGACGCATTTTCACCGGCACGCATGCCGAGACCATCCAGGGCGGTAAGCCGGCTCGGGTCAAGACCGCCGCCGGACGGACGGTTACCGCCGAGGCCGTCGTGGTGGCGACGAATTCGCCGGTCAACGACCTTCTGGCGATGCATACCAAACAGGCTACCTACAATTCCCAGTCTCCCAGGACTTTCCAGCATGTAGCACGTTTTGGGATCGGGCCCGTTGCATTCCTCGTTCCAGGATGTATAATTGCCTCTGCAGTCGGATGACTAGATGAAGGGCAACTCGGTTCTGCCGAGGGGCTCGTTGAAGAGTAAGCCGACGTGATTGAATGCTTCGGTGCGTTCATTCACGTCGGCTTTTCTTGTTGATCGCGCTCTGTGTACCGGGAACCGCCGAGGGTCCACGGACTTGAAACGCGGAAGTGAATTCACAGGAATAGCAGGCCATGCGCGGACAACGTCACCCCATCCCGAAAGTGCCAACCAAGATTGCCGGTCTGGATGAGATCCTGGAGGGCGGAATTCCCCGCGGCCGGACCACGGTGGTCAGCGGCGGGCCGGGCTCCGGAAAGACGGTGCTGGGTTTGGAGTTCCTGTGCCGTGGGGCAATGGCGGGTGAACCCGGCGTGTTCATCACCCTCGAAGAGAGGGCCGAGGCCATCCGCCTGAACGCGTCGGCGATAGGCTGGGACCTAGCGGCCTTGGAAAAGGCCGGCAAGCTCGCCATCATCGAGGCCCGCTTGCACGGAGAAGAAATCGTCGCCGGTGATTTCGACATTCAGGGCTTGCTGGCGATCGTGGGCGGGCACGTCAAGCGGATCGGCGCTCGGCATATCGTGATGGATGCGTTGGACGTGCTGCTGCGGATTTACGACGACTTGAAGCGCGAACGCAACGAATTGTCCAGGCTCCATGAATGGTTGACGGATCAGGGGCTGACGAGCGTCCTTTCCGTCAAGGCGCGGCATGACAACAATCTGGGATCTCAATATGAGTTTCTGGACTTCATGGCAGACTGCGTGATCCGCCTCGACCATCGCGTGGTAGGACAGGTAGCGACACGCCGCCTACGGGTGATCAAGTATCGTGGCTCCGGATTCGGGACCAACGAGTATCCCTACGTCTTTGGCGAACACGGGATCGTCCTCTTTCCTCTGACCACGGCGGAACTGACCCATCAGCCGCTAGGGGCAAAGGTCTCCACGGGATTGAAGGGATTGGATTTGATGTTGGACGGAGGCTTCCGGCGCGCCTCCTGCATCCTTTTTTCGGGCAACAGCGGCACGGGCAAGACCACGTTGGCGAGCACGCTCGCGCAGGCTGCGTGCCAGCGTGGCGAAAGGGTGCTCTACCTGAATTTCGAGGAATCCACAGAGGCCATGATCAGCGGGATGCTGAGCCCCGGGATCGACCTTCGTCCATCCATTCACGACAAAACGCTGCTGGTTCAAACCGCTACGCCGGAGAGCACGGGATCGGATAATCACCTGAATCGTGTCATTGAGACGATCGCCAGATTTAAGCCGGACCACCTGATCCTCGATGCAGTCTCGGCATGCGTTCGCATGGGATCCAAAAAATCCGCTTTTGATTTCATGATGCGGCTGGTAAGCGTGGTCAAGGAACGAGGCATTACCAGCATCCTGACCAACCAAGTCAGCAGCGGGATGCCTAACAGTGACGAGGAACTCAGCGGCATCGGCTTCTCCTCCGTGGTGGACGCGGTCGTCCAACTGCGTTATGTCGAGACCGACGAGGAGATAATCCGACAGGTGCTGATCGTCAAGTCCAGGGGCTCGGCGCATTCCAATCGTCGTCAGTTGTACGTCATTACGGACCGAGGCATCGAGTTCCCCGAAACCCCACAACCGCTGCCGGGTCGGGTGGGGAAAGCCCGCCGGAAGGACGGTGGAAAATGAGCAAATCGCCCTCAGCCAAGCCCCCCGCGAGAAGCGCAAAACCCGACCATTACTTGCTCCGGCTGTTCATGGCCGGCAACGGAGTGAATTCCCAAAAAGCGCTAACCAACCTGCGGAGCCTTTGCGAGGAGCGCCTGGCAGGGCGTTACACGATTGAAACGGTGGATGTAGTTCAGGACTTCGAAGCAGCGGTCAAGAACAACATATTGGTCACCCCGGCGTTGGTCCTGGTCGCTCCGCTTCCCAGGGTCGTCGTCCTGGGCAACCTGAGTGATTTGCCAATGGTTCTTGCTGCTCTACGAGTGACGGAAGCTGACTCATGAGTAACACCAAACCGACTTATCAGGAACTGGAAAAGCGGTTGGCCGCGGCGGAGTCCATCGTCAAGGCCCTGAAGAACCACGAAGTGGATGCCGTCGTTGGCGAGAAGACGATCGCCTTTCTGCTGCTTTCGGAAGTCGAGAAGGCGTTGCGGATCAGCGACGTAGGATTTAGTGCCATGTTCGAACTTTCCGGCATCGGCATGATCCAGGCCGATGCTCCCGGTTTCCGCTTCACCCGAGTCAACCAGAAGTTTTGCGAGATTGCGGGGTATGCAGCGGGAGAATTGCTGTCCAAGACCTACATCGGCCTGACTCACCCTGAGGATCGCGAGCGGGACATGACTGATCTTGCGAGGATACTCCGCGGCCAGGCCAACTCCTGGTCCATCGAGAAACGTTGCGTCCGCAAAGACGGGAGTCTGATCTGGGCGGGTGTCCATGGGGCCGTCCTGCGGGATGATACCGGACGAGTCGTGAGAATCGTGGCCATGATCAGTGACATCACGGCCAGTAAACAGGCCGAGCAGGAGCTGCGCGATGCCGAGTCCGCAGCAGAGCAGGGCAAGCCGATGCGGCCCAAGAAGGTGGCGGACAAGAAAGCCCGGGAATCTGCCGGTAGGAAGTCATCCGACAAACCACGACTCAAGAGACGGTAATCGAGATTGCTGTCTGGTCTTCGGGTACTGGGTATCGCCCACTGGCGCCCGACGATGGTAAACCGGGGCAAGTGGGAGGTTCCGATGAAAACGTCAGGAGAAATCGAAGCCGCCATCTGCCTGGAGATGAGCCGTTTCATGCAGGATTGCTTGGGCCGTGGCCCCAAGGACATCCACACCCACCTGATCGGCGATCTGCTCCTGGTCCGACTCCAGGGGGTTCTGACCACGGCCGAACAGCATCTAATCAAGACGCTCCGGGCCGATAAAGGGCGGGATCTTCTGAAGCAAGTAAGAATCCAGTTGATAGAAACAGCCCGTCCGATCCTGGAATCCATGGTCAAGCAGATCACCGGCATCAAGGTGCTGTCCCTGCACCATGATATCAGTACGGTAACCGGCGAGGAGGTGATTCTCTTTACCCTTGCCGAATCGCCAATTCTCCGCAGCGCCAAGAAGAAATGACGACATCCGGAGCTTCATGCGGATGGCCTCATGAAAAAGGCTTTTATGAATCCCTCGGATTACCGAACGTGAAAGGAAGCAACATAACACCTCAAGCTGGACCCAATATGGCCATCGATCCCATCTGCGGCATGACGGTAGACGAAGCCTCCGGATTACGTGCCGAGCGTGACGGACAGACATTTTTCTTCTGCAGCAGCCACTGCCGACAGCGGTTTCTGTCAACGTCTGCCAACGTAGATCGCCAAGAGAAGCCGCAGGGCAAAGCTCTTTACACGTGTCCGATGCATCCGGAAGTCGAGCAGGATCATCCTGGCGATTGCCCCCAATGCGGCATGGCGCTGGAACCGAAGACGGTGACGGCGGGCTCAAGCGAAGAGGAACACGTCGAACTGCGCGACATGACCTTGCGATTCTGGATCGGTGCCGCACTGACGCTGCCGGTGTTTCTTCTGGCGATGGCCCACTTGATCCCGGCCTTGGGCAGGCAGTCGTGGGCCGATGGCCACGTTTCGCGTTGGCTGCAATTCGCACTCACCACGCCGGTGGTCTGGTGGGCAGGCTGGCCGTTTGTCCAACGAGGCTGGCGTTCCGTCGTGACGCGTCACTTGAACATGTTTACGCTGATTGCCATCGGCGTGGGCGCCGCATTCGTCTTTAGCGCCGCGGCGATGCTCATGCCCGGCTTGTTCCCGCATACGATGCAACACGACGGCAAGGTTCCCATCTACTTCGAGGCCGCCGCAGTGATCGTGGTGCTGGTGCTCCTCGGTCAGGTGCTCGAACTCCGTGCCCGTAGCCGCACGGGCAGCGCCATCCGGGCCTTGCTGAACCTAGCGCCGCCCACGGCCCGGCAGGTGACGCCGGGGGGCGATCATGACGTCCCGCTCGACCAGGTCCAAGTCGGCGATTGGTTGCGCGTGGTTCCAGGCGACAAGGTGCCCGTGGACGGCGTGGTCGTCGAAGGTCAATCCAGCGTGGAGGAGTCCATGATCACCGGCGAACCGTTCCCGGTGGAAAAGACCGTGGGCGACCAAGTGACCGGCGGCACCGTCAATGGAACCGGCAGTTTCGTGATGCGTGCCGAGCGAGTGGGTGACGACACGTTGCTCGGGCAGATCGTCCACATGGTGGCCGAAGCCCAACGAAGCCGCGCGCCCATCCAAGGTCTCGCCGACAAGGTCGCGGGCGTCTTCGTGCCGGCGGTGCTGGCGGTTTCGTTGTTGACCTTCGTCGTTTGGATGTGGCTGGGGCCCGAGCCAAAACTGGCCCACGCCATCGTCAACGCCGTCGCGGTCCTGATTATCGCCTGCCCGTGCGCCCTTGGCCTGGCCACTCCGATGTCCATCATGGTCGGGATCGGACGCGGTGCCCAGGAAGGCGTGCTCGTGAAAAACGCCGAAACGCTCGAACGATTGGAGAACGTCACCACGCTCGTTGTGGACAAGACGGGCACACTCACAGAGGGCAAACCCAAGCTCATCGATGTCCTGCCCACCGGCGGTTTCGACGTGCAAGATCTGCTGCGTCTCGCCGGCTCCCTGGAGCAGAACAGCGAACATCCGCTGGCCGCCGCGATTGTGCAGGGCGCGAAGCAGCAGGGTGTCGCACTGGAGGCCGTGAAGGACTTTCGTTCGGTGACGGCGGGCGGCGTTCTCGGCACCGTCGCCGGTCGTGCGGTGTTGATCGGCAAGCCGGATTTCCTGCGAACTCAGAAGATCACGGGCCTGGAGCCGCTTGAAGTGTCGGCCAGGAAACTTCAAGAGGATGGCAAGACCGCGGTTTTTGTCGCGATCGATGGAAAACCGGCGGGAATTCTCACCGTCGCCGACCCGATCAAGTCCACCACCGCCGAGGCCATTCGTGATCTTCACGCGCTGGGGCTGAAGCTTGTCATGCTCACGGGCGACAACCGCCGAACCGCCGCCGCGGTGGCCAAGCAACTCGGCCTGGATGCGGTGGAAGCGGAGATCGAACCCGCCGGCAAAGTCGCTCATATCCAGCGGTTGCGCGCGGAAGGGAAGCATGTTGCGATGGCCGGCGACGGCATCAACGACGCACCCGCGCTGAGCGAAGCGGAAGTCGGCATTGCCATGGGCACGGGCACCGACGTGGCCATGCAAAGCGCGGGCATCACCCTTGTGAAAGGCGACCTCCGCGGCATTGCCAAGGCCGTCCGCCTGAGCCGCGCCACCATGTGGAACATCCGGCAGAACCTGTTCTTCGCCTTTCTCTACAACGCACTGGGGATCCCGGTGGCAGCCGGGGTACTTTACCCGTTCTTCGGCTTGCTGCTCAGCCCGATCATTGCCGGTGCCGCGATGAGCCTGAGTTCCGTCTCGGTCATCAGCAACGCCTTGCGACTGCGGAACGTGAAGCTGTGATGGAATCGACGCAACCGCATCGCGAAGAGCGATTTGCAGCCATGCCGCTCGAATTTTACGCCATCCCCACTTGCCTTGCCGTTCCATGACTATAAAATGCAAGGAGTTATGCTGTCGGACGACTAGACAGAGAGCAACCCGGCCCCGCCGTGCCGGAGGGCTCGCTGACGAGTAAGCCGACGTGTTGGAACGCCTTCGGGTGTGCAGACACGTCGGCTTTTTTCGTTTCTTGGAGATTCGGTTCGCCTGAACAAAGGAACCACGATGCAATGCACATCGCACCCCCCCACGGCCGAAAACCCCGTCGTGGAACCGAACACGCAAGCATTCCTGGATGAGCTTGCCGCCAAAGGCGGCCCGCAGATTTACGAATTGTCGGTCGAAGACGCCCGCGGCGTCCTTGGTGCCGCCCAAGGAGGTGAAGTGCGGAAGCTCCCGGCGGAGATCGAAGACCGCACGATCCCCGGGGGCCCGAAAGGCCGCGTCGCGATTCGCATCGTCCGGCCCAAGGGCGGCACCGGCGCGCTCCCGGTGGTGGTGTACTTCCACGGCGGTGGCTGGGTCCTGGGCGACGTAGACACGCATGACCGCTTGATTCGGGAAATTGCCAACGGCGCCCAAGCCGCCGTCGTGTTCGTCGATTACTGCCGTGCGCCCGAGGCCCGCTATCCGGTCGCGATCGAGGAAGCCTACGCCGCCACCAAGTGGGTCTCGGAGAACGGCAAGACCATCGACGTGGACAGCTCGCGTCTGGCGGTGGCCGGCGACAGTGTGGGCGGCAACATGGCCGCCGCTGTCACGCTGTTGGCCAAACAACGCGGCGGCCCGAAAATCGACTTTCAGTTGCTGTTCTACCCGGTGACAGATGCCGATTTCGACACGCCGTCCTATCAGCAATTCGCCCAAGGCTACTTCCTCACGCGCGAGGCGATGAAGTGGTTCTGGGATCACTATGCGCCGGATGTCGCGATCCGCACGCAACCGCTGGCGTCACCGTTGCACGCGACGGTCGAGCAACTGCGAGGCTTGCCGCCGGCGCTCGTCATTAACGGCGAGTGCGACGTGCTCCGCGACGAAGGGGAAGCGTATGCCCGCAAGCTCATCCAAGCCGGCGTCCAGGTCACGGCGTTGCGCTACATGGGCACGATTCACGACTTTGTGATGTTGAACGCGATCACGGATACGCCGGCGGCGCGTGGCGCCATCGCGCAAGCCAGCGGCGCGTTGCTGCATGCCTTTGCCAAGCAAGGACCGGCGAATCAATAAGTGTCGCTTGTAGAATGGCCCTTCCAAGCCGTCTCGTCGGCCCCGAAGGGCCGACCTACATCCAAAACTCGACAGAGATGGGGGGTCGGAAGCCACCGGCAAGCAAGCCTTGCTAGCGTGCCGGAACGAAACGGATCTCTTTTTGAAAGGAAAGTCGCATGAAGGGTGACGAACGGGTGGTGAAGAAGCTTGACGAGTTATTGAGCGACGAGCTAACGGCCATTAACCAGTACATGGTCCATTCGGAGATGTGCGCCAACTGGGGCTACCAGCGGCTGCACCAAGCCGTGGAAACTCGCGCACGGCAAGAGATGAAGCATGCCGAAAAGTTGATCGCCCGGATCATCTTCCTGGAAGGGACCCCGACGGTCAGCCGATTGAACCAGGTCCATATCGGTGCGGACATCCCCCAGCAGCTTCAACAGGACCTAAACGCGGAAGTGCATACGAACCGCATGTACAATGAGGCCATTCACCTGGCGGACGAAGCCCACGACGCCGCGACCCGCGACCTGCTCGAATCGATCTTGAAGGACGAAGACACGCACGTCGACTGGCTTGAAGAACAGTTGGATCAAGTCGCCCAGTTGGGTTTGCCGCTGTATCTTTCCACGCAGACCCGCGATTAGCTCCCAGGCTGCGAGAGGTTTTCACCGATCCAGCAGGATCATTCGCACCGCCGTCACCACAACAAACAAGGTCGAGCCAGAATTCTTCGAACTTGAAAGGATTTCCCATGAGTCACAGAACCGTTCCCTGTCGTGGAATCGCTTCGGCGATTCTCGTTGCCGGAGTGGTCTGCTTCGCTTTTCCGTCTGCTCCCTGCGCCGGAGCCGACGAAACGCGGCCGAGCAGCTACTCACCCGTGGTCATTCGAGAAGATTTCGAGCAGACGGTCGCTGCGATGGAGGCGGCCAAGGCTCAGATCATCGAACGCCAGGCGGCCCTGCTCCAAGACCGTTATGACCTCAGCGACCAGCCTGCCAAGGATGTCGCCATGCCGCGCGGCAAGCCGGTGCAAGGGGGCGTACGCGTGAAACTGCCGGAGGGCGTGGAATCGTGGATCGCCCTGGGGGCGATGAGTCCCGAGCAGATCCGGCAGAAGGCGGCGTGGCCCAAAGGGTTTCTGCCGTTGCCGCATCCGAATCATGCCGAAGGCGGTATGCTGTTCCCCAAGCTCCATATCGACCAAATCAAGAAACAACAGGAGCGCGACCTGACCCGCTTCGACTTGGACTTCGACCTGCCACAGCACTTCCTGCCCGAGTTCCCGCCGCCGATCTACCTGACGACGCGAACCGATCTGGGGGACGTGTCCCAAGGACAGGTCGTGGCGTTCATGCGTACGCTGTAGAGATAAGGCGTGTCCGTAGCGGTTTTGTTTTCGGCAATTTCTGTCATTCGAGTCGAGATGACAATGTTTGTCGCTGGCGTCGGGATGACAGTCAACGGTAAGGAGGATTCTCATGAAGTGAGTCCTGTGCGAAGGCCTGCGGCCAGTGCGCCACGGCGTGCGAGGCGTTCCCCGACGACGAGCACATGAAGGCGTGCGCCGAAGAATGCCGCAAGTGCGAGAAGGCGTGCAAGACGATGCTAAAGCGCATGGCGAGCAAGTAGGCAAATTGGCAAGACGGTAGAATCTGCAAATGACTACCGGTTCCACATCGGCCCTTTGCCGGTAAGGAACCCGATTGACTGCAAGGTTTCCCGATTCATTGGAGAGATTACCATGGAAAGACGCCAGTTTCTGACCGGATCGTTGGCCGCCGGGGTCGGGCTATGGGCCGCCCGTCATGTCCCGGCCGCCGAACTACCTACCACCCTCAAAATCGGAGACTCGAAGATGCCGTTCCAACAACCGCCGCTGCCGTTTGACATGAATGCGATGAAGCCGTTCCTCTCCGAGGAGCAGTTGAAGTACCACTACGGCAAGCACCACGCCGCGTACTTCAAGAACCTCAACGGCCTGGTCGAAGGCAAGCCGGAGGCGGGCATGTCGCTGCGCGAGGTGGTCGTCCAGTCGACCGGGCCGGTCTTCAACAACGCGGCCCAGGCCTGGAACCACAGCTTTTATTGGGACTGCCTGTCGCCGCAGGGCGGCGGCGAACCCCAGGGCGAGTTGGCCGCGGCCCTCCAGCGAGACTTCGGCAGCTTGGCGGCGTTCCAAAAGGCCATGTCCGAGGCGGCCGTGAAGCTGTTCGGCTCAGGCTGGGCCTGGCTGGCCGCCGATCCGGCGGGAAAACTCGAAATCATGCCGCTGGGCAATGCCGACACGCCGCTGAAACACGACAAGGAGCCGGTACTGACCATCGACGTGTGGGAACATGCCTACTACATCGACTTCCGCAACGAACGACCGAAGTACGTCGAGGCCTTCTGGAAGGCGGCCAACTGGAATTTCGCCGGAAAGTGCTACGCTGCCGCCGTCAAGTGATTTCGGCAGGCCGACGCTGGAGCGGTGTAGCGCTGCGGTAACCGCCGAACCCAGCCGTTCCCTTGCCTTCCCCGCTCAGCGCCATACAATTATTTGACGGGGCGAGCGGTAGTAAGCTCAATGCCGGCTCCATCCAAAAGTGAAAGTTGTCGGATGACTAGATAAAGAGCAACTCGGCGGTGCCGGGGGGCTTGTTGACCAGTAAGCCGACGTGATCGCATGCCTCAGGGTATTTGATCACGTCGGCTTTTTTGTTTCCGGTGCGGCGAAATGGCCGGAGACCAACGATGATCTTGGGAAACCCTGGGCTGTCAAGAATATGGGTTTTAGAATTGAAAGAACAAAAGAATTGATGACAAAAAAGTTTCCTTCGGAACGCGGGATTCGTCCCATCTTTTTGTCATCAATCTGTTTGTCTACCGGAACGAAACCCAGATGAACATTCGGTTCCGTCAATTCTCCCGTTTTGTTAGCCCAGGGCAACCCTCAAGAAACTAACACCGGCGGGACCGGTACCTTCGCACCTTCTTCGGGAGAATCGCCATGCTAGGACGAATCAATTACGGATGTCTGATTTTGGTCGTGACTGGTGCAATCTTGTTGCCGGCGGCGCGGCCGGCGCACGCTCAATCGCCAGCGGTGGTAGGGTACTATCCAGCGGCACCGACGGTCGCCTATGTCCCGGAAGCCCGTGGGCTGTTTGGCCTGCGCACCGTATATCGTCCCGTGGCGGCCTACCCGTATGCTCCCATGACGACTTACTACGCACCTGCCGCCGCAACCGCGATGTATTACCCGTCGGCGAATGTCACGAGCTATTACCGGTCGGCACCCGCGGCCTATTACGCACCCACGACCACGTCGTATTACGCGCCGGCGAATGTCACGAGCTATTACCGGTCGGCGCCCGCGGCCTATTACCAACCCGCGACCACGTCGTATTACGCGCCGGCGAATGTCACGAACTATTACCCGTCGGTGCCTGCGGCCTATTACCGACCCGCGACCACGACGTATTTCGCACCGTCGCCTGTCACGAGCTACTACGCTCCGGCAGCACCGTTCTTCACGGGCCCTCCGCCGGTCTCCGTGCGGTACGCCCCGTGATCCCGTACATCGTGATTGGGCCGTAATGCCAGGTCATGCGGGTTTAGCGACTAATGGAATCTGAAGCGACTAATGGAATGTAAGTAGCATGTCACAAGATCAGGGAGCATCGAATATGAGTATTTTTCTCATCCTCGGAGTAGTGGTGGTGTGGATCGCTTTGCAGATGTGGATTCTGCCACGTTTCGGCGTCTCGACGTGAATGAGCAACGCTTGTCGGCCGAGTTCGGCCGCCCCGAATGAAGTTGAGCCCCGGCAGATGCACGTTCCTCAAGAACCTGTGCCGCCGAGCGGTTCGCAACGCGATTGACTGGATAGAACCTGCTGCACCCCAAAGGCAACTTCGATGACCGATCCCCACAGACCGCTACCGTATGCGGATAACGTCGAAACGATCCCCGTGGATGAGGCGGAAGATATCCAGCGGGTGATCCATGCCTTGGAGTTGATTCTCGCGCGGAGCCAAGCGAAGAGCGGCCAGTTTCGCGCGGACGTGCATGTCAAAACGCATGGCTACGCCCAAGGAGAAGTCCGGGTGCTGCCGAACCTACCGGACGAACTGGCCCAGGGACTGTTTGGGCACGACGCCGTCTACCCGACGGTGGTTCGGTTCTCGAACGCGGCCAGCCAGGCGCAGTTCGATGCCGTTCCGGACGGACGCGGGATGGCGCTCAAGGTGCTGGGAGTGGCAGGAGACGTGCTGTTGACCGACGAGCAGCGAGGCCCGGCCCAGGATTTCGTCATGATCTTTGCCGCTCAGGAGAATTGCGCCGTCCTTGCTTAGGAGAATTGCCCCGCTACTTGGAAAGAAGGAAGGGGTTCTTTCTTCCAAGTAGGGCCTTTGGGGTCTTGGAGACAGCGATTTGGCTTTGGCACGGCGGGGGGCCGGTTGGGCGGGTAGTAGGGATGGGGAGGCGAAGTTCGGTTGGTTGGCTTCGTCTCGGTCAGGGGACAAAAAAACCTCGGCCTTCCTCCAGAAGCGTTCGCTTCTGTGAGGTAGGACGAGGGTGTGCATAACATCAGAATTGTAACCGAGAGTTTGGCTTTTTTTTGTCGCTGTCGGCGAGTTCTTCTCGTTTCGGAAAGATTGGTATCAGGACAGCCGCGCCAAACCGTTGGTTCAGCAATATCAGCGTGCGCTCGCCTTGGCGGTCCAGGATCATCCGGATCCGAGACTGTCGAAGTGCGTGGTGCACTGCGCGCACTGCGAGATTCGCTTTCTCACCGATCCGCGGAATGCCGGCCGCGAGGATTTGCGATGTCCGTTCGGATGCCGCGAGCATTATCGCCGACAGCGGGCCAGCGAACGAAGTACGGCCTATTACCAGACGGCCGCGGGGAAACGAAAGAAGAAACGGCAGAATGATAACAGCGCTGCTGCAGGCCAGTCCGGGTCGCAATCGCTTGCAGCTTCGCCGCCATCTACCAGCCCGCCTGCCGGTCCCCCGCCAACACCTGTCGCCGTGGCAGCTGCGCCGCCATCTACCATCCCCCCTGCCGATCCCCCGCCAACGTCTGTCGCAGAGCCCCAACGAGACACTTCCGCGGAGAAGCTGGAATGGCGTTGGGAAGGGTTCGTACTGGACGAACTCACGCTGAGGAACTCGCCCCTGCTGCCTTACGTGCGGGTAATCGTGAACCGGCTTGAGGGCCTCCGCCTCGATTTCGAGGAACTTCTCGAGTTGCTTCAGGAAGCTATTAGACAACACAGCTTAGCTTGGCGGAGAAGAGTGGACTACGTTGTCGAGTATCTGCATCAGCATCCACCTTGAGGAGCCGCGGGATGAGCCAAATTGTGGAACGGTCGAGCTTGGATCTGCGTTACGAGGGCTATCGCGTTCGGGACGACGCTCACGAAGCGCGCCTGCTGGCGTCGATTGCCGAGCGGGGGATTGAACAGCCGCTGGCGGGCGTGGATACGCCCGCCGGCCGGGTCCTGCTGGACGGCTTCAAACGCTGGCGAAGCGCCAAGAAGCTCGGCCTGGAGGGCGTGCCCTACGTATCGCTCGGCGAGGAGGAGGCGATGGGCATCCTGAGCCTGATGCGCGGGGCGAAGGACAAAGCTTTAAGCCTGTTGGAGCAGGCCCGCTTCATCGGCGATCTGCTGACGCTCCACGACCTGAGCGTGGCGGAGGTGGCCGAGAAGCTGTCCCGCAGCAAGGGCTGGGTCGCGATGCGGAAGACGCTGCTGGAGGAGATGAGTCCGGCGATTCAGCAGTTGCTCTTCCGCGGGAGCTTTCCGGTGTACTGCTACATGTACACGTTGCGGCCGTTCAGGCGCATGAACGGCGTTTCCGGCGAACGGATCGAACGCTTTATGAAGGCCGTGGCCGGTCCGCGGCGGAGCGTGCGGGACATCGAGCTGCTGGCCCACGGATACTTCCGCGGCCCCTCTGCGCTGCGGGAGGCGATCGAGGCCGGGAAGCTGAGCTGGTCGCTGGACAAGATGAAGAGTGTCCCGGAGGACCGGGAAGGCTGCAACGAATTCGAGCGGGGGCTGCTGGGCGACCTGCAGAACCTGCAGAGAGCGATGCAGCGGGTGATGCTGAAGTGCCAGGACGAGCGGCTGCAGAGCCGGGCTTTTAACGCTCAGGCCAACCTGTTGACCGGTGGGCTGCTGAGCCAGTTCAAACCTTTTTGGAGAAGAATGAGAGAGTTTTATGATCGAACCGGACATGCGAAATGCGATTTACCAGATGCACCGGGCTGGAATGCCCCTGCGTCAGATCAGTCGCCAATTCCAGATGAGCCGCCACACGGTGCGGACGATCGTCCGCCAGCAGGGTGTGCGGGAACCGAAGATGCGAAGCGACAAGATCCGCATCGACACGGAGCTTCTTCAGCGGCTGTACCGGCAGTGTGACGGCTGGCTGCAACGGGTTCACGAGAAGCTGGTGGAGGAAGAAGAGATCCAGATCAGCTATCCGACGTTGACGCGTTTGATGCGGGAAACGGGGATTGGCAAACCGTCCACGACGCGCTGCCAACACGTGCCGGATGAGCCGGGAGTGGAGATGCAGCACGACACAACGGTGTATCAGGTGCGGCTGGGGGATCAACGGACGCGACTCGTCGCGAGCCTGCTGTACCTGCGGTACTCGAAACGGCGCTACCTGAAGTTCTATCGCTCGTTCAACCGCTTCGGGATGAAGTGTTTTCTGCACGAAGGCTTGATGTTTTGGGGCTGTTCGGCGAAGCGATGCATCATCGACAACACGAACCTGGCTCGGCTGCGAGGTAGCGGCAAGCTGGCCGTGATCGTGCCGGAGATGGCCGCCTTCGCCGAGCGTTACGGCTTCCAATTCCTCTGCCATGCGATCAGGCATCCCAACCGCAAGGCCGGCGAAGAGCGGAGTTTTTGGACGGTCGAGACCAACTTCCTGCCGGGCCGCACCTTCGAGAGTGTGGAGGATCTCAATCGGCAAGCATTCGAGTGGGCCACGGTCCGCATGGAACACCGCCCGGTGAGCAAGACGGGCCTGATTCCCGCCAAAGCCTTCGAGCACGAACGGGCGTACCTGACCGAACTGTCGCCCCATCTGCCCGCCCCGTACTGGGCTCACGAACGGGGCACGGACGAGTACGGCTATGTCGCCTTCCTGGGCAATTACTATTGGGTTCCGGGCAGCACGCGAGAAGACGTCAAAGTCCTGCAGTATGCGGACCGCTTGAAGATCTATCAGCGGCAGAACTGCGTGGCCGAGTACCCGTTGCCGGCTGATGGCGTCAAGAACGGCCGCTTCAGTCCCGAGGGCCAGCCCGCGCCCCGGTACCTGCCCAAGAATCGCAAGCATGGCTCCCAGCACGAGGAGCAGCGGTTGCGGGCCTTGGGGTCCGACGTCACGGCATATCTGGATTACGCCCTGGCGACGCCCGGCATCCAGCGGCATCGGTTCCTCCGCGAGCTGTTCGCCTTGAGCCGCCAAGTGACTCCGACCGTGTTCGCGCAGACCCTGCAACGGGCCCGTCAATATCGCGTGGTGGAACTGCAAACCCTGCAACGCATCGCTTGGTTCTGCCAGAGCCAGGGCGAGCCAAGTCTGCCGTCTACCGACGTGGACGAGAGCTTCCGCCAACGGCCGGCTTACCAGGACGGTTACCTGACCGACGAGCCCGATCTGTCACGCTATGACGACTTGTCCGACGAAGATTCCACCGACCCATCCGAAAGCGAGGATGACCATGAATGAAGAACTGCAGAAGATCTTGAAGACGCTCCGGCTGTGGGGCCTGCTGGCCCACTGGGACGAATTGTTGGCCGAGGCCCAACGGGGCAAATTCTCGCACGAGCGATTGCTGAAGCACGTGCTCGAAGCCGAATACCGCACCAAAAACGAAAACAGCCGGCTCCTGCGCCGCCAGCGGGCTCACATCCCCGAACCGCTGGAGATCGAGACCTTCCCCTTCGCCCGCCAAGTGCGGCTGGACCGCCAACGGATCATGACGCTGTACGACAGCTTCGACTACATGACCAAGCAGCGGAACGTCATCTGGCTGGGACCCACCGGGTGCGGAAAGACGGGCTTGGCCACCGGCTTCCTGCTGCATGCCCTGGATCGCGGCTATCGAGGTTGTTTCATTCCCTTCTCCGAGTTGGTCGCGGAACTGTACCGGTCCTTGGCCGACCATTCTGAGCGCCAGGTGCTACGCAAATACGCGGGCTACGATTGCCTGCTGATCGACGAGGTGGGATACGCGGAGGTGGAACCGGCGCAGGTCGGGCTGTTCTTCACCCTGATGCAAAAGCGGTACAAGACGAAGACCACGCTGCTCACCTCGAATCTGGGCTTCGGCGAATGGGGCTCGTTCCTGAAGAACAGCCAGCTGACCGGGGCCCTGCTGGATCGGCTCACGGAAACCAGTCATGTGTTCAACATGAAAAAGTGCCGCAGCCTGAGAGACCCGTTGGATAACCCCCCGGAGCCTGAAGGGGCATGAACTTCGACGACTTCCGTCGCCGCGCGGACGCGGTTCGCGGAATCCCGCTGGAGGCCGTCTTGACCTTCCGCGGTGCGATCCGCGATCCGCGCGACCGGGCCAAATGGCACACCGAACGAGGACCGCTGTCCGTCACCGGTTCCAAATTCAAGCCCTGGCAGCAGGGCCCAGGAGGTGGCGGCGCGATCGACTTGGTGATCCACTTGGCCGACGTCAGCGTCACCACGGCCGTGAGGTGGCTGGAACAGCACTTGGCGACCAGCCACCCCACCGTCGGCCAACCCGCCATCTTTGCTTCTGACACGCCACACACTGCGGCTGACGGAGATGGCGAACTGCACCTGCCCGTCCCCCAGATTCACCTCTTGGCCCGTGTTCGCCGATATCTCACGCAGCGTCGCGGTCTTTCGGGCTCCCTTCTGGAGCCGCTCGTGCAATCCGGCAAATTGTACGCCGACCGCCGGGGTAATGCCGTCTTCCTGTTAGTCGCCGGAAAGGACAGCCGGCCGGTCGGTGCCGAACTCCGCGGGACCGGCTCGCGTGTCTGGCGTGGGATGGCACCCGGCACCAGCAAGGACTTGGGATTCTTCTGGATCGGCGATCCCCGTTCGCAGCAAATCGTCCTCTGCGAGTCGGCCATCGATGCGATCAGTTGCCACCAGTTGGATCCGGAACGTCTGTGCATCTCCACCTCCGGCGCTCGCGCCAATCTTCCTTGGCTCACCGCCCTGATCGCCCGGCGGTACGAAATCCACTGCGGTTTCGACGCCGACCCTCCCGGCGACGAGGCGGCCCGGCTGATGACGATTCTGCACCCCGAAGTCAAGCGTCTTCGGCCTCGGGCGCACGACTGGAACGACGTTCTCGTATCCAGCCGGTAACGGATCGCAACCTTCATCGCCGCACGTATTGGCAAGACACAAGCCATCCACCTCGCGCAGCCCCGCCCCCGCGCCAACGCAACAACCTCCCGCACCGCCACCATACCCTCCAGCAAACAAACTCCCCAGGACTACTTGGAAAGAAGGAAAGGGGCCGCTTAGCTGATCCCAGCTGGTTCAGTTCAGGTGAGTGCCAACGTCATGATCAATCACCCGGTGTTTTTCGCCAGGAACGTGAAAGATTATCTGCGTTTGGAGCAGGTTCTCGTGCAAGCCGACGACCAACCGCTCGCGACGTTGCAGGCGGGCCTGACCGGCGGCGACTGGAATCCGCTGCACTGGCATTGGCGCGAGATGCTGGCGGTCGCCCAAATCGCGGGACAACGTCCCGCGCACCCGGCGAGTAATACCTATTTCAGCATGGCCCCGATTCGGTTCGGGGATTTTGTGGCCAAGTATCGGGCGAAGCCGGCCGGGGATCGCCACGAATCGTATTTGGATCTGGTCCAGCGATTCGCATCCCAGGCCGACGCGATGCGGTTGGCATTGGAAGAAACGCTGAAAACGCAGGAAGTGCTGTTCAAGTTCCAAGTACAACTGCGCACTTCCGAGCAGACGATGCCCGTCGAAGACGCCACGGTCGAGTGGCCGGAACGCGAATCCCCGTATCGCACGGTCGCGCACCTTCTTCTGCCGCGACAAGAGATCGCTTGGCTGCGGCAGCAAGACGCCTACCAAAAGCTCTCGTTCAACGTGTGGCATGCGCTCGCCGCACATCGCCCCTTGGGAGGCATCAACCGCGTTCGCCGCCGGGCCTACGCCGTCTCGTGCGCCTGGCGGCGTCAGCAAGCAGCGGCGAAGTTGGCAGATCCGCCGAGCGCCGGCGAAGTCTGCTGAAGATCACGTCTTTTTGAGCACGCACGAGGCGATGGCCGCTTTGACCGCTACCCCCGCTGTGGCGCGCCGTAGCCATGCGGACGAGCCAAAATGTGGAAGGGGGAAAA
>Ga0351904_1085_pt1 | contig 16404 bp, 14 predicted proteins | sample BONcelHT113001E3_FD_205826 | JGI IMG/M metagenome (GOLD analysis project Ga0351904, IMG submission 205826) | Enriched cells from coal bed in the Powder River Basin, Montana, United States - BONCAT cells T11 rep1 HSBNCT.T11.300.1.E3 ...
AGTCATCCGACCGGCTGAAGCCAATGAGACCCGCGCCGCCTGGCTGCTGGCCGTAGAGCGTAAGAAACCGGTTGCTTTGGTGCTGACTCGTCAGAAACTGGCTACTTTCGATGAAATCGAAGTGGATGCGGCCGCCGGGGTCGGTCACGGCGCGTATATCGTCAAAGAATCTCCGCAGGAAAGTCCCCAACTGATTCTGCTGGCAACCGGCTCAGAAGTGGAAGTCAGCTTGAAGGCCGGCGAGATTCTGAGTCAACAGGGCTATTCGGTGAGGGTGGTCTCGATGCCTTCCTGGGAACTGTTTGATGAGCAGCCGGAACCATATCGCCGGGGCGTCTTGCCGGAGGGAGTCCCTGTGCTGTCGGTCGAAGCGGGGATTACGATGGGCTGGGCCAAATATACCGGCACCAAAGGCGCATCCTGGGGCATAGACCATTTCGGCGCTTCGGCTCCCGGACCGACTGTAATGGAGAAATTTGGCTTTACTGCCGAAAACATCGCCGCCCAGGCGCTTAAACTATTGGGTTGAACCCGGTACAAACAAGACCGTATTCGGCTTTACCAATATGCTGGTCAAACTGATTGCAGACCTGCAGCCTGCAGGAATCGTGGTCGCTTTTGACAAAGGCAAAGTCACCTTTCGCAATGCCGATTATCCGGAGTATAAGGCTCAGCGGAAACCGACCCCTTCGGAACTGTCGGAGCAATTTCCGGCGGCCCGGGAAGTGTTGGAGGCTCTGGGCATCACGATGCTGGAGATTGACGGATTTGAAGCCGATGATATCATCGGCACGCTGGCGATCCGGGTGGCCGGGGATCAGGAAATCCTGATCGTGACCGGAGACCGGGATTTGTTGCAACTGGTCAATCCACAGGTGCATGTGCTGTTGACCCGGAAGGGGATTTCCGAATTCGAGGAAGTCGATCCGGTGGCTCTGATCTTCAACTACGGACTGACCGCAGCCCAGGTCATCGAGATGAAAGGGCTGATGGGCGATTCTTCGGACAATATTCCCGGAGTTCCCGGCGTGGGCGAAAAAACGGCCAAAAAATTGATCGATGACTTTGGCTCGATTGATGGGGTCTATGAAAATATCGACCAAATTTCCGGCGAAAAGTTGAAGGAAAAACTGCTTGCCAATCGGGATCTAGCCTATCTGTCGAAGAAGCTGGCCACCATTGAATGTAATGTGCCGATTCAGGCCGATATCGCCCAGTACCAGGTAAAACCGGACCTGGACAAAGTCCGGGCCGTGGCCGAAAAGTATGAATTCCGCGCTTTACCGGCTAAAATCGCCAACTGGATTTTTGCGACTGCTCCAACAGAACCGACCGGGCCGATTGACCGGCTTGAGTCGGCGACGGAAGCCAGACAACCAGTTCTGCCGATTGAAACTGCGGCACAGTTTGCGCAGTGGGCGGAGAGGGTCCGGCGGCAGGGGATCTTGTTTTTCATTGCCGAAACGGTCGGGTCGATGCCGGATATCACCATCAGCGCCGCTGCCATTGCGGCGGAGGGTCAGACGGCTTATTTGTCGGCAAAATCTGCGGCATGGCCCCAGTTTATGGCGCTGCTGGCAGATCCGTCACTGGCCAAAGTCACTCATGACGCAAAGCTGGTTTTCAATGCCTGCCATGCCGGAAAGATCGATTTTGGCCCGCTGTTGTTCGATACAATGGTGGCGGCCTATCTGATCAATCCCAGCGGTAACGGCTATTCGCCCGAGCAGCTAGCAGTAGATTTTCTGGGCCTGCCTGCAGACCCGGAACCGTTGAAAAATGGGCGAAGCCCGAACAGATTGGCTTGGGAAGCCGGCCTGCTGGTCGAGCTTTATGCTGCTCAACAAAGCGAAATCGAAAAAATCGGCGCCGGTGAACTTTGGAAAACTATCGAGTTGCCGCTGATTGAAACTCTTTCCCGGATGGAGACAAGCGGAATCCAATTGGACCGTCAGGCGCTGGATGCGATGGATGTCGAGATTGCGGCCCGGATTCAGGTGTTATTGAAGGAAATCTATCAACTGGCCGGTGAGTCGTTTAATGTCAATTCTACCAAACAACTGGGACTGATCTTGTTTGAAAAATTGGGCTTGCCTGTGGGTAGAAAAACCAAGACCGGTTATTCTACCGATGTGGAAGTGCTGGAAAGTCTGGCCGGAACTCATCCGATGATTGATCACCTATTGGAATACCGGATGCTGACCAAGTTGAAATCCACTTATCTCGATGGTTTGCGCCCGCTGATCCGCATGGATACGGGTAGGGTCCACACCCATTTCAACCAGACGGTTACCGCTACGGGTCGCTTGTCCAGTTCCAGCCCCAATTTGCAAAACATCCCCATCCGAACTGAATTGGGGCGGAAGATCCGTAATCTGTTTGTTCCCGGACCGGGCTACGATTGGTTGGTTGCGGCCGACTATTCACAGATTGAGCTGCGAATTTTGGCGCATCTGGCCGGCGACGAAAACATGATCCGATCGTTTCTGTCTGGTGAAGACATTCATACCCGCACGGCCGCCGAGGTATTTGGCGTGCCGATTGAACAGGTGACGCCAGATCAGCGGTCACGGGCCAAAGCGGTTAACTTCGGCATCGTCTATGGAATCAGCGATTATGGTCTGTCACAGGATATCGGCGTCAGCCGCAAGGAAGCCGGTGAATATATAGCCGGATATTTTGCCCGCTACCCGGCGGTTCGGGCCTTTATTGACAGCACGATCATGGAAGCGCGGATGACCGGCTATGTCAGCACCTTGTTCGGGCGACGGCGTTATCTGCCGGAAATCAATAGCAGCAATTACAATCTGCGGTCTTTTGCCGAACGAACCGCAATGAATACGCCGGTGCAGGGAACCGCCGCCGACATCATCAAAAAGGCCATGATTACCGTTCAGGCAGAACTGACGGCCCGGAAACTGAGCAGCCGAATGTTGTTGCAGGTTCATGACGAACTGGTGCTGGAAGTAGTGGAGGCGGAAATTTCCACTGTGGCAGAGGTTTTGAAAACGGCGATGGAAACGGCGGCTAGTTTGCTGGTTCCTCTGTCGGTCGAGGTGAAAAAAGGGCCTAATTGGGCGCAAACAAAGTGAGGAGACTATGCTATGCCAGAAATGCCGGAAGTGGAAACAATTTGCCGTTTTTTACGGGAACATGTCGTGGGAAAGACGATTGCCGAGGTGGATATTCGCTTGCCCCGTCTGGTCAAGTGGCCATCGCCGGGTGATTTTCGATCCCTTATGGTCGGACGGACTTTTGAGTCGCTGGAACGGCGCGCCAAATATCTATTATTTCATTTGAGCGGTGAATGGGTGCTGGTTATTCATCTTCGGATGACAGGCCGGCTGTTTTATCGCGATAACAGTCAATCGTCCAACGGCTGTGCCCGGGTGGTTTTCGAATTCAACACTGGCGATGCGATGGAGTACTCTGATACGCGGACGCTGGGAACGCTCTATTTGCTTAAGGAGACTGAACTGAACCGGATTTATGGTCTGACTTCGCTGGGACCGGAGCCGCTGTCGGCAGAATTTTCGACTGAATATCTGACTGCCGGCTTTGCCAAACGAAAAGGGAAAATAAAAACAGTACTGCTGGATCAGGCCTTTATCGGCGGTCTGGGGAATATATACGTAGACGAAAGTTTGTCCCGGGCCGGACTGCATCCGGAGCGCCGGGCCAATACCCTGGTTGAAGCTGAAATTGTACGACTGCGCGAGGCTGTCAACTTTGTGATTGAAAAAAGCATCTGCGAAAATGGCACCACCTTCCGTGACTATCGGGACGGGGCAGGGAACAAAGGCGGTTTTCAAAATGAACTCTGTGTTTATGGGCGCAAGGGCATGCCTTGCCCCGTTTGCGGCACAGCGATAGTCAAGATGGAAGTCGGCGGTAGGGGAACCCATTTTTGCCCCCATTGCCAGCAGGAACCACGATGAATCCCCCACGGACGATTCGAGTCGGTTTGACCGGCGGGATTGCCAGCGGCAAAAGTACTGTCAGTGAGCAACTCGGTCAACTGGGCGCAGTGGTCATTGATACGGACAAGATTGCCCGTGAGGTTGTTCAACCGGGATCTGAAGCCTTGAAACAAATAACAGGGCGATTTGGCGGCGAGATGCTCGATGTCGACGGTTCGCTTCGCCGGGGTCGGCTGGCCAGGATCGTTTTTGACAAGCCGCAGGAGAAAATTTGGCTGGAACAGCTTTTGCATCCGCTGATCAAACGACGGGCGGATGAGTTAGCCCGGAACGCCGTCGATTCAGGTTCGTCGGTAGTTGTGTTTGACGTTCCATTGTTGTTTGAATCGGGTTGGGATAAGTCGGTCGATGTGGTCTGGACCGTTTTTGTATCGTCGGCCACCCAAAGGATACGGCTAAAAAACAGGGATGGTCTCAGCGAGGACGAAATTTCGGCCCGCTTGAACTCGCAGTGGCCGATTGAAGAAAAAGCCAGAAAGTCTGATATTGTAATTAATAATGAAGGCTCGCCGGCAGAAACGCGGCGACAAGTCGAATCAGCCTGGAAGAGTCTTCAGGAGCGGGATGAATAGTGTTAAAACGGGTCAGTAAACTGGCTTTGATAGGAATAATGACATTAGGCCTTGTTTTTGGGGCCGGTTGTGGCAAAAAAGCGGACAGGGCTGAGACCCGTCCTGCTGCTTTGGCGACTGGCGGAAAAATCAATATTGGCAGTGCCATTGAACCGGAAACCTGGAATCCGTTTCTGTCTGATGTCTCAGTGGTTCAGGATATTGGTCGCTTATTGTTTGGCGGGCTACTGCTGCAAAATGACAAAGGCGAGTGGCAACCGGACCTGGCAGCCGAAATCCCTACTGCTGAAAACGGCGGAATCAGCCCGGATGGGCTGACGGTGACGTATCGGCTGAAGCCGGGTTTGAAATGGCAGGATGGCCAAAATTTGACGGCGGCAGATGTTAAGTTTACCTATGAATTTGTCCTGAAAAACCGAAACCAGGTGGCTTGGCGGGAAGGCTATGAAAAAATACTGTCGGTCACAACACCGGACAGCCTGACGGCCGTAGTCCGATTTGGCGAGCCTTATCCCTTTCGTCTGTATTTGTTTCCTTATCTTTTGCCGGCCCATCGGTCGGCTGAACTGGCCGATCCTCGCCAGCAAAACTTCAACCGATTGCCGATGGGCTCCGGTCCTTTTCAGCTCAAGGCCTGGCGTCGAGGCGATGCCTTGGCGTTCGAGGCGAATCCGCAGTATCATCGGGGTCGTCCGCTGCTGGACTCAATAACTTATCGAATTGTCACTGAACGTCAGATTGTGCTCAGTCAGCTGAAAATTGGCGAAGTCGACATGGTAAATCAAATCGGCTTTGATCAATTGGATACGATTCGCGCAGTGACGGGGGTCAACACTTTCATTACCCGTGGTGTGGTCTGGGAACATCTGGATTTCAATATTGACAATCCTTTGTTTATAGATTTGCGGGTCCGGCGGGCCATGGCCATGGTAATCGACCGTGGGGCGTTGATCGAAAAAACGCTTAAGAACGCTGCATTCCCGGCCTATAGCGACATTCATCCGCTGTCTTGGGCCTATAATCCCAATCTGAGCCCTGGCGGACGCAATCTGGCGTTGGCCCGGGAATTAATGAGCGCTGCCGGCTGGAAGCCGGGGAGTGATGGCGTGCTGGTCCGTGAAGGGAGACGACTGGCGTTTGCGCTGACGGTCCCATCGAATGAAAGAGCCCGCCAATTGGCAGCGACAGAACTTTCCCGCCAACTGCGTGAGCTGGGTGTCGACATGAAGGTCCAGCTTGTGGACAGCAAGCAATTTTTCGACCAGATTCTACCGAATCGCCGGTTTGAGGCGGTTTTGTTTGCCTGGTCCACAAGTACTGAGCCGGAAAATAATGATTATTGGCATTCACGACGAATTCCGTCGCCAGCAAATCGGTTAACAGGTAAAAACTACGCCGGCTGGAAATCGATGGAGGTCGATTCGCTGCTTGATTCTTTGCGGCAAAGCCTGGATCAGACTTCGCGCGGCGAAAAATACCGGCGGATCGAAGAACTGCTGTTGCTGGAAGTTCCGGTCATTCCACTCTATTATCGGGCTGATATCGCTGCAGTCAAACGCAATATCGAGAATTTCAGACCCAACCCGTTCGCAGGAAACATGTGGAATGTCTGGGAATGGGGCTTGCGCTAAAAAATAGCTGCGAATATCTCCTTGACGGGAATAGACCCGTGTGGTAATATACTTCTTGTCAGTAAAAATGTGCGGTCGTGGCGGAACGGCAGACGCACCAGCTTGAGGGGCTGGCGGGGGCAACCTCGTGGTGGTTCAAATCCACTCGACCGCACCAATGTAACTGGACCAGGCTCACAGAGAAATCTGTGGGTCTTTTTGTTGTGATGTAACCGATCATGGATACTGGGATTCTTGTCGAATGATAAGCTCTAACGGTTTATGCCAACGTTATAAACCGATCCGGCTTTTTTCCGTATATTTCGTTTCGCCGGGCTAATGTACCGGGCGTAAATATGACATAGGCTATAACTAGATGGGATTTCGCTGAAGCAGGACAGGGATTTGGGGCAGGGAGTGAAACTGTGAAAAAACGAAAGTTGCTGATGATTTGTATATTTTTGCAAATTGTTGCGTTATTGCCGGGCCAGGTGACCGCAGGGCCGGTAGAAGAATACCAGGAAGCCCAGTTGCAGTACGTGACTGCAGTAGCGAGTTTTGCCTCATACCCTGGTACTGATGGCAATATTGCCACAGCAATCATGCGGCGTGACGGTTGGTTGACGATTCCTTACGTAAAAAATGACGAAACGGCCCAGGCTAAGTTTTTGCTGGCATGGAAAGCTGGCGAAGGCATGCCAACGCAATACCTGCTGGCAATCGCCGGAACACATAATACCGAAGGAATCAAGCTGGCATTCAAAGCCGGCAAGGCCTATTTTGCCGGTCGCACCCTTAAAGAATTCGACGATAATGCGAATAAAAAAAATGACCTGCCCCAACAGGCGCCGATGGTGCACAGAGGGTTTCATCAATATGTTCAAACAGCCCTGGCTACAGATGTTCAGCCGTCGACAGGTGAGGCGGCGGGGCGGAAACTAAATGAGCTATTGATGGACCACCCGGACTGGAAAGTATATCTGACGGGTCATAGCGCTGGCGGCAGCGCTGCCACGTTATTGGCGGCAAGACTTATCGACATGGGTGTGAAACCAAATCAACTCAAAATCGTGACGTTTGCAGCGCCGGCGGTCGGCAATGCCGCATTCGTCGAAAAATATTCGCCTGCGTTAGATCTGACCCGGGTTGTCGTGGAGGGCGACCTGATTCCAGATGCCCTGCAAAGAATCGCCGGCGGGTTTCTGCAATTTGGTCATGAAATTCGTTGGAAAATTGATGGATACACGTTTGATGAAAAACATTACCCTTATATTTATTTGGATTGCGCTATCAAAAATTACTATGACAAACGCCTGAACGCAATAAATAGTGGTGTAGAGGCTAAGTTTGCGCCCGGCGAACAACCGGTGCGCGAGGGAAAGCGGCTCTACATTGCGGCGATCCATAATGATTTACCGCAAAACCTGAACGGTGAATTCCCTTATATGCGCGAGGTGCTGCTGGACCAATATCGGGATGCCGTACCGGCGTATTATATCGGGGAAATGAATGCAAAGGCTCCCATAGCTTTCGATGAACTGCGTAGTAAAGCCTCGGCAGCCGGCTGCGATCGAATGGTGGTCGTAAATATCTGGGGTAAAAAACAGGAAGATCCCGCCGCCTATAGCGGCGGCTTGTTGACAAAAGCAGGCAGCGCCTACGACTTGATTGTTATTGAGCAAGCCGTGTTCAGCGTACAAGACGGAGAGCTGATTGACGGACGAACTTATGAAAAAGGATCCAAATATTTTACCGCCATTGGAGCGTTATTATCGGCAGCGGTCGCACTGGGGGCGGAGAGCGCCGCCTGGAGCGGACAATAATTTAAAAAATGACAGGGGGCTTTATAAATGGAAGAAATGGTCAAACAAACAGAGCTGCGTGACACCAAGCAAGCGAGTAACTTTATGCAACGTATTATTGGGATAGTTTTCGGCATTGTCCAGATTACCCTACTGTTTCGGCTTGTGTTCAAGTGGCTGGGAGCGAATCCGCAAAACGGTTTTGTCCAGAGTTTATATGCCGTTACTCAGCTCATAGTAGGGTTCTTCGAAGGGATTTTCTCCCGGGTTGTAACAAATGGCGAGGAAACAACCGGCTACTTTGAGCCGGCGACACTGATCGCCTTGGTGGTCGTCTCTGTAATCTCCTGGGCTTTACTGGCGCTCGTTGAACCGCGAGTCCGAAACTTGGTCCAGAAAACCAGATATACGAATTAGTCAAACCGATCCATGAAAAAACGAACGGTGCATGCGGACCCGCATAGGAGGAGGATAACAATGGTGTGGATAGCTGTCTCTTTCTTGGCAATGATATGGTTGGCATTCTATGTGCTGCCTGGGCTGATTTCTATTTTGGCTGCAATCGCTGTGGTTTTATTTGTGGGTAATCATTTTTCGGAAAATAGACCGTTGTAATCAGATTAACAAAGTGAAGTGAAACAATGAAGCAGATAACATGGAACCGACGCAAAATTATTATAGCGATGATTGTTTCGATCACTGTCGTCGCGACGGCAGGGGTTATGGCTTACTGGTGGGCGGGCGAAATTTACGCCAGCATGCGTAACCCCAACAAACCGGCTGCCAGTACAGTTGAGAGCTCCGACATGAAAGCAACGGAAGCAGAGGGACCAGCGGAGGACTATGTGCTGTTACCTGATAAATTGCGGATTTTGCTGCTTGGAGTGGACGAGCGTCCGAAGGAAGCTGACCCGGGCCGGTCCGATACCTTGCTTGTAATGATAATCGATACGCGGACCCGCGCAGTATCGATTCTGTCAGTGCCCCGCGATACCCGGGTCAGGGTAAGGGGTCTGGGCTGGGATAAAATCAACCACGCTTTTGCATTTGGCGGCGTTGCCGCTGTGAAACAAACAACCGAAGAGTTTTTGGGAATTCGAGCTGATTATTACGCCAAGGTTGATTTGGCGAGCTTCGGTCGTGTCGTCGATGCTCTGGGCGGTCTGAATATAGACGTGGAAAAAAGAATGTATTATGTGGACACCTGGGATCATTATGTCATTGACTTAAAGCCGGGTTTGCAGCGACTCGACGGCAAGAGCGCCCTGCAATATGTCCGGTATCGCGACGAGGAAGGCGACATCGGACGTGTGCGGCGGCAACAAAAGTTTTTAAAGGCCGTATTGGCAGAAGTATCTTCTGTAAACGTCGTCTTAAAGTTGCCGGGCATTATCCGCGAAATTGTCGCTTCACTGGAAACAGACCTGCCGATCCCTTTGATGCTGGGGTTGGCCCATCAACTGAAGAAAGGTCTGAATGGAGAAGTTGCGACAAATATGGTGGAAGGACTTCCGTATTATATCAATGATATCAGCTATTGGATTCCCGACGTGATGAAAACTCGTCAAAAGATTGCTGAGATGCAAGGAGTCTCTTTTTCAGGCGACGTCCGCGAGACAGCACTGAAGCTGACGGAAGAGTATCAGTGGAATTTGCCTGCCCAAGAACAGTCACCACCAATCAAGGCCAAACTGCCGCCAGTGGCAGAGCAAAAAGCATTGCCAATTTCGGAATCCAAGGCGCCCCCACCCATGCCTTCCTTGATGAAACCGCCAGTCATAACAAATACCGCAGTCATTCGGCAGAAAAAATAAATGACGTGTGATTAAACCCAATCAAAAAAAATAGCGGCACAAAGTGTCCAACGATTTGTAAGGGAAAGGATGAGGCGCATGTTAACCAGGATCAAAGTTCTGAAAGGCTATAAACTGAACAGCCTTGATGGCGAAGTGGGCAAGGTCGGGGAGTTTTATTTTGATGACAGCCATTGGACGATTCGCTATCTGGTTGCTGATACGGGAAGCTGGCTCACTGGCAGAAAGGTGTTGCTTTCGCCCTATGATCTCACTGTTGTAAACAAAGAAAAAGAATATATTTCTGTCGAATTGAGCAAACAGCAGATTGAAAACAGTCCGCCGTTGGAAAGTGACCAACCGGTATCAAAACAATTCGAAGAATCATATTACGGCTATTACGACTGGCCGATGTACTCAAACGGTCAGGCTACTTGGGGCGCGTATGCTTTTATTGAACGCAATCGTGAAAAAAATAAACAGCGGAATGCCGGCGGGAAACCTTGGAATCCTGATTTGCGCAGTACCGAAGTCGTGACTGGCTATAATATCGAAGCCACTGATGGCGAGATCGGTCATGTCGAAGATTTTGTCATCGATGACGAGTCGTGGACAATCCGTTACCTGGTCGTCGATACGCGGAACTGGCTGCCGGGCGGCAAAAAAGTTCTGATCTCGCCGCTCTGGATTGACCGTGTGAGTTGGGACCAGTCAAAGGTGTTCGTCAATCTGACCCGTGAGGCTATCGAAAATTCTCCGGAATACTCGGAGGTGAGTCTGGTGACCCGGGATTACGAGAGCAAACTGTGTGAACACTACAAAAAACTGGGATATTGGAGTGATACTCCTGACTCTCCGAGCCGGTTCGTTGATTGAAGAACAGGTCGCCGCTTTCAAACAAAAATTCAAATAGTTTTCCGCTGGTTATGCCAACGTTATAAGACAGGTCGGATTTAACGGTCAAACTTCATTTCACCAAACTAATGTGGTTTGCAAGGATTAAGCGTAGTCTAGAGATAGAGATAATAACCGGTAGACGAAGGAGCGTGTTCTCGTGAAAATGAAATCAATGATTAAAATGTTTGCTATCCTGATAGCTCTTCTATTTAGCATGTCGGTGGTTAGTGCCGCCAGCCTGGTAGAAAAACGCCAACATATCCGTGATATCTCACGCACTACCCTGCTTAAACTTTACGACCTGCAACCTGCCGCCAGAGGTTATGTTGAAAATGCGGCCGGGTATGGCGTATTTGGCAATTGGGGCGTAAAATTGCTCTTCATCGGCGGCGGCACCGGTAAAGGCATGGCCGTAAATAACAGCAACAACCATGAAACATTTATGGACATGGTCACAGGCACGGTTGGTTTTGGACTCGGCGCCAAAACTTATAACGTCGTATTCATCTTCGAAAATGAAAAAGCATTGGATGACTTTACCGAAAACGGCTGGCAGTTTGGCGGACAGGTGTCGGCGGTGGCGACAGACAGCGTAGCGGGTGGTGGCTATCAAGGCGCTATTTCCGTTTCACCAGGAGTATGGATGTACGTTATGACCGACAAAGGGTTAGCGTTGGAAGCTACGCTCAAAGGGACCAAATACTCGCGAAATGACCTGAACTAGCCGAGGAAAAAAAATGACGACATGAAAAAGAGTGAACGAAGGGTGAACAGCGATGACAAAATGGATGAAACAAATCGGCGTGTGCGCCTTGGTTTTGGGTTTGCAGTTTGGCGTTGTCACGGCGATGGTTTCGGCGGGACCGACAACGATGACTGCACGGGAAATTGCGCAGCAAGAGGCCATCGACCTGGCTGAGAAACAACAGGAGATCTGGCGGCACGAGCAGGCGATGCTGCAACGGGAAAACGAAAGTGTTGCCGATTGGCAGTGGCGACAGTTTTTGGAACGGGAACAACATATCGTGAACATGCAAAAACTTCAGCGTGATGGAATGGTTTTTATCGGAACGCCAGTTGCATGGTAAGTGACTGCCAATTGAGCCTATGACAATCGCGAGAATTATCGAACGAGAGGAGCGGGAACGCTATGATCATCAAACAAATTATCATTGTTTCGTTTGCATTGTTATTGACGTCCATGCTGCCTTTTTTCAAACCGTTTCATGAACCGATCAAATTGATCTATCAAGCACTAAGTCCCTGGTAAGCAGTATGGACGTGAGCGCTTTATGAAAGCCCGTGTTGAGGTTGCGCCAGTTTAAGCCAGCGATGTATTTCGTTGGCTTTATTATTTTAGATGGGGACGGTCGTACCTTAAACACCAAACAGGCAGGATTCTGGGATTAAATCGATAATATATGCTTTTAAACAACTATGAGGGGATAAGGGGGACAAAATGGCAGGGTGGCAACGTTCCATCAAGCAGCAAATTGTGATGTCCTTTATCCTGCTGATGCTTGCCATGTTCGGCATCTCCGGTTATTTTGTGTTTGCCAACTGGTTGACTTCAGCCGAACAGACAACCCAGGGTATTCTTGAAAGTGTGGGTGCCAGCGTTTTCCGTCAGATTGACCGATTTACCCAGATCCCGTTAAGCATCAACGACGAATATGTGGCCTTGATACAGAATAACATTGTTGACTTGCAGTCTGACCGCGACAGAGATCTCTTCTTTGTCAACCGGATCAAAACTGCGCAGGCGGATGTATACAGTTTCACGTTTGGCGCAGAAACCGGCTATTATTTTGGCGCCAGAAGAAATGCCGACAATTCGCTTGAAGTTTATCGAAATAACGCACAAACCGGAGGGAAAAACCGTTATTACAAAGTGAATCAGGATTTATCGACCGGAGAGTTCGTGATGGAGACTGCCCCTTTTGATCCGCGTAGCCGGGACTGGTATAAAATTGCGAAGTCGACTGGTGGGCCGGTTTTTTCGCCGATATATCCGCACTTTATCATGAATGATCTGGCTCTTTCCGCAGCCCAGCCGGTTTATGACAACAACCGACGTCTGCTTGGCGTGCTGGGGACTCACGTGATCCTGTCGGGACTCAATCAGCATTTGAAAAGAATTGTTACCGACTATAGCGGAATTGTCTATATCGTGGAAGCTCGCTCCGGCAATCTGGTCGCGAATTCGCAACAAAAGCCCAATTTTCAAAAACTCGCCAATCAGCAGTACCGGCGAATCAAGGTGACTGAAATCGAAGAACGGGAAATTGTGGAAGCCTATCTGGGCCACCGGAACAGCCCCGGTACATTGATTGACGATAAGCAATGGTTTGTAAAGGTGATGGATTACAACAGGCTGGGTCTGGATTGGCTGATTATTGCCGCGATTCCCAAGAGTCCTTATTTGGACGGTTTGATGAATGGAATCTATTATTCGCTGTTTGTCACGATGATCGTCATTTTGCTGGCTGTTTATTTATATGTGAAAAGCACCGGCCTGGTTCTGGCGCCGATTCAAAACCTGATTCAGACGGCAGAGAAATTTACCGCAGGAGAGTTTGCCGAACGGGCGCAAGTGTTCCGCAACGATGAGATTGGCATTTTGTCCAACGCCTTCAATCGAATGGCAGAAGAAATTTGCCGGTTGATCAATTCTTTGGAGCAAAGAATCATAGATCGGACGGCTGAACTGGAGCGGATGAATCTACTGGCTGTAGAAGCTCAGACGAAAGCGCAGGAAGCAAATCAGGTAAAAAGTGAATTTCTGGCGAATATGAGTCATGAACTACGCACGCCGCTGACGGCAATCCTGGGGTATTCGGCGCTTCTGCAAGGTGAACCGGGGTTGCCGCGTAAAAACGCCGAATACCTGGGCACCATTCATCGCAGCGGCGAGCACATGCTTACGCTCATTAATGATGTTCTGGACATTGCTAGGATTGAATCGAAAAAAATGACCCTGAACCTGGCCGAATTTGATTTTCAATTATTTTTGACTGACATTGAGAACCTGTTTAAAATCCGAGCCGAGGCCAAACAATTGAAGCTGGAATTGGTGGGGATGGAACAGCTGCCCCGTTTCGTTATCGGTGATGCTACGAAATTGAGGGTTGTGTTTATCAATTTAATCGGCAATGCGATCAAGTTCACGGATCGCGGGGGAATACGGGTAGATTTCTCGGCAACCGACACGGGACAGGGTAAAGTGACTATCACAGTTGTGGTGGAAGATACGGGAAGCGGAATTTCTGCGGCAGAACAAGTCAAGCTGTTCCAATTTTTTTCGCAGACGGAGAGCGGGCGGCTCAGCCAGACGGGAACCGGTCTGGGTCTGGCTATCAGTCAGGAATATGTGCGGATGATGGGGGGCGAAATCGTTCTAACCAGCACCGTCGATGTTGGCAGTCGCTTTTCCTTTACAATCGATCTTCAATCCGCAATACCGTCGCGGGAGGAGCAGATCCCGTTGCTGCGGGTTGTCGGTCTGAAGCCCGGTCAACGTAGTCCCCGGATTCTTGTCGTCGAAGATATGACAGTAAGCCGTGAGCTGCTAGTGAGGATCATGGATTCGGCAGGATTGGTAGTTTCCAGCGCTGAAAACGGGCAGCAAGCGGTGGAACGGTTCACGCAGGAGCGCCCGGACCTGGTCTGGATGGATATTCGCATGCCGGTCATGGATGGCCTTGAGGCGGTCAGACGAATAAGAACCATGCCACAAGGCGAAGCGGCCAAAATTGTCGCATTGTCGGCGCAGGTTTTGCCAGCGGAACGGAAGTCGGTTTTGGCGGCTGGTTTCGATGATCTGGTAACCAAACCTTATGATGCGGCGGAGCTGTTTCAAGTGATGGGCCGTTTATTAAACCTGGAGTTCAGCTATGAGCCTGTGGAGGGATTGGCGCAGGTTTACGGAGGAGCTGCTGCAGTGGGAGCCGAGCCCCGGCTTGACTTGCCGGACCCAACGCGACAGGCAATTTCTGCCGCCATCCTGAAGCTGGACATGAACGAGATTGAACGAATCATAAAAAACCTTCAGGTGGAGAACCCAGCCGCAGCCGAGATATTGGAACGGTTGGCCGTGAATCTGGAATATTCCCGAATCCTTGAATTGCTGGAGGGAAAAAAGAATAACCGTATCTGAATAGAAAAAGAGGCTGCGCGATTCACGGACTTTGTTAAATCGCACAGCCTCTTTTTTCAGAAAGGATTCGCCTGACGGGCGTCTTTTTTGGCCCTTTTCTCTGCGTACATCAGTTGATCTGCCTGGTGAAGCAATTCTTCCAGGGTGCAGGGCTTGTCGGGGTGGTATTCGGCCGCGCCGATGCTGAGGGACAGCTTATAGGGGCGGGTTGATCCTGAATTTGCCGCAGTGATATGATCCTGAAGCCTGAGCAGCGTGGCGGATACTTGCTGCCGACGTGTATCGAAAGATAGACAGGCAAATTCATCGCCACCAAGACGGGCAACGATATCAGAAGCGCGGAACGATTTCTTTAACAGGTGGGCAATATCCAGGAGGGCCTGATCTCCAGTCGAGTGCCCCAAGCAGTCATTGATTGATTTCAAGCCGTCCATATCGGCAAAGAATAGAGTAAATCCTTTGTGCAACCGACGGGAGATTTTGATCTGTTGCTCAGCCAGCAACGTGAACCCTCGACGGTTGGTCAGGGATGTCAGTTCATCGGTCAGCGACAGTTCGCGAAGTTTTGCCTCAGCCAGTTTGCGTTGGGTGATGTCTTCCTTGACACAAACAAAGTGGCTTATTACTCCGTTTTCGTCCAGCAGTGGATTGATGGAAGCCGCTTCCCAGTATAATTCACCGGTCTTCTTTTTGTTACAGAACTCGCCCCGCCATAGCTGTCCGGTGGTGATGGTTTTCCACATCTCAACATAAATCGATTTCGGTGTGACCGGCGATTGCAAGATGCGGGGATTGCGGTTCAGGAGTTCTTCGGCAGAATAACCGGTCAATTCACAGAATTTTGGATTGACATAAACCATCAGCCCATCGGTATCAGTAATGACCACCGATACCGGACTCTGCTCGACGGCGTTTGATAGTTGTCTTACTTTCAGATTGGCCGCTATCAATGAATCGTGATATCGTTTCAATTGCACGTGATTGCGGACCCGAGCCTTTAAAATGGGTGCACTGATTGGTTTGACGATGTAGTCGACCGCGCCGAGATTCAGGCCCTTTGTTTCTTCATGGACTTCGCCGCAGGCAGTGACGAAAATAACCGGTATATTTTCAGTACGGGAGTCGGATTTCAGGCGGGAACAGGTTTCATATCCATCTAAATCCGGCATTTCAACGTCCAGCAAAATCAGGTCAATGTTTTCGTCCTGGCAGATTTGTAATGCTTTTAAACCGCTCATGGCGGTGTAAATGTCGTAATCGTTCTGGAGCAGAGCTTTCATGATTTCAATATTGAGACGGGTATCATCGACGACGAGGATTTTCGCTGCAAGCCTTTTCATATCACACCTCGATTCCAGTAATATTATCGTAATCTGAAGATGAAAAAGAAGGGTTACCTGAACCGATGTCCAATTATATAGTTATGAACATTGCGGAAAACCCTTTTAAATTAGGCGATTTCGAGATTTTCTCAATACAATTAGTATATCATTATATATTTACAATGTGAATATTAGTGAAGAAACGATGAACAGGGGAATGATTCTTTGATTCAGATAAAACTTGAAAGCGGGGCTTGTCGGCGGAAGACCGT
>Ga0351904_1086_pt1 | contig 16283 bp, 14 predicted proteins | sample BONcelHT113001E3_FD_205826 | JGI IMG/M metagenome (GOLD analysis project Ga0351904, IMG submission 205826) | Enriched cells from coal bed in the Powder River Basin, Montana, United States - BONCAT cells T11 rep1 HSBNCT.T11.300.1.E3 ...
GCCTGAGGTCTATTTATCGCTCCCAGCTTTTGCATTATATTATACACGTGGTAATTGACCGTTCTCTCGCTGATACTGAGGATGATCGACATGTCCCAGGAACTCTTTCCCTGTTTCAGCCAGTCAAGAACCTCTTTTTCCCGGGAGGAAAGAGCAACTCTCATGGAATGCAATTTGGATTGCGTTTTGCTGAACAGGTTGTTGAAGGCAAGATGAAGGTGGGGAATGACAAACTCCAGGATGGCTCCGGTGCGCATGTCGTTATTCATCGTCGGGCCTGCAAAGCAGAACATGCTTCCATTCTGTCCCGCCGCGGCTGGGTGTGAGCCATGTGAATAGGCTTCCCGTGCACCGATATCCATGTTGAGAGACATGATCTTTTCCGGTACGAGAGCTTCCGTCTCCGGTGTCTTGTACGACCAGTGTTGAGGTTTGCAGGTCTTGAAGGTTTCTGTCGTAATCACATCCTGGTGGAAATAGTTGTTCGCCAGATATTCGCTGAGCCATTCATCGGGGAAACTGATATTGACGCCATGGGCGATGATGAGTCCGTTCCGGTCATCATGACGACCCAGTAACGTGCCGACAAAATCAAAAGCAAACAACTCCTGGATTTTCGGGAACAACGCGATGAAATCGGACTCTGAATTACAGGAAATGCTTCTGTGGATTAATTCGAGAAGCTTTATCGCTTCATTGCCGGAAAGACAGGAAATCAATTCCGGAGGTCCATTCATAGTCATGATTTCACCTGCGAGGAAGATGGTTGTTGGGGAATGGTACGCATATTTGTAATGCAGGCAGAATTATCGTCGGCAACATACTGGCCTGCCTCTGATTTCCTTCCCTGCTGCAGGATGACGATACAAATTTTATTAAACAAGATCAATGGTAAAATAAGATTTTGAAAAATATTGGGTTAAGGGGTAAGGAGTCACTTCGGAAGGAACCGGAGAAACTCACCGCTTGCTGCTGACCACCCTACTCAGTCGCGATAAGAAGATCGTGTACTTTGGGGGTCGCGTGTGACTTTCCGGCACTCGTAACAACCCCGGAATCCCAGATCACAAGCAAAACAGGGGTGCCGTACAACGGTCACCCCTGCATTTTCAGACGAGGTAAAAGGGAACCTCTTTGTTATTCTATGGTGCAAACCGCATCCGAACGGCGCACCAGAAGCGCCACGGTCTCCATAACCCTGAAGAGGTGATTCATATTGACCGGGCCCGTATAGCCTGTCACCATATCCTGGCCGATAGCCAGGTTCAGGTTCTGGGCACCCAGGGCTACAACCACACCCTTCTTGCCGCTGATTACGTTGGAGTAATGAACGCCACCGCCTATGATTGCCTTGACCTGGTCAAGTTCAAGCATGCCGGTGTTTCCGTAGACCCTTACCATGCTGCCGAAGAGCACCGGACTGACTACCATTGCATAGGGTCCGTAATGTCCTGCTGCGGCCAGTGCACCGGTAGCCTTTACAACATCCGACAGGGCATTTCCACTCTTGTTCCAGTCGGTGATAGGAACGGTAAGCCTCTCTGATACCGTAAACAGTCCTTCATTTCCAAGTTCTTTGTTTCCATTGAAAATGAGATTGTCTTCCTGGGTTGCAACGTAGCTGGCAGCAACGGCAGCGGTACTGACGTCGAGCGGGATGCCCAGATGTTGATCAGCCTCGACATCTCGCCAAATGATCTTGAAATCTTTATACAGGATAGGAAGGTTGATCGTAGCCCGGCGGTCGGCTTCAATGACGAAACCTTCCTTCTCGCCTATCATGTCCACTCCTGCCTGCATCTTGCCGCTGAATACCGAATAAGGAATAGAATAAACACCTGCGCCGAGCGGTCCGAGAATACTGAGAACACGACGACCTACCAGCATATTTCGGGCGGCTTCAACAACTGCCGCATCAATACGGCTCCACTCCTCTGCGGTTAACGGCGCCGAACTTCTATCAAGAAAATCCATATTTCCTCCCTTGTCGGGGTGTCAGAAATCTTTTACAGAGAGCCTGTTGGCGTAGTACGCGAGACACCTGGCCATCTCCATGATATTTCGCAACCCCTTGTCATATCTAATGCGCTCTGCGCATTGAACCTGTTGATTATTCACTATCGATAAGGCTCCCTACCGTTAATACTGGAGGCGTTTCCAATTCGGCCTGAACCTGGTCGACCTGGACTTCATCGGCGGGCATCTCACCCTTTAGTGTATCGATCATTTCCTGTACCTCCCGGGCTCCCTCCGCATACAGGGTTTCTTCCCTTGGGGCCAGTTCGTTCAAGAGCCGCAGAAACTCTCCAGCATGGACAATTTCCTCGTCAGCGACATCCATAAGTACGCGTTTTGCCAGTTCGTTGTCCGTAGATTCAGCAAGTTGCACATAAAGCTGTACTGCTTCGTATTCCGCTGCAACCATAAAGCGGACAGCTCTGACCAATTCTTCATGAGTAAGCATTTTACCTGCTGCCAAACCGGAAAAAGGGTTTCCAAAATCAGGCATGCCGTTTCCTCCTTTTCACGTGTAAACGTAATGTACCATCATTTTTTTTTCGAACCTGTCTGCTCTGTATGTCTATCAGTTCCGTGGTGACACCTGCCGTGCGTAATTGTATTGTCGCTTAGGAAAATTGTGACGTAGATTAGAAAAATGTCAACCGTGCAGGAAATAGTATGTGGTCAATTTAGCTGGTTTCCATCCGGAAACTCCGGATGTGAAACTATTGGTTTTCAATTCGGAAACGCCAAAATAGTGCTATCCCCCGTTTGGCTGGGGCTTTCTCGGAGTCTCTCGTACGGCACAACAGCGACAGCAAGGAAAGCGGCTGAAGCCGGCAGGTTGCCCGATCCGTGACTCGGGTGGCGACCGATTACGAGAGGCTTCGGGGAAGTTCCAGCCCAGCCCCTGCCGAGACTTTCCGGATGGAAACTAGCAAAGTGGTAATCTCAAGGACACGCAGCTTCCTGCATCATGCCGGTTGTCCCGCCAAACTTGCCCCCCTCCCTCTTCCTGTTAAAATTAAACAAATACGATGGCTGCTTGCTTTTTTGTGCGACTTGGCTGAAAAGTTCAGTGACAAGAGGATGTGTCGGGATACGTCGGTACATAAGGAAGTGCGGGCAAGTGGCACGGGGATATCACCATGAAGCACACTATTACGACAATCATAGCCAACTCCGGCCAGACAGGGGTGGAGCAATCACTGGTGAACTTGGAGCTTTGTTACCGCCGCCTCTTCGAATCAGCCCGGTATGGCATTGTAATTTTGAATGCCAAGACGGGAACGATCAGCGACGTCAACCCGTATCTGATCGAATTGCTGGGCTACTCGCGGCAAGAATACGTGGAGAGGAATCTCTGGGATGTCGGAGCATTCAAAAACATTGAGGTTAGCAGGGATTCCTTCCTGGCATTACAGGAAAATGAATGCATCCGTTACGAAAACTTGCCGCTCAAGGCGAAAAACGGTCAGCTGATCCACGTGGAATTTGTCAGTAATGTTTATCTGGTTGGTGATGAAAAAGTCATCCAGTGCGATATTCGTGACATCAGCGACCGTAAGAGGGCTGAGGCAGCCTTGCTGACGAAAGAGAAGGATCTCGGGCTGTTGGTCAACAATCTGCCTGTCGGTGTTATTATCCATGACTCTGATACCCGGATTGTCCTGTGTAACCCCGAAGCCTTGCAATTACTGGGGATCTCATCGAATCACATGCTGGGCAAGGACTCCCGAGACCCGGTCTGGCACTTGGTGCGCGAGGACGGCACCCGGATGCCTGAAGCCGAGTTTCCCGTTACTCAGGTAATCACCACGGGACACGTGTTGAAGGATTACGTCGTGGGATTCGCCAGCGGCCCTGACAAAGAAGTAAGGTGGGGGTTGGTGAATGCCTATCCCGAATTTGACAGCGACGGGCGACTGCATCACGTTGTGGTGATGATAACGGATATCAGTACTATCAAGTGCGAGGAAGAAGGAATTCAGCGGCATCTTGAGCATCTGACCGCCTTGGTTGAAATTGACCGCGCCATCAATTTCAGTTTTGATCTGAATCTCAGCCTGACAACGCTCCTCACGCATGCCATTGTTCAGTTGGGGATTGACGCAGCCGATGTACTGTTGTTCGACTCCAAATCCCGGACACTGGAGTACGTCACAGGGCGAGGTTTTCACACGAAAGCCATCGAACACTCACGCCAACACCTGCACGCTCCGAATACATTCCCGAAATGAAGCAAACGCAAATCGACCTGTAATTTCTTACAGGTGATAAACATCTCTATGTATGGAAGTATCAGCATGTCGAGACGGTGCCTTGCGGAAATGTCCGCACTCTCAAAATCCGCGGAGGACGTCCAGCCGGCAGGCTGCCGCGGTAAGGAGATAATGACCTCATCCAATACGGCACGGATCAAATAATTAAGAATGGAGGATAGCTGGATCTTGATTTGGCAGGTGCAGACCTTCCGCACAATGGGTGTATTCGCAGCAGGAATCTCTGGGCATCGAGGAATCTTCATTTGAAGAAAAGGAGGCTGAAATGGGAGAAAAGATTATCCGCATAGACATGACAACTCTTTCAACAAAAACCGAGCTGGTACCCGGCGAGTTAAAGGGATTGGGCGGCAGGGGGCTGACTTCCACGATAGTGGCAAGCGAAGTTCCCCCCACCTGCGAACCGCTGGGCAGGTACAACAAGCTGGTGTTCGCCCCGGGACTTTTGACGGCCACCGCGGCCGCCAACTCGGGACGGCTGTCGGCAGGCTTCAAAAGCCCGCTGACCGGCGGCATCAAGGAAAGTAACGCAGGCGGCACAGCGGCGCAGAACCTGGAAAGGCTGGGCATCAAGGCGCTGATCATCGAGGGGTTGCCGATGAAAGATGCGTGGTACGCCATTCATATCAACAAGGACGGCGCAACAATCAGGGAAGAGACAGCTCTGATCGGCAAAGGTACCTATGAGGTCATTTCGACCCTGAGCGAGAAGCTCGGCAAGAAGACCGGTGTTCTAACCATCGGTCCCGCCGGTGAGTTCCGGATGGCGTCAGCCAACATCTCGGTGAAGGACCCGGACGGCAATATCCGCAGCCACGGCCGCGGCGGCGGCGGTGCGGTCATGGGCTCGAAAAAAATCAAGTACATCACCATCGATGATACCGGCGGACCGGGCATCACCATCGCCGAGCCGGAAAAATTCAAAACCCAGGCCCGCATCCTGGCCAAAGGCCTCCTCGATCACCCGGTCACCGGCCAGGGCCTGCCGGCCTACGGCACTAATGTCCTGATCAACATCCTGAACGAGGCTGGTGGACTCCCGACAAAGAACTTTCGTTTCGGAACAGTGGACCATCCGGAAAAGATCTGCGGCGAGACCATGCATGACGTCATCAAGGCGCGCGACGGCGTCACCAGCCACGGCTGTCATGCTGGGTGCATCATCAAATGCTCCCAGATGTATGTCAATCCGCAGGGTGAGTATGTCACTTCCGGTTTCGAGTACGAAACAATCTGGGGCCTTGGCTGTGCCTGCACTATCAGCGACCTGGACGATATCGCCCTCTGCGATCGGGTCATGGACGATGTGGGAATTGACTCCATTGAAGGCGCGGTACTGATGAGTGTCGCCATGGAAGCCGGAATCCTGCCGTGGGGTGACGGCAAAGGCACGTACCGTCTGATCAATGAAGACATCCGAAACGGGACTCCGCTCGGCCGTGTCCTGGGCAACGGCACCGGCTCCGTCGGCAGGACCTACGGTCTGACCAGGATCCCGGTTGTGAAGAATCAGGCCATTCCGGCATACGACCCGCGCGCGATCAAGGGTATCGGCGTCACGTATGCCACTTCGACCATGGGCGCCGACCATACCTCCGGATACTCCATTATGGCTAATATCCTGAAGGTCGGCGGATTTGTCGATCCTTTGCAGAAGGAAGGTCAGGTCGAACTCTCCAGAAATCTGCAAATTGCAACTGCAGTACTGGACAGCACCGGTCTCTGTCTCTTCGTCGCATTTCCGGTGCTCGACATGCCTGAAACCTTTTCCGCAATCTACGAGATGATCAATGCCCGGTACGGCCTGAACCTGACGGCCGCCGACGTGGCGGAGCTTGGCAAGTCCATACTCAAGACGGAGCATGAATTCAACATTGCTGCCGGCTTCACCAGCGAGGACGACCGTCTGCCGGAATTCTTCGAGGAAGCAATCCCACCGCACAACGCGGTCTGGGACATGACCAATGCGGAGATCGACACGTTCTGGAATTTCTGATAACCGTTTACGGTTTCTCCCGGAAACGCCTCCATACCAATTTTGACAAGCGTTTCCACCCGGCGGACGCCTTGCCCTGGGAGCCTTTCGGACTTAGGAAATCGAAGCGAAAATTCGGCTGGGCGAGGACAGATTTGGTCGATTTTGCAGGGCAATAGTTGTTCTTTTGTCCAAAAAAGCGACGGAATATGGACCGTCCAGACGGATTTGTAGCAGATTTGCCCTAGCTAGGCGTCCGCCGATTTTCCCTAACCCGGATTATCGTAAGCAGTTTTCATCCGGAAAGTCAAAAACAGTGCTGTTTCGAGCAGGGTTGGGGCTTTCACGAAGTCTCTCGTACGGCTTCAATGCAAGATGGCGACAGAAAGAAATTTGCCTGAATCCAACAGACTGTCTGATCCGTGTGAAGGGTGGTGACCGATTACGAGAGGCTTCGGGAAAGTTCCTGCCCACCCCTGTCGAGACGTTCCGGATGGAAATAACGTAGAGGGACGTTATTTGGGGGTATTTCCCGATTTTCGCAGGAGCGCTCCTGACGCCAATCCAATCGCAAAAACGACCACAATCACTAAACCCACTGTAAGTGAGGGGCGCATCGTTTCCCCCACAGTCTTATGATCGCCGGGACAGACTACACGTGCAATTTCACGGGTGCTCAGCTGGGTCATCTGGGGAATTTCCTCAATCCCATACACACATAATTCGCCTGTCGGAAGAGCGCAGAACTGTTTGGGAGGACATTTTGTCAGAATTTTCTGCTCCACTCCCTCGCCGCAACGGGCACCCGCGCCCTTTAGTATTTGAAGCGTAATCTCCGGATATTTTGTGATTTGCTCTGGCACAAAGAACCTCCGTGGAAAACATGTTCTGTCGTCAACAATGGTACCGGGCTTAGGAGCTGTAAATGAATAACCTGGTCAAGATTGCGCTCAGATTTAGGTCAGATTTGACAGAACTGATTGAGCCAAACCGCAGACGTAGCAGAGCTACGTTGAGGATTTGGTGATTGAAATTCGGTCAAAGATGGCCTGAAGATGAGATGCAAGATGCCCCATGTTATTTGTTTGCAGCTCCTTATACTGCTTTCAACATCATGTCGCTGCATTTAGCCGAAACGATAGACCAGCCGCCCATCCTGATACAGTTCTATGGGACCATCCTGGGAAACCTTGATGACCTTGCCAAAGAAAGACGCGGCGCTGGCAGCCGTTGTTCGTCCACCGCCGGTGACTACCTCCCTGGCGTAGGATGTATCGAAGATGAAGCCTGTCTCCATCAGCCGGCCTGCCTTGTTGAAGACCGTCATGCCATCAGCAGAAAGGATGCGTAACAGGATCCCGGCCTTTTTCAGATCGCAGATGGTCCGTTTCTGGACACGATGTATCAAGAGACGGCCGACCGGATCGTTCCCACCCACCGAACCCTTCTTCAGCAGTGCCAGTTTACGTGCCCCCTGGTTATAGATCAGGATTACCGTACCGTGACGCTCCTTGGAGAGAGCGTAGACCGTCCAGAGCAGCTCATCGATAGACTCGGCGTCAATGCTTCCGGCCAGAAACGAGCGGAAGATGTCGGGGTCAAAGATTGCCCAGGCCCCCTTACGCCGCACAAGCAGTGTGGCCGGACTGATCAGCACTTCGATCTCGGAGACCTCATTGACCGTCATGGCAAAAGCTCCGTGGCCGGCACGCCGGACAAGCGAAAAGATTTCCCGTTGGGTCAGGCGCTCGACATCGGTATGCATCAAGCTCGGGGAAGTGTGCAGCACACCGGTCACCTGCATCTGGATATTTGCGACAAAGAAAAGGTTGGTACCATCAACAAAGCGGTAGGGCAGAGGGTTGCTGAAAAAGTCAGGGGAGATGTCCTCATGAGGCTGCAAGGGAACCAGGGCGTGGCGTCGCTCCCGAACCAGTTTACGCAGCAGAGAGGGAGTGGTGCGGTGCACGAGGAAACCGGTAGTCGCGGGTTTTCCTTCGTAGCGTTGATACGAGAGGTTTTTCAGCAATTGTATCAGTTGCTGAATCGGCCAGAAACCTTTGCGGTGGTCACCCCGCAACGAGCGAGCCACCGTGATGTCCATGATTGAGGCCAGAAGCGCCGTGCGGAATTGGGCTGCGTACCCCTCTTGCTGGAAACCGCTGAACAGACCCGAAAAGGCAGTCAGCAGCTCCCGGCAAAAGACCGTCTCGCTGCGAGTAAAGGAGAGTGACTCCCTCCGGGCGATGAAACAATACGGACGCTCTTCGATGGAGATAATTTTGCTGAAGGTAGTATCATCAGCCACAATCTCGGCATCGCCGGGAAGCAGGTCTACGGCGGCACCGCCTAAAAATGAGCTGATATTACCCCTGATGGCATCGAATACGGCATTTGGCATGATGTGCCTGACCTCTGTCTTCCTATATGTGTCCGTCTGTTAAAGAAACCCCGCGTCCCCGAAGTCAACTTTCAGTATAGCAAAGAATTACACAAATCGGCTGTTTCAAACCCGCAGCCCTTTGCCTCGTCCAGCCTGAAACATCTTGGACAGTATTGTTGATGTGCGACCAGACAAGGCATTCATTACCTGTTTTTATCTGCTGGCTGGAAAGGTGATACCGAAATAATTGTCGGTCGTGATCGTCAAGGAAAACATCGCGACGTTAAACTCCCCTGACAATCAAATGCTGGAAAGCTCCAGCACTATCAGGGCGTGTGGTGCGTGGCAAATGTCAATATACCTGCATATTCGATGAAGTCAATTAATCACCACTGTCCCTCTAGTCTCTCCCGGAAGGGCTGAAGTTGTTCCCCTCTCCCCTCGCCGCTTCGCCAGGGGACATGTCGGTAAAAGGACCGCAGACCTCATCGAACAACGCAACCTGCCGTGGCTTCCAGGACGGATCAAGACGCTTCATCCCGGCGACAAAATCATCCGAGTTCATGAAGAGGTATCCGGCTGCAGCGCGGAGAAGGTCAACATTTTTGGCGGGAAGCGAGAAGGAAGTGGGAAGTCCCTGCAGGCAGGTCAGCAGACGGCGAGCGGGGAGATCGTCGACGGTTAGGGACAGCTGCTTTCAGGGAAGGCAAGCTGGCCAGGAAAAGCATGCTGGATGGCTCACATTGATGATATGGTGAGTGCCCAAGGCTATTCGTCCGAAACTTGTAGAAGCATACACAAGGAGCAAGCTAAGATAAACTGCTACATCGATAAAATTTTCTTGACCTAAATGAGCTTATATGGCACTTTTCTCATGTTTTCAATATAGTTTATTTATGGAGGTGTATTCATGGGAGGAGTTGCAAGAAAAGTACGGCTTATCGGAGCGCTTTTACTGACTGGTTTCATGTTATTTGTTACAGGCTGCGGCAGCGATGATACAGCCGTGGTACTACCGTCCTATGGTGTCGGTATCGTCGCGTTTTCGAATGGCTGGATCGGTGTTCTTGACGCAAGAACACAGACCGTATCCGCGCCATTTCTCGCCGGCGAACTCGGTTCCGTTGGTGGCGGCTTGTTCGACGTGGTGATCACGCCTGACGGCAAGACAGCCATGGTATCGAATTTCGGTGACTCGACAGTGAATTTCATCAACATGAGCGATCGCTCCGCCCCAAGCTTTCTGGGGAGTGTCACTCTAAGTTTCTTTGCCGAGGACATCGCTTTGACCCCCGATGGGCGCTATGCACTCGTGACCGACGGAGGCTTTTCTCCTATGATCGCGGTACTTGATGTCCAGAACCGCACACTGATCGAGGAATATACGGATGGTGCCGGCAACAATTTCCAGGCTGTAGCCGTTGCCGCGGACGGAACGACCGTACTCGCGGTTGATTATTTTGGCGCAAAAGTGAATACCCTCACCCTTGATGAACTGGGCCATTTAACCTATGTGGAAAGCATCGATATCTCGAACGGCGGAACCTTGAACCCTGTGAACGTCTCCATATCACCGAATGGAAAAACCGCTATCGTTGCGACGGTGGCAAGCGCTGTTCTTCCGGCTGTTCCTGCTGACAATATGCGCTACCCTGTCTTGGAGATCACCGCTCCGGGAGTGGTTGAACTTAAAAGTTTTGTGACCACGGCAAGTCGGCTGACAGCATGCCAGTCGATTATTTTCAATCCTCGTGGCACAAAAGCCTATGTCCTCTCCAACCAGGAAGATCCGGACCCCTTGGATTTGATTGCCCCCAACAATGTGATAGTCGAGCTGGATGTGACCGGACCGGGAGTAGTCAGTGACACTACCATCACCACAAGTGTAGATTTTATCGGCTCAAGCCAGTTGTTTGGTGTGGATACCCTTGCCATCGACCGCACGGGTCGCTACCTGTACGTTTCCAATATGACCCTGTCTAATTCGCTGAATCAGTTGCAAGTGGTTGACGTAAAAACCGCCAGCGTGGTCAAGACCATTACCTTTGAAGATGTCATGGTACCGCCAGTGGGAGGAACCTTGGAGCCGGCTAGACCCACGGGAGTGTTTATCCGCTAGGAACCATTTGGATGATTTGAACAAAGAAGGGGTCCTGAACTTGTGTTCGGGACCCCTTCTGTCGTCTGTTGCTTTCTGAAGGCATAGCAAAGGACTGACGACTGTTACTTCATGCGATAACTATTGTTGAGATACTAACGGTACTTGTTGAGTCTCACGGGGCAAGCAACTCAAAAGGCCATAGCTGAATGTTTCGGAAAATACCGTAAAAGATCAGTATGATACAAGCTGCCCACGGCAGCCAATTGAAATATCCCCAACGCGGTCGGATCACGAGAAGCGCCATAATGGGTAAAGAAGTTACCATAAGGGGGTTCATTTTCAACGCACCCATGAGGTTTCCGTGGAGCAACAGATGCATGGCACGTAGTGAACCACAACCTGGACAATACAAACCGGTACACCAATGTAACGGGCATGGCGGAAACAACTGAGAGATGGCGGGATCAAAGAAAAACAAAACACCAAGCACGACCATACCGGCCACCGCGAAAACAGCGGCCAGTACGAATTTACTTGTCAGATGCTTACTAGGCATCCAAACTACTAGCCACGACGCCGAATACAATGAGCAGGATATAGCCAATTATCGTTAGAATTCCCAAGCCGAAAGATATCCAACACCAGAGTTTTGCATTTTTGGATGCAGCCAAAGCACCCTTGATGTCTCCTGATTGAATCTTTCCATTCACTTGAGCCGCAAAGACAATGGCCGGAATCCCCAACGGCAAACAACAGAACAAGGTGACCAGAATGGAATGAACAAGATAGTTCGGAATGTTCTGTGTGGCAACTTCAGCCAACTGCAAGACCTCTCCGCATTTGATACAGTTAAAAGCATTGTCATCATTCTGTGTTCCGCATTTTCTGCAATACATGGTTCATTCCCCCTTATTATTCTTCCATCCGGATATCCCTGACGAAAACTTGCCGATGACGCTATCGAAAGACGCTTGTTACCGTGCAGCCATCAAATTCGATATTCAGCATTCAGCTCCTTTTAACTCCAAGCCTTAAGCATTAAGTTTTTTATATCTGGCGTCAGAATATGCCGCAGGCCCATATCTATGTCAACAGGTTACTTAATTTCCATATGGAAAACACTTAACAATTGATTGCAGTGCAGACAACACGCCCGGCACACGTATCAGGTACTGATTCTGAGCTGTGGCCATCCTACGGCTATAAATGGAAGATATGAAAGGCTTACAAAAGTTTGGCATAAGGCAAACCGTCATATGTGGCAATTTTGTCAAATATGACGGATTTTGCCATCAATTTTTCCCTCACACCCTCTTACGTTCTCAAGTACCGACTCAGAATCACTAGTTTTTCACTATCAGTATTCATAGGTTCATTTTGGCACAAAAGTTGTAAAGATTCTTTGTAGAAGCATTATCACGAAAGCTGAACTGAGTTGTACGCCGAAGAAACCAGTTCAGAGAAACCGTTCATGCCAGCAAAAGTTTGAGAAAACAGAAAGCGGGTGGGAACAATGAGAGACTTCGACAGTTGGTTAGAGGATATCCTGAGAAGATTACCGCTCACAAAGCCGGGGACCCTGGTTGCGTCGCAAGAAGGAATTGGCGTATTTATCGGAAACTGGCTTGGCGGCAACCGCTTATATGGTGTGAAACGTGGCAATCGCGTTGTTGTGGAAATGTATCCGTCCGGCGAGAGGGTGGAAGCAGAACCAGTCAGCCGAGACTGGCTTGTGAAGCGTGAGCGCAGATGAAAGTATCGAGGTTCGCTTCATGAAAGGAATGCGGTCTCCAGAAAGGTGTATCTCGAGTATTGCCCAAAAAGAACAGGGCAAACCATTGCAGCGTGGTTTGCCGGAGGTAAGAGTCTTCATTTTCCAACCCGATAGTCCCAGTTCCCTAGCATGGGGTAGCCCTGGACTCCACGGAAACACCAGGAAAAACTCTCTTGTGCAAAAGGTGCTGACATTCCCCTCAATGGCTGTGTGTCAATGCGCTGAACAACGCCAGTCCGCCGACCAGGAGCAAAGCGCCAGCCCATATCAGATCGAAATTCACCCAGCCTTTTTTCAGAATCGCCAATCCCAGCTTCTTGTACACGACCCAGGCAACCGCACCCATTACCGCCAACATTGCAACGGTATGGAGAGATACGGCCAGCAGCAACACGACACTATTGTAGAGGTTTGCCGTCAGCGGACCGGAATGGCTTGTCAGGGAAATGAAAATGGGGGCTATCATCAGACCGGCGCCATGGGCGGAGGCCATGAGAAACGACCAGAAAAACAGGTCGCGCATGCCAACCTCCATGCCGACCCAGCGAGGATGTCGATAGTAACGGAAAAGCTTGTAAAGGCCGAAAGTCAGAAGAAGAGCGGCAGTCGACAACCGCAAGACCGGCAGGTTTACCAGGTGCCCCACGACCAGCACAAGGCCCGCCACCACGGCGACTGAAGCCGCGTGACCGATGGCTATGGGGAGAAGTGAAGTCCAGACAGCCTTTTCACTTTGCTGCTGAAGCCCCCGGGACAGGGCGAACAGCCACCCCATCCCGGGGTTAAGTCCATGGTAGGCGCCAAAGCCTATCATGGCCAGCCAGCTGACCAACAGGTCAGGATGGATAACAGAATGTATCTGTGGATGCATCTCCACCCTCCAACCGTACCTGGTGAGCGCGAGTCTCTCCGAAATCGATGAAAAATTCGGGGTCCAGGGACATTCCGCCGATCGGCCCCACATCAACCTTGGCCATCCAGCCCGACATCCGCTCGGGGTAGAACTGGTCATCCACAACCCCGTACAGCGAGTTGGTGAAATAGACGCGTTTCCCGTCCCGGCTTATTTCGACCATCTGCGGAGCGCCGAGAAGTGGGCCGCTTTTGGGATGGGCCGTGCGACGGACAACGCCTCCAAGTTGAATCGAGCCGGTCAATTTCGGCTGGAACGGGTCGGAAACGTCGTACTGACGCAGTTCACCCGTACCCCAGCATGAAACATAGAGAAAGCGGTCATCCAGCGAGAGGTCTATGTCGGTCACCAGCGGGGGAACGGCCTTGAGGTCCTTGAGAGGCGGCGGAAGGTCTTTCGGGTCTGCTGGTTCGGCCGGGATTTCGATGACCTTTCTCATCGCCCACTTTTCGTCGTTTTCCCGGTACCATACCCAGATAGAGCTGGACAGGTCCTTCAGGCCGAGGACGACACACACGAAGCCGTACGCTTTGGCCGGTTCGTGAGCCGGTCGCACTTCAAAAACCAGCTGGTACTCATCGCCGAGGCTTAACGTCTGGATATTTTTACGGCGGCGCATATTCCAGAAATGGAGGTTTTTACCGTACCGGGCATTGATCAGGTCGTCCAGAATCAGGCCGTTTTCGAACTGGGCCGGTAACCCCCATTCGCTGGTAATCATGACATCGCGGGTGAAATGCCACCAGAAATCGTACGACAGCTTCTGTGGCCCCCTCTCCAGTTCCCACGGCCCGAGGACACTGAAATTGAAATGGTCCAACATGAAAATTCCTCCGGGGCCATCGCCGTTTGCGGAGGCCAGGGCACTTACATAGATGGCGTCGGGACCGCAATGCACCGTGTGGGGACGACTGTAACCGGACCGCTCCATGAGTTCTTTCGGTTCGATGATTTTGCTGATGGTGGGCCGGGCAGGATCAGGTTTGGTATCGATGATGTAGATCCGGGAACTCCTGAGGCCGGGAACAACCAGGTAGCGTCGTTCCAGGTGCGGGTGCGGGGCGGAGGGGCATAGCGCCGAACTGCAGCAGCTCCAGCCGTAATGGTGGAGTTCGTCCCCCACGTATGGCATCTGGAGCGTATGAATAACCTTACCGTATTTGCTTGAACCGGGATCAAGATCGACGACTGCCAGCGCATCGGGCTTATCGTTGCTGCCGAAATTGAGGGTTGCAACGTAACCCAGCTTTTCCCGTGGAGCTTGCATCGCCATCCGTGGAGATGGATAAAAGGTCGGATCTGGTCGCAATAAAGCCATATCGATCACCTCCTGGGAGGTCTCGTAGTCAAGGTATCAGCAATTGCCAGGACTCGGTATCGGCCTATCCATTGTTTCCTTTTTGTATTTACTCAACCTCCTGTTTGTTACTTTATCAACATTGCCGACATTGTCAACTTGATCCCAAATAGACTCTTTCGCCCTTGTCGGTTGCCGCGAATACGATCCGTTCACCTTTATACTCCGGATACCAACTGACCGGATTTTCCAACAGGTGCCCACTATCCGATTTTTCTATGGGCAGGTAGCTATCGAGATGCATAGTTTCAGAGACATTGACTTTGTATAGTGCTATGAGCCCGCTACTGAGCAATGCACATATAGCACCTTCCGCAGCATCATATTTTTCGCCGAGCGACGCGTCTGGATATGAACTATTGAGTTCCATTACAGCTTCGTAGAGCCCGGTATAATCTTCGTTTGCCGAACTCAGCAGCACTGTCTCAGCATCTCTGCGTAGAATTTTCATATACTAATGTGGAACCTGACTACTAGACATGCCAGCTCATAATGATGAACCCGTAATAAGCCGTCATACCCGCGACTTGTGCGCAGTAGCCCTAGCGAAGGAGCAAAGCGGGTATCCAGTGTCTTTGGCTGTATATAATTCCTGGATTCCCGCTTGCGGGAAAGACGGTGTAATACAGTGCGTTTTGCCTTTTTACGAATGATCAAAATGTTGAGCCCTCACCCCCCAGATCGGTACGATCTTCTTTATCCCTTCACTTCACGCCAGCGGAAACAATCCACGCCAGGTGTTCTGACTTGGTGAGCCATCCACGAAGCGCTATTGATGAAAGCCCCGTGAAAATGAAGAAAAAAACAGCAGGATGTTTCGTGTCTGACTTACGGAAGGCCGCGACGTCGAATTGCACGCCGGTGGACAAGAAGTCCCAGGTACTTGTTCAGTGGATGGCTCCTTTTCAGAAAGCGGAAGACCTGTAGATGTCGTGTCCCGATTTGTACGAGCAGCGACAGGATTCTCTCACTGCCGCCTTTGTCCATCCCCCTGCGAAGTGTATCGAGGGCTTCCCGTTTTTCGCCTGATTTTCATGAATCGAAAGGGTCTACACAAGTGACAAGTTTGGCCCCTTTTTCCCTCGGATTACAAATACCGTAAAAAAAAGGAAAGGACATCAGAAGTCCTTTCCCACCATGTCATGTTCACGGTTATATATATGCATTCGCCCATTCAGTGGACAACTTTGAATGCACTTTTCTTGGATTTACAGATCTGACAGGTTTCGCTCGGGGACTTTTCGACAGTATTTCCGCAGGACTCGCAGACATAATAGTCAACATCGGATAGTGCATCGAAGCTTTCCAGTGCCTTTTCGAAGATAGTGGCATGAGCCTTCTCAACTGATTCGGCATAGGAAAAAAATTCCCGGGCAAGATCCCAGATCGCACCCTCTTTTTCAGCATCTTTTATCATCTGCGGATACATGCTCATGACGCCGCGAGCTTCGTTGAGAGCTGTCGCAAGGTTCTCCTTACTGGAATCTTTAACCTTTT
>Ga0351904_1080_pt3 | contig 16095 bp, 15 predicted proteins | sample BONcelHT113001E3_FD_205826 | JGI IMG/M metagenome (GOLD analysis project Ga0351904, IMG submission 205826) | Enriched cells from coal bed in the Powder River Basin, Montana, United States - BONCAT cells T11 rep1 HSBNCT.T11.300.1.E3 ...
GCATACGTTCCTTGACCTGTACCATTCGACTGATACTCTTTCTAAAAGTGAGTCCTCACATTTATATTGAAGTCGGTGATCGAGAAAATTGGCGACGATCTTTGCCAGATACTGACCTCGGTGCGAAACATTTCCGCCCCCCTGAAACGGATGGAAAGTATCTCTGGGAAACCTTTATGAAATCTATCGAGAAAAGGCCTCTTCTTTGACCCTAGGACCCGGCTAACTAAAATCAAGAAACCGCACCCGGTTCATCCGCACAGCACACAGTCTGGAGGAAACAATGAACGATGTAAAATCTGATCAGAAACTGATGGATATTTCAAGCAAGACAATCGGCGAGATCGTCGCCGACGACTATCGGACCGCCAGGGTCTTCGAAGACCATGACATTGATTTCTGTTGTGGCGGCAAGATTACCCTTTCTGCGATCTGCCGGGATAAGGGCATCGAACTTGCCGTCATCGAGCAGGAGCTTGCAACCGTAAAAGTCGCGGCGCTCGACAGGAGCCTGAACTACACGGCATGGGAGCTTCCTTTTCTCATGGATTTTATCGTCAACACCCACCACGCCTATCTTCATGAAAATATGGGGCAGATTGCCGGGTACACCCGGAAGATCGCGGAAGTCCATGGTGCCAACCATCCCGAGGTGCTGGAGGTAGCCGAAATATTCGGCAAGATAGTCCCCGAATTGGTGGACCATTTGCGCTACGAAGAAGAGGTGTTTTTCCCTACCATCAAACGAATTGATGCCGCCGCAAAATCAGCTGCAGTTCCGGATACGATGGATGTGGAATCACTCAAGGCAGGCCTTGAAAAACTCCAGCGCGAACACGAAGAGGTTGGTGACGCTATTCACAGAATCCGCCATCTTGCGAAAGACTATCAAATCCCGGGCGATGCCTGCAACACCTTTATGCTCACGTATCAGAAGCTCAAGGAATTCGAGGACGATCTGCACAAACACGTGCATCTCGAAAACAATATTCTTTTTCCAAAAGCGGCACAGCTGTTTTCATCTGAAAGGACACGGTAAATGAGTATTCCTGTCAAAAACACTATAACGTGGGTCGGCAAGATCGATTGGGAACTCCGCAAGTTCCACGGAGAAGAATATTCAACGCACAGAGGGTCAACCTATAATTCCTATCTGGTTCGCGATGAAAAAACGGTGTTGGTAGAGACTGTGTGGACGCCCTTTGCCAAGGAATTCGTGCAAAATCTGCAAAAAGAAATCGCTCTGGACAAAATTGATTACATAATCGCAAATCATGCCGAATGTGACCACAGCGGGGCCTTGCCGGAACTTATGCGCCTGATTCCGGACACCCCCATTTACTGCACTGCCAATGCCGTCAAGTCGCTGAAGGGCCATTATCATCAGGATTGGAATTTCAAGATCGTAAAAAGCGGTGACCGCCTGAACATCGGCTCGAAGGATTTCATCTTTATCGAAGCACCGATGCTCCATTGGCCGGACAGCATGTTCTGCTATTTGACCGAAGACAATGTCCTGTTCAGTAGCGATGCCTTCGGACAGCATTATGCGACGGAACATCTGTTCAACGATCTGGTTGATCAAGCTGAACTGTTTCAGGAATGCCTCAAGTACTACGCGAATATCCTGACCCCTTTCAGCGCCTTTGTTGACCGGAAAATCAAGGAATTCGTCAGTCTGAACGTGCCTCTTGACATGATCTGCACCAGTCATGGCGTCATATGGCGCGACAATCCGCTGCAGATTGTTACCAAATACGTTGAATGGGCTGCAGATTACCAGGAAAACCAGATAACCATTATCTACGACACGATGTGGGGCGGGACAAGGAAAATGGCTGAAGCGCTTGCCGGTGGAATCACTGAGGAAGACAAGGAAGTTACGGTCAAGATTTATAATGCCGCTCGTTCGGACAAGAATGACATTATCTCGGAAATTTTCAAATCAAAGGCTATCGTGGTCGGTTCCCCGACGATAAATCGCGGTATTCTCTCCGCAATAGCTGGAATTCTCGAGGAAATAAGGGGGCTGGGCTTCAAGAACAAGAAAGCCGCAGCATTCGGGACCTATGGCTGGAGTGGCGAATCGGTTGCTATGATTGCCGAGAGGCTGCAGGCAGGGGGGTTCACGATTATCGACCACGGTTTGAAGGAGATGTGGAACCCCGATGAGCAGAGCCTTGCAAAGTGCGAAGCCTTCGGCAAGGAGTTTGGCACACAGGTAAAATAAATCGCAAGATACGTTACCAAGGCGTAGAACGTGCCAACCGAATAGCCGTCTGAAAAATAGGTAGTTTCCATCCGGAAAGTCTCTGCAGGGGCTGGGCTGGAACTTCCCCGAAGCCTATCGTAATCGGTCACCACCTTTTCCACGGATCAGGCAACCTGCTGGCTTCAGGCGATTTTCTTGCTGTCACCATCTTGCCATAAAGCCGTACGAGAGACTCCGTGAAAGCTCCAGCCCAACGGGGGATAGCACTGTTTCTGAGTTACCGGATGAAAACTAGATAAGAAAAAGGTCTGCTTCGGCAGGCTTTTCTTTTGAAAAAAGTGGCACTTCTGCCAGCTACTCGCAAGAAAAACGCAACCATTGATCTGATGTACATAATCAATACCACTCACCCGTCCGGCGGCGCAACTGCGCTTATCGGGGTTCAAGGGCACGCGGACTTCGCATTTGTCTTGGTACCCGTCCTGGCCGGGGTGCTTATCCTCCTGGCGGTTGCCCTCTTCACAAACAATGTCGTCCACCATCGTCAGTACCCGAAGCATTGGATTTGAAGCCGGTTTCCGCCCAATGCACATGATCCTTGCATTTCCACTGCGAGTGACATAAACTTCCAGAGTCTTCCAGAAAGCCCCCTTCTACGTGCTCACTGAGCGAGCACGCACAAGGAGGCTTCTTTATTTTCCCGGAATTGTCATTCCCTGGTAATCCCCTATAAGAGAACAGTTCATGACCCCGACTACATTTGCCACTCTGCCGATACAGAAATCGATGCTCCAGAACCTTGACTCGCTCGGCTATAGCGAGATGACGCCAATTCAGGCCCACAGTCTGCCGCTGATTCTTGCGGGAACCGACGTAATTGCTCAGGCAAAGACCGGCAGTGGCAAAACTGCCGCCTTTGGCATCGGCCTCCTGTCGCGGCTGGACGTGACCAGTTTCAGAGTGCAGGGGCTGGTGTTGTGTCCAACTCGCGAACTTGCCGACCAGGTCGGCAAAGAATTGCGACGTCTCGCCCGCTTTACCGACAATATCAAGATTCTCACCCTCTGCGGCGGCGTCCCCTTTGGACCCCAGCTCGGCTCCCTCGAACACGGTGCACATATCGTGGTCGGCACCCCCGGCCGGATTCTAGATCATCTGCGACGCGGCAGTCTCGACCTGAAATCCCTGAGCATACTCGTCCTCGATGAAGCCGATCGCATGCTCGATATGGGCTTTCAGGAAGATATCGGCACCATCGTCGCCGCTGCTCCAAGCCGGCGGCAGACCCTGCTCTTCTCGGCCACCTACCCCGAGTCGATTACCGCAATGAGTGCAACGGTGCAGCAGCAACCGGTCACGGTGAAGGTCGAGGCGGTCCATGATGTCGGACAGATCAGGCAGCTCTTCTATTTGGTGGAAAACAAGGAGCGACTTGCCGCGCTGGCCCGCATTCTGGGCCATTACCGGCCGGAATCGACCCTGGTCTTTTGCAATACCAGAAAGGACTGTCAAGAGGTTGCCGATGCGTTGACCGACCGCAATTTCTCGGCACTGGCGATCCATGGCGACCTGGAACAGCGTGAGCGCGACCAGGTGCTGGCACGCTTTGCCAACAAAAGTGTATCCATTCTGGTCGCCACCGATGTAGCGGCACGCGGCATCGACATCAAGGAGCTGACCGCCGTGGTCAACTACGAACTGACCCGCGATCCGGAGGTGCATATCCACCGCATCGGCCGCACCGGTCGCGCTGGTGAGCAAGGGTTGGCCCTGAGTCTGGTGACCGCTGCCGAGAACCGGCGGGCGGCGGCAATTGAAGACTATCTCGGCGAGACCGTCCCGCGCGCCGAGCTGGAGACGCTGGCCATGCCGACGGCCGCAGCCCTCGAAGCGCCGATGGTCACCCTCTGCATCGACGGCGGTCGCAAAAACAAGTTGCGCCCCGGCGATCTTCTTGGTGCCCTGACCGGCGACGCAGGAATTCCGGCAGGCGAAATCGGCACGATCAATGTCTTTGATTTTCACACCTACGTCGCCATTCGCCGGGCCAGTGCAAACCTCGCACTGGCTCGCCTTACGGCGCATAAAATCAAAGGCCGTTTTTTCAAAATTCGCAAATTCAGCTGAGATGTTCACTGTTTTCGATAGAATCAAACCTGGACTGCTCCGCTGGAGCCTGTCCCCCTTGCTCGCACGCTGAAGGGCAGATTTACGAGATACAATGCACACGTCGGGAGAGAATGTGAAAGTATCGCCCCAACTGTACCTGCTGGACGGGTCCAGTTATATCTACCGCGCCTATTATGGAATTCGGGACCTTGCCACCTCTGGCGGCATGCCGACCAATGCCGTATTTGGCTTCACAAAGATGCTGCTGGGCCTCCTGCAAGAGTACCGCCCCGATTACCTGGCCGTGGTATTCGACCGTCCGAGGGAAGAGACCTTCCGCCGGGAAATCTATCCCGAATACAAGGCGAATCGGGACGCCGTACCTGAAGATCTGATCCTGCAGGTTCCTTTCATCAAGAAAGTCCTGCAGGCCTTGAATATCCCTGCCGTGGAAGCACCCGGTTTTGAGGCAGACGACGTAATAGCCACGCTGGCCCGCTGCTATGCTGCGGAAGGAATCCAGGTCACGGTAGTCACCGGCGACAAGGATCTGATGCAGATTGTCGGAGATAGAATTCGCCTGCTGGACACCGTGAAAGATACCTGGTCGGGACCGCAGGATGTCCTTGACCGCTTCGGCGTCCCCCCGGAGCTGGTACCGGACGTCTTGGGGCTGGCCGGCGACGCCGCTGACAATATTCCGGGTGTTCCCGGGATAGGCGAAAAAACCGCTGCGGATCTGGTACAGCAGTTCGGTTCCCTGGAAGGTGTCCTCCGGTGGAAAAGTCTGGTTAACGGGAAGAATCGCCGGGAAAATTTACAGGCCTACCAGGACCAGGCCCGACTCTCGAAAACCCTGGCAACCGTCAGATATGACGTTGCCCTGGAGGTTTCCCTTGCTGATCTGCAGCGACAGCGGCCGAACCTGTCGGAGCTGATTCCCCTGTTGCGTGAACTGGAATTTGAGGCTTTGGAGGTCGCCTTCACCCCGCCGGCGCCGGGCATGGTCGAAATCTACTGCGATGGCTCGGGAAGAGACTCGGGACCGGGGGGCTATGGCGTGATCCTCCGCTATGGGGAGCATGAAAAGGAACTGAGCGGTTTTGAGCCCGCCGCCACCTCTCAGCGGATGGAACTGCTAGCGGCTATTCGGGGGTTGGAAGCCTTGAATAACCCGAAGACGGTGCGCGTATTCAGCGATTCACAGTACCTGGTCCGGGGAATGAGCGAGTGGGTCCATGGCTGGATCCGCAAAGGTCGCCTGGATACCCCGGGAGCTCTCCCTAACCAGGACCTCTGGACGCAGCTTGTTTCTCTGACCCGCAAACATACGGTCGCCTGGGAATGGCTGCGGGGCCATGCCGGGCATCATTTCAATGAGCGGTGCGACAAACTGGCCAAGCGTGCAGCACAAGACGGGACACGGACAGCTGCAGCGGCACTTCGGTCCGAGCAACCTGAACAGGAAGAGCAGGTAATCCCTCTGCGACCGGCACCCGCCACTCAAATGTCGGTTCCGGTCAGGGAACAGGTGGCATTCGAAGCCGAGGAGGATGGGCAACTGAGGCTGTGTTAAAAACCGTGCATCTGGAAAGGCCGAGCCTGCCCTTCAAGGGGCATATCATGGGCTCGGCTAGCAAGGACTCTCATTATGAAAATTCAGAAATTGACGGAAGAAAACCGCATCAAGGTCTACGCGCTTTTGCGCCGCGCCTTTCCGGGAAGTGAATACGAAGCCGAATTGGTTCAGAAATTCCACGAAAATGGCAAGCCAGCTCACGAATGGGTGTGTATCCATACCAATAGGGTCATCGGTTACGTTGCCTTTTCCAATGCCTATCATGGCAGCGATGTTTGCGGGTTGCATCTGGCACCCATGGCCGTGACACCGGAATTTCAACGGCAGGGAGTGGGTTCGGAACTGCTCAGATTTGCCTTACGACAGGAAGCGATCAAAAACCGGACGCTGTTTGTCTTCGGTGAGCCCGGCTACTATAAAAAATTTGGCTTTGAACCATGCAGTTTGCCCATTTGCCCTATTGACAAAGACAATACACATTTTCTGAGTATTCGAAATGACACAACTACCCGCTTCATTGTCGGCTATGAACCTGAGTTTAAAACTGCTGAAAAACCGCCCAGCAGACCCCAGGGTAAAAAGCGCCGTTGAGACGGCCGAAATAAGGCATCTCTGGAATGGTGCGGATTATCGTTATATCCTCCAAATGGACTTGCGGCTTGGCTGGTCGGAGGGAGTAATGATGATGGAAAAGGTGAATCAGGAACGGAAAAAGGGGGAAATGGCTACCAATCTATCTCTTGCACAGGAGCGTAAGATACATCTATCCCCTTTTCCCCCTTGACCATGATTATTGCGGTTGAGCCGGTCCCGGAGAATAATCCGGCGGTACGGAATAATAGCGCTGCGGAGGCGGAACGCTTCGCCTGCTGTACGGCCGTTGTCCAACCCCGGGAATCTGATGTCCCTTGGCATACATGCACTGCTGATAGGCTGTGTCGTAGCGTCGCTGTGCGTCCCATCCATAGGACTGGCCGGCTCTCGCTCCTTCGCTGCTACCAACAAGAAGACCGCTGGCCGCGCCGATGCCGGCGCCGATACCCGGGTCTCCGACTGCAGCGCCCACGGCAGCTCCCAGACCCGCGCCGATGAGCGTACCGGCGACGGATCCGGCGACGACATTCTGATCAACGGTTTGCTGAGGCGACCCGGCCTGCCCTACTGCCCATTGTCTACACATCACATCATCACGCTGGAACTGCTCGAATGTCGTTTCGCTACCCGGCAACACCATCACGCTAGGGCCGGTCGGCAGAGTCACGCAACCCGAAACTGCCAGCAGCGCCAGACCTGAAAACATACCTCTAAAGTACTTTTTCATGTTTTCACTCCTTATTGTGCCGGAGGCTCATCAGAAGCGGGAGGCTGATCAGAGGGAGCACCCCTTATCCAGCCGCTTGGGCACCGTTGTATGTCAGGATAGTAGCCTTTGGGGCTGCGGCAGTAATACCAGTATTCCGGCTCCACCGTTTGCTGGTCTCTTTGAATATATTCGGTTGGTGATTGCTCGATGACTACAGGTGGCGTTGAGTAATACGGATAGTAATACGGCCAAGCCGGCCCCCACCACGGACCCCATCCCGGCCCTATCCACACACCGCCACTATAATAGAAATTCGACCTGTAGTAGGGGTAATACCCCCCGTAGCGGTAGCCCCAATAGGGATACCCCCCGTAGCGATAACCACCATAGGGATACCCTCCGTATCGGTAACCACCATAGGAATATCCCCCTTGTCGGTAACCACCATGGGGATATGCACCTCGATATCCACCCTGTCCATACCCTCCCCGCGAATAGGAGCCGCCCGGCTGGGATCCATGCTGATAGGATCCGGAAGCAGACTGACCACGGGTATAAGACCCTTGGGACTGAGAATTGCGTGCAAAACCCATCAACGGGTTCGACATCAGCACTACTATTGCGGCAAGAGCAACCACCATGGCTTTATTCATTTTCGTCACCTCTTGCGAGAAGTATTGCACAAATCAATTATACACCAACTCGGCCTGGTAAAAACATTACTTAAAACAATCTCTCCACAAATCAGTAAAATCACCGTTCCAGGGGCACAGGTCGACGCATTGCTTCTAAAACAGATCTCCGGTCATATCCTTTGTCGGAAATTCTGTCCCGTACAAGACAACGGGTCCAAGCCCCTTCATGCGACTTTTTCATAAAAAGAGCAAAGATCCCTACCTGCCGAAAATTCCGCGAATTGTCTTACCCAGATCCGGCTCTCCCTGTTTCTGCTCCGTTCCGGTGCCTTTCTCCAGTTTTTTAAGGAGGGTCTCTTCGATCTTTTCACCAATCCGGCGGCCGAGCTTTTTGCTGCTCAGGGAGAAACGGGGCTTGCCAACAGTCCCGGTTGCCCTCAGGGGGATTTCACCCCAGCCCTGATTGTTGGTGACGAAACTCCCCACCGTGCCACGTGCCACCGTGCCGGTGATGCGCGGGGCAATCAGGGTGTCAATGTCCAGGTCAAGGCTTTTGTCGAAGCCGATCCTGCCCTGTGGTTTCATGCGGATGTCGGAACCGTCCAGTGCGGAATCCAGATAGACCTGCCCGCCTTTAATGCGGTAATTTCCGGCAAATGAGCTGAAGCGGACGACACGCAGATCCGCGCTGCCGAGGAAACCGGCAAGTTCATTCATGAAACCGCTGCCGGTCAATTTGCCGTTTTTCAATTCGAAAGAGCCGGTTCCCGTGAGGTTCCGCTTCAGGGCGACCGGGGTGGTGCCGCTGCCGGACAGGGCAGCCATTGCCGACAGAACACCGGAGATACTTCCGGCTGCCTTGGGTGCGAATGCGGCAACCAATTTCTCGGCTTGAACTCCTTGCAGGGAGAGCCTTGTAGAATAAGGTAAGCCGCGAGTCCCGAGATTGACCGTAGCGGTGTCGAAAAAGGACCCGCCGGCAATACCGCCCTTCAACTCTTCAATCGTAAGAATATTGTCTGCGAGCCGGTAGCGGAGCGAAAGCCCGGACACGGCAAGGCCTTTGAAAGTTGCGGTTTTTGCATTGACCGCGCCGCTCAGGGTGAACGGCAGTTTCAGCGGGCCCGGTCCCGCACCGTCACCGCCTGCCTTGGCGGGCGAGGAAGCTGCCTTGGCTTTTTTCGCCGGCGTCAGCGCATCAATATCCAACGATTCGCTGTTTGCGCTTAGCTCAAAGGCAAGCGGCTTTCTGTCCAGGGAAGAGGTCTTCATCTGCAGATCCAGCCGGTTTTTCCCCAAGACACCGATCAGGTTCCGGGAGGAAAGTGCCCTGTCGGCAAGAGCAATTGTCCCGGAAATCACCGGGTTCTGCCCGCCTGCCGCCAGTTTGATTTCCTTGAGTTGTACTTCACCGTCCTTGAGCATGGCGAGAGGCGCTTTGACCTCACCCGAAAGGTGGACGTTCGCTGAAATCTTGCCGGTTGGAGAGAGAGAGCGGAACTTGGCCGAGATGCCGGGAGGCAGGCCGGCCAACGCCTTCGCCAGATCGGCTACGGTCGCTGTGGCCTGACCTTCCAGCGACGGTCCGTTGGTACGCAGTGCTACGGTCCCGCTGAAGCCGAGTTCGATACCCGGTGCCGCAGCCTCAAATTCAAGGGGAAACGGCTGGTCGGGAGTGAGGTTGTTGATCTTTATAGCAATATCCTGCAGATTGTAGGTAAACGGCGAACTGAAAATCCCTTTCCGATCGTCATAGAGTACGTGGCCGTCTGTCACCTCGACTTTGGAGACAGCAAAGGTAAAGGGAGTCTTTTCTTTCTCTGCGATGGGAATTTCCGTTTGTTTTTTCCGGAGCAGATCGCTAAAATTGAACGACCCGTCAAGGTTTCTGACGATATTGATTTCAGGAGTATCGAGAACAACCTCGTCCACTACCACCCGACGGGACAAAAGGGGCAGAAGCTGGTAGTGGAGGCGCGCTTCCGAAAACGAGACGAAAGGCCCCTTCCCATCCTTTTCGTAGATTTTCACACCTTTCAACACTATCCCGGAAAAAAGCCCGATTTTCGCGTCGCCCATTTCGATCCGGCGCTGCACGACCTTTTCCACCCGGGGCAACACGCTTTTCCGCAACATTTCGGGAGTCACCAGTAGCTTGACCAGAAGCAGTGTCCCTCCCGAGAGCAGCACCAGGATGCCGATGACAACAGCGAAAATGATGGCAAGTTTTCGTGACTTCATAAGCTGTCCTCCTTAGATACGGTGCTGCCCTCCGATTGGTATCAGGGAAAGGCCCTGTCTGCACTCTTTAGCAGGCTGTCAGGTTGACCATGGCCAGTTCAGCAGCCCAGTTCGATACCTGTGTCTTCCTTCGACACGCAGCGGGTACCGAAAGATCTCCCCTCAGCTTCAGAGACCCGCCAGGTTTTGAAAACCTGGCAGGTCTGGTATATACGTCATCTGATCTTTCTCAATCCGTCACTAACCAGGGGGACTGTTCCCCATTTACATTACGAAATAAGGAAATGTTGCTATTTTCCGGGCAGACCTTTTTTTGCCTTCTCTTTCAGATTCCCGCCAGTAAGTTTCAACCAGTTTTCATCGGCTTTTCTGATGTTGCCGGGAAGATCTTTGATCCATTTCCGATAGGCTGACATGCTGCAATTCAGGTACAGCTTTCCGTCAACGATCCTCCATATTTCCGGATCGGTGATGGCTTTCCGTGACTCGGTCATGGCCCAGGCACAATAACCGTCATATTGCGGGGCGTACTTCTCCGGACGGTTCGCGAACAGGTCCCGATTTTCACCAGTCCGGAAATACCACGTCATATTATGCCACCGAAAGTAATATGACTCGCTGCCCTTCAGGGCCTTACCGTCCTTGAAATAGGCGACGCTGTCATAGCCCTTGATAGCAACAGTACCTGCTGGTGACGCCCCGGCGGCAATGCCGCCGAATCCGATCAAGAACAATAAGATAAATGAGTAACACAGTAGCATCCAGTTGGTTGTGTTCAGAGATTTCATATCGAGCTACCTCCTTGCCTCAATTATACACCGGCACTGCACTCTGTGGGGTCGTGTGTCTCGGGGCAAACCTGTACACCGATGAACGATCCGTACCGGCTTACAAGAAGGGCAGGTTTTTTGTGCTTCTGGAGTCAGCCCCCTCTGCTTGATTCTACCAGGAACAGAGACCTGCAAGGTTTTGAAAACCTGGCAGGTCTGGTCTTTACGCCAACCGACCCTTCTCAGTCCGTCGGCGATACACTTGGAGGGGCCATGCAGAACATGGGACCACAGGTCAGGAGCCTGACCCATCATGCTTTCCAAAGGGGTCGAAAAAAAAGCCTGCGGAATAGCAGGCAATTTGATCTCTTCTTACTTCGGCTCCACCGGGTACCCGGCCTTGAGCCATTCATTCCAACCCCCTTTAAGAGCGTAAACCTTTGCGTATCCGGACCCCATGAATTTCAACGCCAAACTGGCGCTGGTTCCTTCATTCTTTCAGGCGCAATAGAGGACCAGGGTTTTCGTCATCGGGTATGTACCTCGCCACGTCTCGAATTCCTTTGGATCTTCCCTGATTGCACCTGCGATCTTACGATTACTTCTCGACCAGTCTTTCCCGGTTCTCACATCGATTACAATGAGATCGGGAGAACCGAGCAGCGCCTGCAACTCTTCCTTTGCCATGCGGGGAGCCTCACCCTTGCCGGCGATGTCTCCCATCCCGGCACAGCCCACGGCAAGAGAAAACAACAGTAACACAAACCAAATCCTTGACATGCACTCACCCCCTTTCCCGGCACGGTATAGTTGCAACAATACTATCATATGACTTCTGATGCTCAATCATTGATGAAAAAAGGATCATCCACGTTGCACGGAAATCGAATTATGCTGTCTCCTCCGCCGAGTGCCATCAAGATTCCGAAGAGAGTGAGTACCTGCCCCCGGAGCTGCGATGGAAGAACGCGGAAAGCATGGTATGCTTTTGCAAACAGCCTTTATTCCGACGTTTTTTCACTTGCCAGGCGTACCGGAACTAATAAACATATCCAGTTAAGAGAAAAGGAGACACGGACCATGGCTGAAGACGTAGTTCTGCTCAGCGGAGTGCGGACGGCAATCGGTAGATTCGGTGGCGCGCTGAAAGACGTTTCCGCCTGTCACTTGGGCGCGGCGGTGGTCAGGGAAGCAATAACCCGGGCGAACATCCCTCCGGAAGAGGTGCAGGAGGTCATAATGGGTAATGTGCTTTCCGCCGGACTGGGCCAGAATCCCGCCCGGCAGGCGGCCGTCCATGCCGGGATACCGGTCGACGCCGGCGCGTTTACCGTAAACAAGGTCTGCGGTTCTGGACTCAAGGCAGTGATGCTCGCGGCCCAGTCCATACGGGCGGGTGATGCGGAACTGATCGTTGCCGGTGGCATGGAAAACATGAGTGCCGTACCCCATCTGCTGCCGGATATGCGCTGGGGGCTAAAAACGGGGGATGTGCAGGTTCACGATTCACTGCTGCGCGATGGCCTGTGGGATGCCTACCATCACTATCACATGGGGAGTACTGGCGAGAGGGTCGCGCGGAAACACGGCATCACCAGGGCGGAGGCTGATGAGTTCGGCCTGGAAAGCCAGCAAAGGGCGCTGAGTGCCGAACGGGACGGGCTGTTTGCCGGAGAGATACTACCCTTCGATATCCATGGGGTCGGCTTTTACCGGGACGAATGCATCCGCGGGGATACCTCCCGGGAAAAACTGGCTGCCCTGGAACCCGTGTTCCAACATGACGGCATCCTCACCGCGGGTAACAGTTCCAAACTCTCTGATGGGGCAGCCGCGCTGGTTGTGGCCTCGGCAGGCAAAGCCGCCAGACTGGGGCTAAAGCCGCTGGCGAAGATCACCGGCTATGCCGTCAGCGGCACCGAGCCGGAAGACGTCATGGTGGCCCCGGTTCCGGCAGTGCGCAAACTGCTCCGGGAAACCGGACTCACCATGGCCGACCTTGATCTTATTGAACACAATGAGGCATACGCTTCGGCTTCTCTGGCCGTTGCACGTGAACTCGCCATCGACCTTCGCAAATTGAACGTGAACGGCGGCGCCATAGCCCTCGGTCATCCCATCGGCAGCAGCGGCGCCCGGATTCTGGTGACACTGCTGTACGCCCTCATGAACCGGGGACTCACCAGGGGGCTTGCCACCCTGTGCATGGGAGGCGGCAACGGTCTTGCCCTGATAATCGAGAGGAGCTAACCGCTCTTGTAACTGTAGAACGGAATCGCCATGCGGTCATGAAGCAGCTCTGGTAACAGGCAGAGAGCAGCACGGCGTCTCAGGAGGAAAGGAGCATGAACATCAAAAAAATCGTGGTGGTGGGCGCCGGAACCATGGGCAGCGGCATCGCCCAGACGGCAGCGGCGAGCGGCTGCGACGTTGCCCTGATGGACGTCGACCAGCAGCGGGCTGCCGCGGCCGTCGGCCTGATCCGGAATCGGCTGGAAAATCGCGTCACAACAGGCAGGATTTCCGCAAAGGGAAAAGAGCTCGTGCTTTCCCGTATCACGACAATCCCCGGCCTGGAAGGGTGCGGCGATGCAGATCTGGTAATCGAGGCAGCTTCGGAAAAGGACTCCGTCAAACAGGCAATCTTTCGCCAACTGGACGCCATTGCCCCCTCTTCCGCCATATTTGCCAGCAACACCTCGGCCATCTCCATCACCAGGCTGGCCGCAGCCACAACCAGACCGGAAAGGTTCATCGGTCTGCACTTCATGAACCCGGCCCATGTCATGAAACTGGTCGAGATCATCCCCGGACTGGGGACCGGTCCGGAAATCGTCACGAGTGTATTCGCCCTGTGCGAAAAGATGGGCAAACAACCTGTTGTCGTAGCCGACGCCCCGGGCTTCGTCGCCAACCGTCTGCTCATGCCGGCAGTCAATGAAGCAATCCAGGCCCTGCAGGAAGGAATTGCCTCCCGGGAGGATATCGATCTCGTCATGAAACTCGGCGCGGGCCACCCCATGGGTCCGCTGGAACTGGCCGATTTCATCGGTCTGGACGTCTGTCTGCAAATCCTGGAGACTCTTCACCGGGAGCTGGGGGAGAAGTTTCGCCCCTGCCCGCTGCTGCGCACAATGGTCGACGGTGGTAAACTGGGGAGAAAAAACGGCGAGGGCTTCTATGACTACCGATGAACTGCTGATAGTGGAGAAAAAGGCCCGGGTCGCCATCATCACCTTGAACCGCGGCGCAGCCCGGAATGCACTCAGCTCAGCCATGCTAAGCCAGTTGGATGACGCCCTGCGTGACTGCGAGGAAGACCAGGAAACACGCGTGGTCATTATTACCGGTGAGAGGGATTTCTGCGCCGGAGCCGATCTCCGCGAACTGGGCCGGATGACCCCTGCCCAGGCAAAGGAATTTTCACTGCTCGGCCAGGCCGTTTTCCGGCGCATCGAAGCTCTTTCCAAGGTCGTGATCGCTGTAATAGCCGGCAATGCGCTGGGAGGCGGCTGCGAATTGGCCCTGGCCTGTGACATCCGGCTGGCGGGCGAGAACGCCCGCTTAGGCCTGCCCGAGGTGAACCTGGGGCTCATCCCCGGCTTTGGCGGTACACAGCGGCTGTCCGCCCTGGTGGGACCAGGCTGGGCAAAGGAACTTATCTTCACCGGCAGAATAATCGACGCTCGAGAAGCGGCTGCCATCGGCATGGTTAGCAGCGTGGTCGGCGACCGCAACCTGCCGGAGCAGGCGGCGAAACTCGCCGCCCAGCTTGCCCGAAAAAGTCCCGTTGCCCATGCCGCCGTCAAAAAGCTGTTGCTGGAAACAGCGCGGCTTGATGAAGGGCTGAAGCTGGAAGTATCGGCTTTTCACAAATGTTTCGACTCGGAGGACCGCAAAGAAGGCATCGCCGCTTTTCTCGAGAAACGGCAGCCGGTCTTCTGACCACCATTCCCGCCTTTCGGCAACCGGTAATCCGGCATTGGTCACCTGTCGCAAAAACAGAGGGTCAATTCAATCGTCAGACCTTTCCCGGCTTTCCACCACCGCTCTCAGTTGCGGAAGACTGTCGGGGTACTCGCGTTGCAGAAATTCGATCAGCTTTTCACGCACATGGCAGCGCAGATCCCAAGCCTTGCCTGAATCCCTGGTGCTTACCAAAGCCCGAAGGACGACCGTTTTGTCAGTCGCATCGAGGACAACCAATCCGGACGCCTTACCATCCCAGAGCTCATTTCCCGCGAGGATATTTTGCAGTTCGGCACGAACTGCCGCCACCGACACCCGGTAGTCGCAGTGCAGGGTCACCGTGCTAAGCAGGTCAGCCGAAGCCCGTGTCCAGTTCTCGAAAGGCTTTTCCAGAAAATAGGTAATCGGCAGCACCAGCCGCCGCAAATCCCAGATGCAGACCACAACATAGGTCAAAGTGATCTCCTCAATGCGCCCCCATTCCCCTTCGACGACCACCACATCGTCGAGCCGGATTGGTTGAGTGATGGCAATCTGGATGCCGGCTAAGAGAGTTGCCAGGCTTCGCTGTGCGGCAAAACCGATGATGATCCCGATAACCCCGGCCGAGGCCAGCACACTCACCCCCACCTGCCGCACTTTGTCAAAGGTCATCAGCATGGTCGCCCCGGCCATTATGAGGATCAACACCACGACAATCTTGATCAGCACATTCACCTGGGTGGAGACCGTCCGCGCCTTGAGGTTATCGCTGACAGTTATGTCGTAACGCTGCAGGAGAATTTCCCGCAAGCCAAAGATGGTGGAGATCATCAGCCAGGTACCCGCAGCGATGAGGGCCAAACTGACCAGATGACGCAGCCGGTCGGCCAGTTCCCATGGGAATCGAAGCGAGGGTAATGTTAAGAGCACAACCAATAATGGAAGCAGCATTTTGGACGGATGCCGCCAGCGCGACACCAAAGACTGCTGCAAAGAGGAATCGGTTCTGGCGGCGAAGCGAAACAACACCTTAAAGAGAATTGCGTAACCGAGCAGGCCAACCAGGACAGCAACCACCAGAGCAAATACCGATGCAGTCGCAGCCGGCCATTCGCTGAAACTGCTGAATTGTTGAATCCAGTCCATTCAAGTATTCCTTTCACGACCTGATATGGTCATCGTAAAGTCTTGCAGTTATTTCTTCACCATACCTGAACTTTGGAGCAGGTGCAAATTCTCACAAGCCTTGAACAGTATATCCCTGCATCAGCTGCTGGTACATCACCAGTAGTAGC
>Ga0351904_1088_pt1 | contig 15874 bp, 15 predicted proteins | sample BONcelHT113001E3_FD_205826 | JGI IMG/M metagenome (GOLD analysis project Ga0351904, IMG submission 205826) | Enriched cells from coal bed in the Powder River Basin, Montana, United States - BONCAT cells T11 rep1 HSBNCT.T11.300.1.E3 ...
TCCAAAATCTGGAGCGCAGATTTTGAAGGAACAACAAACAAAGACGGCGCATACCTTGGTTATGCCGGCGGTGCATGGACATCATGGAGCGGCAACGCCATCGGGCTGTATGTTGAGAACGGGCAAATAGGTTTTCTGACAACAAGTCCTTCCGGCACCTCTGAGGGCGACGGATCGGCTACTGGAAGCGGTGACCTTGTAAAAAGAATGCTCGGCAGCACAACAATGACCCTGGCTCAAGGGCAGACATGGCTTGATGCCCTGAAAGATGCCAACAATGTAACGACTCAAACATTTACCGTAACAGATCAGGGAGCATGGTCCATAGGAAACGCAGCCTTCAGCGCAGCAGATCATAAGGTAGATAATAAGACGGTAAAACCTGAACTTGTTGACGGAAAATCCGTGGGCGTCATCAGGGAGATGTTAAGCGGCGCCAGTTACAATAACCAGACCCATGCCACCCAGAGCGGGGTATATGGTGAAAGGCTGAATGATTCGTATTATTCAATCGGTAACGCATCGCTTGCCGATGAAGCCGCACACAATAAATTGACCATGAATATAAGCAATATCTACATGACCACCAGCTTTCTCGGTACACAGAACGTCTACTATGAAGGTACATATGACACGTTAAACGGCCCTTACAGAATGGTGGGCATCGGGACAAAAGAAGGAGCGCCGTTGAGCTTTGTAAGCAAGATTGATGGCGGACGTCTTCAGGGACTCTTCGGCGGAACCGGTTCTCTCTGGTCAGGAAACCCTGTAAACGTGACCTTCATGGGACAGATGATCAGCGGAGCGAGAAACATTGATATTCATGGTGCCACTTATACCGGGACCAACTGGACCACCTTGCTTCCCGGAAACGTTCAGCATGTCTTTTCACTCCAGAATAACAATTATGTTGCAGACGCCACCCATCCGATAACACAGGGGCTAAATCCCGCTGCCGCTATATACTCCAACTATGCAAGTCACGGTTATTTTACAAATTTAGTAGCTGGAACAAATATCATATTTACAGTCGACCAAAATTCGTTATCTCAACCTACCGGTATTGAATACACATATAACGGCGGTAAAGTTGTTGCCTCCATGCAGACATTGGAATGGCCGAATACAACCTCTACAATACTTTCCAATACCATTTCCTATATTACATCGGGAAATGGTAAGGTGCTGATAATTCAGGATGAGGACCCTTGGGGTTCAACAAGAAATAATACCACATTGGACAATCTGGGTATCAGTTATGACATCAAAACCGCATCAGAATTTGCATCTCTTGATCTCTCGCCGTATTCAACAATTATCATTTCCTCAGTTCAGACACAAAGTTTCTACAACACCATGGCAGCCAATATTACCAAACTCGAAGGTTTTCTCCGTCCAGCAGATACCAGCGTAAATGCGGGGTTCTCCGAAATATTCAGCTACGATTATGCAAACAACAAATACATGACCTATGACGGCGGCGCATACCGCGGTTTTATCGGTGGCGGACAGGTCGGTACAGATGTTCTGGTAAAAAATATCGCTCTCTATATTGCCCCTAACGGGAGCGCGGGTTATATCTTTGGTGACCTTGCCGGAACAGTCTACGAAAATGCCAACAATATGTTTCTGTTGAATGGAAGTAATATGAAACATCAGCTGAAAACTGCCGCAGAAATCGGTATAAATCCTCAAGACCTCTACAACAGTGTCTCTGTGGGCACAATGGACGGCACAGGTGCATATTTTGAAGGTTACTTCACGGACGGCGGAACAATGACAGGTCAGGAATACAAAGGCTATACAATGGCTATAAAAAACACCGTTTCGCATATTGCACAAAATTGGGGTATATACGGGATTGAACTAAGCGGCACCTTTAACAACTCGAAGGCAACATGGACAGGGAAATTCGGCGGACAGGGCAGCTTCGGCGAGTATTACAGCGCAGCAGCATGGGTAGCCGACAGCGGTTACTGGCTGGCAAGCGTTGATGACGGTACATGGTATGACGATGGTTGGGTTCAAGGCACTGTAACCGGTACATTTATTACACAAAAAAAACTCGGTACATTATCAGGCTATGGTATTGGTGCATCAAGGGTAGCAGATTCGTCCTGGAAAATGATGTCGCTGGGCACCTGGACAGGGGATTCCCTCAAATTCTGGAGCAGCGTGTCAAGTAATTTTCAGTATTTTGACGGTAGTGCAATGGTTAACGACGGCAGCATAACAGGTGCTTTCGGCGGAGCTGCAAAATCCCTTGGCGACGCAACGGATAAGGTCTATGCCCCTGTAACAGTACTCGGACAATACACTGGGAGCGTTAAAAATCTCCATGTATGGGTCTCTGATATCGCGAGCTATAATTATGACAACAACACATACACCACCCTGGATGGATGGGGCGCATATAAGGGATATGCCGCCGGCAAGAAGATAGAGAATAATACGGTGGGAGATTTTTTCGCAATTTACATAGATCCTCCGGCTGCCACGTATAATGCAGGTTTTCTCACCAGCGATGATCTCAACGGCATGCTTTACCCGACAGCAAAGATGTTTGCGATGTCAGGCGGGATTAAAAGGGTTGAGATGGAACAGAATATAGGCATCGCGCCTGCAGATCTCGCGACAAATATTGAAACCGACGGTTTTACCTCCAACGGCAATGAGGTGTTTAAAATAAACGACTCTCAAATGGGAACCGCTGACAGCAGGCCTTTCGTGTATCAGGGAGAAAGCATGAATATAACCGGCCGTGATTGGGGTGTCTGGTATGCGGCAATCGGTGGAAAATATACAGGAATCAATGTTACGGATTCATGGTCTGCCTCTATTGAGCATGTCGGTACTACGTCTATGTTCGGCCAATATATGGTGGGCTCCAAATGGTCCGACAATATAATCGATGGACAAACTGCTGGTTCAGGGGCGGATCTTACTACAGGACGGACATGGATAACCCTTGGAGAAACTATGGGCACGTTTAGCCCGGATACGGCAACCTTTCAGGTAGTAAGCGCCGGCATCGGCATCGGCACCGAGAAATACCTTGCCATGGTTGACGATCCAACGGGAATATCAACCCTTCAAAAATTGAATGTACCCTGTGTTGAGGTGGGAATTGCAAATCTCATTCAAAGCACTTCCAATCCTAACCTTTCCAACGTAGCTATGAACAATGTAAGATTTTTTGCAACCATATCCAAAGAAGCACCGCAAATATGGGCAACGAACGGTGTGAGCGGTAATTATACCGGCAACCCCTTATCAAATCCAATAGTAGGATTGTCGTCGGGCGGGGGATTGAGCGCCCAATTTACAATGAAAGGATGGGATACAACCAACAGTAAATGGATGGCTGGAGTCGCCGGATCGGGAACTTTAAGCGGCATCGGCGCCAATGCATATAATGGTTCGGTTCAGTTCAAAGGCGTCGGCGCAGGTATGATCAACCAGGGTGCCGGCAGCTTTTCAGGCACGGCAGCCGGGGCAGCGCACGCAGGCGTCGTAAATTAAAATATTGTGCAATTTATAGAATAGAAGTCTAAAGAAGGCACGCATGGTTTTAATATGCGTGCCTTAATAATAATTTACAAAAAGACTTTAACAGAGGGAGCAGATGAAAAAATTCATTGTAATTTATGTATTATTCGGTTTATTCAGTCTTTTTTTAAGTATGGCAGATATTGAAGCCAAGGAGACTGAACCGGCACAAGAGTCAAAGATTTCATCTGACCATAATTTAAAAATAGGTGTCTTTGACATTCAGAGAATTATGAAAGAATCAAAAACTATCAATAGCTACCGTGAACAGCTTTTAAAAAGCATTGAAATAAAATTAAAACCTATTCAAGACCGGGAAAATCTTATTAAAGCACTTGATGAAAAACTAAAAAAAGACGGTAAAGTCATGTCTCCAACCGACAGGAATACCTTTGAAGAAAAACTCGCCAACGAAATCAAAGAAATGAGAAGAATAAAGGAGGACTTTAACGTTGAGGCACAGAAAATGGACAGAGGACTGACTCAGAAGACCTTTGCGGAAATAGATGCAATTGTTAAAAAGATAGCCGAACAGGAAAATTACACCATAATATTTGAAAAAACTGCAGCAGGAATAGTCCACTTTAAGAACACAGTTGATATAACAGGCAAGGTAATCGAGCAGCTAAAATAAGTATTGATTTACTAAAATAATGCCAGCTGCTGCCCTGCAACAAAAAGGGGCAGCTTACTTTTCTGAAAACTTCACCACTTCTTTTTCTGCAGAACATTCTGCAATAGTACATTCCTCTCCTTCCGCCACGGCAGATACGGCATAGATTGCAACAGGTTCGGCCTTCCCTTTTACCGCGACCCTGTCAAGCCCTTCAATCTTTAATCTCCACATCTTTCCTTCGGTGATGATCCCCCTGATCTTATCAAGGGTGGATTCTGTAATAATGATATCCGAGTTGTATTTTCTGGTAAGCCCCTCTACCCGTGCGCCAAGGTTCACGTTGTCGCCGATAACTGTATAATCCATCTTTTTACCATCGGCACCGATATTGCCTACAATAACCTCGCCGGTATTTAAACCAAAACCTACATAGAGGGATTCCCTGCCTTCAGATTCCCATTTTACATGAAGCTCGTCCAGCCTCCTCTTCATATGAAGCGTACACTTGACTGCAAGCTCTGCATGGTTTTCCTGGGGCAAAGGGGCGCCCCAGAAGGCGACAATCTCATCACCTACAAACTTGTCAAGGGTGCCCTCCCATTGGAATATGATATCTGTCATCTCTCCAAGATATTCGTTAAGAATGTGCACAACCTGCTCAGGGGCATGTTTCTCTGAAAACGTTGTAAAACCTCTCACATCAGAGAACATGACGGTAATCTCTCTTCTTTCGCCGCCGAGTTTTGCAAGGTTGGGGTTTTTGATAAGCTCATTGACGACCCTCTCCGTCACATAACTCGAGAACATACCCCGTATTCTCTTGGCGTACCGCTCCTCTGTTGCATACCGGTAAGCCGTTACAACAAAATATGTGATCAGTATATTGCTCCCTGGATAGCTTAAGTCAATCCATAGATTTTTTTCGAAAAAGAAATAATTGGTAATCAAAAAAAGTGCTCCTATAAAAATGAAGGAAAGCATGGCGCCGAACAATGCTTTCAGCTTTACAATTAAAATAGAGAAAATTATGCCGGAGATAAGGATAATCAGAACATTCGTAAGGTTTGTAATTTTCAGTATAAAATCTTTATGCAATATAGATGTTATAACGTTCGCATGCTTCTCCACACCTGGCATAATCCCTGTGGGTGTTACCCTCAAATCATATATCCCTACTGCAGTTGCCCCGATAAGAACTATCTTGTCTTTAATCTTGGATGGATCTATCTTGCCTTCAAAAATGTCAAGAGCAGATATTTGCGGCGTCGTGCCCTCCGGCCCATAGTAGCGTATGAGCGATCTGCCCCAGAAATCTGTTGGGATAAAACTATCCCCCAGTTGAATACCGTTGGTTGCATTCAGCATCATTGCCTCCATCGGTAAGCCCATAAAGACCCTTGCAGCCTGGAGGCTTATGCATGGAAAAATCTCACCGTCGAATTCTATGGCCATCATCTCCCACCTGAGGACCCCGTCCTTGTCGGGAATCATATTAATATGACCGAGTGTCTTTGCAGCTTTCGAAAATTCTTTTAAAGGCATGAGAACTTTATTGGCGCTTATAGGTGGAAATATCTTAAAATTACCGGAGTTACGAACCATAGGGAAAGAATTGTCATAGAGAACATCCTCGGTTATTTTGGTTTTTTCAGATTTGAAATCAAAAACAACAGGGAGGATAACATTGCCGGCTTTCTTTATGGACGCTGCGAGTACATCATCATCCTTCCAGGGCTCGCTGAAAATAATATCCATGACAATAGCCTTTGCTCCCATATCGCTTAAGGAATCTATTATAGACGCTATCCTGCTTCTATCCCATGGCCATCTTCCTATCTTTTCAAGGCTTCTATCATCAATCCCAACAATTACAACCTCTTTCAACGGGTCGCCCTTCCCGTGGAGATAATACCTCACATCGTAGAGCAGAAGCTCAAGGCGCTCAAGGGGAACAAATTTGATGACCGCAAAAGCAGCAAATATAAGGGTAACAATAACCCCGATTATGGTTGGAAGGAGTGTTTTTCTCATATACGAATTTATCCTTTTTCAAGCATTATTAATGTGGTATAGTAACCAGATGATATCATATTTGGATTATGAAATTAAATATTTATCATTTTGCGCCCGTAGCTCAGCTGGATAGAGCGTCGGCCTCCGGAGCCAGAGCATTGGACCTTATGGAGCTCGAAAATATTGGTTAATTAGTTGTTTTTACTTACTATTTAAGAAAATTAATTTCATGGGGTTTTAATAAAATACCCTATATTTTAATGTTTTTTATCACAGTTTTATCACAGTGGGCATCCAATAAGAGCCGAGAAAATATTAGCGCAAATAATGGATTTGTCATAGGCATCCATTTTGAATGGAGTATGTACATTTGCACAAGTGTCAGATGTGGTCTGAACAAAAGTGCTTGACGAATGTGCCGATTATGTACTCCCTGCCACCGGTGTTGTCTTTGCCGTGTATTGTTATAGTTTCCCCGTTCCTGTTTATAACAACTTGATATACATTTCCGTACTGGTCGGTCAACATAGTATCGTATCCTTCCACCTTTATCCGCAAAAGTTCCACCTGAGTAAAGCAAATGCTGGAGGTGAAATAACAGTAGTATTTATCTTTAATATATTCATAAAGTATCAGGGTCTTGTCCTTTAGCTCAAGATATACATCACGAGATGGGTTATTCGGTACTCTTTGCCAGGCACAGCCATTGAATTTGGCAAGGAAACTCTCTATTTCGTTTTTTTGATATGTTCCATCAGATACACTGCCGGATGATAGGGGCGGTGTTGCAGATTGAAGATTCTGAGAGCAAACGGATGCTGGAAGGAAAACAAGACAAAGCAAGTACGCAAGCAGCGCAACGAAAAACAGGTATTGTCTTTGAATATCAAACATTTTATCTGCTTCCTTAGGATAGTTTTCTAATTAGACTATATACTGAAAATAGACTTTTTACAAGCGCTCAACCGGCATGACCCATATCCCCTCTATTCACCAATTGTTGATATAGCCTTTATCGATTCTCTTTGCCGTGGCATATCCTGCAAGGGTGCTTGACACATATAACTTCATGTACTACTGCAGCAAACAAGGGACGCTCATAGCCAGATATGGTATGAAGCCCGTAGCAACCTTATGGGGTGGAATAAAAATGAAGCCCGTGATGTTTTTGCGAACTAATTAACTCTGGTGTCCCTTGTTTCACACATTGCTTATTTTTCTCAGCCCTTTTAATGAAAGCCCCGCCTATTTTGATATTCGTTACTTGGTTTTATTGATTCTTTCCTGTGAACATCAGAAAATTATCGCTTCTACCTACCTATCAAGCATACAGGCTTTCCTGCAAATCTGAGAATTATTGAAGTCGATATTTGAGGCTGCTGCGTTTGTGTAACAGCTTTCATCCGGTTATCAACAAATTCAGTCTGACCGAACGATCATCATACAGATAATCGTATATGAGTTGGCAGCATCTCTCATTTCACAGCGTCTTTTTATTTCATACATTCAGGAATAGCTATTTTTACCATATTATGTCATTTTCTCAACACGCCTTAAGAAATCTCTTACTACTGCCAGGTATTCTTCGGACTTTTCAATGTGATGGTTATGGGATGCATTCTCAAAAAAAACTATTTCCGAACCTGGAAGCATGCTTTGGTAATACTTCGTTGTGGCAGGTGTCGCTTCGTCATATTGGCCGCAGGTGAAGAGGACAGGCATGATTATCTCTTTCAATCTTTCAGCCCGTTCATAATCTTTCAGTATCCCGCTCATGGTGAATTCGCTTGGTCCCCACATATACTCATATACTTCGTGTCCCATCTTTTCAATGGTTCTGTTCAAACAATCAGGCCATGGGTCTGAACGACAGACATGACGTTTGTAGTATACCATAATAGCATCCTGGTATTCGGGGGAATCGAAATTACCTGAAGCCTCACTTTTCAGGATAGTATTTTGAATATCCTCAGTAAACGCCGGCAGATAAGCTCTCTGGTCTGCAACAAAACGGGAAGTGCTGAGACATGGGCCGGAAAGTATCAGACTTGCTACTCCTTCAGGTTTCCGGGTAAGCATGTAATCAACAGCCAGCATGCTACCCCATGACTGTCCAAGGATGTGCACCTTTTCAATCTCAAAGGTTTCCCTGATGAGTATAATCTCTTCTACAAAACGTTCAATGGTCCAGAGAGACTTGTCATCAGGCCTGTCAGAATTTCCGCATCCAAGCTGGTCATAGAAAATAACAGGTCTTTCATCACTTAATGGTTCAACAGGCTCCAGATAGTCATGGGCTGCGCCTGGTCCTCCGTGCAATACCAGAAGAGGGATACCATCTTTACCGATTCCTGTCTTTCTGTACCATACCTTTCCGCCTGTTACCTGAATATAGCCTTCCTGCACTATTGACATTCCATCCTTTTACTTATCTACCATATCTGTTCTTGCCCTTATAATAGAAGCAAGTTTTTCAAGGTCTTCTTTCTTTAACTGAACAAGGAAATTAAGATCCTCATCTGTATGAAGAAGGGCTTTGATGATCTTGATAAGTTTATCTTTGTTATCAGAAGTAGCTTTATCCATCAGTTCTGCCGGTTCCTTTCTATATAGTTTTCAACTGTAGTATATTTCGGTAACTCTCTCTTTGCCATCAGTTCATTCTGGTCATTATAAAACAATACGATTATCTTTTCATCTTCTTCTACAAATTCCATCTGGTAATATTCGCTCTCGTATGTATCTATATATTTATCGGCAAGTTTATTTTGTGAGAGCTTTTGTCATATCAAGGTCAACGCCTGTCTGACCGCCTGATACTATTTTTGTTATCACTTTGCCTCTGTATGTTCAGTTAAAAAAGTATACCATAGAGCAAGACCGATTTTTTGCCGAATTAATCTCTTTCCCATCTGGAACCTTTCTTCCTGTATCCCCGTTTCTTCAGTTCATCTCTTGCCTTCTCCCTGATCTCAAGAGGCACTTTGAAATTGAACCTGTTATCTGGGAGAATACCTTGGTTGTCCTGTCCGAAATCATCGGCGAGCATAATAATGTATCTATCTGGGATTGTATCAATATGCTGGCCTTTGTGTTTGCCGAAAGGCATAACAGATGGGTTAGCGGCAGGTTCGAAAGGTCTACCAGTTCTTTTCAGTTTGTAGATTTTCATGTGATATGCTGTCCTGAATTTTAACAAATTGTGGGGATAAAGATGAAGATAAATCCTTTAGATTGCTTATAACAGCAGATTTTATTATGGTTGTGCAGGTACCAAGACCTTATGTTCCGGCACCCACTTTCCATTTACTGTTTGACCCGGAACAACAACCCATTCGCCCGAAGGCTTATTTTGACTGTATCTTGCAGTAAACTCAGGGTCAGGATAGGCATATGCTACGTTTGATGGCTGAGGATATGCATATACTCTCTGCGGAGGCGGATTGTAGGCAGCACTCTGGGCTATCATGTTTGTGACAACTGCACCTACGAGAATTCCACCGGCAACTGCAGCGCCTACAGCCCACCCGTTATTATAACCACCACATCCACCATAGTGCCGCCCGCGAGACCAGGAATAGCTTGCAGAGGTAACGATAAACAATAAACAGATGATAGAAATGGTGAAAGCTTTTCTCATGTTATAATTATAGCATCGTTTTCAGGTTTTGCAAATTCATTCCCTGTTTCGATATGGACACCGGCAAGATCGCTTTTTCTGTATTTTATCTGAATCTGCGCCATTAAGTGTAATTTACTTATACTATGAGCTTCTTGGAGCATACCAGCATCTTCTAAATGTGAATTGCCGGGTAAGGTCTGCATAAAATCATAGTTGTAAAAATGGAAATTATAAATCCATTGAACTATCCACAATTTCTTGCTGCTAACAACAAACTTCTTTTCACACCCTTTTTTTGTCACTCTGCGAACCCTTATCTGACAGCATTGTGCATTTTGTGAAAAGTATGGCATTCGCAACATATTATATTTTAAAGGTAAATGTATATGGAGATGTGATGTGTTTTCCAGAAGACATAATACCATAACACCTGTAATATCAAGGATATTTATAAAAACTGAAATATAGGCAATATGGTAAAGAAGTATATGATTTTGAGATGTTATGAAGGGCTTTGTATGACTTTAGAACAGCTTATGAACATTAATTGTTGAAAAGAGATGGGGAAGGTAATGATTTTGAAGGAGAAAGGCTGGAGGGATCTACCTCTTACATAAATCATATTGATATCTTCATCTAAGGAACTGAAAAATTCATTGTGCAAAAATTGTGATAAAATAGATTGGAAAAGACTGGAATAGATAGAATAGAATGGACTACATGGAAAAGAAATATGAAGCTAATATCAGTTACTTATGGGAAATCAGACCTGATATCAAGGGCTTAAATATTTAGTTTTTTGCTCTATGAAACCAAAGGTTGCAGGCTCGACTTCTGCTAAGCGCACCAATAAAATCAGTAACTTACAGAACATTTCACAAGCTCTAAAATTCTCAGTGCTAACCTATAGCTAACCAAGACGAGAAAAAAGGCAGTTTTCAGGTTAAAAAAGTATTGTGCCGATAACTTCGACCAAATCGAGGCCATAAACATACCCTCATTCATGCGGTACCACATATAGACATGGCAATGTATCTTATACCACAACATATAATATCAATATTGCCTGTAGAATGGTTGTAAGGCATGGACATGGCAAACTTCTATAGCCTACCTACCTTTCATTGATTGTGGGGCATCCTGGGCGGCCTGCGGGTGTTATGAGAGGTAAAGCATCCTTTTTTGGCGATAGTAGGGCACTACCCGAAGGTTGCAAGGGGGGCACGTATAAGGTACTGCTTTTCAAGTTGGCATTGTTTTGAAGGATGAGATAGATGAGTAGAAAGGGAAGGTCAATTTTTATTAACAAATAGCATCACAGGGTAGCAATTAATTTGTATATTCAAAGCCCTGCCCTGTATATACTCTTCGCCGTTACAAACCCATAACAATAAAAGTTACCCGTTGCTCTATCGGTTATTTCGGTCGTAATTCCATCACGTATTCTGTTGTATTCTTTTCTTCGAATCTATAAAACTCATTCGTATTTGTAAGTAATCCGAGAGTTTTATCTATAACTACTGTTTTTGTGCGAACAGGGTCAAGGGAGATGATCTCGCCTTCCCCTTTTACTTCTTGCAAGTGGTAACCCTTTTTATTGCCGTAGATCCCATTAACGACGTAGGTATAGGTATATTCAAAAAAACTGCCGTTTATACGCACCGGCACCCATTCTACCCATCCCCTCCACTTATCATGCCACATCTTGTAACACCCATTCCGCTTTTCCAATGCCCCCTTGTTCATGCGAAACCCCTCGGGTATATTAAAATAAGCAATCAAACCATTGCTTTTATCGGGACCCTTATCAACAGCGGAAATCTTCTTCCAATCTACCCGATCTGATGCCATAAGCTCAAATGCCTTTACGACCGCGACCTCTCTTTCCTTCTTATATTCGATCTTGTTGATAAGCTGTTTTACCTCTTTGGCATTACTGGCATTCGGGGTAAGCTGAAGATAGCGGGTGAGGTTTTTCAGTGCATCACCAAACCGCTCCATCTTGTTCTGTGCCATACCAAGGCTATAGTAGGGCTCAGGCCAGTTTGGCGCAAGCTCTGCCGCTTTCTGAAATTCCTTTATTGCGTCCGAGAGGTCTCCATCCGTTTTTGCCATCTCGACGGCCATCTGTCCCCGATCTAAATGGCGACGGGCCTCTTCAGATACAGGCTCTGCGTAGCCTACAGACTGCATTAGCAGCGGAAGACATGCTGTCATGGCGGCGAATAGGATCACCTTACACATTATTTTATGCATCTATTGCCTCCAGATATAAGATAGTATTTTGTTCACACATATGTCACCACAACAAAAACACGGCTATTAATCACTAAAATTGAGGGTTGCCATTGTCATGTTATGGCCGTCATATTCAATGGCACATAACGTCCCGCTTTACTCCTCCAAGCTTCAATTGCCTTCTACACTCGTTCCATAAGCTCGCTAGGTCTTCCCCGCTAAGCCCTAAGCGCCCCTTGCAACCTTCAATAAGGATCACTGACTATCGACGCTGAATACACAACCCAGACCCCATCACGAAACATATCTCCAGGGTTGCTTTCATCTTATTGACAGTAAGTATTGGGAAATTTTCCTTTGCAACTATATGTCACACAATAAGGCGTCCAGTTTGAAGCACATGTCAAGCCTTTCTCGATACAATTGGCACCCAGGGCAATGCTACCTGGCTACAGAATTATCTGCTACCTGTAAATAGCCTACTGTGCAATCTCCGATATTCTCGCTCTTCTTGTTTTTGGATTCACATCTTCTGTTGCAACCACTAACCCCATTAAGGCAATTATTCACACACTTGGCTGCCTCCGGACTGTCCGCTTTCGTTGTTTGTCTGCAAATATTCAGACACGTTTGGAAAGGACCATTGCATTCACTCTCACAATCAGCCAGGGCAACACCTGACAATAATGCTAAAATAGTCAATACCCCTAATATTAATCTAATCGGTTTCATTCGAATATCCTCCAAGATAGAAATTACTTCTTCAACTGTCTGAATTGATTCTTACTATTCTAACCCATGCCCTTAGCAATTGATACTAAAATTGCTGCTGCAACCATGACCAATTGCCCTTATACCACTGTATGTGAAGGGGTTTCGAATAGAAATAACCCCATACCACACAATTGCCATAGGAATAATTAAGGTCAAGGGGCTGGGAGGAAAACTCCTTTCGTTACCTCTCGATTTCAAAGGCCTTACGAGAGGGTTTTATTTTGCTTCTCACGCTCAAATTGATGTGCTAAAAAAAGCCCGTTTGCCGGTATTGCTTTCCAGTAGAAAGCTGTTATCGATATAGGGGCTGCTTGTGTTGGGCATATGATTTGTTCTCTTTTTTTGTTTTTTTAACGGTGTAATCTCTTTGAAAAACCATTTCCTGCTACATCACAGCCAAACGGTCAGGATTCTCAGGGTCAGTGTAAGGCTACTCTGACTATCAATATATTGATAGCAGCATATGTACTTAGCAAGATAACAAAAGAGACCCTGTCAAAATATCTTGCGAGGGTTTCATCGCCTTTTTCGTATAATTTTCCACTGATAACTGATTCTATCATGGCAAGAAGGATAAAAAAATATACCGATAGCGGTCACCATGTCTGCCATGGTGAAAATCCCCATGCCTGGAACCAGGTTTTGGATATGTATATGAGGTTTGCCACTACACTAAAGAAGGCGGCTACCTGGACTGCAAACCTCGTATCTATTCTGGGAGGTGCAAACATACAAAGAAATGAAATAAACACAGACCCAAAAAGCGCGATGAACAGCTTAAAATAGAATCCAAGGCCTGGTCTTGATATCCACATCCCAAATCTAAACTGGGAATGAGTCGATTTTTCTTTTCTGTATTGGCGGGGATCACCTAAGGTGCTTTTATAGGTGTGAGGTTTTTCTATTGCTAGTATCTTGTAGATTTGATAGTCGGGAATGTATATCCTTGAACTCACGTTTGAATTCTGGTTGTCAGGGACAAAAATCAACTGATGTCGTTCTAATTCGTCGTCCTCAACATCAATATTCAGGAGGTGTTCCTCGCAAGGGAATCTCATTGCATCAAAAAATTTACTCATGCCAACCTTCAACCGGTATCGCTGATAATGATTATCGCCTTCGGTTATTTCTGTTACCTTATTCTTTTGACAGCACCTCACCATTAATAATCTGAAAGTTAGCAGCAGGATTCACCTTTTTACCCCTCCACTGAAACCAGAGGTAAAAGGATGCCAGCCATTTGCTGTCCTTTAAGTTTATATCCTCTATCCTATCCACATATATACCCGTCAATACCCTTATAGGGTCAGCACCGGGAGGAAGTGCTCTATCACCCGGAGTCAATCCGGGCTCGGTCAAATCAGGACTCATCCGCATGTAGTCTTCTGCTAAATCATAATCTTTATTTTTCCGCAGAGTGCTTACAGTATAATAGCCTATACAAGAAGCTAAAATTACAACGATAGCCGCCCATATAATGATTTGCTTATTATATAGATAAACAAATCTATTCTTAGATTCCATATTAGATTTATTTCATTACCTATTCATTTCAAAATAGAGTGCTCATTTACCGACAGGACCATACCCCATTTTGAATGTCATTTGCTCTGAAAACCACCCTGTGGTTTCTGGGCGGCACCTTCACCAACGATAGTAATCTGTTTCACATCGATCTCAAGGCGCCCTACAAATTCACGGTCTACCTCCCCCTTTATTTCTATGGTAGTTTGTGGGGTAATTGGCTTGTCATAGGGGAAATACTTGTCGTCAATATCCAGGGTAACCTGGCCAGTACCATCGGTGAACAAATATTTCTCGTGCCCCACCTTTTGCACTATCTGTCCCCTGAGAGCTACCCAAGCATCATCTCCCCTCTGTGCCAATATAAGTGAGACACTTTTCACCCAATAGTTTAGACTATAAGGGCGGGAAGGAGAAATAGAATGGAAAAGAAAGATTCAACAGTAGCAGAAAACATAAAAGCTGATATCAGGGCAGTTCCCGATCCCGAGGTGCCAGAGAAGACTGTACGCCGGAAATTTACAACAGCATATAAATCCCGTATCATTAAAGAAGCAGAATTATGTACTCAATCCGGCCAACTCGGTGCCCTGCTGCGCCGCGAAGGTCTTTATTATTCAAACCTTGCAAAGTGGAAACGTCAGGCAGAGGAGGGTCTTATTCCGAAAAAGAGGGGGCCTCAAAAACCCGATGCCAATGTTCGTCGTATTGCAGAGCTGGAAAGGGATAACGCAAAGCTTGTCCATAAGCTCAAACAGGCAGAGCTTATTATTGAAGTCCAAAAAAAAGTGGCCGATCTCCTGGAAGGGAGCAACGAGGAGAAGTCATGAATGCAGTTGTTTCATTGGGAAATGCAGTTGGTATACGCGCAGCCTGTACTGCCCTTGACGTATCCCGTGCCTGCTTCTATCGGTGGAAAACTCCGGCAACAGCAAAGATGATTCGCCCGGCACCGCCTCTTGCCCTTTCTCCATCAGAAAGGATTAAAGCACTTGATGTCCTCCATGAGGACCGTTTTATCGATAAGGCACCGCAGGAGATATATGCAGCACTTCTTGATGAAAAAAAATACATATGCTCCATCAGGACCATGTACCGGATTCTTGAAAAAGAAGGAGAAATAAAGGAAAGAAGAAATCAGTTAATCCGTCCTTATTATACAAAGCCTGAACTTATTGCAACAGTATCGAATCAGGTTTGGTCCTGGGATATTACAAAACTGAAGGGGCCGGTGAAATGGACCTATTATTATCTTTATGTAATCCTCGATATCTTCAGTCGTTACGTAGTCGGCTGGATGGTAGCTCACAGAGAACTTGCCGTCCTTGCCAGTAAACTGATTAAAGAAACCATGGAGAAACAATTAATAAAACCTGGGCAGCTTTTGATTCATGCAGACAGAGGATCGAGCATGACTTCAAAGCAGGTTGCCTTCCTTTTAGCTGATCTGGGAGTAACAAAGAGCCATTCAAGACCATCGGTCAGCAATGACAATCCCTATTCTGAATCTCAGTTCAAAACTATGAAATACAGACCCG